>Ga0307445_10000803_pt1 | contig 17343 bp, 16 predicted proteins | sample SalMarSW160330MG_FD_202147 | JGI IMG/M metagenome (GOLD analysis project Ga0307445, IMG submission 202147) | Salt marsh sediment microbial communities from the Plum Island Ecosystem LTER, Massachusetts, United States - SW1603-30 | ecosystem: Environmental > Aquatic > Marine > Intertidal zone >...
TCCTTGTGCAGCTTCAGCACGAGGTCGGTATATCGTGTAAATCGAATCCCAATTAATTTTTTTGAAATCAAGGTAAGGATAAACATCTCTGATTCTTTTCCAGGCAGCTTCAAAGTCCTGAACGTTAAGATTTGATTCGGGTTCTGTTACAATTAAATCTTTGCAGGAGGGGGAGACAGAGATAATTAAAGCAAATAGAACTAAGAGCAGCTTTTCTTGATAAAAATTAAATTTTTTGTTGAGTATCATCATGGTTAAATAATTTAAAACAACTTAATAACACTACTTTCTGTCTTTTAATAATCTTAAAGTACAGCGATATTTACTTCAACATCTCAATCGCATACTCTAATTGTTTATCTCTTCCTGCTAAAATATCCGCTTCGGTTTGTACAACACGAATGTCCGGCGGAACGCCAAGCCATTCCCACGGAAGCCCATCATATCGTCTGATGTCGATGAAACCAATCTCAATTGATTTTCCGCTTGGTAGAAAATACAAGCTTGCGTCTCCACCCCCGACGGATCCGCCACCAGTTGTGTCACCAACTGCAGTAACATGAGGCAGTTGTTTTAAAATTTCTGTGGTAAACTCACCCGCACTAAATGTTGAACCATTAATTAATACCACAACGGGTTTGGTATACTGGAATGGACCCGACGGTTGGAAAGGTGTTATAACCCATTTTTCACCCATAGTATAAGCATCATTTCTTTCAAGTGGTTCAGTTAAAAACCGCTGTACAACTGCTTCAATATTTTTGTAATCACCGCCTCGCTTCTGGCGAATATCGAGTATCAGACCTTTAGTGTTTTTGAGATATTCCAGAACGCCGGGAAATTCATCTATTAGGTAAGTTTTATGAAAATCAGAAAGAAAAGCATAACCAATATTTCCGGGCAAGATTTCATATTCCACCGTAGTGCTCTCAGTTAAACGTAGTTCTCTGTCAAAATATTTTCTTACTACAAATGGGCTGTAAGCATGGCGATCTTTAAAATGTCTTTGTGGATAGTAAGGATAAACTTCACCGCCGCCCTTCGTTCGATAGTAAACATGACCGTCTTTTAGCTCAGCTAATAAATCACGAAGCACAAGATAGAATTCGTCTCCATGTGCAGCTTCGGCGCGAGGTAGGTAAACCGTGTAAATTGAATCCCAGTTAATTTTTTTGAAATCCAGATAAGGGTAAACATCATTTATTCTATTCCAAGCGGCCTCAAAGTCTTCAACATTAAGATTTGATTCGGGTTCTGTTACAACTAAATCTTTACAGGAAAAAACAAATGCTATACAAAGAACAGTCGGAAGTAAAAATATTTTCTTCATATTAACCTCCTGCCTAAAATCCATACGTTAATGTGAAAACGACATTATCGCTGGCAGACAGCAGCGGTTCCCACGAATCAATTCTAGTTAAGTGAAAAAGGTACGCCATCTTTACAGAAAGATTGTCGAGCAAATAATATCTGGGACCAACGGTGAAGACAATATTGTTTGCTGAAATTAATGTCAGAATTTTTGCCGGAGACTCATCCGTTTCTTCATAATCAACCATACGGAAACCAAGTGAAAAAACATTAAAATCTAGAGACCCTTCAATATTAAAATCATCCCATAGTTTATAAAACAGCTGTGAGTTAACCCCAGCAGAAATTAAAAGCGCGAATGATTGAGCATAATCAAAACCTGATACTGCAATATTCTGTTTATTATAATAAAAGAATAATTCGGTAGAAGGACCCAAATACAGATAAGCATCTTTGCTGAACAACGTAAATTTTGGTAAAGCGTAACTAAAGCCCTGGTTGAGTGTAAATTGATAAATGTCGGCACTTACGTTGTAGTTTTTTATTTCATTTGAATTACCGAAATCAATTTTTAGATGATATACATAATCAGAATGTTGGTTTGCCCAGGTTATACTATAATATGGAAGTGACCCGGAATATTTTTCTTTGGAAATATACTCATCAGTTACAGCATAGCTACCAATACCGTATTCAAGGGATATACCTTCCGGGAAAATGGATTGATGATTTGAGGAGTCTTGACCCAACAGACTTCCTGTGAACAGCGACAATAATACCGCTAGAAAAAAGTAAAAATGATTTTTATTCATTTAAACCTCCTTGGATTATTATAATACCCGAGACACTTTAAAAATATAATAAAAGCAAGGCTTAGAGCTTAATTTTTTGTTAAGTGGCTATTATTCTTGTTGGAAGGCAGATTATTAATTAACAATTAATAATCGTCAAGCAATCACTTTAAATTTTTTGGATAGATTAGAATGACAGGTATTTAGTACCCAACCGCCAGCCCGCCGCCGCGCGGATCAGAAGCACCGTAAATAATTTTATTGCGCTTGTCCCGCCCGGGGCGGGGATTGTCTATCATGATTCCTTCAGCGATACCAAGTATGAGCAGCTCAGCATCTTTATCGGCAAGAGCATAACCCATTGCAGCCAGTTCTTTTTTTACTTCCCCTGTTAATGCACGTTGCTCATAATAAAGTGTGTCGGGCAGCCATTGGTGATGTACTCTTGGTGCTTCAATCGCTTCGCGTATGTTCATGTTAAAATCAATACAGTTTAAAATTACCTGCAGCACAACGGTAATAATTGTAGATCCACCCGGCGAACCGACGATGATATATGGCTCTCCGTCTTTAAGAATAATCGTTGGTGTCATAGAGCTTAGCATTCTCTTTTCGGGCCGGATGGAATTTGCTTCTGTACCAAGTAGTCCAAATTGGTTCATCACACCCGGCTTTCCGCTAAAGTCATCCATCTCGTTATTAAGAAGGAATCCCGCTCCTTCAACAACTATCCCGGAACCAAATCCGGAGTTAATTGTAGTGGTAGTGCTCACTGCATTGCCGAATGAATCGTAAACGGAGTAATGAGTAGTTTCTCTACTCTCATATATTTCAGAAACATCCAGACTTTTTATTTCATCAGAAGGAACAGAGAAGTTTTTTGTTTCCTCTATTTTATTAAAAATTGTTCTAGCGTAGTCTTTAGATATTAGCTGCTCTTTCGGCACCGGGTAAAAATCTGCATCGCCAAGGTGATAAGTTCTATCAGCATAAACATATTTCATTGCTTCAACAAGGTGATGAATGTAGTGACTGCCTTCCCGGTCTTCTTCTGCAAGATTATAGTTTTCAAGAATGTTAAGAAGTTCTACGATGGCAATTCCTCCTGAGCTTGGCGGAGGCATCGAAACAACCTGGAAACCACGGTAATTACCAATGATTGGCTCCCTTTCAACAGGCTGATACTTTTCAAGATCTGGTAGAGTTATATATCCACCAAGTGAGGTAACCTGTTTAACGAGGAGTTCTGCAACTTTTCCTTTATAGAATCCATCACTACCATACGCTTTTATCTGTTCAAGTGTCCATGCAAGCTCAGGCTGGATGAAGAGGTCGCCTTCCTTATAAGTTGCGCTGTCCCTCATAAAAATTTTTCTTGTTGATGGATACTTTTCAAGCAATTGCATATTGCTATAAAAAATACGGTCATCTCTTGCATTTAGCTTCCATCCGTTTTTTGCAAGATCAATCGCAGGTTGTATTACTTCTGCGAGCGGAAGAGTCCCGTAATTATCTAAGGCGTAAATAAGTCCAGCCACACTTCCCGACACACCTGCTGAAGTTATTCCGGTCTGGCTAAGCTCCGGAACGAAATCACCGGCCTCGTTCAGGTACATATCTTTGTGCGCAGATAAAGGCGCCTTTTCACGAAAATCTATTGTTGTGTTTTTTCCATCAGCAAGATGAATTACCATAAATCCGCCACCGCCAATATTTCCTGCATAAGGATATGTAACAGCAAGTGCAAATCCTACTGCAACCGCAGCATCAACAGCATTGCCGCCTTTCTTCAGAATTTCGACTCCGACTTTTGAAGCGTAAGAGCTTGCTGAGACCACCATTCCGTTTTTACTACTTACCGGCTGAGACGGTTTAGTGCAGGAGAACTGCAGGGTGAGTAGAATAAATATTACGAGGAGGATAAAGACTTTTTTCATAAACTTTTGGAGAGGACTATTTTTTTAATTTCTTAATGACACAAAATTACCCACAGTTCTTTGTATCCTCAAGAACATTTTAAAAATTAGGAAAGGAAATAATTAGGACTAATAAAATAGATTGCTTCTCCCAACTAAAGCAGGGATCGCAATGACAAAAAGCTCAGATAACTATGTTGGTGTAAAATAAAAAAGTCCGGCAATTGCCGGACTTACAGAACTGAGAACAGAATACTTAATTAATTGCGCGATTTAGCTTCATTAACTACGATATTTCTACCATCTAATTCCGAATTATTTAATGCTTTAATAGCATTAGTTGCATCTGAAGAACTCTCCATCTCAACGAATCCAAAACCTCTGGATCTACGGGTGTCGCGGTCTGTAATAACTTTTGCAGAAACTACAGTACCATGTTTTTCAAATGTTTCCTTTAACTCTTCGTCGTTAACCGACCAGGGGAGAGAACCCACAAATAACTTAGTGCTCACAAACAACCTCTAAAAAATAGTAAATAAAATTCCGGTCTATTTCCGGAGACAACAAAACTAGCTATAAAACCCGCCATTAACTAATTAATTCTGTAATTACTGCTTAAAAACCAATATTCGCAGCCTAAAAATGAGATCCCGATTGAGTTTTTGATTTGAATGATTATCAGGGTAAGAATATATTATAGTTTATTTATAATCTATTAGTGGAATTAAACATATATGATACCGATAAAAGATTATTTCTTTATTGGCGATTTCCATACAGCTGCACTTGTTTCTAAACAAGGCTCTATTGATTGGCTTTGTCTTCCAAAGTTCGATTCTGAAAGCATTTTTGCCGCAACTCTTGATAATAATGGTGGAAGCTTTTCTGTTAAGAGTGACGGCTATAATATTAATTCGAAATATTCAGGTGAAACAGCAATCGTAGAACATCATTTTACAAAAGACAAAAATGAGTTCGTAGTAAAAGATTTTATGTTTCCGCAGCCTTGCAAAGAATGTCATAACCATTTTATCGTCAGAAGGTTATGCGGGGTTAAAGGCAAAAATACAGTAGAGCTTAATTTCAATCCGCGTCCTGGGTATGCAAAAAGTGAAGTGGATATTCATAAAGAGAATGGAAAGCTTGCCTTCTATAACAACGAAGACAAAGTATTACTGTTTCTTCCCGAAGAGATGCAAAAGAAAAAAGCTGAAAATGGATTTGATCTTTCGATCCGGTTGTCTGAAGGTGAAGAAAAGGAAATAGTGATGGAGTATATATGCGAAGGGAAGAAATCTGCCCGAGGAGAAAAAGATATGTTCGCTGACACATTTAATTATTGGAAAGAATGGGTGAAGGATAAAAATTTCGGCGATTTTAAAAAGGAGGAAATAATCCGCTCCACAATTACATTAAAGCTTTTACAATACTACCCTACAGGAGCTATAGTTGCAGCACCAACAACTTCACTTCCGTGTGAAATTGGCGGAGTAAGGAACTGGGATTACCGTTTTACCTGGATACGCGATGCAACGTTTACGCTTTATGCATTTTATGTTACAAACTGTAAAGAGGAGGCAAACAGTTTTTTTGATTTTGTCAGGTTAATAGCAAAAGATGTGAGTAAAAAAGATTTTCATATGAAACTGATGTATACGATAGATGGGAAAGAATCATTCGATGAAATTTATCCTGATCACTTGTCAGGTTATGAAGATTCTAAACCGGTTAGAATAGGAAACAACGCTACCGACCAGTTCCAACTTGACGTTTACGGGACATTAATCGATGCTCATTATTTTATGTCGAAATCCGATATCGAAATTGCTGAACTCGACAGAGACCTTCTTATTTATCTTGCCGATGAAATTAAACGCAGATGGAAGAAAGAAGATCATGGCATCTGGGAGATGAGAGGAAAAGTATTCCATTATACTTACAGTAAAGTTATGGCATGGGTTGGTATTGACAGGATGATAAAATTAGCTGATGAGATAGGACTTGAAAAAGAAAAATTAGAAGAATACAAAAAACTACGGGATGAGATTTACAACTGGATATGGGATAATTGTTACAATGAAAAGCTGCAGAACTTTACACAGCATCCCGGTTGCAACGATGTGGATGCATCGAACATTTTTTTAGTATTAGTGCAGTTTCTTGATAAAAAGGACGAAAGAACCAAAACTATAATTAATAATACTTGCAAAAAGTTACTTGAGAATGAAGTCTTTGTCTACCGTTACCTGCTTGATGATGGTCTTGAAGGAAGAGACAATGCATTTGTGCTTTGTACTTTCTGGTTGATTTCTGCGTGGGCAATTCTGGAAGATACAGAGAAGGCTCTTAGTCTTTACGAAAAATTCAGAAAGTATGTAGATAACAGCGGACTTATTTCTGAACAAATGAAAGCAGCAGACGGTGAATATCGCGGCAACTTTCCGCAGGGTTTTTCGCACCTCGGCGATGTAATGAGTATCCATTATCTGAATAAGTACATTTCACGGGGAAAAAAGAATCAGGGCGAAGCTAACTCAAAAGTATAACTTGAAGTTAGCACCCATTGTATATCGAGGTTATTAATTCTTCGACACTTCGGAATTCAAAAAAAGGTTTATAGAGAGAAACTATTTTGAATCTTGATATTTAAATTATTTTAACCAATAACACCATCCACTGTTGTGAGTGTTCAATAAAAACCGGGACTTTTTTAAGCGCTGAAATAAATTTTGTTTCATTTGAAGCAATATCATCTCTTCCGGTATGATTTAAATTATAAGTTAGCCATTCCCCGAATTTTTAAACTTGACTTAATTATGTAATATTTATAATTTTTCGACCGTTCAACTAATTTAGTCGAAAACAGAGAAATTGGATAATACAAAAGAAAAAGAACAGGTAATACTAAAAGCAGCAAGAGAAAGGTTTGCTCATTATGGTTTTACCAAGGTAACGATGGATGAAATTGCCTCTGATGTCGAGATGGGCAAAGCATCATTGTATTACTATTTCCCGGCAAAGGAAGATCTTTTCAGGGCTGTTATTTCGCAGGAGCAGAACCAGTTTATCAGCACTATTGAAAACATTCTGGCTAAAGATATTTCGGTCTCTCAAAAACTAGTTGAATATGTCGAAGAAAGAATTGGAGTCTTTCAGGAATTGTTGAACCTGGGAACATTAAACGTTCACTCGTATTTCGATACAAAATCAATTTATAAATCTTTGTTTGAAAATTTTCATGCCCAGGAACTAAAGCTTATGGAAAAACTTATTGAAGAAGGAAAGCAAAATGGTGAGTTTAAAAAATCTCTTCCTGAAGAGGTCCCTCAGTTAATTCTACATATACTACAGGGATTGAGAGTAAGAGTGCTGCGTCAGCTGAAGGGCAGAAGCAATGACAATAAATATGTACGCCAACTAAAAGAAGAAATGAGTTTGTTTATTAGAATTTTTATTGAAGGAATTAAAGCATAACAGGAGTTTAACTAATGGAAGAAAACAAAGAAAAAGAAATTCAAAATAAGGATCAGGGAAACAATAAAAGTAACGGATCTAAGAATTTCTATAAACAGAAAAGATTTATAATCCCTCTTATAATTTTTATAGTGCTGGGAGTTTTTGCCTGGAAGTGGTATGAAAGCAGGTTAGGATATGTATCAACCGATGACGCATTTATTGATGCGGATAAATTAAATGTAAGTGCAAAAATGCTGGGAAGAATTACCAGCTTAAATTTTGATGAAGGCGATACAGTAAAGACCGGACAGGTTATTGTAGCTCTTGACTCAACGGATCTAATTGCTCAAAGAGAGGAATCTTCTGCTTCTTTATCTTCCGCAAAAGAAAGTATAACTCTGGCAAAAGTAACCCTGGCCAAAGCACAGGATGATTTTAACAGATCTGAATCTCAGTATAACAGCAAAGTAATTCCTAAAGAGCAATTTGATAATGCAAAGCATGCTCTGAATGAAGCTAAAGCCAGATATGTAATTGCAAAATCACTTATCAGAACATCTGCAGCACGGCTGGAAGTAATTAAAACGCAACTGGACAACACAGTAATTATTTCTCCGATGAATGGTGTTGTTGGGAAAAGATGGGTGTTAACAGGTGATATTGTTCAGCCGGGTCAGCCAATTTATACAATGTTCGATTTGAAAAACGTCTGGGTAACTGCTGACCTTGAAGAAACGAAACTTTCTGAAATTAGAAAGGGTGATAAAGTTGAAATCTCGGTTGATGCTTATCCCGATCAGAATTTTGCGGGCGAAGTTTATTTGATAGGATCGAATACTGCATCACAGTTTTCTTTAATACCACCAGCCAACGCTTCTGGTAATTTTACAAAAGTAACCCAGAGAGTTCCTGTTAAAATTTCAATATATCCTGTAGATAAAACTGGCAAACCTGTTAATAATAAGAATATAAAACTTTTACCCGGCATGTCTGTGGAAATTAAAGTTAAGATACAAGAATAAATGGCGAACAATAACAACAACAGTTTAAGAAACCGGTTATCTTCTCTGGACCAGCATCCATCTTACAAATGGTTTGTACTTGCCAACGTAATGATCGGTACTTTTATGGCTGTACTTGATGTTACGATTGTAAATGTCGGGCTTACAAAAATGATGGCCGCCTTCGGTGTAAGTGTAGATAAAATAGAATGGGTCCTTACTGCTTACCTGTTGATTTTTGCGGTAGTTCTGCCTTCTTCTGGCTGGATAGCAGATCACCTTGGTTATAAAAAAACCTACTTTTTAGGATTACTTTTATTTACCTCTGGCTCTCTTTTGTGCAGCCTTTCTTCAAATGAAAATATGCTGATTATGTTCAGGGTTTTACAAGGATCCGGAGCAGGATTTATTATGCCGGTTGGAATGGCAATAGTTACAAGAGAATTTCCTCCTGAAAAAAGAGGTATGGCTTTAGGATTTTGGGGAATAGCTGCTGCTTCATCAGTTTCTTTAGGACCAATGCTTGGCGGTTACCTGATAGACACTTTTAGCTGGCATGCAATATTTGATGTTAACGTACCGGTTGGAATAGTTGCAATGATAGCTACGTTAGTTATACAAAGAGAATATAAAACTGAACAAACACGCTCGTTCGATCTGTTAGGTTTTATATCGATGACCTTGTTTCTTGTTTTTCTTCTGCTGGCTTTGTCCGATGGGAATGCAGCATGGAATACCGGCGGCTGGACTTCTGATTTTATTCTAGCCTGCTTTGCAATTTCTTTTGTAAGCTTTGTGATTTTTATTACTGCAGAATTGACCGTAGAACATCCAATTGTCGACCTAAGAATTTTGAAAAACAGAAATTTTGGTTTAGCCAATATAATGTTATTCATTTTTGGTCTTTCGTTTTTTGGAAATGCTTTTCTACTTCCATTATATCTGCAAAACTCATTAGGATACACTGCCCTACAAGCTGGGTTGGTGTTTTTCCCTGTTGGAATTATCCAGGCTATAATGTCTCCAATTGCAGGTAAAATGTCTGACAAATTAAATCCTAAAATTCCAATCTTTATAGGAATTGTGTTAACGTTTTTAAGTATGTATTTATATAAAGATCTATCACTTTATTCTGAATACAATGAGATAATAATTCCACTTATAATCAGAGGCTTTGGACTTGGTTTTATGTTTATTCCATTAAGTACTATAGCGATTAACGATATACCAAAAGCTAAGATAGCCCAGGCAACCGGGTTGTTTAATACTATCCGGCAGGTTGGCGGAAGTTTTGGAGTTGCTATCCTGGGTTCATTTCTTACAAGGAGAGTTATTTATCATACCGAAATGTTCAGCGAAGCGGTAAACCAGAACTCAGCTGTCTTTAAACAAACAGTAACAAAACTAAATTATTTTGTGCAGCACAGCACTGGCAGCACAGGTGCAGAAATGGCAGCCAGATCAAAAGCTTTGATCGCTCAAAATATTGCTAACCAGGCATTTGTGCAGGGAATTGCAGACGACTTTCTTGCCGGGGCTTTAATCACTCTATTAATAATAATTCCATTGCTATTTCTCCGATATCATAAAAATAAAAAAGGAGAAAGTGTTGAGATGGTAGAATAAAAATTTTTATGGAGATATAAATAAAATGTTAAGACCATTATTAATATTTCTTTTGAGCATTCAGTTCATTTATGCTCAGGGAGTTAAAGATTCATTAACAATAGAAGATGCTGTTGCATTAACGATTAAAAATTATCCTTTAATTCAACAAGCGGTAGAAAGTATAAATGTTGCGGAAGCAAAAATAAAAGAACAGAAAAGCAACTTATATCCCTATGTTGAAGGGGAGGCTTCTTATACGCGAATCGGACCTATACCATCTATTGTTTTTGGATCTGAGCCTTTTGAATTAGCCCCGCCAAATAACTATGATGCCCATGTTTCTCTCTATCATACTTTATACGATTTTGGAAAAAGAGATGCATTGGTGGATCTTACTAAGTCTTATAAAAATTCAGCAATAGATAATGTCGATTATGTAAAATCAAATCTCGCCTTTCAAACAGTTCAGACCTTTTACTCCATTCTTCTGTTAGAAAGAAGCATTGCTGTAAAGGACACAGATATCGTCAATCTTAATGATCATCTTTCATTTACACAAAGAAGATTTGAAACAGGAAGTGCAACAGATTTTGATGTACTCACAACCCGGGTAAGAATATCCAATGCAGAAAATCAAAAACTTGATTTGCAAAACGTGCTTAAAAAGCAAACCATTCTATTAAAAAAATTAACCGGTATTCCTTATGATTCAACCGCTAATCTTTTAGGTGATTTTTCTTTAAACTATAATATTATTAGTAAAGACTCTCTGTTGGCAGTTGCAATGCAGCAAAGACCTGAATTAAAATTAGCACTTGATTCTGAAAACAGTGCAATGATGCAGCAAAATGTTGCCGGCTTAGGTGATATGCCTGTGTTGAATATTATGTTGTCTTATGGATTAAAAAATGGATATATGCCCAATCTTGACGCGATAAGAGGAAACTGGGTTGCTGGTGTGGGTGTTAACGTTCCCATTTTTAATGGGTTCAGAACATCAGCTAACGAAGAAGAAGCTTATGCTAATTTAAAAGTTTTAAAAGACCATACAGCACAGGTAAAAAAAGATATTACTTCTGAAGTTCAGCAGGCAGTTGAGGATTTAAAGATAAGGATTGACAAAGTAAGTTCAACAAAAATACAAGTAAACTATGCCGAGGCATCAATTCAAAGAGCAAACATACAATACAGGAATGGTGTTGCTACAAACCTGGACTTGCTCGATGCGGAAGATTCATTAGCACAGGCAAGATTACAGTTCCTGCAGGCAGTTTATGATGCAATCATTAGCAATTACAATTTAAAGAAATCCGTGGGGGATGTAATTTGGTAATCCAAATATCAGATTTTGTTTTACCTGTTTCTGACACTTTATTTTTAATAGAATGATAAATTCCCTGCGGCATTTTAATAATTTGTTCAATTATTGATTCTCGCTTAAGCGTTCGGTTTCACTTACCTTTTCAAGATCAACTATTGTTTCACCGGTTTCATCTGTTGAGTATGCGCGAACAAATTTTACATCCCAATCAATCTCGTTGAATTTGTAAGAAGACCTTGAGATAACATGCTGTGAAAAGCTGTCATCAAAACCTTTCACCATTATTAACAACTCAGCTTCCAGCTCTTCAAGATCCTTTGCCGTTTTGCCATAGAGTGGACTGTCTTCGTCAATAGGATGTACAATAGTCCATGGCAGGGGAAAAAAGTAAATGAATTTTATTTCCAGCTTTAAAGGGTAGTATCTTCTTGTATAACGGCTATCGCTTTTATCAAGGTAAGTCATCATAGTGTTAGCTTCCATTTCCATAAGAATATTGTCGCGTGAGTTTGCAACACGGAACATGAGTGCTTTTCCTTCTTTGAAAGAAGTTATAATTGCTTTATCGCTAAAAATAATTTTAGCAGACGGTTTTGAGAATCTTCCGTATAATAATCCGGTTGCAAGTGCAAAGCTTAAAATACCTGTCATAGATTCCAGTGATGCAATTATGTTTGAAAATATTCCTGTAGGATGAATTCCTCCGTATCCAACGGTAGCAAAAGTCTGCACGCTAAAGAAAAAAGTATTTAAGAAAGATTGTAATCCGTCTCCCACAACAGCATTGGAAAGATTTTGAATACCGGCAAGCTGGTAAAGAATGGCAAAGAGAAGATTAACACAAACAAAGCCGGCAAATACAATCAGCAAAAACTTAGTCCAAGAGATATTTATGAGATAATGAAATGCGTTAATGGAGGGAATTCCACCGCCGGTTCTTTTTATATTAAATGAACCGTCTTTATTTATTATCCGTTTGGTGTGTTTAAAATATTTTTCACCCAGTCCGGGATCCTGTGCCTGTTTAAACATATTTGTCCTTATTAGTTATTAAAATTTTGAATGCGAATATATCAATTGAAATGAAAAGTTGATGTAGATTAAAAAGGTTTATGACTTAAAGCGAAAAAATTCTAATTACAGCTTAAGCTAGTTCGGTTTGTGCTTTGTTTAATTGAGATGATAAACCCATATCAAAAATAAAAAAGTCCGGCATCTGCCGGACTTACAGAACTGAGAACAGAATATTTAATTAATTACGCGATTTGGCTTCATTAACTACTATATTTCTTCCATTTAATTCTGAATTGTTTAATGCCTTTATAGCATTTTTTGCATCTGAGTCACTCTCCATCTCAACGAATCCAAAACCTCTGGATCTGCTGGTGTTGCGGTCTGTAACAATCTTTGCAGAAACTACAGTACCATGCTTTTCGAATGTTGCTTTCAACTCTTCGTCGCTTATCGACCAGGGGAGAGAACCCACAAATAACTTAGTGCTCACAAAGAACCTCTAAAAAATAGTAAATAAAAATCCGGTCTATTACCAGAGGGAGCAAAATTAATTACAATGTCCGCAATTAACTAATTAATTATTTATATTATTCGGCCTTTAACTAAGGTTAACAGTTCTTCAATGAAACTGAATTTTTCTTGGTCAACCCTGTTAATTTTCAATTAAATAATTATGTTGATTTCTCAAGCACAGCGGCAGTTCCGTAACAAAGCACCTCTGTTACTCCGTTCATTAATTCGGTTGTGTCATACCGGATTCCGATTACTGCATTTGCGCCAATCTGCTGTGCGTGTTCAACCATCATATCAAAAGCTTCTGAACGTGATTTTTCACAAAGCTCTGTAAAGAGTGAGATGTTTCCCCCGAAAATAGTTTGTATTCCGGCACCAATAGTACCGAATATAGAGCGCGAACGGACGGTAATTCCACGGACCACACCAAGTTGTTTAACTACTTTAAAGCCTTCGATGTTGAACGTTGTGGATGTCATTGGATGTTTCATAAGTTGTTTGTAGATAGCAGACTGTTGGTCTTCAGGGCTCATTTTATTAAAACAATCGAGACAAATTGTATCAGTTTTAAAGTAATAGACAGAAGGAAATTCCTGTCCGCATTTTTCACATTTCATTGTTTTGCCTTTCAGATCAGATTTAATGATTTATAACAATCAAACTTATACCTAATTCTTTATTACATCAATTAATAATTAACAATTGAGAGTTATTATACACCAATTAATTGGTTTGAAATACTTGACTATCCGGGTATTTTTGTCTCGAGTTTTCCAGATAAAATTAGTCTGTTTAAAACTCTCTTAAATTTAAAAAGAGACAATGATGAAAACTTCTGTAAAAATATTTCATAGTCTCCTGTTATTTACACTTCTTATTCTTTCTTCCTGCAAGGAAGAACCAACTGCTCCAGAATTTTTAGCTTATAACTGGCCGACCTCTACGCCTGAGGCACAAGGTATGAATTCTCAACTACTTCAGCAGGCTATTCAACAGGGAGACAACAGGGGTTTTGTTGATTGCATTCTGGTAATCAGGAATGGGTATATAGTAGCTGAGAAATATTATAATGGTTTTAGTAAGGAGACCCCTCATAACGTAATGTCAGTTTCTAAATCTTTTCTTTCAGCTATGACAGGGATAGCATTAAGAGACGGGCATTTAAATAATCTTAATGCAAAGATACTGGACTACTTCCCGGAATATATTTATCCTAATATCGATCCAAGGAAATACAACATCACAATCAGAAATTTATTAATGATGCGTATGGGTATCGACACCGACCAGAATTTATATACTCAGATAGTAAATAGCCCAAACTGGATAAAAACGACCATTGAGCTTCCACTGATTTATGATCCCGGGACAACATTTTGTTATAATACTTTTCAAACACATATACTTTCTGCAATCATAACAAAGGCAAGCGGAATGAGCACACTGGATTTCGCAAAAAAATATTTATTAGATGAGATGAATATTAATTGTACCGAATGGTGGCAGGATCCGCAGGGATACTACTTTGGAGGCAACAGCATGCATTTTACACCAAGAGATATGGCAAGACTCGGATACCTCTATATGAATAATGGAATGCTGAATGGAAAACAGATTGTACCCTCCGACTGGGTTGTAGAATCATTGTCTAACTATACAAATTTTAATAATTCAACGTGGGGTGATCTGGACAAAGTTAATTATGGTTACCTCTGGTGGCTGGGAGAAATAAAGAGTAACAAAGTCTTTCTTGCGCTAGGTCATGGGGGTCAATTCATTATAAACTTTACCGATCTGAATATGATTGTTGTAACTACATCTGACTGGCAATTGGATTGGAATACGGCAGATCAGCATGAGAGATCTATTTTAAGCATAGTTGCTGACTATATTGTGCCGGCTGTAACACAATTATGAGGAATAAATTAATAAACCAAGACGAAATGATACTTTTGAATATTTTAAAGATTTTTCAGATATCAAGCATCACTATTGGTTATTAAAATTATTTTTGAAATTTGGACTCAATATTTAAAACCCCTTTAATGAATAATGAATAGAGAAGAGATAATGATTAATGCTGCGTACAAAGCTTTGGTCGAGGTCTATGAAGTATCAGCAAAAGATAAGTTGTTAATTCTAACAGACGTTCACAGCAGAACAATAGCGAATGCTTTCAGAGATGCAGGTGCTAAAATTGGTTGTGAAGAGGAGACATATGAGATTGATGAGAATAAGCGTCCGTTGAAAGAACCTCCCGAAGAACTTTTAAAAATGTTATCAGGTACAGATGTTGTCCTCAATATTCTCAACGCCTTTCCCGAAGAAATAGCATTTCGGATTAAGTGGATATTTAAAGTAGAAGAGGGGAGACATAGAAGATTAGGACATATGCCCGGTATTACAGAAGATATGATGTTGCGTTCTGTTGATGTTGACTACACTAAAATGAAATCAGCCGCCAATTCACTTATCGATGCAATGAGCAATGTTGACAAAATTCATATTACAACCGATGAGGGAACAGACTTAATTCTTGGAGTAAAGGATCGTCCCTTTACTGGTGATGTGGGAGTTCAGCAAAGTCTTGAGTGCAATCTACCTTGTGGAGAGGTATTTTGTGCACCATTGGAAACAGAAGCAAATGGTGTAATGGTATTCAATGCAAGCATAGGAGATATTGGTTTACTCAAAACGCCACTAAAGGTTCATCTTGCAAACGGAGGAATAACAAAGTTTGAAAGTGAAGATGATAAGCTGGTAAAAAGAATATCAGAACTTCAGAATATTGATGAGGACGCTATGGTTATCGGTGAATTAGGTATAGGAGTAAATCACGGTGCAGCTATAACAGGGAATATGCTTGAAGATGAAAAAGCATTAGGTACTGCGCATATCGCTTTTGGTAATAATGAAGATTTTCCCGGTGGAGGAAAAAATAAATCCAAAATTCATCGTGATTATTTATTTTACCGCCCGACTATTGTAGTGACTTATTCGGATAATTCTAAGCATTTGATAATCAGAAAAGGGAAATTCGATTTTTAGTTGACCTTAAATTAAAGCAAAATCAACAGCAGCTTTTGCGTGAATTTCAAGTGTGTTGAAAACCGGGAGATGAGTATCATCTTGTTTTATTAAAAGAGGAATTTCTGTACATCCTAATACGATTCCCTGTGCACCTTTCTGCTCAAGATCATTAATAATGTTGAGAAATTTTTCTTTTGTTTTTTCTTTGAATTCTTCTTTCAGGAGTTCGTTCATAATTGCATTGTGTACATATTCTCTTTCTGGTTTTTCCGGGATAAGAGATTCTATTCCCGAGTTGCTCAATTTCTTTGTATAAAAATCCATTTCCATTGTAAACTTCGTTCCAAGCAGACCAATCTTTGTTAATCCTTTTTTCTTGATTTCAACAGCAGTTGCATCTGCGATGTGAACGATTTTTAATCCTGTTTCTCTCTCAAGTTTATCAGCATATTGATGCAAAGTGTTAGCACAAAGAATAATAAAATCCGCTGAAGCTCTCTTTAATCTCTCCGTTGCATAAAGAACTACCTGGTAAACTCCGGCATGGTCTTCAACCTTGTTGAGCTTATCTATTTCAGCATAATTAAAAGAGGATAGAATAATTTTTGCCGAATTCAATCCACCAAGCTGCTTATTTGTTTCCTGGTTAATGATTCGGTAGTATTCAAGCGTCGATGGCCAGCCAGTACCACCGATCATTCCGATGGTTTTCATTTACATTACTATATAATAGTTTAAAATACTTCCCTTTTACTGAACAGGAATTCTGGAAAGAAATTCACCTATATAGTAAGGCCAGATTATCAGTGCTAATAATCCTTGGAAAAAAGTTACTTTAAGAAAACCCAGAGTGAACAGCCAGCCCATAAACCACACCGGACCCATTATTCCTGCAACTTCAACCTTTTTACCCATTGTCTTTTTCTCCTTTTTATTATTACACTTACAAAATTACAAAAGAAGAGAAAAAACTTCATCTTAAAATCAACGATTCCTTTGAGATTATCGTATCCAGAGGTTTGAGTATTGTCAGTATTATTTCTTTTTCACATAACTGTTGCGGGGAAGCAACAGCTTGCTATTTATAAATTAATGTAGGGGAATATAATTTTGGAAAGAGCAGGCTTAAATAATATCAGATTACAAGCTGTCGAAAATTCATCAATTATTTTAATAATATAATCAAGAGTAATAACAGTGTTACAAGACTATAAATAATTATTCCTGCATTATTTTTTATCCTGTCGCCCATTCAAGAATACTAAGTAATCAATTAACAGAAAATTTTGTATCAAATTCAAAATTTTGATTTTTTATTTGTGACCCCAAACCAATCAAAGCTTCTTCCAAAGAATTGTAACTGGGCATTATTTTAGTTATTC
>Ga0307445_10000804_pt1 | contig 17339 bp, 14 predicted proteins | sample SalMarSW160330MG_FD_202147 | JGI IMG/M metagenome (GOLD analysis project Ga0307445, IMG submission 202147) | Salt marsh sediment microbial communities from the Plum Island Ecosystem LTER, Massachusetts, United States - SW1603-30 | ecosystem: Environmental > Aquatic > Marine > Intertidal zone >...
ACTGGCTGATGTTTGCCATCCTGGTCGCAGGCTCGCTGCTGGAGGTGTACGTTCTCCAAGTGCTGTACAGCGGCACCCTGCCTGCAGGGTGATACGCCGATGCCCGGGCGCAGATGCCTGACGCCCGCGGAGGACCGATGAGGATCGTTTTCATCTCCTTGTTCAGGTTGGGTTTCGGTGGTGGTGGAGGGCAGGTGGCCCACGAGCTGGCGCGCCAGTTCGCCCGCCGACACGAGGTCGTCCTGATCTGTCCCCACGATCATACCGCGCTCTATCAAGCGGGGAGCGGCCTGAGGGTGCTGGGCATCCAGAGCGGAGGCCAGGGCAACGTGAGTGTGCCCGTGCTGTCGGAGGCCAACCTGACGCGGCTCCTGGGCTTCCTGGACCACTTCCAGCCCGAGATCGTCCACGCGCACGACCCCGTGTCATTGGCGCTGGTAGGCCAGATCTGGGCCAAGACGCGCGGTGTGCCCTTTGTCTATACGTCGCACGTCCTCACCTCCCGCCTTACGGCTTTTGGCGCGGTGGAGGCATTCCGCGGCATCGGAGGCGCCCTGAGCGACTCTGTCGCACGCCAATTTCTCTCCAGCTTCTACGATGGTTGCGATGCGATCGTCGCTCTGAACGAGTCGGCACGGGCGGACCTTGCCTCGTTCGGCTACCAGGGCGAGATCCTGATGATCCCGAATGGCAGAGACCTGGAGCGGTACCAGGACTGCCGGTTGGCCAGTCCCTTGACCCGGCAGAAGACGCTCGTATTCGTCGGCTTCATCAGCGAGCGGAAGAATCAGCTCTACTTGCTCGAAGCACTGCAGTTCCTCTCGCGCGATTACCGCTTGCTGCTCATTGGCCAGCTTCTCGACCAGGAGTATGGGCAGGAACTGAAGCGCTTTGTACGAGCACACGGTCTTGGAAACGTGGTGTTTGCAGGGCAGGTGGAGTACGATGCTATTCCAGGCTACCTCGAGAGGGCACACCTGTTTGTGTCTGCCTCCAAGATGGAGGTGCAGAGCCTGTCGGTGATCGAGGCCCTTGCCTCAGGGACGCCTGTCGTCGGACTATCCAACGAGACGACCGATGAGTTGGTCGATGAGCAAGTGGGACGAAGGCTGCCGAAAGATGCGTCGCCCCGCGTGTTTGCAGATGCGGTGGATAAGGTCTGCCACTTGGCGCCACGTGAGTACCATCAGCTCTGCAGGCAGGCGCGCCAGCGGGTCGCTCCGTTTGGCTGGCCCAACGTCGTCTCGATGACTGAGCGTGCGTATCGCTCACTGATCGAGGATCTGCCACCGGTCGCCCAGCAGGAACAACCTCGCATCATGGACGTTGTCGCGCGGATCCCATCGGAAGAGATCCGTGACGCGCTGGCCCAGCGGGTAATCGCGCTGGACAGGGCCATGCGCCGCATCCCGCCGGAATCGACTCTGTCGCTTCTCCGGAGCGCCAAGAGGGTATCGCGACCGACGCGGGTGTACGTTCTGCTGACGCTCATCCTGTCTGGGCTGGCCTACGTGATTGTCCGGTCGAGACGCTATCTGCGGCGGGCGACAAGGCGAGCCAAAGAAGAAGACGAATTGCGGCGCGTCACAGCGAGCGAGGAATCGAGAAAGGGTGGGGAATAGCGACTTGTTCCACGGATCCATCCCATGACTCACGGCCCAAGACCCGGCGCGCAAGGAGGCAGTTTGGTGTCTCACACAAAGATCGTGCACAGCAAAGAGCCGATCCGCCTTTTCAAGTCTGACTTCTTGGAGTTCTTTACTCACATCCATCCCGCTGTCGTCCTTGTCATATGGCTCCCGATAACGGGCTACTTTCTCTATCGGGCAACACTGAGTCCCAGACTGGCCATGCGACTCGCGCTGGGGATTCCATCGGGCCTCTTTCTGTGGACACTGGTCGAGTACGTTGTGCACCGCTTTGTGTTTCACTTTCCTCCACGAACGCCACGGCAAGAACGTATCTCGTTTTTGTTCCACGGTGTGCACCACGCGCAGCCGATGGAAAAGAGCCGCCTGGTCATGCCGCCGGTGGTGAGCATTCCCCTGGCGGCAATCTGCTATGCCGTGTTGTATGTCACGGTTGGTATCATTGCCGGCGCGCGCGCCTGGGTTAGTCCGGTTTTTGCCGGGCTACTGCTGGGCTATGTGATCTATGACATGACGCACTATGCGACGCACCACTTCAAGATCCGGTGGCGGTCATTCCAGTACATCCGGCGCTATCACCTGCACCATCACACGCAGACTCCCAATCAGCGGTTTGGGGTCACCTCGCCACTGTGGGACATTGTGTTCGGTACCAAGCCCGACTGACCATTTGAAGAAGGGCAAGCGCGGCTCGATCCGTGAATTTGACAAGGTTGCGAAAAGCCAGTATACTCGCTTTTCTATCAAGGAAGGAGATGGGCACATATGATCTACGTGATGATGCAGCATGCGCTCGCGACCCATCTGCGCACCGGTGACGGCAGCGCAGGTTTCTGCCGCACGAGTGTGCCCCGCCTGACTTGACATAAGTCTACATGGATAGGCCGTGGGCGCGCTCGAGCCCACGGCCTTTTTATTTGCCTGTTTTCGTGCCGTGGGCAGCAGTGTGCCCACGGCTCCTTTTTTGGTGCGCGTCACAACCGGGTCGATGGGCCGAGCCGCACAAGGAAAGAATGTTGTCAGCCGCTCGAAATCTTGTTCGGGCCAGTACTGGGAGGAACGATGGGTCGGATCACTCACTCCGAAGCCACTCAACACTTGGATATGCGCGAGACCGTCCACAGAAACCGCCTGGTGGGGTTATGGCGGATGATGAAAGGCTACCGCTGGTTCTACTTTGGCGCCATGGTGTGCATGGCCGTCTCGGCAGGCGCGCGTGCTGCGAACCTGACGCTACTCCGCTTTGTCATCGATGACGTACTGACCAGGGGCGTCATGGTGGATCGCTTGCCCCTACTTGGTGCGGCCTTTGTGGGGCTAGCTGCCGTCCAGGCGCTGTTCTCGTACCTGCAGGGCACGTGGGCCGCGCGTACGGCAGAGGGTGTCACGCTTCACCTGCGTAACTATCTGTTCGACCATATCCAGCGCTTGCCGTTCGCGTACCACGATCATGCCAAGACGGGTGAGCTGATCCAGCGCGTCACGTCGGATGTGGACGCGGTACGCCGCTTCTATGCCGACCAGGCGATCGGTATCGGTCGGATCGCAGTGCTTTTTGCCGTCAACATGGCTGTGCTGCTGCGCATGAACTGGCGGCTGGCACTGCTCTCGATCGCCGTAATGCCACCGGTCATCGTGATTTCCTACCTGTTCTTTGGCAAGGTGTCGAAAGCCTACGAGCGCTACCAGGAGCAGGACGCTGTGGTTTCGACCCGGCTGCAGGAGAACCTGAGCGGTGTGCGCGTCGTGCGCGCCTTTGCCCGCCAAGCGTACGAGAGGGAAAAGTTCGAGCAGGAGAACTGGGAAAAGTACCGCCTCGGGAAGCGCCTGCTGCGGATGCACTCACTCTACTGGCCTGTCTCTGACGTACTGTGCGCCGGGCAGACGCTCCTGGTGATGGCCGCGGGTGGGCTGATGACGATCGAAGGCACGATATCGCTTGGAACGTACATTGCGGTCAACGGTCTAGTGGTCTGGATTATCTGGCCTCTGCGTAACCTAGGGCGACTGATCGTGCAGGTGTCTACCGGGCTGGTATCGTACCGACGCGTTGCTGACATCATTGCCCAGGAGCGCGAGGACGTCGACTCGGGGCGCGTCAGCATTAGCTGCGCACTGCGCGGCGAAGTGGTGTTTGACGGCGTAAGCTTTGCGTACGAGCCAGGCCCCGTACTGGGGGCAGCCGATCCAGGAAGGGGTAATGACGGCTCTCGGAAAGCGCCCCGAGCTGAAACAGTGGATGCTCAGGGGCTAGTGCACGTGCTGCACGATCTCTCATTCCGGTGTGTCCCCGGTCAGGTGGTGGCACTCCTGGGCTCGACGGGCTCGGGCAAGACGAGCATCGTGAACCTGCTGCTGCGTTACTATGATTACCAGGGAGGCAGCATCCGCCTGGACGGTGCAGAACTACGCGACTACCCGATCGCGGCTCTGCGGCGCCAGATCGGCATCGTGGAGCAGGAACCGTTCCTGTTCTCGCGGACCATCCGAGAGAATATTGCCTATGGCGTCGATCGGCAGGTCACAGACGCAGAGATCGAGGCCGCTGCCCAGGCTGCGGCACTACACGACATCATTCTCACCTTTCCCAAGGGGTACGATACCCTGGTTGGTGAGAAAGGTGTGACCTTGTCGGGCGGGCAGCGACAGCGCGTGGCGATCGCGCGGACGCTACTCCGCGATCCGCGGATCCTGATCCTGGACGATGCGACTTCGTCGGTCGATACAGAGACCGAGTCGCAGATCAGGGAAGCGCTCGAGCAGTTGATGCAGAACCGCACGAGTTTCGTGATCGCCCACCGGATTCAGAGCGTCATGAACGCCGACCTGATCCTGGTACTGGACAACGGGCGGATCGTGCAGCAGGGCACGCATAGGGAACTGATGGCGCACCAAGGCACGTACAAGCGCACCTACGACCTGCAAGCACGCATCGATCGGGAAGTAGAAAAAGAGGCGGCATATGTCTGAGTACGATCACTTTGAGGAAGAAGAGTTCACGACCCAATTCAGCGGCAGGGTGGTGGCGCGCATCTTGCGCCAGGCCAGGCCATATTGGAGCTGGGTAGCCGGGTTCATGGTCATGATCGCGATGTGCTCCGTACTGGACGCACTGTTCACCTTCTTGGGTAAGCGCATCATCGATGAGGGCATCGCCGCCGGCAACGCAGGCCGCCTGCTGAGGCTGATCGAGCTCTACGGTGGGCTCGCTGTCGTACAGGCGGGCACCGTGTTCGGCTTTGTCTACTGGGCTGGCGTGCTGGGTGAGCGGATCCACTATGATATCCGGCGCAAGCTGTTCGAGCACCTGCAGGACCTGTCGTTCTCGTACTTTGACCGGACGCCGGTAGGGTGGATTATGGCGCGGGTGACCTCGGATGCAGGACGAATGGCTGACCTGATCACGTGGGGCCTGGTAGACGTGACGTGGGCGGTGCTCAATATCAGCACGTCCCTGGGCTTTATGCTGGCGATCAACTGGCGCCTCGCGCTGATCGTGCTTGCGATCGTGCCGGTCATGATTGTCGTCGCGATCTGGTTCCGCACGCGCATCCTGGCCCAGTTCCGCGAGGTGCGCAAGCGCAACTCCAAGCTTACCGGGGCGTACAGCGAGAACGTCAATGGTGTCCGCGTGGTCAAGGCGTTGGTACGCGAAGAGCGTAACCTGGCGGAATTCAGCGAACAGTCCTCCGAGTTGTACAAGGCCGCCTACCGCGCTGCCTGGCTGTCGGCGCTCTTTTTGCCTGCCATCCAGATCATCGGTGCGTTCGGCCTGGGGGCAATCGTGTGGTATGGTGGACTGCGGACCCGTGCTGGGGTGCTCACGATCGGCGGCATCCAGGCCTTTCTGTCGTACGTCACGTTCATGCTGTGGCCGATCCAGGATCTGGCGCGCGTCTTTGCCGAAATGCAGCGCTCTGTGGCATCTGCAGAACGCGTCTTTTCGCTGATGGATGCCGAGCCAGAGATCGCGGACCGCGAGGGGGCGCTGGATCCGGGCTCGATACGCGGTGAGATCGAGTTCGATCGGGTCGACTTTTACTACGAAGAGGACAAGCCCGTCCTGACGGGTTTCGACCTGCACGTCCATCCGGGCGAGCGTATTGCCCTGGTCGGGCCAACAGGAGGCGGCAAGTCTACGATCGTCAACCTGGTGTGCCGGTTCTACGAGCCAAAGCGCGGCGTGATCCGGATCAACGGGCGAGACTATCGTGAGTTCACCCAGCAGGCGGTCCAGTCGCGAATCGGAATGGTGCTGCAGACGCCGCACCTCTTTTCCGGGACGATCCGAGAGAACATCCGCTACGGGCGGCTCGACGCAACGGGCGCGGAGATCGAGGAAGCGGCGCGCATTGCCCGCGCGCACGACTTTATCGTCGAGATGGAAAAGGGGTACGATGAGGATGTCGGGGAGGGGGGTGCGCTGTTGTCTGTCGGGCAGAAACAGCTAATCAGCCTGGCGCGCGCTGTGCTGGCGGACCCGGACGTGTTCATCATGGACGAGGCAACCAGCTCCGTGGACACGCTGACCGAGGCCCGTATCCAGCAGGGCATGGAAGCGATGATGAAGGGACGGACGAGCTTTGTGATCGCGCACCGATTATCGACGATCAGGAACGCTGATCGAATCCTCGTGATCGAAGATGGTCGGATCGCAGAGATGGGCACACACCAGGAGCTGATCCGCGCCCGCGGGCACTACCATTCGCTGTATACGAAGCAGTTCCGGCGAGAGCTCGAGCATAGCTACGCGGAACCCGATCGCGTGCCAGATGGAACCGCCGGTGCTACGCTAGCGGTGCCAGCCTGACTCCGCTAGCTGGACAGACGAACATATGACAAATACCGAAGCGGGCTCAAGGTTCAGCTTTGAGCCCGCCCGGTATCTGGATCTACTGCAGAGGAGGAGGCAGTAGTTCGCTCCATAGATCCCATCCGTGAACTACTGATACGATATCCCTATCTTCTGTCCGATCCCCTCAAGTATGTTCTATCCTGAACCCATCATATCCGCAAAGGCCGATACACGATAGGACTTTTGTCACATCCTGTCTATGGGCAGTAGCAAGCATCGGGGCTGGGCAGGTCAGGCTTGCGAGCGATAGTAGCTTACCCAGCCCATCGCCCATTCGTCGTGGCCCAGGAGCAGGTTGCTGGCCAGAACGGCCTCACGTACTTGAGTTGAGAGCGGATTGGTGATCGGACAGCTCAGCCCGCAGGCGATGGCCATGGCGAGAAAGGCAGCATTGATCGCGGGGCGGCTTGGCAACCCATGCGACACGTTGCTTGCCCCCATGGCGATATTGACGCCAAACTCGCTCACGATCCGTCGCGTGGCCGCGAGCGTGGTGCGGCCAGCCTGCTGGTCTGCGCCTACCGTGAGGACGAGTGGATCGATGATCACGTCGTTCGGCGGAATGCCTAGCTCACCTGCACGAGCGATGATCTTGCGCGCGACGGCGAGCCGTCGCTCCACCGTCTGGGGAATGCCCTCGTCGTCCATGCAGAGGCCGATCACGGCGGCGCCGTATTTCTTGACTAGGGGCAGGATCGTCTGCAGCGACCGCTCCTCGCCATTGACCGAGTTGACGAGCGCCTTGCCGTCGTAGGCATCGAGCCCGGCTTCCAGCGTCTTGGGGTTGGGGCTGTCGATGCAGAGCGGCACATCCGTGACCTGGCGCACCGCGGCGATTATCTGTCGCATCAGGGCAGGTTCATCCGCACCGGGGACGCCGGCATTGACGTCCAGGATCGCGGCTCCTGCCTCGACTTGCGCCTGAGCGTCCTTGCAGACCACGTCCAGCTTTCCTTCTTGGAGTGCTGCCATCAACTGCTTGCGCCCCGTGGGGTTGATGCGTTCACCGATGATCCGTACCGGGCCCTCTCTGCTGATCGTGACCGTCTGTGAAGCCGAGGTGATGGTCGTTTCGAGGTTCTTTTCAAACACGTGAGACTCCTCCATTGTGAGAGAATGTTGAGCGCACGCAGTGCAGGTCACGAGGTCGTGACGTGTCGCTCCGTGCCTTCCTGACTCGATATCGACAGAGCGCCTGCGCAAGCAGCTATCACGAGCCAGGCTGCGATGTGGAGCCACAGCCCCCAACCTAGGTGTATGGTAGGTGTTGCATAGGCAGCCCAGATCCTGGGACGGACAACCCAGAAAGCTGCCTGTGGCGCGAACAGGGCGGCTGACGCAAGGATCAGGATCAGGCTGGCCGAAAGCCGAAGCGAGAGCCGTCGGTAGAGCCCGTGTGCGGCAGCAGCGCCTGCTCCGAGCAGGATCCCGACGCCTTGCAGACGAAAGTCCGCGGAGAAGAGATCTCGTGGATGCCCCCACGAGGGCGGCAGCAGGCCGAGCAGCACGAAAACGGACGAGGCCAGCGCGAGACTGCGCAGCCAGCGCGGGTATGGGAGGCTCTGATTGGTCGAGAGCAGGACGAGCGAGAGCGCTACGGCGAGAGGTGGAATGTAGAACAGTTGGCGCGGAAACCGCTCCTCGCCGCGCCGAATCGCAGGGATGAACTTGACAAACTCACCCATATCCTGCCCGCTGAGCCTGAGCGCTGCTGCTGCGTGGCCGACCCAGGGCGCCCAGTAGGCCAGTGCAGCAAGCACGAGACCTACGAGGAGCACAAGCGCAAGCCAGGATCTCGCGTTGCTGGTTGGCCTTACGATCAAGTCGCTCACCTCTACAGACTGTCCAGTGTCTCCTGGATGACGCGGTCCTGGTCCTCGACCTGCTTGCTGTACTCGATCATGAACTCGCTGCGCCGCTGGCGGAGGCTCAGCAGGGCAACGGCACGGATGTCCTCTTCCATCACTGCGGTGCGGCCATCGGCTGCAGCGTGGGCCCGCGCGGCCTCGAGCGTAAAGATCTCGGCCCGGTTCGACTCGATCTCCAGGCGGTCGATCGCCTCCAGAACGAGCTCCTGCGCGGGGGGCGTGAGCCGGACGTGCGGCAGCAGCCCCTGTGCTTCCTCGATCTCGTCCATCATGAGCAGCGTCTGCTCGGCATAGAGATCGGCCAGCGCGTGCGGGCTGTCTTGAAACTGCCGCACGCGACGGTAGACTTCCATACGGTCGGCAGTATCCTCAAGGCCTTGGACTATGACGTGCAGACCGATGCGGTCCAGGATCTGTGGGCGCAGGCGTCCTTCTTCGGGGTTCATGGAGCCGATGAGGACAAAGCGTGCCCTGTAGGTTGCCGCCAGGGGCCCTCTCCGTACGGTGTACCGTCCCTGGGCGGCGGCATCGAGTATGGCATTGACGATCTCGTCATCGAGCAGGTTGATCTCGTCGATGTACAGGATATTCCGATCGGCACGCGCCAAGATCCCCCTTTCGAGACGGACGCGATTCTGCTCGATGGCTACGCGCTCGCTGATCCCGCCCACTACGTCCTCGAGCCGCGCGTTCAGCGGCAGCTCGGTGAGCCGCATGCGGTCGGCGTGCGTGATCGGCTCACCTCGCGCCAGCTTGGCCGCACAGTCCTCGCACACAGCGTCCATACCATAGGCCTGCGCTGCTTCGGGCTCGCAGCCGTATGGGCACGTGCTGCGCTCGACGGGCGGAAGCAGGTCGACCAGACCGCGCACGGAGATGGTTTTGCCCGTCCCCCGCGCCCCGATGAGCAAGACGCCTCCGACTCGCGGGTTGATCACGGACAGGATCAGTGCCATCCTCATCTGCGTCTGGCCCACAATGGCCAGGAACGGGAACTGCACGGGATCGACCAACAGCCCCCGGTCGACACTGGGCTTGCTCTCCAGGATCCGTTGGGCGGAACTGCGTCGCAGGATGTCGAGGAGCATAGAGCGGGGCATGGTGACCTCCGTCAGGACGCGCCAACGCGGCGGTATGTGGACAAGAGCTGCTCGGCTGCGTGCTGCCAGGTAAACTGCCGTGCGCGTGCCAGTCCGCGCCGGGCAAGCCTCTGCTGCTGCTCTGTGTCCCCAAGAAGCTGCCGCATAGTCTGTGCCAGGGCATCGGTGTCATGCGCATCGAGCAGGATCCCAGCGTCGCCGACGACTTCGGGCAGTGAGGAGTTGTCAGCGGCGATGACAGGCGTGCCGCAAGCCATCGCTTCCAGCAAGGGAATGCCAAAGCCCTCATAGAGCGACGGCAGGGCAAAGAGCACCGCCATGCTGTACAGCGCGGGCAGGTCCACATCGTCGACAAAGCCGAGAAACCGGACGCGTGCGTCGAGCCCAAGCTCCTCAACTGCGCGATAGATATCGTCAGAGAGCCATCCTCGCCCCCCAGCGATGACCAACGAAACGTCGGGCTCGGACAACTGCGCAAAGGCTCTCATCAGCCCGACATAGTTCTTGCGTGGCTGGACTGTACCCAAGCTCAGCACGAAACGCTCCGGAAGATCGTACCTCGTACGGACGCACTGCAGCGCGTCCGCGTCGGTAACGGCATGGAAGCGAGGCTCGATACCCGGGTAGATGACCGAGATCCGGTCAGCAGGTGCATCGAGCAGCGCGATCAGATCCTGCCGCGTGCTCTCTGAATCGGCTAGAATCCAGTCGGCGCGCGCGACGGCCCGAGGCACATTGGCCATCAGATACGCAAGCAGGGCGGGCTCGAAACACTCTGGCATACGTACAAAGGACAGATCATGGATGGTGACGATGGTCTGCGTCCCGTGCCGCACCGGCGGGAGCGTAAAGTCGGGCGAGTGAAAGAGGTCGATCGGCCCAATCGCCCACTCGACGGCAAGTGGGACGCGCAGACGGAACCAGATACGATGCCACCATCGTTCGTTGATCCAGGTACGAACCTGGCGAAAGTTGGGGCTGCGGATGCCCGAAGCCGCGTTGCGTGTGCCGGCCGACGGCGCCGGGTACGGCAATCCACGACCCTGTACGAGCAGGACATACTCATTCTGTTCGTCGATCTGGGCCAGTCCATCGACGATGTTGCGCGTCAGGCGGCCGATGCCCGCGCCCTGGAACACTGCCGAGGTATAGTCGATGCCGATCCTCACCTGCTCTCTGCCTCGCGAGTGTGCTGCTCTGCCCGTTACAGGCTCTGTGTTCCTGCCAGTGGCTGCTCTACCTGATCTACGTCCCGGAAGGTCCACATCCGGTTGGCGAAGAAATTCCAAAAGAGCACGATGCCCGTTGCAACTACCTTGGCGGCGTTCGAAGAGAGGATACTGTGCTCGATCGCGAGCCAGGTCGCCGCAGGCGCAACCAGTCCGCCAAGCAGGCCCGACTCGCCCAGGAACCAGTGATCGGTGACCCACAGGATGGTGGTGTTCAGACCGAGAGCAATCAGGCTCACGATCACGAACTGCCCGAACTTGCGTGCCCCGTGCTGATGCTTGGTCTCTGGATAGACCCAGAAGCGACTCCACGTGTAGTTGCTGACGGTTGCGGCACTGACCGAAATCACGTTGGACAGAACCTGGTAAAAACCGAGCACGTTGTAGAGTAAGTTCAACACGCCAAAGTCGATCGCTGTCCCGAGCGTGCCGACCACGCAGAACTTGAGAAAGCGGACGAGCTCCGGCCGTTTATCGTGATATAGTAGCTTGAGTCTGCCAACCAAATCATGTACTCCTATAACCGTAGCCTTGCCGCTGGCCCTCTCGAACGGTCGAGCCTTGCAGCAAGCCCAGGACGATGGCTACGTAAATGTACATGTTGTGCACCCACAGGTTGTCGACCACGTTGTGCACCGAAACGTGCACCAGCATACCCAGGGCGCCCAGTGCTAGGGCACGTACATTTCGGTCTTTTGTGCTCTGAAAGATGCGCCACACGCGCCAGGCGACAAGACCCCACAAGAGCAGGTAGGCGATCAAGCCGAGCAGACCTGTCTCGGCAGCGATGTTCAGATAATAGTTGTGAGCATGGCCTAACGCCGCTGGCCACTTGGCCAGGGCGTACTGGCTGTAGGCTGCACCATAGTTTCCGAATCCTACGCCAAGCCAGGGATGGTCTCTCCACATCTCGAGTGCCGACTGCCAGTGTGCCAGCCGCTCGAGAGCGGCATAGTTTTCGTCGGAAACCTCTATAGCAGCGGTGTCAGAGACGCCGATGAATGCCGTAAAGCCCGTCAGTCGCTGTACGACCGGCTGGGGCAGCGCTGCCGCGCCCGCCAGTACGCCACTGATGGCTACGACAGTGAGCAACGCGGCAAAGACGAACCTGCCACGGCGGCTCTGTGCGACGCCAACCACGACTACTGCAGCGGCGAATCCCAGCCAGGCGCCCCGTGACCAGCTCATTCCAATCGCTGCACTGACGACGACCAGCGTGATGAGCGAGAACCACTCAAGCCGGTGCTGCCAGACATCGCGCCCGACCGCATGGCCGGTGCCGGTTCCTGCCTGCGGTGAAAGGAGGTTGAGGGCAAAAGCCAGGGCAAGAGGCGCGACCAAACCCAGATAACCAGCGAACGGGTTGGGCTGCTGAAAGGTACCATAGGCGCGCATAAAGCGGCCAAGCAGAAAGCCCTCCGGCCCGGATTGGGTCACGAACTGGTAGATGCCCAGCGTCGCTTGCAGGAGCCCTGCAGCCAACAGCGAGGCAACGATCGGCCTGAGGTGCCGCGGTGGCACGGCGCGGTGCACGAACACGATCACTGCAGCGACTTCGAGCCACTTGACAAGCTCCTTGGCAGCAAGTGGGAGGGAGGTCGCGTTGAGCAGCGAGTAGAGCGTCGCGGTCACGAATACGACCACAGGCACCGCAAAAGCCGACTTTCGAGTCGAAGCCTGCTCAAATGCGACGTATCTGGCGAGCCATGCTGCCAGCATCAAGCCGACCAGGCCTTCCGTTACCCCGACGGAAACTGGGCCAATCTCGATCTCGAACAGAGAGCCAAACGGAATGGCAAAGGCAACCAGATACAGAGCTAGGTAGGGCCTGACCAGAACCAGAACGAACACGATCGAGCCAACCAGGCCGAGTACGAGCCAGGTCAGTGGCAACAGGGCCAAGGCAAGGCTCGCCATGACGGTACACGCGATGAGCGCGAGCATGCCCGTGTTCGTGGCGTACGCCTTGATCGTCCTCCGCTCTCTTGATACTGCCCGAAGAGCTATCATTTTGCTAGTATACCGCAAACGAAGGGCAGACACAAGTGCTGTTGGCCTGCGCTCTCTAGACCGATTTGGTTGCCGGGGGATATGTGCTAGAATAGAGAGAGCGTGGCCGCTGCTGGAAGAAGGGTAGCGATGCAGACATTGCGGAAGGGTAAGCATCTGCCTGCCAGGCACAAAGCAAGTGCTGCGGATCAGGTGTCGCGGACTATCCGCAACGAGCAATCGGAGACAGACTGTGTCACTCAAGCGTAGGGAGCTGCCGCTGTTCCCGCTGAACACTGTGCTCTTTCCCGAGATGACACTACCGCTTCGTGTCTTTGAGCCACGCTATCTGCAGATGGTTGAAGACTGCATGAAGGATGACGCACTGTTCGGCGTGGTGTGCATCCGGCATGGACCGGAGGTCGGCGGGCCGGCGTTGCCCTATACCATCGGTACGACCGCGCGCATCATCGGGATCGAACGCGAGTCGCCTGAGCTGACGTACATCGTGGCGGTGGGACAGGAGCGTTTCCGGATCCGAGAGCTTCTTGGCGGCAGGCCCTACATGGTTGGTCGGGTTGACCCTTTTCCCTTGACCAAGCTGGATGCACCTGAGGTGGGCACCGTCGTCGATGCACAGATGCCGCTTTTGACCGTATACCTCGAACTTCTTGCTCAGGTGAGCGAGGTCGATGTTCAACTTCAACGTTCGCCCGAAAGCGCGGAAGCGATTGCCTACTTTGTAGCGATGCTCCTGCAGGTGCCTCTAGCTGTGAAGCAGCGCTTGCTCAGCATCGTGGATCTGCCCACGCTGCTGCAAGAGGAGGCTGCGCTGCTGCGCAGCGATCTGGCTGGCCTGACTGCGTTGCTCCAGGGCGAGGAGGTCAGAGAGAAAGAAGATGTACCTTCCTTCTTTTCTCCCAACTAACGGCCCTGCTCGCACACCACGATGTGCTGCGGGCCGACACCGGGCACGTTGACACAATGGGGGTGTCGTGTTACAATACCGTGCGTCTCAAAGGCATTGCGTGTGCTGCGGTGATACACCGAACCTCGCACGCCAACGAGTTGTTCTCGGTCGGTCCGGTTAACCTTTACCTTGCATTGCGCGCCTAGGTGTAACCCACTGGAGTGGGAGAAGAGAGGAGACCATGGCAGAGCAAGAGGACAGAATCCGTTTCCTGGCCAACGTGCCGCTCTTCCGGGGGCTGAAGGAAAAGCAGTTGCAGATGCTCAACAGAAGGTTCGTTTCGCGGACCTACGACACGGGCGACGAGATCGTTACGCAGGGCAAGGGCGGTGCTGGGCTGTTTGTTCTGCTTTCTGGTGCTGCAGAAGCGGTCCGCATGCGCCGCGATGGTTCGAGGGCAGTGGTGAACGCGTTTGAGCCTACGGACTTTTTTGGGGAACTGGCCTTGCTGGATGATGAGCCTCGCACCGCTTCTGTGATCGCACTGGAACGGACAGAGTGCCTGGTCCTCTCACAGTGGGAGTTCTTTGGCGCACTGCGGGAAGACCCGGACATGGCGATCGAGGTGCTTCAGGAGCTCGCGCGGCGGTTCCGTCGTGCGCTGAACGTGCTCTAGCTCGACGACGATTCCTATTTTGGGCAAGGCACGCCGGGAGATAGGCGTGCCTTTTTCGTTGTGCGGGCCGGGCTTATCGCCGGCGTGGCCTGACTGAGGCCGAAAGGGGCGGGGATGTCGATGGATCTGAACGGTGACGTGCGGATCTTGCGTGATCTGGCAGAGCGGTATGCCGAGGTCGCGCACAAGGAGATTCAGGAGGAACGGCGCGACTTGTGGCGTCAGCACAACAGCCTGGTGCCGACGCGACCGCCGATCTATGTGCGCGCCTTTGCCTGGCGCGAGGTGCCCCAATCAGAGCTGCAGTGCCAGGATCCATTCTATCGCTCCCACGAGAACTACTTAAGGCAGCAGCTCTACCGAGGCACCTTCGGGGATGACTATATCATTGAGCCCTGGATCACGCAGCATGCAAGGCATGTGATCCCGGACGAGGGCCCGTGGGGGTTGGAGGTGAAGCGTATCCCGAGCCCGGAGCCGCGTGGCGCATGGAAGTACGATCCGCCGATCAAGGAACTCGGCGATGTTGCCGGGCTCGTGCCGCCGCATCACGTGATCGACGAACAGGCAACAGCGCGGGACGTTGCCCGGCTCCAGGATGCGATAGGCGATATCCTCGAGGTCAACGTTAGCCGTGCGCCATTCTATCGCGTCTGGCACGCTGACCTCTCGACTGACCTGGCCTACCTCCGCGAATTGGGCCAGGTGATGTGGGACATGGTAGACCATCCGGCGTGGCTGCACGAGCTGCTGGCCTTTATGCGGAATGGGGTGCTTACCGCGCACCAGGAGGCCGAGGCTGCGGGGGACTGGCACCTGGCCGACCACGAGAATCAGGCCATGCCCTATGCGTTGGAACTGCCGGATCCGGCAGCAAACAGCGAGAGCGTCCGCCGAGAGCAACTGTGGACGTTCGTCGCTGCACAGGAGATGGCCCAAGTCTCTCCTGCTATGCACGACGAGTTCATGCTGCAGTACCAGCTACCGATCATGAAAGCGTTCGGGCTGGTGTCCTATGGCTGTTGCGAGGATCTGACGCACAAGATCGACATACTGCGGCAGATCCCAAACTTGAGGCGGATCGCTGTGTCTCCTTTTGCCGACGTGCACCGGTGTGCAGAGCAGATCGGGGACGAGTACGTGCTATCGTGGCGCCCCAGCCCTGCCGAGATGGTGTCGGTGCAGTTCGAGCCGGACCATATCCGCAAGACGGTCCGCGACGCGCTCGATGCGGCAAGAATGAACGGTTGCATCATTGACATCACCCTCAAGGATGTGGAGACGGTACAGGGGCATCCAGAACGGATCCACGAATGGGTGCGCATCGTGCGCGAGGTGATCGAGGCGTACGCGTAGAAACACGCCGTCCCCGAGGATCCTCGGGGACGGCGTATGTTTGCCGCGGAACGGTGGCTAGGCGACCTCACGGACGATCGCCAGCATCTCTTTTTCTGTCACAGGCGCATAGTGCGCGAATTCCATCACAAACGTGCCGCGTCCCTGCGTGCTTGAGCGCAAGCTAGTTGCGTAGCCAAACATGCTTGCCAGAGGCACGTGCGCACGGATCGTGTGTGCGCCGTTGCCACGCGGCTCGATGCCCTCGATCCTGGCGCGCCGCATGTTCAGCTCGGACAGGATATCGCCAGTGAACGCTTCCGGAGCGACGACCTCGACGTGCATGATCGGCTCCAGCATCACCGGCCTGGCCTTGCGCATACCATCGCGGAAGGCCAGGGCAGCGGCACTGCGGAACGCCATATCCGACGAGTCGACCTCGTGGTACTTGCCGTCGACAACCGTCACCTTGACATCGACGACCGGGCACTGCGCCAGCACACCCTCCGCGAGTGCATCTTCGATGCCGCGCTCGATGGCAGGCAGGTAGTTGCGCGGAATGCTCGTCCCGCGCAGTTGGTCCTCAAAGATGAACCCGCTGCCAGGAGCAAGCGGCTCCATCTCGATCTCGACGTGCGCGAACTGGCCGTGCCCACCGGTCTGCTTGACCAGATGCCCGACACTGTGCACGGGGCGGGTGATGGTCTCGCAGTACGCAACCTGAGGCGCACCGACGTCGGCCTCGACCTTGAACTCGCGCCTGAGGCGATCGACGATCACCTCGAGATGCAGCTCGCCCATTCCTGCCAGCACGGTCTCATTCGTCTGCCCGTCCTGGCGCACGCGCAAGGTTGGATCCTCTTCCACAAGTCGGTGCAGGGCCGTGCCGATCCGGGCCTGGTCGCCCCTCGATGCAGGCGAGATCGACAACTCGACCACCGGGGCGGGGAAGGTGATGCGCTCAAGCACGACCGGCCGCTCTGGGTCCGAAAGGGTCTCGCCGGTCACGGCGATGCCGAGGCCCAGCACGGCGCCAATATCGCCAGCACGGATCTCCTCGACCTCCTCGCGATGGTCGGCGTACATACGCACGAGACGCCCAATGCGTTCGTCGTCGCCGGTACGCGGGTTGACGAGCACCTGGCCGCGCTGGACGGCGCCACTGTAGACGCGCACGTAGGCCAGCCGCCCGACGTATGGATCGGTCGCGATCTTGAACACGAGAGCAGCAGTCGGCGCGCTCGTGTCAGGCGAGCACAGCACCGGTTCTTCCGTCTCGGGAGCTATGCCACGTACTGCCTGCCGGTCGAGTGGAGACGGCAAAAAGTCGATCACGGCATCCAGCAGCAACTGCACGCCCTTGTTCTTCAGTGCCGAACCAGCCAGAACAGGAAAGAGCTTGCCGCTCAGCGTCGCCTTGCGCAACGCGTTGCGGATCTGTTCAGGCGTGATCAGCTCGTCTTCGAGATACAGGCGAGCGATCTCGTCATCTGCATCGGCCAGGTGCAGGATCAGTTGTTCGCGGCGACGCGCCGCTTCCTCTGCCAGCCTGGCCGGGATCTCACCGATGATCTGCTCCACGCCGTTCTCGTCATCGTAGCGAATGGCACGCATCTCGACCAGGTCAATCAGGCCACGGAACTCGGATTCTTGCCCGATCGGCATCTGGATCGGGACGGCAAAGGCATGAAGGCGTTCACCGATCGTCTCGACCGCCCGGTAAAAGTC
>Ga0307445_10000807_pt1 | contig 17292 bp, 9 predicted proteins | sample SalMarSW160330MG_FD_202147 | JGI IMG/M metagenome (GOLD analysis project Ga0307445, IMG submission 202147) | Salt marsh sediment microbial communities from the Plum Island Ecosystem LTER, Massachusetts, United States - SW1603-30 | ecosystem: Environmental > Aquatic > Marine > Intertidal zone >...
TTAACCTGATGGCCTTTTGCAAGGAATACAACGCGCGCACATCCTCGCGCGCGGGGGACATCATTCCGGCGGAAATCAGCATCTTCACCGACGGATCGTTCACCTTCATCCTGAAGACTCCGCCCACCCCGGTTCTCCTGCGCAAGGCGGCCGGGCTCGAGAAGGGCTCCGGCGAACCGAACCGCAACAAGGTCGGCAAGGTCACCCGGGCGCAAGTGCGCGAGATCGCCGAAGTGAAGATGAAGGACATGCGCGCCACATCGATCGAAGGCGCCATGCGCATGGTGGAAGGCACCGCCCGCAACATGGGAATAACCGTCGAAGGATAGCGTGGGAGGGCCGTTCCCCGGCCCGTTTGCACCACAAGGAGAAGAAAAAATGTCGGAACATGGAAAAAAGTACCAGGCCGCCGCCAAGCTGGTGGATCCGGAAAAGCTCTACTCCCCGGCGGAGGCCGTCAAGCTGGCCAAATCCACATCGATCACCAAGTTCGACGCCACCGTGGAAGTGCACATGCGCCTGGGCGTCGACCCGAAGCAGGCCGACCAGCAGGTGCGCGACGTCGTCGGCCTCCCGCACGGGCTGGGCAAGAACATCCGCGTGCTGGTCTTCACCGCGGGCGAATCCGCGAAGGCGGCCAAGGAGGCCGGGGCGGAGCACATCGCCGACAGCGACGAGATGGTCAAGAAGATCCAGGACGGCTGGGCCGATTTCGACGTGGCGATCGCGACGCCGGAAATGATGGCCAAGGTCGGGAAGCTCGGGCGGGTGCTCGGGCCGCGCGGGCTGATGCCCAACCCCAAGGCCGGTACCGTCGTCCCGCCCGAGGATATCGGCAAGGCGGTCAAGGCCGCCAAAGCCGGACGGGTGGAATTCCGGCTGGATAAAACCGCCAATTTACACGTCATCATCGGCAAGGCGTCCTTTTCGGAACAGATGCTGTATGAGAACTTCGCCGCCCTGATGGATGCCATTAAGCGCGCACGGCCGGCTACGATCAAGGGCGTGTACTTGCGCAAGATCGTGATGACCACGACGATGGGTCCCGGCGTGCACGTAGACCCGGCCGGGGCGCAATCGCTGGAAGTCTAGCGGTCTGAGATCGTCATTCCCGCGTGATCTTAGCGGGAATCCAGGGATTGATTTGAGAGAAGGCTCGCCAGAAAATACATGATCACGAAGGGCAAAGTCTCCGGATGCCCGCTAGAAACACGCGGGCATGACGGTCACTGAACCTTTCGGGCTTGATGATATAATTCAGTTGCAAGAATAATCGCTTCGCCTAAGACAGCAGGCCGTCCCGAGGTTCTTCGAAGGACATAAGCTCCCTGCCGAGGTGAAGATTTCCTTTCCTGCCAGAAACCGGCAAGTGGAAGTCTTTGCTTCTTCGGTGCGCGAAGCAAAGACTTTTTTTTGGAAAGGAGGTGAGGCTCTTGGCGCTGACAAAAGACGAGAAAAAGGAACGCGTGGCCGAGTACGTCGCATTACTGAAGAAAAGCCAGGGCATCGTCCTGGCGGAGTACGGCGGGTTGGCCGCCCCCGGCATGAACACGCTGCGCGATAAGATCCGCGAAGGGCAGGGCGAGGTGCACGTGGTGAAGAATTCCCTGGCCGTGCTCGCCCTGAAAGAAGCGGGCTTGAACATCCCCCCGGAGAAGATCGCCGGCAGCACGTTGATCGCCTTCGGCATTTCGGATGTCGTCGGGATCGCGAAAGCGGTCGTCGACGCGGCGAAGGCGTCCGAATTCGTCAGCATTAAAGGCGGATTCCTGGATGCGAAGCTGCTGAGTCCCGAAGAGGTGAAAACGCTTGCCGCGTTGCCGCCGCTTCCGGTTATCCGCGCACAGCTGGCGGGCGTGCTTAAAGCCCCGGCCGGGAAGATTGCGGGCGTGCTTTCCGCCCCGGCCCGCAACATGGTGGGTGTATGCAAAGCGTACTCCCAGAAACAGGCTGCCGCCTGACGGCCGTTTGAACGGTCGGCAACACTGGAAAAATTCGATCGCAAGAAAAGTCACTCTGCGTAAAGCGAAGGGTCTCCCTGTCCAGGGATTGATCCGTCGCTTGCCGCGGAAGCCTTTTCGGGCGATCCCAAACCGAAAAAAGGAGTTTTGAAATGGCTGATATAGAGAAACTTGTGGATGAGCTGAGCAAGCTCTCCGTGATCGAAGCGGCGGACCTGGCCAAGGCGCTGGAAGAGAAGTGGGGCGTTACCGCTGCGGCTCCCGTCGCGGTCGCGATGGCGCCCGCCGCGGGCGGCGCCGCCGCAGCGGAAGAGGAAAAGACCGAGTTCGCCGTCGTCCTCAAGGACCCCGGGGCGAAGAAAATCGACGTCATCCGCGTCGTTCGCCAGCTGACGAGCCTGGGGCTCAAGGAAGCCAAGGAACTTACCGAAACGGCCGGCGCCAAGGTGGTCGATGGGGTCAGCAAGGAAGTCGCCGCCGACGCCAAGGCCAAGCTCGAGGCCGCCGGTGCGAGCGTGGAAGTCAAGTAGGATTTTCCGCAATAAACCAAAAAGCCCTCGCCAGAGGGCTTTTTTTTATACAATTATTCTTGGCGTTCTTTGCGCCCCCCCGGCCCGACCACCGAGGGCGGGCTTTGCGGTTAATTCGGTTTATCTTTCCCCATCCGCACCAGGATCTTGTGTATCACCAGGCTGCGGTCGAGGAGGATCTCGCCGTCCGGTAGCGGCTGGCCGTCCAATTCCACCGCGGCAACGCCGTGCTCGCAATGCTCCGGGTTCTCCACCCGGATTTCATACACCGCTTCCCCGTAGCGGTAGCGGATCTGGAATCCGTCCCATCCGCCGGGGATCACCGGATCGATCCGCATCCTTCCGGCTTGGATTTTCATCCCCAGAATCTCCTCAACCCATACCCGGTACATCCATCCCGCGGAGCCCGTGTACCAGGACCAGCCGCCGCGGCCGGTATATTCCTCGGCGTGATAAATATCTGCGGCGGTGGCATACGGCTCCAGCCCGAATCGCCAGACGGTATCCGGATCCCGCGCGCGTTCGACCGGATTGATCATCCGTAAAATTTCCACCGCGCGGCCCCCCTTTCCTGCCCGGGCCATTGCCATCGCCAGCCAGACGGCGGCGTGCGTATACTGGCCGCCGTTTTCCCGGACGCCCGGCGGATAGGCCTGGATGTACCCGGGAGACGGTTTGAAATCCTGGAACGGGGCATCGAACAACAACGCCAGACCGTCCTCTTCCCGGACAAGGTTCTTCCAGGCCGACTCCAATGCTTTTTCCATGCGCTGCGGATCGGCGGCGCCGCAGATCCGAGCCCACGATTGCGGCAGGGAAAAAATCCTGGCTTCCGTGGATTCGGAGGTTCCCAACCGCGTACCATCGTCGAAAAAGGCGCGCAGATACCACGCGCCGTCCCAGGCCGCTTCTTCCACTTGTTTAATGAGAGCGGTCCGGATGCGCGTGTATTTCTGCGCGAGCTCCGGCTGCGATACCCGCAGGGAGAGCTCGATCATCCCCTCCAGGACGTCCGTCAGGAACCATCCCAGCCAGACGCTTTCTCCTTCCCCGCCGGCCCCGACCCGGTTCATCCCGTCGTCCCAGTCGCCCGTGCCCATCCGGGGCAGGCCGTGCGCGCCGAAGGTCAGCTGCCGTTCGACGGCCCGGCGGCAGTGTTCGAACAGGGTGGCTTGTTCGAGCGTCGTCTCCGGCTGGCTGAAACTCTCCAGCTGGTCTTTTTCCAATTCCGGAGCGGCGAGGAATGGAATCTCGGTTTGGAGGACGGCATCATCCCCGGTCACGCGGACATATTGCGCCGCGGCGAACGGCAGCCACAACAGATCGTCGGAAATCCGTGTCCGCACGCCGGCGCCTCCGGGCGGATGCCACCAATGCTGCACATCCCCTTCCGGAAACTGCCGGCTCGCCGCGCGCAGAATATGCTCGCGGGCCAGTTCGGGATGGGTGTACAGGTGCGCCAGGCAGTCCTGCAGTTGGTCGCGGAATCCGTAGGCGCCGCCGGATTGATAAAAAGCGGACCGTCCCCAGATGCGGCAGCTTAAGTTCTGATACTGCAGCCAGCGGTTGACCATCAGATCCGCAGAGAGTTCGGGTGTGTGGATTTCGATTCCGCCCAGCAGTTCATCCCACGCATTCCGAGTTTGGTGCAGGGCTTCTTCGAAACTTTCCTCCACGCGGAACCGGCGGATCCATTCGCGGGCCTGTTCCAGCGAGTCGGCCTGCCCCAGCATGCAGATCACTTCCTTCTCCTCGCCCGGGTTCAGCTCAAGGTTAATCTGCAAGGCGGCGCATGGGTCCAGGCCGGAGCCCGCCCGTTGCGAGCGCCGGATACGATCCATGGCGGAGGGATTGCGCAGAGTCCGGTTACGGCCGATAAACGAGGTGCGGTCGCCGCTGTAAAAATCCGGCCGGGGATGGATGGACGCAAACGCCACCCGGTCGCCGAATTCCGGATGATACCGGTTGCGGGCGATCAGGGCGTGGGATTCCTCGTCCCAGCGGGTGGCGATGTGCATCTGGGAAGTCTCGCGATGTTCCCCCAGAGTCCATTCGACATAATAATTCACCGAGAGCTTGCGGACCCTGGACGCATCGTTCTTCAAGCGCAGCCGCTGAAGTTTGATCGGCGTCCCTCCGCCGGAATCCAGGGGAACCAGCATGGTAAGTTCCTGTTCGATTCCGTTGCTGTTGTGTTCGAACACCGTATACCCCGACCCATGCCGGGCACGGTAGGGCGTATCCTCGCGGATGGGGGAGGCGGTCGGAGTCCAAAATATGCCCGTTTCTTCATCCCGGATGTACACCGCTTCGGAGGGGGGATCCACGACGGGATCATTTGACCAGCCGGTCAGGCGGTTGCGCTGGCTGTTTCCGAACCAGGTGGATCCCGCGCCGGATTCGCTTGCGATGGTTCCGAAATCCGGGTTGGCGATCACATTGATCCAGGGGGCGGGAGTGTTGGCATCCGGTCCAAGGTAGATGGCGTATTCCCGGCCGTCCCGGGTAAAACCGCCCAGGCTGTTGAAGTAGGGCAGTTCCATGAAAGGTAATTGCGCCGACGGATCGCGCGCGGGACGTTTTTTGGCGATCGGATCCGACAGTTCGGGGATATCCAAATGGACTCCCAATTGCTGGGGAAGCGCGCCCCGCGCGGCAACCAGCACCACCCCCGCGGTTGCTTTAAGCAGGCTCAGATCCTCCTTCGGAATCTGGTCGGCGTGGCGCAGAAAAATTCCTCCGGGTTGATCGATCCCGGTATACATGGCATAGGCATGGATCAACCGGTCGAGTTCATCCTTGAGCGGGCGTTCGTACCCCCCGGCTTCTTCGTTAAGGATGACCAGATCCGCCCAGAAGCCGTGTTTCCGCCAGTAGCTGTGGGCCTGGAGCAGCTGGCGGATCAAACCCAAATCGCCCGATTCTCCGATCGTCACCATCGCGATCGGTAAATCCCCCGAAATACCGTACGGCCACAATCCGGCCTGCCCTTTCCGGTTTTCTTCCAACCGCTCCGTGGAAGGGCGCAGGAGCGGGTTTACATATAAGAGATGGTTGGCCAGCTTCTGAAAATGGCGGGCGTCGTCGGGCAGTATTCGCAGGGATCGCAGCTCGAGTTGGGCGGCAGCCCAGGTGAAATCCATCGCCCGGTCGATGGCGAGCGGGTCACTGTACTCCGCCATCAGGGATAGGACTTTCTCCCGCGTTTCACCGGCGGCAATCACCAGGGAGACCTGGATCCGCTGGCCGGGTTCCAGGATTATTTTTTCCCGCAGGCTGAAGATGGGATCCAGGACATACCCCAGGCTGTTTCCCGTCGGTTGGGAGAGCCCCATCGGATCGGCCAGAGTCCTTCCCCGGCCGATAAAGCGCCGACGGTCGGTCTCGAACTGCATTGGACCGTTCTCCGGCTGCGCGGTAGTCAACCGGTGGGCGACGTAGATCGGCGGTTCGTCGGGGCTGCGCGGCCGCCGGTGGGCCAGCAGCGCGCGCGGTACGCCGACCGCTTCGGTGTGGATGAATAATTTCTGGAAAGCCGGATGCTGCAGATCCGCGCTGTGAGGGGCCAGGACCAGTTCGAGGTAACTGGTGAGTTCCAGAGTGCGGACGTAATCCGACCGGTTGATCAGCGTAATTCTCCGGAACTCCACATCGTCTTCCGCCGAGACGAAGACTTCGGTCCCGGTGGTGATCCCTTCATCCTTGCGTCCGAAGACGGCCCGGTCCAGTGCGAAATGAACGGAATAATCCTCCGGAACTTTTCCGCCGACGGGATGATACGCGGCCGACCAGTGTTTTCCCGTTTCAGTATCGCGGATGTAGCAGAAGGTTCCCCACGAATCCTGGGTGCGGTCCGACCGCCAGCGGGAGACATCGCGGCGGTTCCAGTGGCTGTAGCCCCCGCCCGAATTGGTCACCATGACGCTGTAATTTTCATGGCCGAGCAGCTGGGTTCTCGGCCGGACGGAATGCGGCGTATCGAACCGCCCCTCGGTCGGCGCGGTTTCCGCGACGCGCGGGAGGATGGCGGTGCGGTCGCGGGACGAGACGACATACAGCGGCGGCGAGAGGGGAATTTTTTCCTGGAGCAGCAGTTCGGCCGCACGCAGTGGGGGATTGGCATGAAACCACCGCTGAACGGGATTCCCGAGCAGGAAATTCCCCAGGGAGAGGAACGACATGCTTTGATGATGCGCCATAAAGGTGTGGATGTTGATCCCCCGCCGGTCCTTCGGTCGGGCGCGTCGGCTGAAATCGATCGCGTCGTAAAAGCCGTATTCGCCGAGGACTCCCAAGCCGGTCAATCGATGGAGATTCTGCACCGTCTCCTTGGGCGCAATGTTCACCGCCAGGATCGACGCGTACGGGGCCGTCACGATCTCCTCTTCCGGCTGGCGCTTTAAGGCGAGGGCGGGCACGCCGAAGGCTTTGTACTGGTATGTCCGATTGATATCCAGATCCCCGAAGGCGGATTCCGAAAAACCCCAGGGTACGTGGTGTCTTCTTCCGAAGGCGATCTGGATTTCCACAGCCTTGCGGGTCATCCGTTCCAGCAGTGAATTCCCGTAGGTCTTCTGGAAGAGCAGCGGCATCAGATATTCGAACATGGTTCCGGTCCAGCTGATCAGCACCTGCTGCCGGTTGACTTCCCGGAAGAGACGGCCCAGGGAAAACCAGTGTTCCGGGGAAACTTCGCCGCGGGCGATGGCGAGGTAACTCCCCAACCGCGCTTCGCTGGCTAAAAGGTCGTAATAGGAGGTGTCATGCCGGCCCTCGGAAACGTTGTACCCGATCGAAAACAGCCTGCGGTCCGAATCGTATAAGAAACGCATATTGACTGTTTCACGTATGGTCCGCAGGTCCCCCGCGAGTTTTCCTTCCAACCCGACCATCTCTCCCGCCAGCCACTTGGAAACAGAAAAGGCCTGCCCCAGACGGTCCAGCCATTCCAGCAGCAGAGGATCCGGATCGCGGAGAGTTTCACGAATCGATTGCCAGGCGGATAGGCCCGGCACATTTCCTTCGGCAAGGTCGAGCAGGCTCGGCATGTCCTCCAGCGCTGACGCCAGCAGAGAAAGCGGATCGGGTCCGGGAGCGGCGGTTTCGAGTCCCTGCCTTTCCGCAAGGATTTCCATCCACTGAAGATAGCGGTCGGCGGTCAGGAGCCAGGCTTTTACCTGGTCCTCCAATTGAAGCGCCCAGGCGGAGGAAACCGAATTCGGGCCTGCAACCTGGCGGATCATAACCGCGATGGATGCGACGTTTTTGCCCGTGAGCCGGAGGAGATTCAGCGCGTCGATTGCCCGAATAGGGGGGCTTTCGATCGCCCGTGAGATTTGCCGGAGGGCGTGCGCGAGTTTTCCGGAGTGCGTTTCCTGTGCGCAGGATTGCGCGAGGATCGTGATCGTATCCGCCAAGCCGGCAAATAGGCTCGGGTCGAGGACCGGCTTGCGGATGAGCTCGTCCAGGCCCGGATCGAGCGCATACAGGGCGGCCAGGAGGTTTCCGCTGTCCACGGTCGAGACGTAGCGGGGTTCCAGCGGAGCGAGGGATTGGATGTCGTACCAATTCAGCAGATGCCCTTCGAACCGTTCCAGTTTGGCGATGGTATCCATCGAACGGGTCAGCTTCTGGATAACCTGATCGGCCGTGAGATATCCGAAATTCCGGGCGGTGAGGGTGCTGATCATCACCAGGCCGATGTTTGTGGGGCTGGTCCGCATGGCGATCCGGTTTTGGTGGGAAACCTGATAATTATCAGGCGGCAGTCCGGAAGTGGATTCGCCGATGAAATCCGAAAAAAAGCGCCATGTCCTGCGGGCGACGGTGCGGAGGAATTCACGGTCTGTCTTGGAAAGCGAGAAGCGTTTCGGTTTCGGCCGAAAGTTGGAGTTAAGGATCCATCCGACAAGCGGGGAGACGAACCATAACGCAAGCCATGGAAGGGCGGAAGCCAGCGTATCCCCCTTCCGGAAGAAAAGCGCCCAGGCGGCCGCCCCGCTTGCCAGGGAAATGGGAAGCAGGGATAAGGAAAATTCTGCGACCTGGTTGAGTACGAGACGGCGGACGGTCTGGGTGGAGGTCCAACGAAGCATGCCGCGGTGTGAAACCATGCGCCGGTAGGCAACCCGAAGAATGGCGTCGAGCGACAGGAAAGCCTGATGCGGTAAAACGACCGCATCGACGAATCCCCGCAGGATATCGTGGGCCAGTTCTGCGGCGGAAAATGTTTTTCGGCTTTGACGGCTGGTTAATGTGGAGAAGAGCTGAGTCAACGGGTGGAAAAAGAGTTGGAGACCCACCGCCAGGGAGGCTGCTGCGCCGAGCGCGGGAGAGGCCGCCCAGGCGGCCGCCAGCAGCAACAGGTTGGCGACCGGTACCAGGCTTCGCCGCAAATTGTCGAAAATTTTCCAGCGGCTGAATAGCGGGAGCGGATTCGGCCCGGACCGTCCGCCCGCCAGGGGGACGCGGGGGAGCAGCCAATCGAGGATCTGCCAATCCCCGCGGATCCACCGGTGTTGCCGTTCCGCGTGCCGGAGATAGGTCAGGGGAAAATCGTCGAACAGCTCGATATCGCTGACCAATCCGGTCCGGGCGTATTCCCCTTCGATGAGATCGTGGCTGAGCAGCCATTCATCCGGGAAACGGCGGGCCAGAATCCGGTTGAAGGCATGGACGTCATAAATCCCTTTGCCGTTGTAGGAACCCTGTCCGGCCAGATCCTGGTAAACATCCGAGACGGCCTTGGTGTAGGGATCGATGCCGGTGGCATCGGCAAAGAGGCGGCTGAAGGGGGAAGCCAGGGCACTGGGAAGGGAGGGGGTGATGCGCGGCTGGAGGATGGTATAGCCGCCGGTGAGGGTTTTTCCCTGCGCATCCCAGCGCGGGCGGTTAAGCGGGTGGGCAAGGGCGCCGATCATCCGGCGGGCGGTGCCGGGAGGAAGTTGGGTATCGCTGTCGAGCGTGATGACAAATTGAATGCTTGAGAGCCGCTCGGCATTCCCCGCATGCACCAGCTTTGGGTTCGTATCCGGCCGGGTACCGGCCAGCCATTGATGCAATTCCTCCAGTTTGCCGCGTTTTCGCTCCCAGCCGATGTAGGCCTGCTCGGACGGGCTCCATCGCCGCCCGCGGTGGAAGAGGAAAAAACAATCCTCTCCATACCGGCTGTTCAAGGCGTTGATCCGATCAACGGCGGATTGGAGGAGTTCGGAATCCTCCGCCCTCTCCGCGGCGTCCGAATCCTCGAAATCCGTGAACAGGCTGAAGAAGATATTCGGATCCTTGTTGCCCAGGTACCGGATTTCCAATTTTTCAGCTTCCGCCTTGAAGGAGTCGGCATCCGTCAGCAGGATCGGCACCACCACCAGCGTCCGGAACGCATCGGGAATGCCCGGATTTTCAAAATCCATCTTCGGCAGAGACCGGGGAGGAAGTATGCGGGTTACGGCGTAGTTCATCGCCTCGATGGCGATCTGACTGACGGGTAAAAGGAAAAGGAGGGGAAGCAGAAAACGCAAGCCGAATCCCTGTCCGGTCAGACACAATAAAAGGAACGGCAGGAAAAGGACCGCGAAGGCGAAGCTGTAACTCAGAAAGTAGACGGCCGCATACCGGGTGTATATCCATTGACGTCCGATATAGCCGGTCGTCTCGCGTCCCTTCAGAAGGCGTACCAATTCGCGGCGGCCTTCGGCGACAAGGTAATATCCGACATGCCGGGTCCGGCCATCCTCCTGCGGGCTTTTTGCGGCCAGGTCGAGCAGGCGTTCGGCGACGGTGCTTTGCGTCAGTCGGGACCCATGCGCGATCTCTTCCAACGCATGGCGGTACCGGTCGCGGGTCTCGAAATCCATATGCGGATAGATCCCGGAAGGATCCAGACGCAGAAGCTGTTCGACGCGGCTGGTCTCCTCGAAAATAGTCCTCCAATCCAGCAGACTAAGTTGCCGCAGGCTGGAAAACGCGTTCCCGATGGAAATTTGGTCTTTCGTTTGGCGGTTCTGTTCGCGGAGATTCAGGTCGTTGAGGGGTTTAAGCAGCGTGCGTTCCAGCCAGTTCTGGACCAGGACCAGCGCGTTGGTTTCGTCATACAGGTAACTGATCAATTGGGAACAGAAGTATTCGCTGGGCGCGGGCTGGTTCTCCGTGAGTTTGGCCAGGACGGAAAACAGCTTTCCCGGATTGTGACGGTTGGCGGCGATCAGCCGGTTGGCCCAGAATCCGGCCGTCTCCCGTTCGCCCATTTCGGCCAGGGTCTTTTCCGCCAGGCTCCGGATGCTGTCGATCAGGGCCAGGCGTAAAACCTGCGGAAGCGCCCAGAGTTCGCCGATCGTAAGCGGATGGACGGATTGATAGGATTCGAGGAACAGCCGCAGCGTTTCCCGATCGACCCGCAAATCCACATGGGTGACAAGCTCTTTGGCCAGCCCGTAGACGCGGGGCAGGTTTCGGTAGGGGTCGCAGTTGAGTACCGGGAGTTCTTGAAAATAGCTGCGGGGAAGATTGGTCTTGATGTCGCGGACGTTGCTTTCAATAATATACTCGTTATCGAGAATCCATTCTGCGGACGGCGTGGTGGGCTGTTCCAGGCGGCTGGCATCCGAGAGATCCCTGCAGGTTTGATGGATGTCCTTCGCGACCCGGATTATCCGTTTGAGGAGTTCGCCGTTGCGGATCGGACGGGTGTGCAGCCGGTGCTCTTTACCCAGCCGCCGTGCGTATTCCTGAAGCTGGAAATGCGGAAGCAGAGCGCCGGTTTCTGGAACCTTGGGGATTTTCCGGGACAGACGGGGATGAAGCAGGAATACCGTGGGCTGCGTTTCTCCGCTGGCCCGGATGATGATCTGGGGCAACCGGAATGTGTGCAGCGGCGCCTGAAGCAGCAGGACATTTTCCTCCGGCAGCAGCCACAACGCATGCTCGGCCAGCACTTTGCGGTCGATCCCGTAATGCGACCGCCGGATTGCGGCCAGCCCGACCACCAACCCCAGCGCGCCGCCGGTGAGGAATGGAACCCAAGCGGGGTACGCTTCCAGGGAGCGGATAATGGAACCGCGCAGCAGAAAAAAAGCCAGGCCGGCCAGAACGGCGGAGAGGGCGGCGCATAAAAAGGTCAGAAGGATCAGGAAGGCGGGAAACGGATCCTGCACCTGTACCGATCCGTCCCCGGAACGATGCATTACGGCTGTGCGGATATACCCCTTCTTTTCCATCTCCCATAAGGCTTTCCGCGCATCTTTATATTTTGCGTAGTAGGCCGCGAGGATCGAGTAATCGGCGGAGGGTTTATCCGATTGTGCTTTCGCCGGTTTTGCGGAAAGCGGCGGAAGGGTCATGGGCGTATTCTATGCTCCTTCCGCCAGTATATCCTGCCGGATGAGGCTGGTCAAAACCGCCGATTCACTTAATCGATGGCGATTTTATAGGCGGGGGATGACTCGAACCGTCATCCCCCGCAGGACGCTAAAAAGGACCGGGGATTTATTACTCGGCGGGTTTCTGTATAATAAATTCATGACCCCCTGGAAAAAACGGTTCGCCTATAATCCCATACCGTCATTACTGGAATCCGGTTGCGCGCCGGTTGTATATTTTGCGCGCCGGGATCTGCTGGATGAGGATCCCGGCCCGGTGGAACAATTATGGGAGCTGCCCGATGCGCGGAAGATCATGCGCAGACAGATGAAAAACGGCGGATGGAAGTATCCGCCCTCCGGAGCCAGTGCGCGTAGCGCGGAAAATTACGACCAACTCGAGACCTACCGCAACCTGGGTTTTCTGGTGGAGAAGTATGGATTCTCCCGCCGTTCACCCGTCATCCGCAACGCCGCCGAATACCTGTTCGGTTTCCAAAAGGAAAGCGGCGACTTTCGCGGCATTTACGGTACGCAATATACGCCCAATTATTCCGCCGGAATTATGGAACTGCTGATCAAGGCGGGGTACGGGCGCGATCGCCGGATCGCCCGCGGATTCCGCTGGCTGCTGGCGATGCGCCAGACGGACGGCGGTTGGGCGATCCCGTTTCGCACGGCAACCGCCGGGAAGTTGGATGCCGCCTTCATGCGGAAAAAGACACTCGAGCCAAACCGCGCCAGGCCGTTTTCCCACCTGATTACCGGAGTGGTGCTGCGGGCATTTGCCGCCGCCGGGATTTTTCGGGACCGGGAGGAGATCCGGGCGGCCGGCGGGCTGCTGGCCTCGCGTTTTTTTAAATCGGATTCCTATGTCGATCGTAGAACCCCCGGGTTCTGGACCGGGTTCAGCTTCCCGTTCTGGTTCACCGACCTGCTTTCGGCGCTGGATTCCCTTTCGCGGCTTGGATTTTCCGCGGAGGATCCGGATGTGCGCAGGGGAATGGAGTGGTTCGTGGAGCGGCAGATGAAGGATGGCGGTTGGCCCTTGAAAGTTCAGAAGGGAAAGGATAAAGCCCTGCCGTATTGGCTGGATTTAATGGTATGCAGAGTCTTTAAACGGTTCTATCCGGGTTGAGACCATCGACCATCGCCGCCATCCCATCCTCCCTCCCCTCTCGTCTCGTCCCACACGCAGAGTGATTGATATGCCCCTCCTCCCTTCCCGTATTACGGGAAGGGAGGAGGGGCGGCTGAATCATCCCGGAGGATAAATACTGGAAGGGGGAGGTAGGATGGGGTGGCAACCGGCACATGTGAACATACTATCTTGTAAAAATGTCGCCGCTTTATCTGAACGGCGCTTTTCACACAATGCGGCCATTATCCATGGTCCATGATCGAATTATTTCCTGCAAACCCTGTCCAAAGCCTTTAGGCCTTTATCACCGGCAATCGCAGGATGAATCGCGCACCGCCCCCGGGACGGTTCTCGGCGGTGAGCGTGCCGCCGTGCGCCTCGGCCAGCTTGCGGGCAATCGCCAACCCCAGCCCGGAGCCGCCGTCGGCGCGCGCTCTTGCGGAATCCAGCCGATAGAAGCGCTCGAAAATCCGGTCGATCTCTTCGGCGGGGATCCCCGGTCCGGAATCTTCCACCGATACTCTGATTTCCGCCCTGCCGGGGTCGGAGTCAGCGATCAGGCGGATGACGCCGCCGTCGGGAGTGTGGCGCAGTGCGTTATCCACCAGGTTGCCGAGAATCTGCTCCAGCCGCTGCCAATCGGCCGTCACCGCGGAAAGGTCGTCGCCGCAGGCAACCGTGATCTTCTGCGCGCACCTCTCCGCGCGCGGGGAGAACCGTGCGGCGACCCTCCGCAGCAGGATGGAAAAATCGATTTCGGATTTTTCCAGGGTCAATTGGCCGGCGTCGGCCAACTCCAATGTGCGCAAATCCTCGATCAGCCGGTCCAGGAGTTCCGCGCTTTCGCGGATGGGGGCGAGGTTTTCTTTTGTCAGGGGGTAGATGCCGTCGGTCAGCGCATCCAGGTTGGCGCGGATGACGGCCAGCGGCGTGCGCAGCTCGTGGGCGATGTCGGCCGTCATCTCCTTGCGCAGGGTTTCCTGCTGCTGGATCTCCGCCATCATGCCCTGGAAGGAACGTGTCAGGTCGCCGACTTCATCTTCGGGGGAGGGCGGCAGATTCAAGTTGCGCTCTCCGCGCGCGAATCGCTGCATGACTCCCGAAAGGTGGCGCAGCGGCGAGGTCAGATTCTGGCTGAGGATGAGCGCGATGACCAGACCGACCAAACCGGCCGTGACGGCCGTCCACAGCATGACCCGGTTGATCGCCAGCACCAGCGGCCCTTCCGGCCAGTTGACCGATTCGTCGAATGTCACCAACTGCCCGATGGTCTCGCCGCCTTCCCGGATGGGGATGGAACGGCTTTCCGGCGCGGGGCTGAAGGGTTGGCCGGTCATCATCCCCGCGGTATCGATCACCACGAAATTGTGCGCGTCCACCACGACCAGCCGGCCGTTGCGCATGCCCTGCATCGGGCCCGGGAGCATGAGCACCCGTTCGGCGCCTTCCCAGGAATGATTGGCGCTGTAATACGCCGCCAGCTCGCGGGCGAACATGTTGTTGGGCATCATCTCGATCTGCGAGAGGGCGCCGCGCACTTCGCGCCCCGCCGTGCGGTTGGTGAAGAACACCACCGCCCCGAGCGTGGTCATCAGCAGGAGCCCAAACGCCAGCAGTATTTTCGTCGCCAGTCGCATGGTTATTCTTCCGCGAACTTGTACCCGATCCCGAACACGGTCAGGATCCAGGCCGGATTCTTCGGGTCTTGTTCGACCTTGGCGCGCAGGTTCTTGATGTGGACGTCGATCGTGCGCTCGTACCCTTCGAAGGCGCTGCCCTGTGCCAGTTCCAGCAGCTGCATGCGGTTGAAGACCCTGCCCGGTTGACCGGCCAGCCCGGCCAGCAGGCTGAACTCCGTGGGCGTCAGTTCAAGCGTTTGATCGCCGCGGCGGACGGTATGCCGCACGACGTCGATTTCCAGCCCGGCCGTGCGGATCACTTCGGGCGGGGCGGCGCCGCCCCGGGCGCGGCGCAGAACGGCGCGCACCCGCGCGACCACCTCGCGCGGAGAAAACGGTTTCGTCACATAATCATCGGCGCCCAGCTCCAATCCCACCAGCCGGTCGGTCTCCTCGACCCGCGCGGTGAGCATGATGATCGGCGTCTGCCCCAGCCGCCGGATTTCACGCGCCACGTCCAACCCGTCCATCCCCGGCAGGTTGAGGTCGAGGATGACCAGGTCGGGCTGGTTGGCGCGGAAAGCCTGCAGGGCTTCATCGCCCCGAAAAGCGGCCGCGGTCTGAAACCCGGCTCTTTCCAGATAGGACCGGATGACGCGCACCAACTCCGGTTCGTCGTCGATGATGAGAATTCGGGCTGTCATGTTCCCCATTATATTGGAATGCTGATTTCCGTTCCCGTCCCTGCCCTCGTGTTCCGGAACGCGGCAGGTGGGCGAATGCCTTGCGGAAAATGGAAGACCGACGCGGCTGAAAGGGCGATGTGCCGGATCGCCCTTGCGCCCGCGCCGGTCTATTCCGACGACGCGTACCGGTATGTTACTTCTTTTTCTTTCCGCAGTACGGGCATGCCACCCAGCCCGGGTCCAGCGGTTTGCCGCAGGTCGCACACGGCACGGTGGCGGCCGGCGGAGGTGTGGCGGGCCGCTTCACCAGTCCGTAGACCAGGGCCGCAACGCCGCCGATAGCAAACAAGGGAACCGCGAGGCGGAAGAGCATACCGAACCACCCGATCCCGCCGATCCAGCCGATCCCCGAGCCCATCATCCCGCCGCGCATCACGCCGAACGAATGGATTGTCCGCGCCGGCATGGCCGCAAACCCTCCAAACAGCGGCAGGGCGACACAAAACGCCAGCAGAAACACCGCCCCCCCGAAAAGTATCCATTTCCATACGCTTTTCATAGTGCCATCTCCTTTTCCGGGATGATTATCCCGTGCCGGATTTGCCGTTGGACATCCTTGGGTCATCCGAGTCCGATCGGCAAATCCATCACGGGGGTCATCCTTGTTCTTTCCATCATGTCCGATTTCAATCCGGAAGGGCCGTGTAAGTTGCGCTCAATGCACCGGACTTCTTCCACGCCGAAATCGGTTCCCCGATCGACCGCGCGCGGGGTTATTTTAGGGTTTTCTCCGGCGCGGCCGGCTCCGGATTGGAATCGTCGGATTGCCCTTGCCGGCGATCGCGGATCCGGTCCGTACGGTCCATCATCCGTTCGCGTATTCCGACCGGGTTGTAAGAATTGCACGAACCGTCGTCCGGTCCCATCATCCAAAAACCGCCGTCCTGCGTATCCGCACCGCGGACAGACCGGACGTTCTGGACGATGTCGGGACGGTAGGTTTTAATCAATTCGCTTCCGCCGTAGGCGGCGCCGATGCCGAGCGCTCCGGCTGCCACAGCCACCCCGATACCAATCAACCAACTTCGCATGTATGCCTCCCGGAAAGCGGCAGCTCGTTGAGCCGTTTTCCTGGGTAAAGCATAATCCGCGGGTGTGAAGATTTGATTAAGGCACGATGGAAGAATTCTGTGCTGTGGGCGGTTGGGGTGCGTCAGAAAGGAATTCGGCTGTTTCTATAAATCGGATAATGGGGTCGGAGATAAATTTTAGATGAGAGCGGATGGACCCCAACCTGCCTTCCCAGACCCTCCCCCCTGTGATCCCCCCATTTGCTTCTAACCATTTTCATTTATTCCGCCTGCTCTTGGAAGCAAATGGGGGGACGTGTTCTCAAGGGGGAGTGGGATGGGGCGGCGCGTTGCGAGCAAGCAACGGACAGCATATATTTATATTAAGTTTGTCTCTCGTCCAACCGGCGGAGTCCGGCCTCCATGGCGTATCGGAGAGCCTGATTAAATTCCTCGCGTGTGATGGGCCGATTAATCTCGGCAAACGCCCTCCAATCCCTGATAGCGGTTGGTGCCGCACGCGCGCGGGCAGAACCGGCAATCGGCCAGCCCGGCTGCGGCTTCGGCCGCCCGCCGCGGGAGTTCTCCGTCCGGCAGTTTTCGGTAAGCCGGTTTGAAATCCTGTTCGGAAAGGAAAAAATCCGGATCGTTACGCAAGGTCTTTTCCCAGCGCGTTCCGGACGATCCTCTGCAGACGGGCGAAATGCGATCCGGGCCAGAAGATTTTTCCACATCCCACGCAAAGGTAAAACGCATCATAGCCCTCGCGGGTGCCGGCCGGGAGCCGGTCGAGGATGGAGGACTTCTCCACCGGCTGCAGCAGTGCATTGCATGCCAGGCAGCGCCGGAAGGGGGTGGCCGACCGCGCAAGGTCGAACCGCTCCACGACCTCGCGGATCTGATCGCGGGGGATCACCGCGCGAAGGCAA
>Ga0307445_10000808_pt1 | contig 17275 bp, 20 predicted proteins | sample SalMarSW160330MG_FD_202147 | JGI IMG/M metagenome (GOLD analysis project Ga0307445, IMG submission 202147) | Salt marsh sediment microbial communities from the Plum Island Ecosystem LTER, Massachusetts, United States - SW1603-30 | ecosystem: Environmental > Aquatic > Marine > Intertidal zone >...
GCAGTCTTTCGACCACTTAGTTTTCTTTCTCTTAGAAGTCTGTCAACTTTGTTAACGAATAATACTGGTTGCACAAGCTCCTGCATTGCTTGCCTAGTAACAGTTTCAGTTTGAACCATTATTCCTTCAATTGCATCTACAACTACAATTGCACCATCCGTTAGTCTCAATCCTCGAGTGACATGACTGGAGAAGTCAATATGCCCCGGAGTATCAATGAGATTGATGAGATGTTCTTTCTCTTTCATTACATGCAGAATTGAAATCCCTGATGCTTTGATGGTAATTCCACGTTCTTGCTCTATGAGGTCATAGTCAAGTAGTCTCGCAGTAGCTGCGACTTCTTGTGAGAGAAGTCCCGAAGCCGCAATTAGCGAATCTGTCAAAGTAGTCTTCCCATGATCAATATGTGCAATAACTGTGACATTCCTTATTCTCTCTGTTTCTGTCACTAACCCTGCAGCACGTTCTTTTACGAACTTCTTGTAGATATGGGACAATGGAATTCTGCCTACCTTTGAATTACGTATTTTCCCTAGGGATAACAATCTCTTCATTACATTTCGAGCATTGCATCTTTATAGATTTGGAATCTCGTGATATCTCATTCTTGAGGGGTTGGCCACATTTACAAACGTATCCAACAAGTCTGGCTGGATTTCCGACTACGAGACCATATGCTGGTACATCTTTCGTCACCACAGCACCACTCCCAATCATGCAATATTCACCGAGAGTTGTATTGCAGACAATAGTTGCATGCGCTCCGATTGAAGCTCCTTTCTTGACCAACGTCTTGAAGACCTGCCAGTTATCACCAAATGCACGTGGATACATATCATTTGTAAATGTCATGTGTGGTCCGCAGAAAACATCATCCTCAATTGTCACTCCATGGTATACTGAAACACCATTTTGGATCTTCACATTGTTTCCTATTACAACATCAGCGTCAATGTACACATCCTTACTTATGTTACACCCCTTACCTACCTTCGCAGTCCCTCTTACATGAGCAAAGTGCCAGATACGTGTTCCATCTCCAATATCTGCTCCTTCGTCAACAACGGCTAATGGGTGTATGAATACATCTGTCATGAGCTTCACTAATGAAAAAGTGCTGTTATGCGGTGTTAACTCTTACTCTTCCCACGTTTCTTCTTTGATGTAGTTGGGATTGCCCATAGTGTACCTTTGTAGGTACTAGTGTTAGGACATCCAACACATTTGTTCATCGTATATCTCTTGCAAGCCTCACAATCCATCTTACAGGGTGCTTTGGATGATCCCATGTTATCCGGAGCCAGATTAATTTGGAGAAATTTGGGAAGAATTGGTGCATTTCCAAACCATGTTTCTGATTTTCGAATCCCTGGTTCTGTTCTCATACTGCAGGTTCCTAGGATTGACTCAAGGCTCCAAGTATCTTCTGCAATCATCATTGCAAAGAGATTGTATGAACCTGTAACAGGAGCAAACATCAGAAGTCTTGGACAACGTTCATACTTCTTTTTGATATTCTCAGCAACCTCCATGCTCTCAGTTTCTAAACCTAGAAATAGGACTTTTGTATCAGCCGCTTCGGAATTAATCCCTGCTGAAATCTTGACAAGATTTGCTTTGATTAGTTTGTCTAATCTCTTGCTAACTGCTACATGTGACATTCCAAGAGACTTTCCAATCTCAGAAAGACTTGTTCGACCGTCCTCTTGCAGTATTGAAACGAGCTTTTTATCGGTATTATCCATCACTGTTTTGCACCCGGTGTTGAGATTACAACTTGAAACCGTTTCGTGGTTGCAAGTTAAAGGTCTATATGAATGCCGCGGAAGACGCCTACACTTCTTCAGCTATACTCCAATCATTCTTGTAGATGTGTGCATTAATAGAAAGTGTTGTTATAGTGCCGGGTTTCAAGTTAGTTTTCTCTGAAACATAGGCGAGAAGTTCTCCCAGAGCGTAAACATTAGCAGGCCAAGCACCATACATATCATTGGAACGGATCATAACGGACAAATCCAGTAGACCCTCACGGACCATGAATACAAAATGGTTCAGACAAGGGACCTCATCCACAACGGTGTCTTTTCGAGGGTCCCAGGTTGTTGCGACTGCGCGCCTAGAATTTGGACTTTCCTTTAGTTTCGTAATAACGTAATCTATCTGATTGATTTCATCTCCCCATGCATTGAGTCTTTCTCCATAGGTATAATCAAAATCAAGTCGGTCGGGGTTTAGCAATTGAGTAGCATACTTTTCCTTGAGTACACCTTCACTGAAAGGATATTTCTTACTTACTCTATCCACGTACGGGTCTGCAATATGAATCATAACATTACTATGCCATTTGGTTTCGCTACCTCTTTCATCGACACGTACCATTCCACTATCCATAATTTTTCTAACAACTCGAATCCATCCATCCTCTGGACTCTTTGCTTTCAGATACGTTGGCATAAAGTAATCACCATCTTCAGTACTCAGTCCATCACACAGCTTCCTTATTCTAGCTTTTGTCTTGTAAACCATTCCCTTTCTATTGTCGGAATTTCGACAATGATTCGCGCCAAACTATATCCCGATTTGTTTCATGTATTGGTGGTACTTACTAGATACTTGTTCAATGAATTGCTCTTGAGTTGCAAAATTCATGCCATTAACACTGTTAATCGAACCAAGTTTTGTACGACCTTAAGTAGCACGGGAAGTGATTCATATTGTGGACAATGAACGAACCACTCCTTCCCGGAAACGTGTTAAAACTTAGCGACAGGCCGACTCCACACGTGACAACGCTTTTATTCCAAGAACACCAAAGTGTCTTTTACCCCCTTCTCGCCGGGAGGGAAGGTTGAGTGATTCATACGCCGGGAGGACTAGCTACGAAGCCGATTTTATATCTATTCACACAGGACAACTGTGTAAATTGTCCTGCAGCAAAAGCAGTAGTCGATGAAGCTTTTAGCGGGTCTGATTGCGTTGAGGTGAAAACTGTGGATCTACAGAAAATGGACCCAGACTTTGAGTTCTTACTATTGGAACATCAAATTTTCATTTCTAGCACTCCCACAATTATCCTTGAGAACAAGGGTACGATGAAACTCCTCTACAGCGGGAAGATTCCAGATATCGATGATATCAGAAGGGAGGTCCAAGATTTCGCATGACTGACATTCGTAGCACGCTCACAGATGCAGAGAATCTTCGTATGAGAGAGAAGAAGATGCCCAAGGTCCGTACGACCAGTAGTACCATGGAGACCTTTGATGCCAACAAAATCATTGATAGTCTTGTCTTGGAAGCTGGGCTACTGCGTACTGATGCACATCTTGTTGCAGTAAGAGTCATGGACCGTATTGTAGCTTCAGGGATTAAGTTCCTCTCTGGTCCCCTCATCCGTGAAATGTGTAACAGTGTCCTTGCTGAGATGGGTTTTGAACGGGAGAGAGTTCTCTACACCCGTGTTGGAATCCCAATGTACGACCTTGGCATGCTCATACACAATACTGGCGACCACACATCTAATGCTAACCTAATGCGTAATCCTGAAACCATTGCCAAGCTTGTCCACGATCAGGTGATGGAACAGCACACATACCTCTCAATTCCACCTCACTTAGCAGATGCTCATCTTAGAGGCGATATCTACATCAAGGATAGGGAATACTTCAGCACTCGTGATTATTGTGCTACTTGGGACATGCGACAGGTTCTCAAACTTGGCATTGCGCCTGATGGTCTTGGGGGAATGCACTCAAGTGCAGCAGGTCCCGCTCAGCACCTTTCTGTAGCAATGAACCACGCTGCTATCTGGCTAGCTGCTGCTCAGAGTTCATTTGCAGGTGGTCAGGGTTATTTCTATTTCAACACATTTCTTGCTCCTTACATGAAGGGGCTTTCTTACAAGAAGATTAAGCAGTCTGCACAGCAGCTCATCTTCACACTCACTCAACAATACGTTGCTCGTGGTGGTCAGGTCATATTCAGCAGTGTCGACCTCACACCTGGCATTCCGAACATCATGAAGAATGTTCCAGCTGTTTTACCCGGAGGAAAAGAAACTGAGGTCACCTATGGAGATTATGAGGATGAAGCTCGGATGTTCTTCAATGCTTTTATGGAAGTCATGATTGAAGGAGATTCGAAGGGTAAGGGCTTTGGTTTTCCAAAACCAAATATTGTCCTAAGAAAGGAATTCATGGTTCCAGAGAATGATGAGTCGTGGCGACTTGTCGCAGAATTGACAGCTAAGCATGGTTCTCCCTATTTCGAGAACTACCTCAACTGGCGTTCTTCTATAGAGGCAGGATGTAGCAGTTGTTGTTCACACCTATGGACTGCAAGTAGTGACGAAGAATTAGAAGAATTCCTCTCAGGGAATATGGTCTTTGGTGCTTCTCAGATGGTAACCCCTAACTTCGGTCGTGCTGCATGGCTTGGTCGGTCTGATGAGGATCATTTCTTTGAGAAAATCGATGAATATGTTGAGATGTCCAAGGAAATCATTCTTGAGAAGAAGGCTTTGATGGACCAATTGATTGCCAGTGGCAGTGTTCCCTTTTACACTCAACCCAAACCAAATGGAGAACCCCTCATTGACATGAATACCCGTGAGTTCTTGTTGGGTACCGTTGGATTTGATGAGATGGCTCAGGTTCTTACTGGATACCAACTCCATGAACAAGAAGGAACTCGATTTGGTATCAAGGTCCTCAAACACTTGAAAGCGAAGGCGGCTGAGTTCGAGGAAGAAACAGGACTTCACTTTGGTGTCACTCGAACACCTGCTGAGAGCGCAGCTGGTAGACTTGCAGTCAAGGATTACAAGGCGTATCCTGGCATGAGAAAGTATCTCAAGGGTGATGCCCCTCACGTCTACTATACGAACAGCACAACTCTCGACGTGAGTGCAAATCTCCCACTCAGTCAACGTATCAAGAAAGAGGGAATGTTCCACCCGTGGATGGATGGTGGTGCTTTGACGCATGTCTATCTTGGTGAAGCCAATCCTGACCCTGATGCTCTGTGGGAGTTGACAAAGAAAATCGCTACCGAGACTCTCAACTCTTACTGGAGCTTCACAAAAGATGTCATGCAGTGTGGTTCGTGCAACTATCAGGCAGGTATTGACTGGAAGCGAGTTTCATTCTCATCAGTCGATGACCTTTCTCGAATCCCCTGTCCAAGGTGTGGTCATGTGGGTGTGGAGATTTTTAGCCGCATAACTGGATATTTACAAAGTCTCTCGTCTTTCAATCCTGCAAAGAAACAAGAGTTCCTAGATAGACATAGATACACACTTTGATTTGCTCTTTGTTGAGAAATCATGAATCAGACCTCCCTTACTGATTAATAAGTAAGCACAGCTTTAGTTCTGGGTGTGCTGCGAGTGAATTTGAAAGAGACAACAAGACATTGACTTCCCATTCTGGACAAACATGAGCAACCTCGATTGCATTCGTCGCATCGGAGGAGAGGGTGTTCATGCGTAAGAATATTGGTGTTTCGTGGTTTGCAATTTGTTTGGGAGCTATCTTGGTTTTGGGGAGTATCATTCCAGTCCTTGACTTTGATGTTACTGACTCACAAACAATCGAAAAGATATCAAAACCTGATTTGAGGAATGTACAGATTTCAGGCACTCCACATAGTCCAATAGTAATCGATGGTGATACAAACTTCACACTAACAGCATCAAATGAGGGGTGGAGTGGTGATGGGTCATATGAAGAGCCATACATCATCGATGGTCTAGAAATCAACCTCGATAGTAATGCGGGTCATTGTATCAATATCACCAACACGCAGGTCAACTTCACTATCCGCAACTGCATTCTTACTGGTGCAAGCGTTGACCCTGGTGCAGGAATCTATTTGGACAATGTCCAGAATGCAAAAATCGTTGATAACCTCTGTCAACTAAATACTCACGGAGTTCTTATCGAGGGGAGAGGAAGCGAAAATTGTAGTTTGATAAATAATACATGTACCCAGAACTCAGTCAGCGGCATTCAGCTTGTTGCATGCTTGAATATCTCTCTCATTCACAACAACTGCAGTGATAACTATCATGGTATCAACGCCATAGATATCGCAGGTCTACACGGTCACAGCGGCGATCATGTTCTTGCGACTAATGTCTGCTGTAACAATACTTATGGAATAAGTATCGGGGATATCAATATAGAAAGTCTTGGACCCGTCCGAAACACCGTGAGAAACAATAACTGCAGCGCAAATAGCGAAGATGGTATCCGTCTTCTCACCCCAGTCATCAGTACATTCATCAATAATAGCTGTAATGAAAATGGAGGTGCTGGCATCAGTTTTGATGAGATGGCTATGCATTGCGTGCTGGTCGAGAATACCTGCAATGAAAATGGTCAATCTGGGATACACCTAAACGGTGCTTGGAGTAACAATTTCACCGATAACTTTTGCAGTAAGAATAATCAATATGGTATCAATGCTGAACATCTCTATTGTGGGGACAATAATTTCCATTGGAATACTTTTAGTGATAATCTAGTTGGCAATGCTCGGGATGCGGGATACGACAATATCTTCAACTACAACTACTGGTCAGACTATACTGGACTCGATGTAGCTGGAGATGGATTTGGTGACACTCCCTATCCAATTACTGGAGGAAACCAAGATTCAAATCCTCTGATACGATTACCAGGCTCTCCGCCTCTCTGGATTAAAACTCCTAGTGATCAGGTAATAATCTATTCAGAACCCTTGAGTTACGACCTGAATATATCTGCATACAAGTATGTGGACCTCTGGTGGATTAATGATACAGTCAACTTCCATATCGACCAAAGTGGCGTTATAACAAATGCGACAATTTTTCTACCCACTATATTTGGTTTACAGGTTTTCGTGAATGACTCCTATGGCAATATTCTCTCTTCCATCATCTCGATTATTGCCATGGAACTGTCACCACCAACCTGGATACAACAACCTAAAGACAACCTGATTGAGTATGGAGAGGTTCTGAGCTATAAATTGATTGCTGCCGATTTATCGGGAATTGATTCTTGGTGGTTAAACGATACAGCTCGCTTCTCCGTCAATGATGAAGGTTTGGTCACAACAATCAATGTCATTCCTGTCGGAATATATGGTCTACAAGTCTTCGTAAATGATACTTGGGGGAATACTCTGAATGGGACCTTTCTGGTGTTTGTCATTGATACGATTTCCCCAAGTTTCGTCATTTTGTATACATTTGCACAAAACGAAGAGATAGTCATTCAACTAACATTCGAAGGCTTGCCGTACATTGATCACTATTGGCTCAATGATACTGAATATTTCTCACTGAGCGAAGGCTCAGTTATCAACAATGTAACTGTCTTAGACCCTGGTATCTACAGACTTGAGGTGAGGGCATACGACCCCTATGATAATTACTGTTCAGTGATTCTAGTCGTGACTGTTCTGGATAATGTAATTCCTAAACCAACCACGACGACACCTTCACAAACAACAAACCCAATCCCTGAAGGTGTCAACCCAGTGATGACTCTTGCTCTTGAAGGCGGACTGGGTGTGGTAGCAGTCTTGGTGTTTGTAGTTGTTGTTCTTCGCAGAAGGAGGAAATCATAATGTTTTTCGTCGGTAAATCTCGTCGGTTCGTCTTAATTTTCTCATTGATTCTATTTCTGTTATTTGGTGTCTTGCCTGTTAACCACAGTTCCATGATTCTAGCACATGACACGATGAAAGAGTACTCATTGACCCAAGGCATTCCTCATTCTCAGATTTCGATTGATGGCGATGGTGATTTCGAAGATCAGGCTACGCTAGAAGAGTGGCCCGGAAATGGAACAGAAGAAGATCCCTACTGCATTGAGGGATACAGCATATTCGGGAGCATGTGTATTGAAATTTTTCATACCTCCATTCATTTCAAGATTCGCAATTGCACTCTGGATTATGATAATGTGTATGCAGGTGGATTTTGTATCTTTTTCTGGAACGTCACAAATAGCGTAATTGAAGATAACTATTGTACTGGCAACTCCATTGCGATGTATTTCATAGATTCAAGCAACAATGTTATTGAGAACAATACTTGCATAGGACCCTCAGGTAGTGATGTAGGCATCTTTCTAGATTATGATTCTAGTACATCTGATTCAAACATAATCGCTAATAATACTTGTATTGGGTATTTTTATAGTTTTAATATTGACTCAGGTTGTATTAACAACATAGTTGAATGGAATGTCTTTGAAGGCACCCACGATGATGTATCAGATAGTAATCCGACCCCTGTTAACAACTTCACTTTCAACTACTATGGAGAGTACATAGGCATCGATGATAACGGTGATGGATACGGTGATTCTGCCTATGCAATTTATCCATACCTCACAACAGAAGATCCCTATCCACTCATGTATTTGCCATATCCGCCCGAATGGGTAGAGGTTCCAGTTGACCATGAAATTGCTTTTGGACAATCATTCCACTATGATCTCAATGCGATAGCCAGTGCACCCTTAGACTGGTGGTTGAATGACACGTCTCAATTCTCCATTGATAGCGAGGGTGTAATCACATCAGCTGTAATGCTCCCTGAGGACTCTCATGGAATTCATGTTGTAGTTACCAATATCTATGGGAGATATATATTGGGCGATTTCAAAGTGACAGTACATGAAAGCGCACCACCTACTTGGATAATCGCTCCCACCGACCGAGTTCTAGCCTATGATGATTCTCTTGAAATCGTGTGTCTTGCTGCTGATCAATCCGAGATCACTTGGTGGAGTTTAAACGATACACGTAATTTTGAACTCAGCGTATCGAGCGATGTTAGCTGGTGTTTCTTTCAAATCACAAACAGATCATTTCTAGTGCCTAGGGTTTATTGGTTGAACCTGACGGTGGGTGATACATATAACAACTACCTGTCTACTATCTTCTCTATAACTGTCCAAGTTAACGACCCTCAAGCATCGATAGTGCTTCGCATTTACGAAACTATTGAGTTTGGTGAAACGCTCCAGATTCAGGTGTATGCTTGGGATGAATCAGGTATCGATCACTGGTGGCTCGATGACACTGAACGCTTTTCACTGGATGAATATGGAGTAATCAGTAATGCTACAATCCTTGAACCTGGTTTGTATAGACTTGAGGTGAGGGCTTATGACCCATATGACAACTATTGTTCTACCATTATAGTCGTGACAGTTCTCGAAGCCCCATCAACTACTACAACAACAACTACGACTACAACAACCACCACTACAACAACAACTACGACGACAACAACAACCACCACTACAACAACAACTACGACGACTGCAACAACCACGACTACAACTTCAACAACTACAAGCACAACCCCTGATGGCGTTAACCCTGTCATGACACTTGTCTTGGGAGCAGGAATCGGAGGCGTAGCAGTGGCTGTCATTGTCATCGTGTTTCTAAGGAGGAAGTCTTGAGTACAAAGAGCGCATTTTCAATAAATATCTCTAGGGTTTGAGAAGCTTCAATCCTGCAAAGAAACAGGAGTTCCTTGACAGACATAGGTATACACTATGATGTGGATATATCTACATCTGATTCTTGTCCAATGTTGAAGAGAAGAAACCAAGTAGATTCTTCGAAGCTCATCAATGTTAGAAAGAATCCCCCAGAAAGAACTGATTCCAAATCTGTTATAGAAAGTGAAAAATATAATCCTAACATGATGATATTAGCAATCAAAAGAATGACTATGAAGAGCGTCACTTTTGTAGTATCTTCTTTGGAGTTGTCAAATATCTTATACCGAACGATTCCAAAAAAGATTCCAATGAGTACTATGCTCCCAACAATAAGGTCAATGGTGCTATCGCTGGAGTTGATTCTGATGAGATTGATTTGAATTAAACCACAGCAAACAAGCAGAATACCGAGAAATACACGAAGTCCCTTCATTCCTAAAACACCCTCTAGGTATTGGTTGTTTTGAATACATCTAAACTTCCCTATCTCCAATCGTTAAGTTCATTCAATCCAGCAAAGAAGCAAGAGTTTCTAGATAGACACAGATACACATTGTAAACGACATGAATCTACTGGGCAATATTGTTTCTGACATCAATACGCGCAAGTGCCCTCCCAACTTTCACAAAGTCCCGATTGAATATCAGAAGATAGAACCAAAGCTTGAGACTGAAAATGATGTATCCTTCAAATGAATGAATGATAATCCACCACTCTGGCCAAAAGAGGAGAATCATGGCTAGAATGTTAAAAATCAGCAATGCAATCTCAAATGCCTGCTCTACTCTTTGTAGACCAGAAGGTCTCAAGTAATATCTCTCGCCCAATCTCTTAAGATTGATTCTCTCCCCAACATAACTTCCAATAAAGAATACAATTGCGAAAGCGATTATGAGTAATAAAATCCAATTAATACGAAACGTGAAACTGAATATTATTAGGACTATTAAACCACTAATGATATTCACAATTTCAAGCGGCTTGAACTCTTTCCACATATTCTAAACTCACCACACCATATTGAGAAATACAGCAATCGATCCTGATAGTTTCACGAGGATGCCCCTCGACTTTGAATCTATCCTGTACTTGTAAACTTCACTATTTACTGTCACTTTCAAGTTTTAATCCTGCAAAGAAGCAAGAATTTCTTGATAGACATAGATACACACTGTAGAAAAGAGGTAATCTTCAATCATGAACTAACTGCTCTCTAGTAAATAGATTCCCAAATTGTTCGAAGTCACCAAAAGTGATGACCATAAAACCAGCATAATCTAGCACAATTGATGAGCTTGCTAAATTAACTGATATATCGAACCATAAGATTGTCGTAAACAGAATATTTCCAAGTAACAGAATCACTGCAAAGAGAAGATATGCATTCACACTTTTGAAACGTGATTTAATTACAGAGTGATAACCCAAAGCAAAAGATGCTAAGCAAACCAATATGTAGCTGATACTCATCAATAACTCTAGATACAGAAGAGCACAAAGAATCTGAATGAATCCAAATATTGCATTTAGAATTATTAGTATTAATTCCAAAGTCTTCATGATGAAATTATTACTCCTCCACGATTGTATGAATTGTTTATTATTGTGTGAGTGCATGATTTGAATTTACTGTATTTTATCTCTAAAGTTTTAGCAGCTTCAATAATGCCAAGAAACAGGAGTTCCTAGATAGACATCGATACACTTTGTAACACTACTCCGAAACTATAAATTCATTGAAGAACTTCTGAATCATGGGGAGTAGATGTAAACGTGTCTTCCGAAGAATCAAATCTTGAATGCGTGCTCGCGATCTGTTTTCTTACTATATGGTCATCTATAGCACTGATGATGGGTCCTTTTGGTCTTCTGTTTATTGTGTTTGCTGTACTTGTATTTGCCAACGGATACAAAAAGAAACAAGAAAAAAAGATGCAAATCTCACAAGAACCCGCGTTCGCGGAGCGCACTCATGAAAGATCTGCTATTGTTACTGTTGACAGGAGAGTAATATACAATGTTCCCCGTAAATGTCCAGAGTGCGGGGGAAGTATAAACAACGAAGATGTTGATTGGGTAGGCCCTCTCCAAGCGAAATGCCCTTATTGTCAGACAACAATTGAAGCGCAACCAGTAGAATTCTGAAAACTGGTAGATGATTTTCCATGGGTCATGAATATGCTTCAATGCAAAGGATGTTGAATCAACTCAATAAGCCATTTCCCAATGTTGGGAAGTACATGGACATCAATGCAATAGGATTGATGCTCCTTGTACCTCTATTTTTGCAGGTTGAGCGACTTGCAGAAGTTAGTCCCAGCGGATATGCTCCAGTGCTACTCGTACTAGGTACATTGGCATTTGGTTTCTTCGTCGTTGTTCTGGAGGCAATTATTGGCATTCTCATATTTTCAGGAATTGGTTGGATGATGAATGTTCCCGGTTTCTTTGCTATCGGCGTAGTACAGGGGATAGATCAATCCGAACAAAGATATCGGGACATTCACATAGGATTTTACAAAAGATTACAATTGAATGTCTTGTTTACAGGTCTAGTTCTCATTGTATACTCCATATTTGGAATTTGGTCGTTTGTGAGTTCTATGATGATTTCGCATCCAATAGTTTTTGGTATTATATTCGCACTCGTTCTCCCAATTACATCAGCGCATCTACTAGTTCATTTCATCTCAGAAAGAAAACAACAAAAGTGGGAAACAATCTCTGATACTCAGATACACACCGATGTTGAATTGAAACGCCAAAGACTTCCACAACTAGCTTCAGCACCATCAGTGGATGAGATGGAAGAGATATTGCGAAATGCAAAGATTGGTGATGCTGTATCGCAATCTGAAGCAGAGATTATCAATAAGGTTGTTCACAAAGGATCCATCAAAAACGCAATCTGGATGATTATCTTTTTCTTCTGTATATTGCTACTATTCGTGTAATATATTTACAGGCGCTTTCGTCTTTTAATCCTGCGAAGAAGCAAGAGTTTCTTGATAGGCATAGATACACTCTATGATTCAGCTGGCCCGAATCTACTTTGGGCTAGAATTGCTCCAAGTCTTTCATGGTACATATTCGATGCAAAAAGAAATGTTACAAGAGGGACGAATACTATCACTATTTCCCAACTAGCTATTTGTAGAGTAGGTATCAAATAGAGTGTAAGATATGCGCCTAGATGTACGAGAAATATACCACTGCCGTTAACTTCTTCATCTACAGGATAGTATGTGTGCCGATCGAGGTTCATTAGTATGTTTCTATCCTTCCGAAACCTGAAAATCAGCGACAATATTGGCCACCAAATAAACATCATTGTCAATACATTGAACCCATACTTGACAACCATTAATACTCCGAATATGAATCCACTAAGAGCATTGAGATACAGTAGAGTCGTATTCTTAATCCTCAATCAGAATTCACCCGCCATTTGGTAGACAACCTAAGTGCTTCTAAATCTGACTATCTCCAGAGCTTGTCAACTTTTAACCCTGCTAAGAAACAGGAGTTCTTAGATAGACACAGGTACACCCTGTGATCAATCAGTCCCCCTCATTCGCCTTTACGATATGCTATGAACTTTCCCAATTCCTCAAAGTTACCAAAGGTGATTATAGTCGAATTCAGTATCATTAAACTCATGGTGAGTGAATCCGTTGGTGCATAAAGAAATAGAGTTCCGATTAGCAGAAAGAAAACACAATTGATCAGAAAGAGAATACCCAAGTATCTAACTTGATTTCCATGTTGCTTTAAGATTCCTCTCTGTTGTTCTTTGTATCCTGCAAGAAGGCCCAAACAAACTAGCAGTGGAACTAACCAATACCCAAATGGTTGAACAAGAAAAGCAAGAGCGATCTAAATGAATCCGATTAATGTATTGACAATGATAAGCACTACCACACTCTTCTTCATTCACGCAACACCCGTTATTTGAAAAATCCATTCTTACATGTAAACTTCACTATCATCCAGTTCTCACGTCATTCAATCCCGCGAAGAAACAGGAGTTCCTTGACAGGCATAGGTACACATTGTAGAACATCAATGGAATCAGGACAAATTATATGCCTACACATCTTGAGTATTGAGTATCCATGAGTCACGATTATGCTTCAATGCAAAGGTTGTTGAATCAACTCAACAAACCAGCTCCCAACGTGGGTAGGTTAGTAGAGATGAATGCAATATGCATGATGATTCTCGTTCCTACTCTCTTGCAAGTGGAACGAATTGCATATTCTAGCCCTTCTGGATATTCTTCTGTGCCACTTGTATTTGGCGCATTTGGACTTTTATTTGTAGTCGCGGTAGTAGAGATGGTAATTGCGATAGTAGTTTTTTCGGGAATAGGGTGGATGATGAATGTTCCTGGTTTTTTTGCTATTGGCGTAATTCGAGGGATGGAAGGAGCAGAAGACCGCTACAGAAGGGTGCATGTTGGATTTTATCGAAGGGCACAAGGAAGAATCCTTCTATCTGGTCCAGTTCTTGCAGTAAGTTTGATTCTGGGTGGTTACATGCTATCTAAATGGATATCTACGGGTATGATACTGTATTCCATCACCAATACCATGCTAGCACTGCTCATAATTCCATCCCTCTCAGCTAATATCTTGATAGGATTCATCGCAAGAATGAAACAGAGAAAATGGGACACAATTTCTGATATACAGATACAGAATGATGTTGAGATTAAACGTCAAAGACTTCCAAAATTATCCTCAGTTCCATCAGTAGACGAGATGGAGGAGATATTGCGAAATGCAAAGATTGGTGATATTGTTTCTCAGACTGATGCGGAAATCATCAATAAGGCTGTTAGCAAAGGATCCATTAAAAACGTAATCTGGATGATTATCTTTTTCACCTGTGTATTGCTACTATTCGTTTAATATATCTCCAAGCTCTTAGCTCATTCAATCCAGCAAAGAAGCAAGAGTTTCTTGACAGACATAGATACAGTCTTTAATGATATCATAGCAAATCATCAAGTTTAACAGGATATTAGTGTGAAACCTTTTATCGCCCCGTGAGGAGCTCAGAATGAGGATTGGAGTTGGCTGATGAGAAAGACTTGACACGTCTACACATAGTTCTAGACGCATCCAAGGCAAAACGTTGTGAATGGTGTGGTTCTCCTCAAAGTGATAGATGGCTCAACAACGAAGAGGGCACTTTTTGTTCGAACAGATGTAGCAAAGCTGCTGGTTCAGAAAATCGCTGGATGACTGCATTGATTTCTGTTTTCTCTGCTTCTTTCTTTATCTGGGCGTGGATTTGGATTCTTTTTGGACATTTTTGGGTCCCGCCGAATTTCATGGTCATGCTATTAGGACTCACATTCTTTTTTGTAGTCCCTATTTCTGTAAAAGCAATTATCGAATTTGCAAATCACAAAAGTGCTCTTGAGATTCCAAGAGGGTCTCGCAGAAACATAGGGGTATCTAAAGTTTCACTTCTTCGAATGGTTTCAGATCCAATCGAGTGTCCCAATTGTGATGGGAACATAGACCTAAGAAGTATTGGTGAGGATATGGTGTATACATGTCAGTATTGCGGAGCCAATGGTGTCATAGACATAAAGATACAAAGTTGAAACCAAATTTCTTTATTCCTCCAGAGCTTGAGCAGCTTCAATCCTGCCAAGAAACAGGAGTTCTTGGATAGGCACAGATACGCACTATAGCTCATATTCATTCGAAATCCTCAAGATTTGATTGGTTACTCTCTGGATTGGATAATCTATCCAAACGAGCTTTTTCTCCGCGTCCATTAGCCGCTGTAATGAGCAATACCTTTGAATTCACGTTCACGTTTTATCCTTCTTTTGCCACGCTTCCTGCATCGTTGGATTGCGTTCCAGAAATGTTTGAATGATATCCTGTGGAACTTTGTTCAGTGGGCACGAAAAATTGATACAGTGATTGCATATGCGGGTTCGAAGGATGATCAGCCAAATACAAAACCCTATACTAGAAAAAACCAAGGGAAGGGTCTGGTTCCCGATCCACAAGAAGGGAAGTGGAATTGCGATGAACAAGAGCAAACCAGTGATAAATTGAACCCGTTCGGATCGGCTCATCGGCCATGGCTTGAAGGGGATTCGTTTCGGCAAACCGTGATTTGCATAGCAATGCAAGGTGTCCGTGTTCCCTTCGGCATAATACGGGCAATGTGAACAGAGCATCCGGGGTTCCCACACCAAGAAGAATATAACTAAAAAACCAATCCAGGATCCAAGCGCCAACCCGAATAGGAGCAAGTTCACGGAATACAAGCCAACGAATCCGATTATCAAGGGGATGACAAAACTCAGGAATCCCGCCATAAACCACACACTGTAATGAAAATCCTCATGGCATTGGATTTTGCCATCGTTAGGGCAGTCGTGGCAGCCGGCTTTGTCTTCCCAGATGCAGATACAGTAAGGATTTTTCGAGTTCTGCGAAGTTGCTATTATAATCCACCTCGAATTAATACGGACAATTATTGCATCGGGAAGGCATCTATTTAATGCTTATGAAAATCAATAACTCTTGGTTGATTTCCTTCACGAAGTCATTCCTTCGTGCAAATAATTTTTAAATTCTGATTGCAAATATCTCTAAACAAATCCCTCCTCGCTACAAAGAAACAGAAGTTCTTGGATAGACACAGGTATTCACTGGAGGTTTTTTTCAATAGGGTCCTTTTACGATTCTTTCGAGGAACTTGTCAAAATCATCTCCTATCATGACTTCTGCATACCAAGTACAACCGAGAGCTTCGGATTCATCAATCCATGAGGGTTTTTCAGGACCCCCAGTAGTTTGCCCAATAATTACTATGTCAAAGTCCTTCATAGATCCTCGATGATTCTTAACATAATTTGCTACATTGGAGTAATCTTCCAGTCCCATGTCTCCAGTTATCCCTAGTGGAAACACACCATCGAATCTTGCTGCTCTTCGGAATGGAGCTTTTATTGGCCAAGTACCTGCACACCATATTGGCACACGTGGTCGCTGAATGGGCAGAGGATTGAAGGTGACCTCATCAATAGTGTAGTGCTTCCCGGCGAATGAAAATGGTTTACCGGACCAAAGACCCTCAAGAATTGCTAAAGACTCGTCTAGTTACTCAGCTCGTACTTTGAGATCAGTATCTTCTCCGAACTTTCCATAATCATTATCAGAAGAACCTCCTAATCCAACTCCTAGAATGAACCTTCCATTAGAAAGAATATCTAAAGTAGCGACTTCCCTTGCTACCTTCTGTGGGCGTCGCCGTGGTAGTGGGGCCACCGTTGTACCAATTCGAATCTTTTCAGTTTGTACTGCGATGGCTGCAAGTGTAATCCATGGGTCTGCAATCAAGTAGTCCTTTCCTGCATAATTGTGGTCCCACATAAAGAAACCATCCCACCCCGCATCCTCTGCATTAACTGCCAATTCAACGAATTTATTGGGGTCTCCTTGAAGTGCGAAGTTTGAGATATAGACTCCATATTTCATTGCAATACACAAATGAATGGGTTGAATAGTTTAGTAATATTACGTTCACTCATTTTTTCTGAGTGTTTTTTCTGAAGTTTTCTCCATTGTTTTTCGAGAAGTCTTCAAGGTCCCTAATCAAGTCAAGTGCATAATAGCTTCTGCAACTGCCTGCTCGAACTCGAGACCCTCAAAGAGGATGCGTTTAGAATTCTTAACGATATATGCAAAGGAGTATGTAATCCCATATAGCTGATTGTAAG
>Ga0307445_10000809_pt1 | contig 17265 bp, 13 predicted proteins | sample SalMarSW160330MG_FD_202147 | JGI IMG/M metagenome (GOLD analysis project Ga0307445, IMG submission 202147) | Salt marsh sediment microbial communities from the Plum Island Ecosystem LTER, Massachusetts, United States - SW1603-30 | ecosystem: Environmental > Aquatic > Marine > Intertidal zone >...
AAATGCTTACTCTATCTCCTTATTATTTCCCTTAAAATGTGATATAAGACATAGACATAAGGATTCGGAGCGGATGGCGGAAAGGTCAAAAAAAGTCATTGTGGTGATGCCAGCCTACAACGCGGCAAAAACCCTTGAGAAGACCCTGAACGATATTCCTAGGGACAGCATCGATGGCATCATCCTTAGCGATGATGCCAGCCAGGATGATACCGTTGAGATTGCGAGAAGGTTGGGGCTCAATGTTTTAGTCCATAAGGTGAACAAGGGATACGGAGCCAATCAAAAAACCTGCTATAAAGAAGCTCTGAAACTGGGGTCGGATATCATGGTCATGGTTCATCCCGATCACCAGTACGATCCTACCGTCATTCCCCAACTCATCGAGCCCCTGCTCGATGATGAATGCGACGCGGTGTTTGGGTCACGGATGCTGGGTGGCCGTCCCTTGGAGGGAGGCATGCCCAAGTGGAAATATCTGGCGAATATCTTCCTCACGGCCGTCGAGAATGCTACTTTTTACATGTATTTGACAGAATACCACTCAGGCCTGCGGGCCTATTCACGCAAATATTTAGAGACCGTTAAGTTTGAATTGAACTCGGATGACTTCGTTTTTGATTCAGAAATAATCGCCCAGGGAGTCATCCACAATATGCGGATCCGGGAGATCCCCATCCAAACCCGGTATTTTCCCGATGCCTCCCAGATCGGTCTTGGGAGGAGTCTTATCTATGGGATGGCCATACTGAAAACGCTCATCAAATTCAAACTCCACAAAAAAGGGATCTTACGCTTCAAGATGTTCATGTGATGGGTTGGATGGAAAAAAAATAGGGCTTCGAGAAGGCAATGGCGCCTGATCTTCGTCTGAGTCGAATACTCACACGATACAAGTATGTGTTTTTAAGCCTATAAAAACTGGGGGTTGGCCGTTGTAGGGACTGTATGTTTTTGGATGTTTTTCCTTTGAATAGGATCTGGTCGAAAAGTTGGATATCCACATCGAAAACGCCTTCTGTCGATCCAAAATCAATGCGGAGTTCTTCGAGTTTTTTCCATGATCTGAAGTAAAAAACATAGGCCCGGTTATCTCTTGGAAGCTGGAATTTTCCTGGTTCTGGCATCTGTGCTACCCGACCTATGGAGTAGAATGTGATTTTCTCGCCGGTAGGGTAAGTCGTGTTCCGGGGATACATAAGCACGGTGCGGGGATAGAGAACGAGCCAGAAAAAAACGATAAGAATTCCGATGGAAGCGATTCCCAAGTGGAATCCTATTTTCATCGGAAAGTTATGTTTTTTACACAATATATAAAGACCCATAAATAGGAGAACAGCTGCGATCCAAGCATAATTGGGAATCCATCGGGAGTTATCTATCTTCAAGTAGGAAGGAAGGTACCGCGGGAAGAGGAAGTGCAGGTTGCTCAATTGAAGAAAAAGACTTCCGAACCGTTCGGACTGGCCTACAGTCGTCAATTGGTAGAGAGCCAGAGGAGCCTTCAGAAGGAGAAAAACGAAAATTATCCCGACAAAGGAAAAAATGGCAAAAATGATCGTGAAGACCTTTTTTGCATTATAGGCCAAAAAGGTCCCGATCAAAATAGCCAGAGCCCAGGACACAGCGACGACCGGCCGGGCTTGGGGTGCATAACCCGTCCTTTGGGTGAGAAGCCCGGAATTGAGCACATAAGGGGCGGTCAAGAAAAACAAGAGAAGAAAATAACGGAAATTCCGCCGCACCATTTCAACACATCCTAGAAAGGCGAAGAAATAGATGGGAGCATAAAAAAGAAGTCCATCCCGTTGGTCGAAGAAATAGCCAGCTAGTGTTTCCCATCTGTACCGGAATGGAATGTCTTTCACGATGGTTTTGATATACTCCAGGGATTCCTCCGGGGCCATGGCTCCCTTCCAGCTGACAGCCGCAAAGGAAAAGGATCCATAAAAAGCGTATTGGAATAAGAAATACAAGAATGTCAAGAGGGATGGAAAGAGGAGGAAGTACAGGATGTTCCAGCCTGCTTTGAATTTTTTAATCAACACCCAAACGGAATAGATGAACAGGGGGACAACCATAAAAATGTATTTGATCGCATGAAACCAGATAAAACAAGAAAGCAATAATCCGATGAGAACGAGCTTGGATTTGGACAGGGATGAGGAAAAGCGCAGCAGGCGGAAAATAGCGAGGGAAAAAAGAGCGATAATGATCTCGGGATAGACATGGAGGGAGTAGAAAAACACAGGGGATGAAAATCCGTAGAGGAACCAGATCCAAAGGGCCAGCTTTTCCTTTTTCCATTCTTGGAGACAGAATAAAAAAATCTGCAACCCCAGAAGGGCACCGAACACGCTCATCCCCAAACGGATGGAAAAGACGAGGATCCTTCCCTGAAAAAGGGAGCCGAGAGCGTAAAAAGGAAGGAGGAGTATCGAAGTGCCAGGAGAGTGGAAAGAATATTTTTGGTTTGTTCCCGGTGCCGTATGCGACCGGATCTGGACGTCGGCCAGCATGATTTTTTGGTAATCTTTGTTCGCGTAATTGTTGGAAAGATCGACATCGCCATCATGGAGCAGGCTGTGGGAGATAAGGAGATAATGGGGTTCGTCCCCGGCAAAGGTCTGGCCGGAGGAAGTGAGGAGAAGAGAGCCTGCATTATAAAGGATCAGCGAGATGATAAAAAGAATGAACAACTTTTTTTTGAGGGGTAAGGATGATATTTTTTCTCCGAAACGCTTCAGGTTGGAGTCTTTGTTTTGACCGATGGTGTACATCGTTGCCACTTTTAAATACAGAATAGCGAGCAGTATAAAGCCCATCAAAATATTCGCTCGAGAGAGGAGGTCGGTGAAGTCGAGGTAATGAGCGAGAAGAATGGGCAAGAGGACCAAAAAGAAAAGAGGAAGATAGGAAATCAAATCTCGCCGCAGAAATTCCCGCCGATCGAGCTTGAACAGGTGTGAAAATAAGCTGGAATATCCCAACCAGATTGCTGAAAGAAACAGAAAAAAAAGAAAAATCAAGGGGAGAATCGAGGCAAGCTTTATTAAAGGTGTGTGTGTTTGGATCGTGAAATCGGGGATCTGATCGAAAAAAAGATAAGCGTAACTGAGGAGAAAAGAAAAGACGATCGAGCAAAGGATCAGGAGGAATTGACGTGTTTTGCTCATCTGGTTTGACTTTTAGTAAATTACTCTGGGATTGTCAAGACAGCATCGTGCTTTAATCCAAGGCAAAAAATGTGATATCATAAAACCGATGCAGATATCAGCCGTCATCATCACCTACAATGAGGAAAAACGTCTCGAGCCAGCCTTGAAAAGTCTCGCAGGAATAGCCGATGAGATCATCGTTGTGGACAGGAATAGCGATGACAATACAGTTAAACTGGCGAAAAAATACACGAATCTTGTATTTTTAAGAAAATGGACCAACTTTGCGGATCAAAAAAACTTTGCCAACAAGAAAGCCAAATTTCCCTGGGTTCTATCCCTGGATGCCGATGAAAGGCTTTCGCCTAAGCTGAGAGATGAGATCACGAGCCTCAAAAACCAGGAGCCCGAATGTACCGGTTTTTCCATGCCCCGCCAGGTTTTTTACCTCGGTCGATGGATTCGTCACACGGCATGGTATCCGGACCGGAAAATCCGCCTTTTCCGCAAGGATATGGCCCGGTGGGAAGGGGAGTATGTACACGAGGATTTAGTAATCGAAGGTAAAATTGAAAAATTATCCGGTTCTCTCTATCATTTTACATACAGGAATATCGCCGATCATATGAGGAGGATCAACACCTTTTCCGACCTCGGCGCCCAGAAACTTTATGCGAAAAATAAAAAATGCCACTGGTATCACCTGGCGTTTCTTCCTTTTTTCCGCTTCGTGAAATCGTACTTTTTGAAGACAGGTTTTCTGGACGGATTTGCAGGTTTTGTCATTTCATTGCTCGATGGATACACCGGATTTGTGATCTATGCCAAGCTCAAGGAGATTTGGAAATTAGGAGAGAGAATTGAGCCTTTTCCAAATTGATGCGGGCAAAGAGTGGAGAGGGGGACAGCGGCAGTCCTTTTATTTGGCCAAAGAATTAAAACGCTACGGATATGCTTTTCAATATGTCGTCCAGCCCGGAAGTCCCCTCCACCAAAAAGCTTCGGAGGCCGAGCTTCCAGTTCTTCCGCTGAAAATTGCGAGTGATGTGGATGTCTTCTCAATATTGCGGCTTTCCATAGCGATGAAGCGGAAGAAATGCCGGCTGGTCCATTCCCACGACGCCCATTCGGTGGCCATAGGAGCTACGGCGGCTTCTTTGGCAAAGGTCCCGATAAGGGTGATATCCAGGCGGGTCGATTTCCCGCTAAAAAAAAATGTTATGTCCCGGCGCAAATACACAAAAAATGTGGATGCCATCATCGCGATTTCTGAGGGCGTAAAAAACGTGCTCGTAGAAGGAGGCATCGATGTCAACCTCATTCGCGTAATCCCCGACGGGATAGATTTCGCACCGTTTGAGGATAAGACCTCCAAGGATTATCTCCGCCAGGAACTTTCTTTTGAACCCGATGATTTTCTTGTCGGTATCGTGGCTCATCTCGCAGATCACAAGGGGCACAAATATTTAATCCAGGCGAGCCAGTATTTACAGGAACAAGCACCTAAAATCAAGATCATCATTGTTGGGGAGGGGCCGTTGAGGATGGAGTTGAATCAACAGGCAAAAAATATCCATGTCGAAGATATGGTCTTCTTCTTGGGATTCAGGGAAGATGTCCCCCAGATCCTCAACTCTCTTGATATGTTCGTTCTTTCTTCTTATCTCGAAGGCATGGGAAGCAGTCTTCTAGATGCGATGGCCTGCCGATTGCCTATTGTGGCTACCCGGGTTGGAGGAATTCCAGAAGTCGTGAAACATGGAAAAACAGGACTGCTCGTTTCTCCCCGCAGTCCCAAATCTTTGGCCAATGCTATCCTCAAATTGTATCAGGACAGAGAGCTCGCTCATCGGCTTGGACAGAAAGGCTACGAAGAAGTCCATCATAAGTTCTCGGCAGAGTCCATGGCGTCGAAATCCATCGATATTTATGAGGAATTAGCGGCTAAAAAGGGAGTCAAACTCCGGAGAACCTTTTAAGGATTCAGGATGAAAATCGATAGAATCGAGCTCGTGCTTTGCCGTTTGCCCTATGTTCATTTTTTCCAAACCAGCCTTGGACGGGAAGAAGAACGTACCTTCATTCTGGTCAAGGCCTTTGCTGAGGGGATATGCGGCTACGGAGAAGTTGTGGCGGACAAAATTCCGTTGTACAGCTATGAAACCACGCAAACGGCTTGGCTGATGCTGAAGGATTTTTTTATACCGCTCTTGATCAAAAAATCATTGAGCGAGCCCCTCGATTTTTATGAAGCGGTCAAAATATTCAGGGGACATCCGATGGCCAAAGCCGGTATGGAATTGGCTTTGTGGGACCTGGTGGCCAAGCAGAAGGACTTGCCTCTTTGGAAACTGTATGAGGGGACACAAAAGGAGATCCCCTCAGGCGTCAGTGTCGGTATACAGGATTCCGAATCCCAGCTTATCGACCGGATCCAGTCTTTTTTGGATGAAGGTTACCAACGGATCAAACTCAAGATCATGCCTGGCTGGGATATTTCCATCTGCCGGTCGGTCCGGGAAAAATTTCCCGATATTCGTTTGCAAGTCGATGCCAACGGGGCATACGGTTTGGATGATAAGAAAAAGCTACTCGATCTGGATGTTTTCGGCCTCGAGATGATCGAACAGCCTTTCCCCCCTCATGATCTCTGGGACCACGCGCAGCTGCAGAAAGATATGCACACTCCCCTTTGTTTGGATGAGAGCATCACCAGCGAGCAAACAGCGAGGAAGGCCATGGAGATGGGCAGCTGCCGGGTCATCAACATCAAGGCCGGAAGGGTGGGAGGTATCATCGAATCGAAAAAGATCCATGATATCTGCAAAAAAAATTCCTTGCCTGTTTGGTGTGGGGGAATGCTGGAGTCCGGGATAGGGCGGGCTCACAATATCCACCTGGCCACCCTTCCCAATTTCAAGTTTCCGCACGACCTTTCTGCGAGCAAACGGTATTATGCCGAGGATTTGATCGAGCCTCCGATCGACATCACGCCTCGAGGAACCATCGTAGTCCCCAATCTTCCTGGGATCGGAGTGCTGCCTCAGGAGGACAGGATCCAGAAAGCGAGCCAGATAAAAAAGATTTTCAAGAAATCTGATTTCTAAACGGCATGAACCTTTGTTTATTATGCTTCGTATAGGTCTATTGAAAGTGATCTCGGAATGGATTACAGTACCTGTAATCTGTTTTTTTTATAAATATTGCCGATGCATGAATTAAAATAAGTAGAGGGAGGGAAAATTGAAAAGCGCATGGATATGTAAACTTTTGGTGATTTTTGCGGTCCTCATCCTTGTAGCCGGGGTATCGATGGCTCAGGAAAAACCCAAGCCCAGGGAAGAGACAATCAGTCCTGTGGTTTTGCTCACAAAGGGTATGACCGATCGGTTGTCCGACAGCCTGAATATAAAAAAGGTGGTGGGCAAGCCGATCAAGGCAGGGAATGTGACCATCGTCCCGATCATCATGATCGATGTGGGTTTTGGCGGAGGCGGGGGAGGTCCGGCCGGGCAACCCCAGATGGGCGCGCATGGGTTCGGTTTTGGCGGAGAAGCCAGCCCTTTGGGATTTGTGGTTATCAGCAAAACCGGAGTCAAGTTCATCCCAGTGGGAAAAGTTCCCCGCAAATGAGGAGGTTGCCATGAAGTCAAAACATATTTTTATCGCCATATGTGTGGTATTGTGGCTGTCCTCTGGTTACATCCAGGCTCAGACAAAATCGGTTGCCGATGAGGCTTTCCTGAATTTTGACAAGATCACATCGGTCATAAAAGTCGACTCTTTGATCGGGGAACCTATCCAGGTGCAGAATACTATCGTCATCCCCTTTTCCAAGATTTCCTACGGGATGGGAGCCGGCAGCGCCATGATGGGATATGGAGGAGGTATGGGAGGCAAAACCATTCCTCTAGGAGTACTGATCATCGAGGGAGAAGAGGTCCGGGTCGAGCTTTTTCCTCTGGAAGAAAAAAAACCATCTTTTTTGCAGGAAATGCTTCCCGTTTTGCTCCAGATGCTTCCTCAATTCATGGAAAAAAAATCTGCACCAAAAGCGCCTGCTCCTGAAGGTCCTTCAAATATGGCTGCCGCTTCTTCCGATGTGTCCCTAGAACAGGTCGAAAAACTGTATGATCAAAAAAAATACCTGGAAGCTCTGGAAGGCATCGAATCCCTTATCTCTTCCCAACCGGAGAATCCAGATCTGCACGCATGGAAGGGAAACATAATGGGCAGTTTGGCTCAGGGGGACAATCCGGCAGATATGATCAAGTACGGAATGGGTGCCATGCAGTCATTCGAAAAGGCCCTGAATTTGGATCCTAATAACGTGAGGGGGCTGATGGGCCGAGGAGTCGGTCGCTTGATGGCGCCGGAAGGCTTTGGCGGCGATGTGGAAGGAGCGATCGAGGATTTCAAGGTCGTTGTGAAAAAAGAACCTTTCCCTGAAGCGTACTATTATTTGGGAGAAGCCTATTCGAGACAAGGGCTGATGGATCTAGCCAAACAAGCTTATCAAGAAGCCCTCGTTCTGAAGCCCGATTACAAGGAGGCGAAAAAGGCGTTAGAAGGCCTTAAATAATCCGAATTTCCTGGAATTATCCTCTTCGACAACCAGACTCTTTCCTCCCGGTTGATTTTTGTGCCGGTTTCTTGCTATTTTTTTGATGTGATTTTTTTTTGCAAAGGTGTTGAATTATAAGAATATTCTAATATAATATAAACGTTATGCTTTGTTTTTCATTTGTTTCCATTCTATTTATATATGCAGGAATGCTTGGTAAAGGAGAAGTAAAATGGCACGACTGAATAATAAGGATAAATCTTGGCTTGGAGAAAAATTCGGGGCCGGCGCCAATTTTAATCCCATTGAAAGGATGCTGTACAGTCACGATATCGCAGCGATTCCGGGTTTATTCAAGCCTTTGATCGGAAAAACCATCCCCGATGCCGTCGTTCAGCCGGAAAATGAAGAGCAATTGGTAGAGCTGGTGCGTTGGGCGGGCCAGAATAAGATTCCGCTCGTTCCCCGGGGAAAGGGTTCGTCCGGGTATGGAGGGATCATCCCGACACGCAAGGGCATCGTCGTAGATTTTTATAAGATGAAAGATGTTCTGGCCATCGATCCCGAAAAGGAGACGGTCACAGTCCAACCTGGCATCACCTGGGAGCAACTAGATAAAAAACTGAAGCCTGCGGGGTTGGTCGTTCGGCTGTATCCCACAAGTTATCCCTCTTCCTCTGCTGGAGGATGGCTTGCCCAGGGCGGAGCCGGCATCGGTTCCTTTGAGTACGGCTGGTTTTCCGAAAATGTGGAAAGTGCCCGCATCGTTCTACCCAGCGGGGAAATCAAAGAAATTTCGGGGAAGGACATGGAAATAGTCGCCGATGCAGAGGGAACGACAGGAATGATAAGCCAGATGACCATTAAAGTTCAGAAATGGACCGAACTCGGGGTTGTTGCCATCGCTTGTCCGGATGCGGAAAAACTTACGAAAATTTTCCAACAATTCATCGATCAGAACCTGCCGATCTGGTCTTTGGTATTCATCAACCCGCGGATGGCAGAGATGAAGAATCGAGCTCCTGTGATGACCCACCACGGTCATCCGGTTGAGCATAAAGTGATTCTGCCCGCAGCTTATATCGCGACGATCGCTTTTCGCGAAAAGGACCGGGACCTAATCGTGCCCAAGTTTCCAGAGATCGTCAAAGCCTGCGAAGGCGAGGTGCTCAAGCAGGAGATCGCGGATCATGAATGGGAGCAAAGGTTCAAATTTATGGTGGTCAAACGGCTTGGCCCTTCATTGGTTCCCGCGGAAGTCGTGGTGCCTCTGGATAAACTTGGGGATGTGATGGGGGAAATCGAGAATAAAATCCATCAGCCGGTGGTCAAGGAAGGCGTTATCATCAAGCAAGGCCGCGATGGAAAACCCGAGGCGGTCATCCTGGGCTTTATCCCCAGCGACCAAAGGAAATTCTCGTATAATTTTGTTTTCGGACTGGTGCTGAGCATCATAAAAATCGCCCAAAAATTTGGCGGCCGCCCCTACTCCACCGGTTTATATTTTACGCATAAAAAAGAAGAAATTTTAGGTAAGGAACGATTAGGAAGGCTAAAAGCTTTTAAAAAGCAGGTGGATCCCCGCAGAATTCTCAACCCGGATAAGGTTTTTGGGGGCAAGAGCGTCGGCAAGGCGCTGAGCATAGCCACTGTCTTCGAACCGATGATCCGACCCTTCGGCAATTCGGTCATTACCCAGGTCGGGGAGCGGTTTGAAAAGCCTGTGCGAGGAATTCCGGCCGATGTGGCCTGGTATGCCTATGCCTGTTCCCAATGCGGGTATTGCCTGGATGAATGCGATCAGTTCTTCGGCCGGGGCTGGGAGAGTCAATCGCCAAGGGGGAAATGGTACTGGCTGCGCCAGTATCTGGAAGGCAAGGTGAAATGGGACCAGTTCATGGTTGACACCATGCTGGTCTGCACGACCTGCGAGTTCTGTAACCTGCGATGCTCGGCCGCGTTGCCTATCGAACCTTCCTGGATGAAGCTGCGGGGCAAATTGATAAATGAAGATAAAAAGATGACCTTTCCACCATTTGAAATGATGTCCGAGGCCCTTCAGGCAGAGGGCAATATATGGGCCGGGTACAGGAAGAACCGAACCGAATGGTTCCCAGAAGATCTATGGGCTAAGCACAGTCCGGAGGTGAAAAGCAAGAACGTTTATTTCGCCGGATGCACCGCTTCCTATGTCGAGCACGACATCGGGGCAGCGGCCGTGACACTCCTGGATGAGGCCGGAGTGGATTTTAGCTACTTGGGTAATGTGGAAAATTGCTGCGGGACACCGATGCTTGTGGCAGGCAAATGGGATGTTTTTGCCGATGTTATCACAAAAAATATCAAAGCTGTGCAGGCTTCCGGTGCAGACACGGTCATCACCTCCTGTCCGGCCTGCGACATGATGTGGCGTCATACATACAAGGAATGGGCGGAAAAACTGGGACTGGAATACGATATAAAGACCAAGCACTACAGCGAAGTCATCGCCGAGAAGATCCGGAACGGAGAATTCCGGTTCACGCACCCGGTCGAACAAAAAGTCACTTGGCACGATTCCTGCCACATAGGGCGTGTTTCCGGTGTGTACGAGGAACCGCGTGAGGTCATCAAAGCTATACCCGGAGTCGAATTTGAGGAGATGGCCCACAATCGTCAGGAGGGGCATTGCTGCGGAAGCGTTTTGACCCTGATCAAGGATCCGGAAGTGGCCTATGACATCGGGAAATCCCGGTTGGATGAAGCAAAAGAGATCAATGTCGAGTCGGTGCTGGCCCTTTGCCCCTGTTGCGAATTTCAGCTTCGGGTGAGTAAGGACAAGAAGAACCTGCCGGTCGAGGTCCACGACCTGGCTGCTTTTGCCTGCAAAGGATTGGGCAAGGAGTTCAAAGATCCCAGCCCGGAAGTCGCCCGTCAGTGGGCGGCGTTCGACGGCATGATCGCGTTGATGACGCCGGAGGGATTCGCCAACCTGATGGACAGCATGTGGCCCGAGATGCTGAAGGCAATGCCCCTAGGAATGGGAGGTATGATGCGTTTCATCGGGAAGCTGGGATTTGTCGGTGATGCCATGTTCGCTATGATGAAACCGGTGTTCCCGTTGCTCTTTCCGAAGCTTCTCCCCAAGATGATGCCCAAAGTCATGCCCACCATGCTGGACCGTGTGGGCAAGATAATCCCGATGCCCGACTACATGCAGGAGCAGATGCCCGACATGATGCCCAAGGTCATGGACAACCTGATGCCCCACATGCTGCCCGATTTGGTTCCGCTGGCCGTTCCCAAAATGATCGATTTTCTCCGTGACCGCACCCAACGATCGGCTGCTTAAAGCGCAGTAAGCATAATATAGGCCTTTAGGAATGATTTTGCTCCCGTGACGATTTTTAACGCCATTCCCCTACCGCTCTTCTCGGCGGTTATGAACTGTGCACGTAAACACCCAAGCTCTTCCACTCTAGCCTCTGTTCCCGTGCTTGCCCTCATCTCTAATTCTTTATCAAAGTCGTGCTCGATACAGCATAGCCGTCTGACTGCATCAGATTCCCTCGAAGAACGGGTGAACTGGCTAAATCTTCAATGGTCGCTTCAACCATTCCCAAAAGCTCGCCTGAAAGAAGGCAACCTTTTGCGAACTCCTTTCGTATATAAACAGTAGGTCACATCGAACTTCAACTCTGAAAGAATAATGTTTCGGGAAGGAGCTTGCCATGTTCACGAATCATATCAAGATCTTGCTTCGGCAATTCCGGCGGCACAAAGGATTTGCCGTGATCAACCTGGGCGGGCTTGCCGTCGGGCTGGCGGCCTGCCTGCTCATCGGGCTTTATGTCCAGGACGAGCTGGCCTATGACCGGTTTCATGAAAAAGCCTCCCGCATCTACCGCCTCGGCGGCGCCTCGGTAGGCTGGCCGTACGGCCGGCTCATCGAGTCCGAATATCCCGAAGTCGAAGATGTCGTGTACATGCGGACCTATCCCGCATACTCCATCGAACACGGCGATAATCACTACTTCGAGAGTATGCTCTATGCCGATGACGGGTTTTTCCGCTTGTTCGATTTCCCATTCGTGGAAGGAGACCCGGAGACGGCGCTTCGAGAGCCCAGTTCCCTTGTCCTATCGGATACGCTGGCCCGGAAACTTTTCGGGCAGGGCCAGGCGCTCGACAGGACCCTCCTCCTGGGAGAAGATTCGCTGCCCTGCACGGTTAAGGGTGTGGTCACTGTGCCCCGCCGCTCGCACATCCGGTTCGACGCCCTTCTCTCTTTCGTTACCCTGCGTGTCATCAATCCGGAGATGTTCGAGGAAGAAATGGCCCAGGGCTGGCTCGACCTCAACGTCATCAACTATGTGCTGCTGCGTGAAGGCGCCGATGTGGAGGCTTTTGCGTCCAAGATCCACGACCTTCCCCAGAAATATGCCGGGGAGTACCTGGAAAGATGGGGATCGACCTACAATCTGGGCCTTGAGCCTTTCAATGATATCTATCTGCGCTCGAATAACGGCAATTGGCTGGGCCCGAAAAGCGACATTGCCTATGTTTACTTGCTGATTTTCGTGGGCGTGTTTCTGCTGCTCATAGCCTGTGTCAATTTTGTCAACCTGTCCACGGCCCGGTCCATGGAGAGGGCCAAGGAGGTGGGCCTGCGCAAGGTGGTGGGGTCCACGAGGGGGGCTTTGATCCGGCAGTTTTTGGTGGAATCGCTGGTGATGTGTCTGTTGGCCCTGGTCCTGGCCCTGGGCTTGGCTGTGGTGTTTCTCCCGTATTTCAACAACCTTAGCGCAAAAATGTTCACCGCGCGCGATCTGCTTATCCCGCAGATGGCCGGGGTGCTTTTCGTCCTTGTCTTCGGGGTGGGGGTTTTAGCGGGATTATACCCGGCTCTATCCCTATCGTCGTTCCGGCCCGTCGAGTCGCTCAAAGGCCGCTTCATGACCGGAAAGCGGGGTACGAAGCTCCGGAAAGCGCTGGTCGTCTTTCAATTCGCCCTCTCGGGAGCCCTCATCATCGGGACTTTTGTCATGCTGAGCCAGCTTCGCTACATGCAGAGGCAGGACCTGGGATTCGATGCCGAACAGGTGATCGTTTGCGATGCTAGGCGGGCCCCCGGCCAGGAAATATCGCGCCGGATCGATGTGTTCAAGCACGAGCTGGCCGCGCATCCTGCGGTGCAACTTGTGAGCTCGACCCAGGCTGTTCCCGGCCGCAGCGGATGGCGCGGTCAGATTTCATTCCCCGAGGGGTGGGCAAAAAACAAAAGCATCAGCCTTGAATACATCCCGGTCGATTTTGATTTCATAGAAACACTCGGTCTGAAACTTGTCGCAGGGCGCGATTTCGATACATCCTTTGCAACAGACAAGGACTCTGCGGTCATCATCAACGAGGAAGCTGTGGCAGCGGTCGGGTGGGAGTCCCCTCAAACGGCGATCGGCAAGGGCTTCGCTTCTCCCGGTTCGGGAAAGCCCGAGGGTCGGGTCATCGGCGTTGTTGCAAATTACCATCAACACGGCCTGCGAGAGGCGATTGGGCCCATGATGTTCGGCATCCGTTCGCCGAATTCTCTTTTTGCCATGCGTTTCCATGCCCAGGAGGCAGCCTCGGTCGTGTCCCATCTAAAAAAAACGTGGCAGCAATTTTTCGCGGGCTATCCGTTCGATTTTTTCTTCCTGGATGAAAATTTCGCCCGGGAGTACGGACAGGAACAGCGCCTGATGCGGATTTTCGGCACCTTCACGGTGCTGACGATCCTAATCGCCTCGCTGGGACTGTTCGGTCTTTCGGCCTTTTCTCTTCAGCAGCGCACAAAAGAGATCGGGGTTCGGAAAATGCTGGGGGCATCGATCATCGACATCGCGGCGCTTCTGTCCAGAGATTTTTTAAAGCTGGTCTTTTTTGCATTCGTGATAGCGGCCCCTATCGGCTACTTCACCATGCAGCAATGGCTTCGGAACTACGCCTACCGGGCAGGAATGAGGATCGGAGTTTTTCTCGGCGGCGCAGCCCTCATGATGCTGGTTTCCCTCGCGACCATCAGCTACCAGGCTGTCAAGGCGGCGCTGACCGACCCGGTCAAAAGCCTGCGGTACGAATAACCAGACAATGAGATAAAAAAAAGGCAGGCGTTCGAGCCTGCCCTTTTTTTATTGCGTTCTGTCGCGGTTATTTTTTCCGGAGGTAAACGTTGCCGTCATAGGAAACGAACTGGAATTCCGGTCCGCCGCCGTTTATGGCACCCGTTATGTACTCCCCGAAGCTGATCCTGTACCGTCCTCCGGTTTTCCGCTCGTCTTTTACCTGCTGTTTTGTGGTCGCTCTCAGGTCGATTTCGAAGTCGCTGTAGATTTCGCCCTCATTAGTTTTGATCATGACCGTGGCCTTCACCGTGGAGGGAAAGGTCACGTCGATATCCCCGTCATAAGCGGAAAAAGACATGGGTTTCCCCGGATCGATTTGATCGAAGGAGACGACAAGTTCCCCGTCATAAGCATTGGCAACGACTGATCCCGAGATGTTCTTCAGCGTCAAATCTCCGTCGCTGCAGGTTGCCTCGATCTCGCCTGTCACTTTTTCCACAAGCACAGGCCCACCCTCATGGCTGGCTACTTTCAACGATGTTTGAAACGGGACCTGTATGTCGAGATCGACCTCGTTATCATGGCCTGAGACATAGATTTTCATCTCGTTGTCTTCTTCTTCCACGACCAGGCCGGTTTGGTTTGCTGTGATGCGTTTCATCCCTTTGGCTTTATCCGGGATTTCGTCTCTTCCGCTAGTTCGACCCGGCTGGTCCTGCAATTTTGCCTCGATGATAACCTCTTTGCCGCTGTATCCTTTTATCGTGATCGACCCGGCATTGACATAGGCCGTGACCAGTCCCGGTTTGGAAGGGTCGCTGAACGATACGCTAACCCGGTCTCCGGCAGGCTGTTGGGCATGGATTAAGGTTCCGGCAAACAGCAGCACGGTGATTACGCTGAGATAAATATGGATTTTTTTCATTTTGTCCTCCTTGACTATTTTTTGTTTATCAGAATATCTCCCGTAAGGGTATCCATCTTGATTTCCGGACCGCCGGAACCGATGCGGACGCCGACAGATGCGTTGCTCCTGTAAATATACTTCCCGTTTTTTCTCTCCTCTGTCGCCGATGATTGGACCGGCAGAAGGGATACGGGAAAGTCCGAGTAGGCTTCTCCGTATCGGGTTTTCAAAAGAAAGTCGGCGGAGAGGTTTTCCAAAAACGCCACGTGAATATCGCCGGCAACGGTTTTGAAGGAACAATCGGAGTCCGGATTTTTGGCAAAATGCACCTCCACGTCACCTGCGGCTGTCGTGGCAGTCCCTGCTCCGACGATGTCACGCATGACAATTTTTCCGTCGGCATGATGGATTTGGAATTCCCCTTCGATGTTGGTAACCCGGATGTCCCCATCCGTGGCTGTCTTGAGATAGATGTTTGTCTTCCGGGGAACCTTGATGTCGAAATCATACTGGACCTGGTATCCGGGGTCGCTCCAGTTTCCCCTGTTATCGTGCTGATCCCGAAACGGCCCGTTCACGTAGATATCCACGACGTTCCTTTCTTCTGTGATGTCCAGTTTTACCTCTTCCTCCGCCTTCTGGATTTTTCCTTCGGTGCGGGCTTTTATGGTCTTTTTGGCAAAAAACTTCACTTCCTTCCCGTCATAACCCGTTACCACGATCGACCCGAAGATGTTGTCGACTTGCAGGTCTCCCGGGTGTGACGGATCCTGGAAATGCAGTGTTCTGTTGACTTCCCCTTTTTTTTGCACACGGTAGCTGTCTCCGTGAAGGAGAAATGTCCCGGTCAACAAGACAATGAATAAGAATGGAATTATTTTTTTCATGCTATTTTCTCTCAATAGGTGAGTTCCTTGATCCCCTGTTCCAGCTTCTGCTTGACCTTGGGATCCAGTCCGTTGACTGCTATCAGCTTCCTGAAGGACTCCAGTGCCTGGCGTTCCTGTACGCTGACCAGGAGATCGACCAGAGCCGCTTGCAAAAAGGGAGAATCCTGCTGGGATAACGATTGAATGATGCCCTCCCGGACCTTGGGAGAGTTATAAAAAAGATATAGGGCATCCACAGCCGCCAGCCGGACATTGATGCTGGGATCGTTGTTCAAGATATCGAGGAGAGCCCCGATCGTCTTGCTGTCCGGGTTCTCGAGGCTGTAGCTCAGGTTGACCCCCCGGAGCCTTTCAGTGGGAGACTGCTGGTCCAACAGGGAGACAGCCAGCATCTGCCGCATTTCCTGAACCTCGCGGCGAAGATCAGCGCTTTGACTTCCTGCGTTTTGACTTCCTGAAAAGAGGATATAGCCCAATGTTAGGCCTATGAAGAGGGGAATAAAACCCAGAGCCAGCTGATAAGCAGGATGGCCGCTCCGGAAGCGATAGAATAAGCTGGAGAAAAATTGTTTCAAATGATGGAGGGGCCGCTCCATATTCACTTCTGTTTTGTACTCTTCCAGCATCCCGTAAAAGCGTTCACGCAATCCGTTGCTGGGATGTTCCTCCGGGAGGACACCCAGTTTTGTCCAGACTGCACTCAGGCCTTCCAGTTCTTGTCTGCAAGCGGGACAATCGGCGATATGTGCTTGAATATCGTCTGCAGAGTTTTGATCAAGGTCCCCGACGAGATAGTCCGTGAAACATTTCTTTATGTCTTCGCATCTCATGATACGGTTCCTCCTTGGAGTTCGAAGTAAATTTTCCCCAATTCTTTGATAGCCCGGTGGACATGGGCTTTCACCGTCCCGATGTGGCAGTCCATGAGCTCGGCGATTTCTTTATATTTCAAGTTCTGGTAGCGGCTGAGGATCAGAACCTCTCTCTTTTTCAGGGGGAGTCGGGCCAGGGCCTGCCGTAGAAGCTGGACTTCCTGTCCGCCCTCCAGCTTTTCTTCGGGGGAGTCTTCAGTCGTGATGGGGTCGCTCCACTGCTCATCGAGGGGCAGAGCGTCTTTTTTCTTCCTCAAATAGTCGATGTGAGCATTCCGGGCGATCTGGTACATCCAAAGCGTGAATTTGCTCCGGCCTTGATAGGTGACGCGATATTTAAGCATCCGCATGAACACTTCCTGGACAAGATCCTCGCTGATGTTGCGGTTACCTGTGAGGCGCATAAAAAAATTGAAAAGAGAGACATGATGTTTTTCAAATAGAACAGCCATTTTTTCGACCTTGCCATTTTTGACATCTTCCATCAGCTTGTTATCAGAGTATGAATTCACGTCATTCGATCCTATATTTTTGGTGTTCATATTTTTAGACTTCCCTTTTCCCAAAAGGTTACACGAAATCAAGAAAAAAATAAATGTTGCTTGGCTGTGGCAACTCATTGATATTGCTTTAGTTGTCTTGCATATTTGCAAATAATGAGCCTTAGAATTAAGGTTTGGCTCATCGCAATAATGGATACCTGAGTTGAAAAAAAGAGGACATCGTATTAAGTTCCTCAATAGTTAACAACAACTAAAAAAGGAGGAACAACCGATGTCCCGAGCATTATTGTA
>Ga0307445_10000810_pt1 | contig 17253 bp, 13 predicted proteins | sample SalMarSW160330MG_FD_202147 | JGI IMG/M metagenome (GOLD analysis project Ga0307445, IMG submission 202147) | Salt marsh sediment microbial communities from the Plum Island Ecosystem LTER, Massachusetts, United States - SW1603-30 | ecosystem: Environmental > Aquatic > Marine > Intertidal zone >...
CTGCGGGCCATAAACTCTCTGCCATCCGGCCAACCATATTGTGTTAGGACGATTCACTCCGACCTGAAATTAGCCCTCATTTTCCGGCCTCGGCATATTCCACTAAAGACAAAGCCCACAAAAATCTATTGCCTCCCATCGGAAAAACGTTATACTATGCGGGGCAGGTTTTGCGGGTCACAAACGCCCGGGCGCTGGAGAACGGATTCAACAGCCTTCTTCATTTGTGCTTAGCGTGCAAGGCACACTTCACAAGCGTGTGTGGGATGACTGATGATAGCCGAAGACCCGCGACTATTGACTGCTGACTAGTGACTAATGACTGCCTTTCCCGGAGAGATGTCCGAGTTGGTCTAAGGAGCACGCCTGGAGAGCGTGTAGCTCCCAAAAGGGGCTCCTGGGTTCGAATCCCAGTCTCTCCGCCATGCACCATACGGTGCATGGCTCCGCCCCCAGGTACCACATAGTACATGGCTCCGCCATTGCCGTTAGGCAATGGCCCTGAGCGAAGTCGAAGGGCTTTTCATGAATCACCGAAGATAAGGGTGTCAGGAAGGCAAGGCTCTTGACCTACGCTGCTTGACTCGAACTCATCCCCTGACCCCTTCTTCCCGCCCCTGGCGGGATCTTCGACTTAAGAAGAGAAGGGGACCCAAGTTCTTTCTCCCGAAAGATAACTTGAAGAACAACTGCGAATCATTCTTCCCAGCCAGAGCTTAGGTGTGGGCAAGACCGGATTCTTCGATGTGGTGCCGGATGTCCTTCCCCTGCACCAGGTAGATCACGTTCTCGGCTATGTTGGTGGCGTGATCGGCCACACGCTCCAAGTGCCGGGAAACCAACACCAGCTGCAAGGCTCGAGGGATGTTGGAGGGATCGCTTATCATGAAAGTAAGAAGCTCGCGGAAAATCTGCTCGCCCAAATCGTCTATCTGATCGTCGCGGGTTAGAACCGAGCGAGCCAGCTTCACGTCCTGCCTTATGAAAGAATCCAGGCTGTCTTTAACCATCTTCTGGGCCAGGTCGGCCATTCGAGGAATGTCGATATAGGGCTTAAGCTGGGGCTGGCGGATCAGAACGGCCGCAGATTGGGTGATGTTGACCGCCATGTCGCCGATGCGCTCCAGCTCGTTGTCGATCTTCATGGCCGAGGTTATGAACCTCAAGTCGGCAGCCATGGGCTGCTTGAGTGCCAAGAGTTTCAAGCACAGGTCGTCTATCTCTATTTCCAGAAGATTCACCTTCTTCTCGTCTGAATTCACCTGCTCGATGAACGAAGAGTCGCGTTCGATCAGGGACTTGATAGCCTTGTAAATCATGGACTCGGCCAGGCTGGCCATGGAAAGCAGCTTTTCCTTGAGCGACTGCAATTCCTCATCGAAATGTCTGTGAACTGCCATGTCTTTTCACCTCTCGGGTCATCATCCGAAACGGCCGGTAACGTAGTCTTCAGTTCTTTTGTCGGCCGGATTGGTAAATATGTTTGAGGTCTTGTCGAATTCCACCAGCTCTCCCAAAAGAAAGAACCCGGTGTGATCGGAGCACCTGGCGGCCTGCTGCATGTTGTGAGTCACTATGACTATGGTGTAGTCCTTCTTCAAATCCTGTATCAACTCCTCGATTTTGGCCGTGGAAATGGGATCCAAGGCGGATGCCGGCTCGTCCATCAGGATAACCTCCGGTTGTATGGCCAAGGCCCGGGCAATGCAAACCCTCTGCTGTTGGCCTCCGGAAAGCTGCAAGGCGGATGTGTGCAGCTTGTCGCCTACCTCTTCCCACAAGGCGGCGTCTTTTAGGGCTTTCTCCACCGCGTCTCTCAGGACGCTTCTCTCCCGCACACCTCCTATCCTGAGACCGTAAGCCACGTTTTCGAAGATGGACTTGGGGAAAGGATTCGACTTCTGAAAAACCATGCCCACCTTGCGGCGCAGGATGGACAGATCGATGTTGTCATGATAGATGTCGGTTCCGTCCAGAAGCACCCTCCCTTCCAATCGGGTTCCGGGGATGATATCGTTCATGCGGTTCAAGGTTCGAAGGAAGGTCGACTTGCCGCACCCCGACGGCCCGATGAGCGCCGTGATGTGATGCTCCCGGATGGGTATGCTCACGTTCTTCAGCGCCAGAGTCTGTCCATAATAAAAATCGAGATGCTCCACCGAGATTTTGATTCGCTCTGATGGAGTCTTCTCTTGCGCATTGGGAGCCGTATCGATGTTCTCGCCGGGAGATCCTTTCATAGCGAAATCCCTCTGCGATTTGTTCCGCCTTCCGGTTATTTCCACTAACGCGCTCTCCTTTGAGCCGTTCTGATCCGACTGCGAATCAAAATCGCCAGCAGGTTCAAAACGAAGGTCAACATCAAAAGCACCAGCACCGTGCCGTACAGAATGGGTTTGGTCTTCTCCACGTCCGGAGACTGGGTGGACATGACGAAAATATGATATCCCAATTCCATGAACTGGTCGTTCAGTTTGTGGGGCAGATAGGGAAGAAAATAGGCTGCGCCGGTGAACATGATGGGAGCCACCTCACCCGCTCCCCGGCTGACCGCCAGAATGCTCCCGGTCAGTATTCCGGGTATCGAATGCGGCAGAACGATCTTGCGGATGGTCTGCCACTTGGTGCCGCCCAGGGCATAGGATGCTTCCCGGTAGTCGTTGGGCACGGCCCTTAGGGCCTCCTCGGTGGACACGATCACCACCGGAAGGGTGAGAACCGCCAAAGTCAAGGATGCCCATATTATGGCCGGCTGGCCCCAGGCCACCTCGCCTCCCAAAAGGACCTTGTCGATGCCCCCGCCGATGAAATGGATGAAGAAGCCCAGCCCGAAAAGCCCGAACACAATGGAGGGAACTCCGGCCAGATTGCCCACCGCCACCCGGACCAAGCGGGCCATGCGGGAATCGGGTTTGGCGTATTCGTGCAGATAAACCGCAGTTAAAACGCCCAGCGGCACCACGGCTATGGTCATCAAAAGAACCAGAGCCACCGTGCCGAAGATGGCCGGGAAAATCCCGCCCGCGGTCATTCCCTGCTCCGGCGCCTTGGTGAAGAAGTCCCAGGAGAGACGCCCGTATCCGTTGGTGACGATATTGCCTACGACCAAAACCAACATGGCCACGATGACCGCCGTGGCCCCAACGGTCAGTCCCTTGAAAACAAATCCCTGTATGCGTGTAGCATTTTTTGCCATGGGTGACGATTCCTTACCTTAGCCTCCGGTGAGCTTGGTTTTCAATCTCTCCACGTAGGCGGCTCCCGAGAGGTTTACCACGAAGGTCACTACGAACAGCAGGGCTCCTAAAAAAAACAGCGCGTGATAATGGGCGCTCCCGAATACCACCTCGCCCAATTCGGCTGCGATGGTAGCCGAAAGCGTTCGGATGGATTCTCCGAAATTCCACGACATTATGGCGGCGTTGCCGGAGGCCATCAAGACGATCATGGTTTCGCCGATGGCTCTGCCAAAACCCAAAACCATCCCGGCGAAAACCCCTGGCAGGGCCGCGGGAAGGGCCACGGTCCAGGCGGTCTGCCAGCGGGTGGCCCCCAGAGCCAAAGAGGCCTCCCGGTACTGCCGGGGAACAGCATTCAGCGCATCTTCCGAGACCGTGTATATGATGGGTATCACTGCCAGGCCCAAAGCCACGCCAGCGTTTATTGCATTCAGCCTGAAAGTGAAATGAAAGATGCTGTGTACCAGGCTGGCAAGAACCATCAGGGCAAAGAATCCCAAAACCACCGAGGGGATTCCAGCCAGCAGCTCTATTGTCGGTTTGATGATCTCCTTCACCCAATTGGGCGCAAACTCCGAGGTATAGACCGCCGCTGCCACGGCTAAGGGTGCCGCAAAGAGCATGGCCACCAGGGTGGCTTTAAGGGTGCCCACTATCAAAGGAATGATGCTGTACTTGGGCCTCTGCGAGACCGGCTGCCAGATGAAATCCGGCGATTTCTCCGGCCCATACCTTTGGGGAAGGAAGAACTCCGACAGGTTGGCCTCCTCTTTGACCTCGGGACTGGTGAAGACCGGCAGAGCTTCCTTGCCCACGAAGACGAAGATCAAAACGATGGCGCCTATGGCCAGGGTTGCATTGAGGAGGATAAACCTCTCAATCATCCATTCCCGGATGCGGCCTCTTCGCCTGCGAACCAGACTCAGCTGCTGCCCCGGAGGCTTGTTCTGAACTACGCTCGGACTTTGCATGGCACTCTCTGCAAAAGTTTGGGCAAAGGGGTTAGCCCATCGAGGAGGGAGGAAGGCTAACCCCCTTGCAATGGTCCATTCCTACTTTTTTTCTTCTTTGGTCTTGGTGGTATCCTCTTTCTCCGTCGGCAGCGGGAAGTATCCCACCTCTTCCACGATCTTCTGTCCCTCGGGACTCAACACCCAGTCCACCAGGTCCTGGATGTCTCCCTTGCGAGGGCCGGCAGTATACCAATACAGGTATCTGCTGATGGGATACTTGCCGGAGACGATGTTTTCCATGCTGGGTGGGAAGAAACCGGACTTCTCGTCGTGAGCCACCAGAACTTCCTTGACCCCCTTGGCATAAGCGGCCCCACCGTATCCGATTCCGTTCTGGTCCTTGGCCACGGCATTCACTATGGCTGCCGTTCCCGGTAGGGGCTGCACCGATACGGCGTAGTCTTCGTTGTTGAGAATGTGTTCCTTGAAGAAAACGTGCGTGCCGGAGGAATTCTCCCTGCCGTAAAGCACGATGGGAGCATCATTGCCGCCCACTTCCTTCCAATTCTTGGCGGTGGCCTGATAGATGTCCTTGAGCTGGGCGAAGGTGAGCTTCTCCACAGGGTTTTTCTCGTTCACGTAAATGGTGATGCCGTCCAAAGCCACCTTTGTCTCGTGAGCGCCAACGCCCCTTTTCTCCAGCATGGTTTCCTTTTCCTTGTCCTTCATGGGACGGGAGGCCTGGGCAATGTCGGTGCCGCCGTTTATCAGAGCGGATATCCCCACACCGCTGCCGCCGCCGGTGACCTGAACCACGGCGCCCGGATGCTCCTTCATGTAGATCTCAGCCCACTTCTGGCCGAGGATCAGAAGCGTATCCGAGCCCTTGAGGGTGATGTTTTTAGCGGCGAAGGCCAAGCCGGCCAAGAAAACTGAAGCCATTGCCAGTGCGATGAGCTTTTTCATAACTTCGTTCCTCCTTTGTTTTGGCCTGTGATAGGCGTGCTGCGTTTCATCGACGTTAACTCCATGTTAAATCCGTGTTAATTCCTCAGAAACTGTAAAGCGCGTTGAGCACCAACATGTCGGCGGCGTCCTGGTTTTTGGTCTTATTCCTCTGGAAATTGGGCATGAGGCTGAACCCGTCTGTGACGGTCCACTCGGCGCCGGCGATCAGGTATGTCTTCTCGTTGTTCTTCACGTCCTTGCTGGGGTCGAAAAGATCGTATCTCCCCACCAAAGCGACTTGCTGGAGGAAGGCGCTGTGAGCCATGGGGAATCTGAAGTCGCCGAATATGGAGACGCCATCCATCTTCAGATCCTTGGTGTCGCCCGGATACATGCGATCCCAGGACATGAAGTATTCCCCGGAAGCGCGGAAGATGCCGCCGTACGCCAGGCTGAGCATACCTGCCACCCGATCCTTCTTGTTGTCGGAGTTGATGTATGGCTGGTCGGAGAAACCCCTGTATGCGTATACTCCCACCATGCTGGCCGCCAAGTCGGGGATGGTCGCAAGCGGTCTGAGGAAGAGAAACGCGGAGAAGTCCTTGTATTTATTCTCCTCCTTGCCCTTGTATCCCGGACCTTGAAGTATCTGAATGGCTCCGTGACCGTATCCGTCAGGAAGCTTCACCAGTTCCGATATGCCGTAATCCGCCGAAGACAGGACTTTGTACTCGTCTAACAGGGTCTTGGCCACGTATCTTCTGCCCCACACCTTGTTCATGTAATCTATCCAGCCGGTCTGCTGCAAACCGAATCTGATGGTGGAATAGGGGATCACCCGGGAGACGTCCCAGTCTAAGTAGGCATACTTGAGATAAAGCTCCCGCATGGTTCCGTCCATGGCATCCACGTCGGCGGTGATGCGTACCGAGACATCTTGACTGAGCTTGCTCTTGACGGTGAGGTAGACCCTGCTTAAATCGAACTTGTTGAAGCCCTTGCCGTGGCCGTTGTTGGTAATGTCGGCGGTGAAGAACGGGTATACTTCGCCCCCAATCCGGGTTTCCCCGGCGAAAACGAAACTGCTCTGGATGATGAGAAACATGACAACCGATCCCAATATCGCTCTTGTTATCATTCTTTCTCCTTATGGATTCCTAAGTTCGTTCATATCAAACAAAGAACAGGCGAATGTGGCCTGGCGGAAACCAAAACAGTGAATCTAATACACTTGAACTCGCACCTCCTTTCTTTTGTTTCAGGAGTAAAGACGAGTTCGGCATTTCGTGGGAATTAACGCCGTGTTAAATCTGTGTTAAGAGCCTAGCCTTGCCCGAGGTTTCTTCTGGCGGAGCGCATAGTGGGGAAGCGTCAGTGTGTGGGGATACCAAGTAACCGTAGCTTTCGGTCTGCCGTTAGGGGCGTCTCCCATGGGAGGGCATTGAACGGGGGGATTCGTGGTCTAATCGTCCTTCACGCTTTCTTCAGAGTGAAACTGAACCTGCTTCCCTTTCCGGGCTCGCTTTCCACGGTTATCCTGCTGCCGTGTGCTTCCACGATGTGTTTGACGATGGAAAGACCAAGTCCGGTTCCCCCCATTTCCCGGGAGCGCCCCTTGTCCACGGTGTAAAATCTTTCGAAGATTCGGGGCAATTCGGTCGGAGGAATCCCCACTCCGCTGTCGGCGACACCGAACTCCACAAGGTTTTCCCTGTCAAATACCTCTATGGTGATCTTGCCACCGTCCGGAGTGTATTTGATGGCGTTGTCCACCAAATTGGTGAGCGCCTGACCGATGCGGTACCGGTCTCCCAGCGCTTCAGGATCGTCAGGAGGGAGGTTTATCTCCAGGCGCTGAGACCTCTTGGCGGCCGTTCGTTTCAGGGAATCGGCCACCTCCTGCACCAGTTCCTTCGCCGAGAATGGCTCGAGCTTAAACTCCGACTCCCGTGACTCGATCTGCGAAAGCTGCAGCAGGTCGGAGATTATCTGGTTCATCCGCTCCACGTGCCGGGAGATGATGGCAAGAAACCGTACCGACTGCTCAGCTTCGGCCACGGCCCCATCCTGAAGGGCCTCGACGAAGCCCCGGATGGAGGTGAGCGGAGTCCTGAGCTCGTGGGACACGTTGGCTACAAAATCCTTGCGCACTTTCTCCAGTTTCTTAAGCGGGCTGATGTCGTGGAAGACGAAGACGGCGAATATTCCCTTATCCCTGCGGGGCTTAACCAGGGCGGATTGTATCAGGACGTCCCTTTCGCTGGGCTGGGAAAAGGAGATTTCCTTCCCCTTCTCCTGTCGGCTGGAGAGCACCTCCCGGATGAATTCATTCAGGCTGTGGTTCCGGATAACCTCATAGTGAGGTTGACCGGAGAAGTCTGTATCCAGGCCAAACATGTTTTTGAGAGCCTGGTTGGCCAGACGCACCCGGCCTTCCGCATCCACCGCCAGAACTCCTTCCATCATGCTGGAGAGGATGGAATCGAGTTGGGATTTGTCCTCGGTTATCTGGGCGATGGTCCGCGACAGCTCCACCGAAAGCTGGTTCAGAATATCCCCCAGCTCGCCGATTTCATCTTTGGTACCCACTTCGATCTTTCGAGCGAAGTCTCCCTGCGACATCCGTTTGCTGATCTGCATCATCTGCTGCAGCGGTCTGGTGACCCCGCGAGCGAAGCCGTAGCTCAACAGGAGGGAAAAGAAGAAGGCGACTAAAAGCCCCACCAGAACGATGTATATGATCACCCTCTGTCGATTCTTAAGCTCCGTTAAGGGAAGAGCCAAACGGGCTACGCCGGCAACCTCTCCCCGGACCACGATAGGAGAGGCCACGTAAAGCATGTCTATGTTCAGGGTGTGGCTGAAGCGGAGACTGGCACCCACGCTGCCTTGCAAGGCGGAGGTGATCTCGGGTCGGCCCAGATGGTTTTCCATGCCCTCCAGCTCTGAGCCGCTTAAATAGGAATCCGCCACCACCTTTCCGTCTTTTAGTATGATGGTGATGCGACCCTGGATCCGGCGTCCCATCCGGTCGGCCAGGCTGTCCACCCCCGCCGAGAGCGGGCCATCTGCCAGCGCAGGTGAGAAGAGCTGGGAGAGCAGCTGAGCCTGGGAGGCCATGCCTTCCTCCAGTTGACTTAAAGAGCGTCTCCGTTCCGAGGAATAGATCAAAACCCCGGCCACGGACAAACCCAAAAAGCTTACCAGCAGATAAGTGAAGAACAGCTTGACCCTCATCCTCATGCCACGGCCCGCCCGGCTTTATTGGTTCTGTTGCAGTTTGTAACCTATGTTCTTGACGGTTTGAATGGCTTCAGACAGCAGCGGAATCTTCTCCCTCAGTCTTCTTATATGCACGTCCACGGTTCGCATTCCCCCGTAATAATCGTAGCCCCAGACCTGATCCATGAGGTAGTCGCGGCTCAGAACCCGGCCTTTGCTCCTGAGAAGACACTCCAGAAGAGCGAATTCCTTGGAGGTGAGCTCAACCGGCTGGCTGCCGACGGTGACCTCGTGTTTGGATGCGTCTAAGGTGAGCTTGCCGTAACGATAGGCTTTCTCGGCTTCCGGTTTCCTCTCGGCCCTGCGGAGCACGGCCTTCACCCTGGCCAGCAGTTCCCGGGGGCTGAACGGCTTGGTGACGTAATCGTCGGCGCCCAGCTCCAGGCCCACGATCTTGTCCATTTCCTCGGTCTTGGCGGTAAGCATGATAATGGGAACGGAGGCGGTCTTGGGATCAGCTTTGAGCTCCTTGCACACCTCCAGCCCATCCATCTCCGGAAGCATTATATCCAGTATGATCAGATCGAAGCTTTCCGCCTGGGCCTGTTTGAGGCCGGAGAAGCCGTCGGCGGCGTGCTTTAAGGAGAGGTTCTCCTTGCCCAGATAGTGTCTCAGCAGTTCAGCGATGTCCCGGTCGTCCTCGATCAGCAGAATATTCTTAGCCAATATCAACCTCCCACCTGGTGCTATAATAATGTCTGCCCGCGGAGCAGGCAACTCAAATCACATATGAAAGGGGAGTCCCAAGTCGGGGCAGGTCCCACACGGGGGGAAGACTCAGAAACAAGAGGCTACCGCCTGGTGCTGAGAAGGGTGTCCGGTCTATTAAGCCACACCACGCTTTTCAATCCACTGCACCGATGGTCCTTTCCCAGTCGAAGTAGGCTGAAAGATACTCGTAGACCGAGGCAAAATAAGTCAGCTGGGCCTGGTCAGAGGCAAGTCTGGCGTCCTTGAGTTCGAGTTGGGTTGCCAGCCCGTTTTTAACCGATGTCTGTGCTATTTGAAAGGCCTTCTCGGCCGCTTGACGGGTTGCATCGGCGGAGAGAATCCGGTCTTTGGCTTGCTCTAAGCGCAGCCTTATATCCGCTATCTCCTTGCGGATGTCGTCCTTGGTCTGCTCGATCTTAATCCTGGTTTTGTCTAAGTCTATCCGGGCCTGGCTCACTTTGGCTCTGGTATATCCTCCCATGAAGAGCGGCACGGACAGATTCAATCCCAGAATGTAGTTGTTGTTTCTCTCGTCCAGTTTCCACCGGTCTGACTGGGAGGCAAAATTGTAAACGAAGCTGCCCGTGAGGGTGGGGAAGTAGCCGGAGCGCTGCGCGTTCACTGCGGTGCGCCTGAGCTTTTCCTCCCAGACAAGGGCTTTAAAGTCCGGTCTGGCCTCCAGCAACTCCTCAAATCCGAGAGCCTCCGGCATGTCCGGGTAGCTGTCTAAAGTTCCCTCCAGGGTAATCCGGTCCTCCACTGAAATGCCGGCTAAATTCTTCAGGCTGATCAGTGCCAACTCATAATTCCTCTGGGCCTCGATGGTCTGAGGAATCATGTCCTTCCACTGCACCTCCGCTTGCAGGAGGGTGAACTGAGATACCAGGCCCTGATCGAACTTGTCTTTCACGTTCAGGTAATTCTCATGAGCATTCTGCTCGGACTTTTCGGTCACCTCCCAGACGGCTTTCAGCAAGAGCGTCTGATAGAAGCCCTTCTTGGCAAACGTGACTATCTCCTGATAGCCGGCATCGTATGAGAAATCCGTCAATTTCTGATACTGCCCGGCAGCCTTTATGGCGTTGTGCACGTTCAGACTGAAAATGGTCTGGCTGAGCACGATGTTCAAGCCATATACGTTATTCCGGTTGATCTTAAGTTTCTGGTAACCTTCGCCCAGATCGACATACAGGTAATTGCTCGTGAGGTTGCGATTATAGTCGGCATCCAGCATCAGCTTGGGAAATGCGGCAGAGAGAGCCTCCCTCTTGTTGGCATGGGCCATGTCCAATTCCTTGCGGGCGGTTTTCAGCTCTTTGCTGTTCTTTTTCACCAGGGAGAGGAACTTCTGGAGATCGTACTCCTCCGCCATTACCCCGGAATTGAGTACCAGAGTCAACCCCAGAATCAGTCCCAGAACCAGAAGAACCTTTTTTCTCATCTTCTCACCTTTCATCCAGGATTTGGCGCACGGTTCATTTGCGCTTGGATTTGATGGTCAGATTATAGACAACGGGTATGAACACCAGGGCCAGAACGGTGGATACCAGCAATCCGCCTATAGCCACCACGCCCATGGGCTGTCTCATTTCCCTTCCTGCCGCCCCCAGTCCCACGGCCATGGGGAGCATGCCCAGAATGATGGCTGCAGACGACATGATTATCGGTTTCAGTTTTGCGGGGCAGGCCTCCAGCAAAGCAGCGGTCACCTCCTTACCCTCCCTCCGGACCAGCAGGTTGGTATAATCCAGAAGCAGGATGGCATTATTCACCACAATCCCCACCAGCATCACAATGGCCAGCATGGAGACGGTGTTCATGGACAGGCCGGAGAGAGCCAGGCCCACAAAAACTCCGATCAAAGCCAAAGGCACGGTGCCCAGGATGATGAGCGGCTGGGTAAGGCTTTCCAACACAGCCGCTAAGAGCATGTAGGTCAGCACCAGCGCCAACAGGAAGGTGGTCAACATGTCCATCATGGTCTCCTGCATCATCTCCACGTCGCCGGACCAGCTCAGCCGGTAGCCCGAGGGAAGCCTAACGTCCTCTACCCGGCGGTCGATTTCGGAACGGATGTCGCCCAAAACAAATCCGGGTGCCACGCCGCCCTCGAAGGAGATGCTCTTGTATCTGTCCCGGTGCAGGATGGTGCTGTATCCTTCGGAAAACTCTACATCGGCCAACTGGAAGAGCCGGTAGGTTCCGGCAGCTGCCGCCACCGAGATGTTGCCCAGCTTCTCCGGACTGTCCACGGACTCATCCTCCATGGTCACCCGCATATCGTACTCCTCGCCGCGGTCCCGGTATCGGGTGGTCACAACTCCCTCCACCGCACAGCGCAGCGCCAGGGCCAGATCATAGACTGTCAGTCCCGCATCCACCAGTTTTTTCCTGTCCGGCCTTACGGCTATTTCCGGCTTTCCGGGTCGGGAACTGGTGTTTATGTTTACCAAACCAGGGACGTCTCTTATCCTGCTTAAAATCGCGTTCTTGTAGACTTCCAGGGTGTCGGTGTCCTGCCCCAGAAGATAGAACTCCACAGGAAGACCTCCCTTTCCGAAGGATGACAAGGCGGCCGCCCGAATCTGAGCATTGGGAATGTCGGACAGTTCCCTGACAAATTGATTTGCCATCTGATTGGTGGAGCGATTCCTGTCCGCGGCATCGATCAGCTTCACCTTGATGGATGCTAAATTGGTGCCCTGGTCGACAGTGCTCAGCTCGCCGATGGTGGTGATTATGTGTTTCACCTCCCGGTGCTCCAGCAGCCTATGCTCGATTTCGGCCGTTACCTGGGACGTCTGCTCCAAACGATATCCCAGCGGCAGCTCGACTTCGATGCGGATGTCACCTTCGTCCATGGGGGACATGAAGTCGAAACCGATGGTGGTGGCGACCCCCAGACTGAGAAGAAGGAGAAGGAACGATCCGGCAATCACCAGGATGCCCCGCCTTTTCTTGTCAAAGAGAGCCGCCAAGAGCTTTCGGTATCCCACTTCCCAGGAGCGAAATATCGACTCCAATCTTTTGGCTATGCGGTTTTCCTTCTTGCTGTTCTCTGGAAGAATCAGGGATGCCATCATGGGGGTGAGGGTAAAAGACATCAAAAGCGAAAACATGGTGGCATACACCACCGTCAGGGCGAATTCCTTGAGAACCACTCCTATCATGCCGCTCATGTTGGCTATGGGAAGGAACACCACCACGTTGGTCAAGGTGGCGGCGATTACGGCCGCGACCACCTCGGATGTACCCGTGGAGGCGGACTCGCGTCTGCCCGCTCCCATCTGTTTGTGTCGAAATATGTTCTCCAGCACCACTACCGAATTTGCCACCAGAATGCCCACAGAGGTGGAAAGCCCCATCATGGTCATCAAATTCAGGCTGTACCCTGAAATCTGCAGCAGGAGGAAGGTGGAGAGAATGGACATGGGCATGGATAGTGCGACGATGATGGTGGACCGGGCATCGTGAAGGAACAGCAGCATCACCAGAGCGGTCAGGATCACTCCCAGGATGATGTTGGTCAGGGTGTCGTCGACGGTAGCCCGAACGAAGGCCGAATTGTCCGTGGCCAGGGTGAGTATGGAGCCGGGGGGAAGTTCGGAGTTGACTTGAGGCAACACCTTCCTGACAGCGTCGGCGATCTTGACGGTGTTTCCTTCGGCGGTTTTGTACAGGCTGAGGAGAACCACGTTGTCGCTTCCGGTTTTGTTGACGTTGTCGAAAAACGAGATGCGTTCCCGAACCTGGGCCCCTACGTCTTCGACCCGGGCGATATCGCCGATCCTTTTGCTCCCGTAAGCCGTGGGAACCTCCAATTCCTTAATGGCCTCGAGATCCTCAAATTCACCGGTCAAGCGAACGGAGTATTCCTGGGAGCGTTCCTGAAACTGCCCGCCGGGCATATCCAGATTTTGGGCCTTGAGAATCTGACTCAACTGGGAAAGGGAGATGGAATTTCCGAACACGGTTCGGTTGTCCAACTCCACCCGTATCTCCCGCTCTTGGCCTCCGGACAATTCCACCTGGGCCACACCTTCTATCTGGGAAAACCGGTCCTTAAGCCTCTTGTCCGCCATCTCGTATAGCTCGGTCGGTTTCAGATCACCTGAAAGAATCAAATCGACGACCGATTCGTTCCCGATGTCGAATTTCTGGATGATGGGTTTGTCGGAGTCATCCGGCAGGTCATCCACTATGGCATCGACCTTGTCCTTCACCTCCTGGTTGGCGACATCCACGTCCTTGCCCAACTCAAAGATGATAATCACAAAGGACGCTCCGTCCATGGAATAGGACCGCATTTCGTCGATTCTGCTGATGGAGGAGACGGCGTCCTCGATGGGTTTGGTGATCTGGGTCTCGATCTCCTTGGGCCCGGCTCCGGCATAAATCGTCTGTATGGTGACCGCGGGGAAGTCTATATCGGGGAACAATTGCAGACTCAGCCCCAGATATGCCAGCACTCCGAAAAGGAGCAAAGCCGCCAGCACCATGCTGGTCATCACCGGCCTTTTTATGGACAGATCAGATAGAAACATGGTCTACTTGTCTCCTTTGCATTCCGGTCTGCGGGAAACAACATCCTTTTAGAAATCTGGCCCCTTCGATCTTTCCTGGAGTTATCCTTGATTGGAGATGGCCGATCCGCTCTCGCTTATCATTCGGATTTTCGCACCGTCCTGCAAATGCATCTGCCCCTCGACAATCAACTCATCTCCGGGAGCAAGGCCCTCAACCACCTCCACGTCGAGGCCGTGGGAGTAACCCAGAACGACAAACCTCTTCCTGGCAACTCCTCCGTCGGCCACAAAGACGTAGGGCTTTTCGCCTTCCTTGAGGAAGTTTTTCCGTTCCACCACGACGGCCTGGGGATTTAAATGTAAATCCACGTTCACCACGGCCACCACGCCGGTCAGCGGAATCTTATCCGGGTTTTCCAGCTCGACGGTTACCCCGAAAGCCTGCCTCTCTTGGTTGACCGACATATCCACCTGGACCACCTTACCCGATATCTCGACTCCGTTCCAGGTTGCATATGCAGGTTGCCCATTCTTGAAACTGCGGATGTCTTTATCCGATACCCATATCTTTGCCTTCAGCGTATCTATCCGGGAAACTGTAAGGAGCTCGTCGTCTCTTTGAACGTTATCCGACTCCCGGACATTCACTTTGGTCAAAACGCCGCTGATGGGCGCTCTCACCAATACGGCCTGCTGTACTCCATCCCAGTTCGCCTGGGCCACCTGGAAGGATGTTCGGGCGTTATCCAGTTCCTGCTGGGAAATGCCTCCGGTTTCGAAAAGGCCCTCTATCCTTTTGTAAGCGGCGGCAGCGTTCTCGAATGAAACCTTGGCCTGATAATACTGAGCCGTAGGGTTATCCGTGGGGAAGGAGAGAATGATGTCATCCTGCTTTACGAAATCTCCCACTTTGGAATACACCCGATTGACCTTATCGGAGATCATGGCATAAGCCGATGACTCCTCTATTCCGCTCAGCACCGCATTGAAATCGCGCCTGTCCGCGAAGTTGGTCAGCTCTATCTTCTCGGTCCTCACCGGCACGCCCTCCTCGGAATAGATCTGCTCCATGCTTTTTGCCTCTTCATGCCGCGAACCGCAACTGCTCAGCAGCAACACGGAAAGCGTTAAGAAAGGCAGCAATGCCAATACCTTTTTCATGTCATTCTCCTCTGAGTCCGGTCGAATCAGTTAAGTTGATCGCGTCTCTATCGCACACAACTATCTTTTCCCAGGTCTCATTGTTCTTCGAGATTGCTCGCCATTCTGTCCAACACGTCCTGCGCACGCTTGACATCGTCCGCATCGAGGCCCTTCATTGCGATTTTCTCTACTTCCGCGGCGAAAGGGGCAAGGTCCTTCAACTTTTCTTTGGCCAGATGAGTCAGATAAAGCAACTTGCGTCGGGCATCCGTCCTGCTGGGGACTTTTACCACCAGATTCCGCTTTTCCAGCCCCTCTATCATTCTGGTGGCAGTAGTCTTGTCCCTATTACATTTTTCCGCAAGCTGGGCGAGATGCAATCCCTCCTCATCTTTCAGTATGAAAAGTACCATGATCTGCTCAAAAGAAAGATCGAAAGACTTCTGGGAAAGAAGACGGGAACCGCAACGCTTCAAGCCCATAAAACAACGGCCTATGGATTTGAAAACCGTCGCTTCGAGAGCCTCGTCCTTATCATTCATACCGCCGCCTTCCGTTTCGCACTTCAGCCCGTAATACGGAGACACCGATTAGGTGTTTGTATATACAACTAAAATATCGACCGAATCTGACCATAATTCAATATTTTATCTATCGCCGGATAACTAATGTAGATTAAGCAAGTTACGTGGCGGCCCTGAAGAAGAAAGACTCTGTCCAGTGACGTTCTTCTATAATGTTGTATGTCCATCTAACGCGATTATGCTGACTAAGCGACAAGCGGATTCCATCCGAATGGCCCTCAACTTTTTAAGAACACCTTGAGAGAATGAGGAATCCGACGGGGTTGCTACACGACGTAGGTTCCGGCGCCCGACTTGCCGTTCAGACACCGGGCAAAGAGATGCTCTAAGTCTTCGGCTGCCCGGTCCCAGGAGAAGTTGTTTCGAATGTATCTTTTTCTCCGTTCTTTGTCAGCTCTAACCAGGTCGGGTTGCTTCAGGAGGATTTCAAGGTTGGCCCTCAGATCCGAAGCATCCCTATTCCGGAAGGCGAATCCATGATCCTGCACTGCCTCTAAGTTCTCCGGGATGTCGCTTACCAGAACTGCCTTGCCGTAGCTTAGAGCCTTCAGTACCGACTGGGAGATGCCTTCCACCATAGAAGGAAGGACATAGAGGTAGCAATTGGTGTAAAGCTCCTGCAGCGAGTCCTCTTCCACATAGCCGCCGAAGATGATTCTGTCGTCGGCTTCAGCCGCGAGTTTTAGCGTTTTCACGTAGTCTTTCGAAAATCTCCCGTCGCCCGCAATGAAAAGCCTCTTGTCCGTATTCAATCCTCTGAAAGCTTCAATCAGAAGATGACACCCTTTCTCGGGAACCAGTCGATTCAGAAAGAGAATGAAATTGTTTTTCTCCAGACCGAATCGTCCGATCTTGTCCGCTTTTCGTAAAAGCGGGGCATCCACGCCGGTGGGAATCCGGATCACCTCCTTGTCCGTCTTCGTCTGGAAGTACTCCTTAAGGCTCTGGGATACTACGGCCACCTTGTCGGGGAACCGAACCGAGGGATATTCCGCCAGTTTGAACAAACGCCTGGCCCAGGCGTTCCACTTGTCCCTTTGCCAGTCCAGGGAATGGATCGTGGCCACGACCTTGGCTCTGCCCCATAACCTGGGAAAAAACGACAGGGAGGAAGGTCCCAGCGCCTGATAGTTGACCACGTCGAACTCCCCCATCAGCGATTGCAGGCTGCAAAGAAAAGTGTGGGATATGGCATCCAAATGCTTGGTGGCAACGCTGAAGGTTCTCCGTCGTCTGACACCGTCATAGGTTCCGTTGCCGGAGGTGTAATGGGGCCGGCAAAAAACCGTCACCTGGTGCCCTCTCTTTACCAGCCGGGTGGAGACCTTCTCCACATAGTCCTCTATGCCGCCGTAAGTGGCAGGGATGCCTTTTTGTCCAATGAAAGCTATGCGCATGTCTACCTGAAATCCGCTGCCTCAGCCGGCCTCCTATGCCGGTTAGAGACTAACGGTCGTTTGGTCAATTCGAGGGCCGCGTCAGGCCGGGATTATCGATTGACAAAGCTCAGCGAAAGCGGAGCGCGCTCCGTATCTCTCAATCTAATCAAACCCTTCTCTCTCATGTCCCGCCAGACGTCATTGAATTCCTTTATGGTGGCCTCGGTCTTGAGATTGGCCGCCATTTTCTTCAGGAACTGAAACGGCACGGTCACGATATCCGCTCCGGCCAGGAGAGCTTTGTTGATGTCCAACATGTTTCTGATGCTCCCCACGATGATCTTTGTCCTTACATTCTGGGATGCGAAAAGCTGAGCGGTTTCTTTAATCACGCTGAGAGGCTCGCTGCCGCAGTCGGCCACCCGGCCATAGAAAATGGAGGCATAGGTAGCCCCGGCCAGAGCAGCTAAGATGGCCTGGTTGGTGGC
>Ga0307445_10000813_pt1 | contig 17234 bp, 17 predicted proteins | sample SalMarSW160330MG_FD_202147 | JGI IMG/M metagenome (GOLD analysis project Ga0307445, IMG submission 202147) | Salt marsh sediment microbial communities from the Plum Island Ecosystem LTER, Massachusetts, United States - SW1603-30 | ecosystem: Environmental > Aquatic > Marine > Intertidal zone >...
CAGGCGCCGTGGCGGGGCCAGGGGAACGAAACGACGAAGCTTATCCTGAGCGAAACAAAGGGGTCGCTCGCAATGACCACCTAATTGTCCTGCGTGCCTTGTGAAGAGATCATTCCTTTTTCAGTCTTACTTCCCCCGATGTCGCCGCATATTGCGCATGCTATAATCATAAAGCGTTTTCTGCAGACACACATCCTCCACCCTCCGGCGCTTCGGAATATCCAAGATGTTCCTTTTCCGCAGAAAAAAAGCCCCCAATCCCTCCGCCATCCGTCTGGAAATCATCCTTTACCATTTCGTTTCGGATAGACGGAACGATTTCACGCTCTCCGGCCACACGGTGACCCCGGGTGAATTCCAGAGCCAGATGGAATACCTCGTCGCCCGCTATACGATGATCCGGCTGGGTGATGCCGCGGGGTGGATGGATGCCGCGGGAGGGAAGCGAGGGCCGCTGGCGGCGGTGTGCTTCGACGACGGATACCGGTGCATTTTGGAGGAGGCATACCCCATCCTGCAAACCCTGCGCATTCCCGCCACGATGTTCATCAACCCACCCGTCCTGGGAAACCGGGACTTGCTGTGGCGGGATAAAATCCGCTACCTTATGCGGCGGGGGTTGGAGGAGGAGTTCGTCGATTTCCTCCGGTCAAGGAACGGCCGCTACCGTTTCGGCATGCTTTCCAAACTGGGCTTTTATAAATGGACGAAAAAACCCAGGGCGTTGCGCAACATGGCGATCCAAAAGGATGTGGATCTCTTCTTCTCCCGCAAAGGGTTCGACGCGGCGGCCATCGCATCCGAAAATGCCCTTTTTCTGGAGGAAACGGACGTTGCGCCCTGCGAATTCCTCGAATTCGGCAACCACACCTGGTCGCACCCGATCCTGACCCTGCTGTCGGCCGCGGAACAAAAGGAGGAGATCGGAAAGTGCCATGAATACCTGCAAACCCGCGGAATAACGCCGGCCGGCTTGGCGCTGCCGTTCTCTCCTTTTAATAGACGCACGACCGCCGTTTGCCGGGACCTCGGTTATGAGTATATGTTGACCGTCTACGCTGAAAGCAATTACTCCGGTCCGGAGAAGAAGGACAGGCCGCTGATTCTGCACCGCCGCATGGCTCCCAAGGACGTCGGCGGGATGGCATCCATCGTTTAGGATCCGACGATACCTATGAGCCCATTGACCCGAAAAAAGGATGAAGCGCGGTTTAGCCGGGAAACACCGGGCGGGCGAATCCCTGCCGTTGACAGATGGGCGCCTCTTTCTTATCATTCGCTTCGCCAATGAAAAAGCAAATTGTCGCTACCGTGGGAATGTGCGGGTCGGGGAAGAGCGTCGCCGGCGAACGGCTGGAGCGGCTTGGATTCGTCAAGGTGTATTTCGGCGGTCTGACGATCGAAGAGGTCAAGCGCCGCGGGCTCGAGGTCAACGAGAAAAACGAACGCGCCGTACGCGAGGAATTGCGGCGGACGCACGGCATGGGCGCCTTCGCCGTCCTCTCGCTTCCGAAAATCGAAGCGCTGCTGGGAGAGGGGAAAAACGTTCTTATCGACGGCCTCTACAGTTTCTCCGAATATAAAATTCTCACGGAAAAATATGGAGACCGGCTGGTGGTCATCGCCGTGTTCACGCCCCGCGCGCTGCGCTACGAGCGCCTGGCGCGGCGGGACGTGCGTCCGCTGACGCGGGCGGAAGCCGTCTCCCGCGATTTTGCCGAGATCGAAAACATCGAGAAGGGCGGGCCGATCGCCCTGGCCGATTACACGATCGTCAACGACGGCACCATGGATGAACTGATCCGGCGGCTGGACGGGATTTTACTTTCCGAAAAGGTGCTGTAAACCCTGACCGAGGATGGGCAACCGATGAAAATGGATGACGCCGCACTCAAACGCAAACGGCCCGGTTGGGATTCCTATTTTCTGAAATTCGCGGCCCAGGCCGCGGCGCGCAGCGATTGCCTCCGCGCCCAGGTCGGCGCGGTCATTGTCAATCCCCGGCGTAAAGTGAAGGGCACCGGGTACAACAATTCGCCGGTGGGAGTGGAATCGTGCCTGGCGCGCGGGTACTGCTACCGGATCGAGCACAATATCGAATCCGGATCCCGCTACGAGACCTGCCGCAGCATTCACGCGGAACAGAACGCGATCATCCAGGCCGGGGAGGATAACTGCGTCGGCAGCACCATGTATCTGTTCGGGCATAACCAGGTGTGCATCCTCTGCAAGCGCTTTATTCTGAACGCCGGGATCGTTCGTGTGGTGTTGCAAAAAGATTTCAACACGGATGTCGAAGAGATCGATCCGCTGGGCTGGCGCGAGGAATTGTAGCCGGCACAGTCCGCCGATCCAACCGCGGTGACCGCCGTGGCGCGGAGTGAGGCATTCGGAGGATGCCGCGCTTGCCCGGAATCGCGTTTCTCACGCACCCGTACCGCGCAACTTATGAATGCCACACTCCCGGTTGGCGAAAAAAGGTGCCAGCCGGTTCGCATCCATCGGGAAGGATTCCGCATTGCTCATGAGCCAATCCTCACGGAACAAGATCGAAGAACGGTTCGACCGCGAATCCCGGGTCTGGCGCGAACTCTACCGCCGCTCCGGGCGCAATCCCTTTGCCTACCACGACAAGCAATACCGCAGGCGGTACGTCCTCGGGATGCTCGGGAAGGGGAGCGGGCGGGTGCTGGACCTGGGCTGCGGGGCCGGCGAATTTTTTAACGATATGGGGAAGGCAGGGTATTCCGTGACGGGGGTGGATTTCTCATCCGAGATGGTCCGGCTTGCCGCCGCCGCGGACGGCGCCGGGCCGGTCGCGCGCGCGGATGCCGTTCAATTACCGTTCGCGGCACATTCTTTCCGCGCACTCATCGCGGTCGGGCTGGTGGAATATCTTCCCGGGGATGAGGGTGCGCTGGCCGAACTGAAACGCATCATAGAGCCGGGCGGGATGCTGGTTATCACATTGCGCAACAAACGCTGCCTTGAGCGGCGGCTATGGGATGCGTATACCCGCCGGGGTTGGATGAAACGCGTCTCCACCGGTTTTTTCCGCGAGCACGATCCGGATGCATTCCAGGCCGCGGCCGCGCGCTTCGGATTCACCGATTTCACGCGCCGGTACTGCCACTTCTACCCGCTGACGTGGCCGTTTTCCAAAGTGTTGGCTCCTGTCAATAATCTGCTTGCGCATCTCTGGGAGCGGATCTTCTCGCGCAGCCGCATCCCCTGGCTTGGGTCCACCGTGATTGTTCGCTTCCGGGCGCCGGGGGGAGATCCCCTCACCCTCTAATCCCTCTCCCAGCTTATGCTGGGAGAGGGAAGGCGTAAATCCGATTTTTGGATTTGCGCAAGGGTGAGGGAGAAAAAATTGGTGACCCCCATGCGATACTCCCAACACTTCGGCACCACGCTTCACGAAGATCCGTCCGACGCGGAGAGCGCCGGCTTCCGGCTGCTCCTGCGCGCAGGCTGCATCCGGCCGCTCGGTGCGGGGATCTTCAGCTATCTTCCGCTGGGGTACCGGGTGAAAGAAAAGATCGAGCGCATCTTGCGCGAAGAGATGCAATCCATCGGCGGCGAGGAATTGCTCATGCCGGTGGTGCATCCGGCGGAGATCTGGAAGCGGACCGGACGCTGGCAGCAGATCGGGGCCGAGATGGGCCGGATGAAGGACCGGGCCGGGCGGGACCTGGCGCTGGCGATGACCCACGAGGAGGTCGTCTCCTCCCTGGCGGCGTCGGAGATCCGCTCCTACCGCGACCTGCCGCGTTTGGTCTATCACATCCAGACCAAATGGCGCGACGATCCCCGGCCGCGAGCCGGCTTGATCCGCGTTCGCGAATTCACGATGCTCGATTCCTACAGCCTGGATGCGGCGGCCGAAGGCATGGAAACGCAATACCGGGCTCATGCCGATGCTTACCATCGCATCTTCCGGCGCTGCGCGCTTCCGGTGGTGGCGGTCGGTTCCGACAGCGGGATGATGGGTGGGAAGACGGCGCACGAATTCATGTACCTCTCGGAGATCGGTGAGGATACGATCCTGCTGTGCCCGGCCTGCGATTACAAAGCCAACCGCCAGGCCGCGCGCTTCCGCAGGACCGACGCCGTGGAAGAGGATCCGCTCCCGATTGAGAAGGTTGCCACTCCGGGGATCACATCCATCGAAGACTTGGCGGCTTTCCTTAAAATTCCGGCCGCTCGAACGGCCAAAGCGGTATTCTTCATGGCGTCCGTCGCGGAGGAAAAGGAAACCGTCGAGAAGCTGGTGCTCGCCGTAATCCGCGGCGACCTGGAAGTGAACGAGACCAAGCTGGCGAACGCCGCCCGCGCGGTGGAGATGCGCCCGGCCCGCGACGAGGAAATCCGCGCCACGGGCGCCGTGCCCGGGTTTGCCTCCCCAATCGGCGTGCGTGACGCGCTCGTGATTGCGGACCTTTCGATCACCGCCGGACCGAACCTGACCGCCGGCGCCAACCAGGAGGGTTTCCACCTCCGCAACGTCAATTGCGGGCGCGATTTTCGTCCCGACATCACGGCCGATATCGCCGCCGCCCGCGGCGGAGACGCCTGCCCGGGGTGCGGTGCGCCGATGTCGGCCCGGCGCGGTGTCGAGGTGGGGAACATCTTCCAACTGGGTACCCGCTACAGCGAACCGATGGAATGCTTCTACCTTGATAAAGAGGGAAAGCGCCAATCCGTCTGGATGGGTTCCTACGGGATCGGGGTCGGCCGCCTGATGGGGTGCATCGCCGAGGAACACCACGACGAGCACGGGCTGATCTGGCCGGTCGCAATCGCCCCGTTCCCGGTTGCGCTGGCGGCCTTGGGATGCGAAGAGGACGCGGAACGGACCTACCGGATGCTTACGGATGCGGGCGTCGAGGTTTTATACGACGATCGCAACGAAAGGGCAGGCGTAAAGTTTGCGGATGCGGACCTGATGGGCTTCCCGCTGCGGCTGACGGTCAGTAACCGCTCGGTGCGCGAGGGCGGGGCGGAAATGAAACTCCGGACGAAGCCGGACAAACGGATCATTCCCTGGGAAAGGCTTGTCGCCGAGGTGAAGCGCGAGATCGACGCATTGGCGGCGGGCGACCTCCCATCCGAAGATGAAAGCCGCAATGCGTAAAGTGCTTTTTGTTTGTTACGGCAACCTGTGCCGGAGCCCGATGGCGGAGGGGTTCTTTAATTTCCTGAGCAAGCAAGCCGGGATCGCCGCCGAAAGCGCGGGCGTGGGCGCGGTGGATGGAACGCCGCCATCCCTGCCGGCCGTCCTGGAGATGAAGCGGCGCGGAATCGACATTGCCCGCCACCGGGCGCGGAATGTGTCTTCCGTTGCCGTTTCCGATTATGTTGTCGTCGTTGCCTTGGACCGGGAGGTTGCGGCGCTGTTTGGAGCGGCGTTTCCGGAGACTTCCGATTTGCGGATCTGGGTCATTCCGGATCCGTACGGCGGGTCGGCCGGGGAATACCGCGAGGCTGCGGATCTGATTACTTCTCACGTTGAGGAATTACTCCGCTCGGTTGCGTGAGGAGGAAAGAATTCTTAACCACGAAGACACGAAGACACAAAGGATTTCAGATTTTCTTTGTGTCTTCGTGTCTTCGTGGTTACTTACCGGATCGTTGAATAAAAAAGTTACATCTGGGAGAAGATCAATCCGGTGCCGTGCCGCTCGGCGATGGCCAGAATCTTCACCATGGCGGTCTTTTCATTCATCGTCTGCGCGGTGGTAAAGCCGCACCGCTCGAGCTGATCGCGGAGCACGGTCACTTCCCCGGCCGTGAGATACCCAAGGTATTCGTTCTCGGTTTCCCCCGCCAGGTTCCCATACCGTTCGGTCAGATTCCTCAGCAAATCGATCATCTCCGGCAGGTCCGCATTGGCGGAATCTTCGGCGGGCAGGTGTTCGGACAGGTAATCCACGAGGCTGCCGACCGGCCGATTGGTTTCCTCCTCCACCCGGAAGCTGATGATGTCATACCCGTCGATGGCGGCCGGGAAATTTCTGCCCGGCACGATGGACGCCCGGATCCGCCGGAGAATATCCCCCTTCTGAAGCGAATGAAACCGATTGGTGTCGAATAAATCCGGATGAAAGCCGATGGACATGACACACTCCGTTGGGTCCGGAGTATACCGGATTCCTTCCCATGCTCCAATTTCTGGTTGTTTTGGGCCGAAAATCATTTTGGGGCTTTCCGGTAAGTCCTAGAATTCCCGCCTTACTCTCCGGGTATGAAATACGTATATTAATTTGGAGTATCATTATTTCACCGGTAATATTGCAAAAGGAGGCCCCATGCTGCAAATGCAGGATATTGCCTATTTTTTCCTGATTGCCTCGATTTGGACCAGTGTTTTAGCCATTTCTTCACCCGGCACCGGGCTGCTGGAACTTGCCGCCTGCATCTGCGTTGTTATCACCGCAGTATTTGCCGTCTGGCTGAATATCAATCTTTGGGCGTTCGGCATCCTGGTGGCCGCTTTCATCGTGTTTTTAATCGAAATCGCCAAACCGATGAAGGGCATTTTCCTGCTCATCTCGGTGGTCCTGTTTTCCGTCGGATCGATTTTCCTGTTCCGCGGAAGCGGCGGTGAATTCGCGGTCGTTTCCTGGCCGTTGGCCGTCCTTTCCAGCCTGGGAACCACCGGCTTTTTCTGGCTGGTCGTGCGCAAGGTGCTGCAGACCCAGCGCAGGCCGGTTCAAATGGATCCTTCATCGATCATCGGCCAGATTGGAGAAGCCCAGACCGAGATCCTTATGGAGGGGTCGGTACAGGTGGCGAGTGAATTATGGTCGGCCCGCTCCGATACCCGAATTCCGGCCGGATCACGCGTCCGGGTGATTTCTCGGGAAGGGTTAATCCTTACCGTCGAAAAGGAATCCTGACTTGTCGGAAAAGCAATCCGCCCCGTTTGGAACATGGGTCAGCCCCGTCACGCCGCAATCCCTCAGCCGGCAAATCCGGCTGGAGGATGTCCAGTGGACGCCCGACGGCGGCGCCTTGTTGTGGGTGGAAGGCCGGGCCGGGAAAGGCGTGCTGGTCATCCGCGAGGGAAGCGACCTTCCCCGGGATATAACCGAAAACCGGAACGTCCGCGGCGGTGTGGGGTACGGCGGCGGCCTGTTCTCCCCGGGAAAAGGATTCGCGGTGTTCGCCGAAAAAGACGGCAGGCTGTACCGCGTGGAATATGCCGGAGGCCCCGCGCGGCCTATCACTCCCGGTTTCGGCGCGGCGGCTGCTCCGGCGCTTTCCCCCGACGGCCGTTGGGTGCTGTATGTGCACCACTATGAGGAGGAAGACTCCCTGGCGATTGTTGATTCGGACGGGCGGCAATGGCCCCGCAAACTGGCGGCGGGGGCGGATTTCTACATGCAGCCGGTTTGGAGCCCGCGCGGAGACCGGATTGCCTGGGTGGATTGGAACTTTCCGAATATGCCGTGGGATGGGACGGTGCTTCGTTGCGCGAGAATTTCCATAGACTCTCCCGTGCTTGAGGAAGTAACCGTATTGGCCGGCGCGGCGGATATCCCCGTGTTTCAACCCGCTTTCTCCCCCGATGGATTTCAGCTGGCGTATATCGAGGAACGGGGAGAGTGGGATTCGCTCGTCGTCCTGGAATTGGAGAGCGGGAAGAAACGCGTTCCGGTTTCGGAGACCACGCTGGCGGAACCGGCCTGGACCCAGGGGATGCGCGTTTTCGGCTGGTCGGAAGACGGAAAAAAAATCTTCTTTCTGAAGAAGGAAAAAGGCTTCTGCTCCGTCCATGCCGTGGACCTGGAAACGGAACGGATCACCCAGCCGCCTCCCGGGCCGTATACCGATCTTACACAGATTTCCGTTTCTCCCTCGACCGCCGCTCTGGCGTTTATCGCCTCTTCCTGCGCGATTCCAAAACGCATTGTGGTGCAGCAGGAAAAGCGATTCTCAATCCAGGCCCGGTCTTCCCCGGAACGGCTGGCGGAGGAAGAACACGCGCAGCCCGAGCCGGTAACCTGGCGATCCGACGACGGCGCGGAGGTGCACGGGCTGTTTTTCCCCGCCCACAATCCCCGGTTCGCCGCAAAGGGGGCGCCGCCCGCGATCATCCTGGTTCACGGGGGGCCGACATCCCTGGTGCCGGCCGCGTATTCGGGGGATACGTTGTTTTTCACCAGCCGCGGATTTGCCTGCCTGGATGTGATCTACCGCGGAAGCGCCGGCTTCGGCCGGTCCTACCGCAATGCGCTGCGCGGGAAGTGGGGCGAAGTGGATGTGGCGGACTCGGTTTCCGGCGCCAAGGCGCTTGTGGAACGCGGGCTGGCGGATCCGTCGCGGCTTGTTCTCAAAGGCGGGAGCGCGGGCGGGTATACCGTCTTGAATTGCCTGATTCACCATCCGGGTTTTTTCCGGGCGGGGATCTGCCTGTATGGCGTATCGAATTTATTCACCGTGAATGAGGTAACGTTAAAATTCGAAAAACATTATCTGGATACGTTGGTGGGCAAGCTTCCTGACAACCAGGAGAAATTCCAGGCATGGTCGCCGGCGTTCCATGCGGACCGGATTCGCGATCCGCTGGCCGTTTTTCAGGGAGAGGAGGATAACGTCGTCCCGCCGAGCCAGACCGGGGAGATTGCCGCCGCGCTTGCTCGCAGCGGCGTACCGAACCTGTACCGATTGTTCCCCGGCGAAGGCCACGGCTGGAGAAAACCCGAAACGATCATCTCGTATTATACTGAGGTGGAGATATTTCTTCGCCGGTACGTACTTTTTACCTGATCGTATTTTCAAACCAGGAGGCTTTTATGGAAACATCATCCTCAATCGTCGTCGCCGGGTTGTGCATCGGCGCGGTAGCTGTTGTCGCGCTGCTGGTACTGATCGGCAACGTATTCCGCGTGGTCCGCGAGTACGAACGCCTGGTCATTTTCCGTCTGGGCCGCAGCATCGGCGCCAAGGGGCCGGGCCTCGTACTGCTGATCCCGTTCGTTGATGAACCGCGCAAGGTGGATTTGCGGGAACAGGTGCGGGAAATCGGGCACCAGGTCTGCATCACCAAAGACAACGCCCCGATCAACATCGACTTCCTCTGGTTCTACAAGATTCTAGATGCCACCTCGAGCGTCATCCAGGTAGGTTCCTTCGAACAGGCCGCCCAGGGCATGGCGACCACAACCCTGCGCTCGGTCATCGGCGGCATCCCGCTTGATGACGTGCTCTCCCAGCGCGAACACATCAACCAGGTGCTGCGCACCCGGTTGGACGAAGTCACCGAGCGCTGGGGCGTGAAGGTGACCAACGTCGAAATCCGCGAGATCATCGCGCCGCGCGAGGTTCAGGATGCGATGAACCGGCAGATGGCCGCCGAGCGCGTACGCCGCGCGACCGTGACCGAATCGGAAGGCAACCGCGACGCCGCGATCAACGTGGCCGAAGGCCAGAAGAAGTCCGCCATCCTAACCGCGGAAGGCGAACGGCAGGCGAACATCCTGCGCGCGGAAGGGTTCTCGCAGGCGCTGAAGACCATCTTCGCCGCTGCCCAGGGAATCGACCAAAAGACGATGACCCTGCAGTATTTCGACACACTCAAGGCACTCGGCACGGGCGCTTCAACGAAATTCATCTTCCCGTTGGAATTCACGTCCTTGATCGAAAACGTCCTCGCGAAGAAGTAATCCGCGCAACGGGGACTCTTTGCGGTATTCATGCAGAAAACCGGGAACGGCCGATGTGCTTGCGGCCGTTCCCGGCTTCGTCCCGGAAACGGGAAGCGACCGGGAGGATATCCGTTGGAGGGCAGGACGGTTATGGAAGGATTGATCATCGCGCCGGCATCGCTCCGGGATCTGCGCCCGGTCCTGCATTTGGAACGCGTTTGCTTCGGCGCGGATGCCTGGCCGCTCCTGGATGTCATGAGCGCTTTGGTGTGGCCGGGCGGGGTGCGCCTGAAGGCGTCGGTGGACGGACGGCTTATCGGCCTGGCGATCGCCGAACCGGCGTGGAGCGACAGGATTTCGATGATCGCCAGCATCGGGGTGGATCCGGATTTTCGCCGGCGGGGTGTCGGATCGGCTTTGCTTTCCCGGTGCGAGGAACTCCTGCCGGGGAACAGCATTCGCCTGACGGTTCGGACGGATAACCAGCCGGCCATCCGGATGTATGAACGGTTTGGGTATGCCTTTTTCTCACGGATAGTAAATTATTACCGGGATGGACAATCCGGCCTGGTTATGGAAAAAATACGGACGGTCCGGTAATCGGCAAGGTTCGGCGTTCCCCCGATCCATCCCCATTTTCTTCCACCCACTCGAAGGTACAACCTCAGGACGCCATGCGGTATTCCGCGCGCATCGGATCAATAGTGGATGGATTCGATGTCCGGATCCGACAGCAGCACCTGCATCAGGCGTTCATGATCCGCCGGTGAGGCAACCGTCCGCCAGGTGCAAGTCATGCGGGATCCGCTTTTGCTTTGTTTCTTCCCGATGATCTGCACATGATGCGTGTGGATAAGCGCATCCAGGACGCCCGGTTTTTCGGGCTGGAACGTGAACGTGATCTCATATTCGCGTTCCTCGCGGATGTTATCGATCCGGTGCTCGAAAGCCGGGAAGATCCACAATACCACGAGGCCGATCGCGGTCATCACGAGCGTCAGCGCGTATTCGCCGGCGCCGAAACCCATCCCGAGCGCGGCAATGAACCAGATCGTCGCGGCGGTTGTCAGGCCGATCACCCGCGTCCCCTCTTTCATGATCACGCCCGCGCCGAGGAACCCGACGCCCGTTACCAGTGCCGCCGCGATTCTTCCCGGATCACCATTCCCTCCGATCCGGATGGAAAAGATGGTGAACAGCGCGGCGCCGGCGGAAATGAAGATCAACGTCCGGAATCCCGCCGCTTTATCGCGGAATTCCCGCTCCAATCCGATTGCGCCGCCGGCGAGGATGGCCAGGATTATTTTTATGAGGTCTTCGGTAGAAAGAACCATCGGGTCGGGAGTCTCCTTCTTCCGTGATCCGGATACGGCACCCATCCGAAGCGCGTAGCCGGGTTTCTTTTCTTAACGGGGGAAATCCTTCCCATTCAATCTGCGCCCGGATACAGCGAAGTATACTGCCGGTGCGGAAATACCGGTACCGTTGCCAGCCAACGGCATTAGGGCGCCTGGCGGAAATATTCCCGGAAGGCTGGATAGCTGGACAGATAAAGGGAGAGCGGAAGGCCGTGTCGCCGGGTTCCCGGCGTGCCTTTGCGTGTACAATGGGCAAAATCCCATCCGGCGGTTTCCTGCCCTCACCCGGCGCATGTTAAAATCCTGCTGTCATCAACCCCCCGCTTCATCCCGCAGCCTGCCGGACGGGTTCAGCGCCGTCCGGGTGCCGGAAACGATACGGAATCAGGTGAGCTATGGCCATTCGCGCGGTTTTTTTCGATATCGGCGGTGTCATTCTACGGACGGAAAACCCTGAACCGAGAAGGGAATGGGAACAGCGGCTTGGATTGCCGCCCGGCCAATTGGTAAAAATAGTTTTTGATAATCCGGTTGCTCAGCAGTCCACCGTCGGCGAAGCCTCGGAGCGTGATGTCTGGCAGGAAGTCGGCCGGTTGCTGCATCTGTCTCCCCGGCAGTTGATGGAATTGCGTGAGGATTTCTTTGCGGGGGATCAATGGGATGAAAACCTGCTGGTATTCATCCGCAAACTCCGTACCCGGATCCGGACCGGGGTGATCAGCAACGGCTGGCTGGGGGCGCAGGCGGCCATGGCGAAGTGGGTCAATCCCGCGTCCTTTGATGCAATTGTTTTTTCCGGCGTGGAAAAATGCCGCAAACCGGACGAAAAAATCTACCGTCTGGCGCTATCACGGCTGGGAGTATCTCCCGGCGAGGCGATGTTTTTCGACGATGTCCAGGAAAACGTCGACGGCGCCAATCGCATCGGCATGCAGGGGGTGCTGTTCGAAGGAGCCCATCCGGCGATCGAAAAGATCCGGAAAATATTCATGCATACCCGCCCGCTTTAACATGAACCGCGTGTCCCCTCCCGGCGGGAGCTTTTTCCAACCCTTCCACAGCTTTCAACGAAACGCCAGATTATTGATCCTCGCCGTTTTTATCGACGGCATGGCGTATGCATTCTACATGCTGTTTTTCAATTTCTTCATCCTCGCCAGGGGATACGATCTCGGCTTCCTTGGAATAGTCAATTCCATTCCGGCCATCAGCATTCTCGTACTTGGAATGCCCCTCGGGCGTCTTGCCGATCGGATCGGATACCGGACGAGCATGCTGCTGGGATTGGCGCTTGCATATTCCGCGTACGGAGTGGTCCTCCTCACGAATTCCCCGGTGATTTTGCTGGGGGCGGTGGCGTTGCAGGGTGCGGGCAGCATCCTGTACGTACTCAGCGTCAATCCGTTCCTGATGAAACACTCCGGAGCGGCGGAGCGGCCTTTTTTATTTTCGTCGAACGTCGCGCTGCAGATCCTGGCCGGGGCGGGGGGAAACCTGATCGCGGGCCAGCTGCCGGGGTGGCTGAATTCCGTGTGGAACATCGTCCCGGGCAGCGCGGAATCCTACCGGATCGTGATGCTTGCCGGATTGGTTATCGGATCGTTTGCCTTAATCCCGCTGCTGCTGCTCAAGAATTATCCCCGGAATTCCGCGCCCGTGGAGGAAAAGAAACCGGAAAAATCCTGGGAGCCCGGGGAGAGAAGCCGCATTTTTCAAATGTGCCTTCCCAATCTGTTGATTGGCTTTGGCGCCGCGCTGCTTATCCCATATCTTAATTTATTCTTCCGTCAGCGATTTTCCGTATCCGATTCGACGCTGGGAGTGTTGTTTTCGCTTTCCGCGGTGTTTACCGGGCTGGCAACCATGGTTGCGCCAAGAGTGGCGCGCGGTCTGGGATCGAAAATCCGGGCGGTGATTGTCACCCAAACGGGATCATTGGTCTTCCTGTTATTGCTGGGATTCGTCCCGTTCCTACCCGGAGCGGCGGCGGCCTTCTTCCTGCGCTCCGGGTTGATGAATATGTCGGTCCCGCTGTATTCCGCTTTCTGCATGGAGAGTTCCCCGGCCGGGAAACGCGGGGTGATCAGCAGCCTCTTACAGGTTGCGTGGCAGGCCGGATGGGCTGTCGGGCCGCTGCTTTCCGGATTCGTGCAAAGCAGATGGGGTTTTACGCCGCTTTTCCTGGCGACAAGCCTCTTCTATGCGATGGCGATTTCGGTGTTCTGGAGGTATTTTATCCCTTTAGAGAAAGGCGAACCGGCAGGTGCCGCCTTCTGAGCAAGTGAATTGCCGTGTTACATCGATCCGGACATACTCCCGGACGCGGAGTTCTCCCGTTTCTCGCAAAGAGGAGATATTACCGGTAGGCTACCATTCCTCTCCAGCCCCGGATCCCTTCCGCAGGAATGCCAGCCCAAGCAAAACATAGGCAGGCATCGCCAAGATGCCGCCCAGCATGGATGGCACGTTTACCAGCTGGGGCAACCCGGCGATAACGCCCACCGCGATGAAGGGGCCTGTTGCGCCGCTCAACGCAAGCAGTCCCCCGGCCCATCGCATCGGTTTACTATGGCGGTAGAGCAACACCCCAAAAATGATCCCGGTGATACTGCCAATAGCGTAAGAGAATTGGTCGAATAGGTACAAAGACGAATTTGGCCACATCTGTATCATGTGGTGAAGCAGCACTGTCGCCGCAGCATGGTATTCGGGAATCGCCAACATCTCGATCAGCCGGGGAATGACGACAAGTTGTGAGAGATATGAACCTAGGGCGATAAGGCCGTACATCGGCGCGAACACGAATCCTATGGCGGCCAACAATGGATTGTCGCGCCGTAGAAATGCGTACAATCCGGCGTAGATAGCCGTTCCGACTATGGTCAGTAGTATCGCATTGACGTACGTGAATCCATAAAAGATCCAATCTCGTTCCGTGGCGAAAGATAAAGCTTGCTCGTATCTCTCTATCGGTCCTTTGGCGATATTCAAAGCGATCAGGACTATCAGCCAGATAAGGATCAGAACCAAATCGAGCAATATTATTGAACCTAGAACTCTGCTTTTCATTCGAATGCTCCTTGCGGGAATAATTGCTCTTGCAGTATGTAAAAATACCTACAAGCGCATATCGGATTGGAATTTCAGTTCTTTTTTTCACGATAGGGTGATCTTGCGTGCCCCGGCTGGTCGAACCGGGTATATGAAAACACCGCTACGCGGTAGCTTTTCCTTTCCCCTTTTTGGCGTCTTTCCTGTGCGGCTTGCCGCTTGCGCTGCATAGGCGGATGAATTCACGGACTTGCTGCTTCAGTGGTGCGCCCAGAACGGGCGGCAAGACGGTATAACTGCCCACCAGTATGGTATGGAAAAGGCGTGCAAAAATTTTCGCCTGCTTGGGATTGGCGGCCAGTCCTTCGAACCAATGCTGCGCCTGGGCTATCCGGAATTTATCGATGTGTTCCACGTAGGTGCGGACATCTTTATCCTGTAAAGCCCAAGCACGGATGGCGATTTCCGGGTAGGGCGATAGCGTATCCAGACTCTCCAGAAAGCGTTCGAATCTGGTTGAAGATATATCCGCTTTTTCTGTGGATTCGATCACATCGAGAGTATTCTTCCTCTCCCAGAAAGCAAGCAAGTGTTCCGTGTAGGTTCGAAAATTTTTAAAGTGATGATAGAAAGATCCTTTGGTCACACCGAGACGCTTGGTCAAACGGTCGATGGTCAAATCCAAAGCGCCGCTTTCGCCCAGGATAGAGAAGCCCGCCTCTATCCAGTCCTGCTTTGTTATCCAGCCCATATCTTCCATACCTCTTAGTATGCACAAACATACCATACCGTATGGTATGTGTCAAGAATAAATATAATCTCGGGGGTGTCGGGACAAAAGCTGCTGGGTTGAACTTCGTAGAGCGCGGTGGAATATTTGTGTAAATGGCAATCGAAGTGACTTGAATAAAAACACTCCTTCCGATCGATTACCGCAAGGAGCAAGTGAAATAAAATGTTAAAAAAGAAAGCCCGGAATTTCCGTGTCCAGAAAATTCCCCGCCGGGGAACAGCTGCCGGGCGCTTCTTCAGACAATCCCACCGGTTTACGCGCCGATTCCTCGGTGATATTGGCCCGAACCGTGCCATCGCACGGTTGTGAGCGTGCTATCCGGTTTCCTGTCGGAAGCTGCCTGCATCTGAATCTCAGGAGCCTGTCCGGGCTTTTAAAGCATTTTTAGTTTACCCAACCTGACGGTCGCGTCAAGGGGGGTAAGGTTAAAACAAAAGAATTCGGACGCAGATTATTAACAAAAATATTTGATGGAAAATCACTTGGCACAACCGATTTTCAAGACCCGCCATCAGGATCTTAATGGAATGATGGAAAACGGTTTTTTCCATTCCAGCGAATTGACAATAAAAAAACAACCTTCACAATCCATCGGATGAGGTCCGAATTGTCCATATCTATGTTTCTGCTCAGGCCGATAAGTGCATACGCGGATTGCCCCGCTTGCGCTTTGCACGCTCGGGGCAGCCCGCCACGATTGAGGCTGGCCGGGGGCACGGAGAAGATACAATTGCATGGATTATTCTAAAAAACTCTGGAAAAGAGATCGTCCTGAGCGCATGCCTTACGAGGATGGGCGCTCAGGATGATATTTTCAGAGATTTGTAAAAATATATTCGGTATTTTCGTCACTTTTCGGTGTTTCGGCGCACCGGAAAGTGCAATCGGCCTGAGTGGATACATTTCTTTTATAATTCAGCCGATTTGGCCCGCATAATCACCCCATTTTTCGGAGGGGCATGGAATGGCCGGAATTCGCATGATTTTCAACCCGGAAGCGGATCGCGGCAGATCTGGCCGGGTGGCGGAGGACTTGCGCCGGCTTTCCCGCGAATGGGGGGGAGCCGACTGGATCGGCACCGAGTACCCCGGGCACGCCGGCGAGATGGCTGCGGCGGAGGCGGGATATGAGACGATAGTCGCACTGGGAGGCGACGGGACTGTGCACGAGGTGGTCAATGGATTAATGAAAACGAATCCGGCGCGCAGGCCGCGCCTGGGAGTGGTTCCGCTCGGGTCGGGAAACGATTTTGCCGGGGGCATGGATATATTGCCCGATCCGGCGGCCGCACTGCGGCGGATTTTTAACGAGCCCCGCTGTAAACCGGCCGACTGCGGCTCCATCCGTGACGCTTCGGGCCGGAACGAATATTGGTGCAACGTTGCGGGCATCGGATTCGATGCCGCGATCAACATCCAATCCCGGTCGATCCCATGGCTGCATGGGTTCCTGATGTACCTGGCCGCCACGCTGCAGACGATTATTCTAAAGTACGAGCGTCCGCATCTGTCGATCGATATTGACGGACGACCGCTTGCGGGACGGTTTCTGATGCTCACCCTCGGCAATGGCACACGCGAGGGCGGGGGATTCCGCACTACGCCGGCGGCCGTAATGGATGACGGCAAGCTGGATTATGTGCTGGTGGAATCGATTTCCCGGCTGCAGATGCTGAGGCTTATCCCAGAGTTCATGCGCGGAACCCAGGAGCGCTTTCCGGAAGTGCACCTCGGTCAATTCCGGAAGCTGCACCTATCCTCCGATAGGACGCTTCCGATCCAGGCCGACGGTGAAATGTTCGCCCCGTATGCGGCCGATGTGCGCGCGGTGACGGTGGAGATTGTCCCCGGCGCGCTGCAGGTGATCGTATAGCCATGCTGACCCTTCTGCACGCGCTCCAGGATGAGACGGTGGATCATTGGCGGGTGATCGCCGAAGCGTGGGGTGTGGAATATCCCGCATCGGCCCGGGACCCGCTCCCGGAGTTGATCGTCGCGATTCTGAACCCCGAGCGGGTGGCCAATAACTACCGGGCGCTCCCCGAACCTGCGCGCGAGGCCGTCTCGGTCCTTCGCCGGTCAGGTGGAAAACTGCCGGTGGCCGAATTTTTCCACCGCTACGGGGAAATCCGTTCGATGGGGCCGGCCCGCAAACAACGGGAACAACCCTGGCATAATCCGGTGTCGGTCTCCGAGGGGCTGTGGTATGCCGGCTGGCTGGGGCGGGCGTTCATCCGCGCCGGGAGCCGTTCGCAGGAGTACATTTTTCTGCCGGGCGATCTCGAAGCCTTGATTCCGGCCGGCGCTTCCGATACCCAGCCGGTATGGAGCCTGCTTTCCTATCAACCGGACCGCCGGGAGGCCGTCTATCAAGCCGGC
>Ga0307445_10000814_pt1 | contig 17220 bp, 14 predicted proteins | sample SalMarSW160330MG_FD_202147 | JGI IMG/M metagenome (GOLD analysis project Ga0307445, IMG submission 202147) | Salt marsh sediment microbial communities from the Plum Island Ecosystem LTER, Massachusetts, United States - SW1603-30 | ecosystem: Environmental > Aquatic > Marine > Intertidal zone >...
TCTGCAGCCACACGATGGCTATGGAACGGGTGCTGGGCGAGATGCTTCAGCCGGCAGAACAGGCCAAGCCAGCACCGCAACCTGTCTAGTATCCAGCGAGACCGGGGTCTCGGATGAGAGAGCGACCAGATTGGTCGCTCTCTTTCATATCACTGGCTTTCCACATCCATAATCCTGACCTCTCCGGAGTATAGTTCCTTGAACCGCTCGGCGTCCTCGTTCGTGCCAACAATGCCCGCGCCATAATGCATCGGCACGGCCACCCTAGGGGCGATCATCGTAGCAGCCTGCGCCGCCTCCTCTGCTGTCATGACATATGTGCCGCTCACCGGCAGCAGCGCCACGTCACACACGATTTCCGCCATCTCCGGAATGAAATCCGTATCCCCGGCGAAGTACAGGCGCCCATCTCCTACTTCCAACAGATAACCATTGTGCAGTGCTTCCTTCGGGTGGAATGGGCGCCCCGGAGCCCGAAACTTGTCCACGTTGTACGCCGGGACGGCCCGCACCGTGATCCCTGCGATTTTCGCTTCATCCCCCGGGTGCATGATCCGGACGTCCCCCTGAAGCTGGGATGCAGCGCCCTCACTGGCAAACACCACCGTATTGCTGCTCTGTACTTCGGCAACATCCTCTGGAGAGCAGTGGTCGCCATGCTCGTGGCTGATCAGCACAATGTCTGCCTTTGGCAGTCCTTCGGGAAGATGCCACGGGTCCAGATAAACAGTTACCGGTTCTTCCAGTACGAAACTGTCGTGCCCGAGCCAACGCAGATGATTGAGTAGCTCGACGCCCATCCTCGACCCTCCTTCCACAGCAGGCTCTCTCTACACCGCCTTCGGACTCAACCTCGATTGCGAACCAGCACCTTCCACGTGCCCGAGTGTACCATATCATCCTCCTGGTTGTACACGCGGACATCGAGCTCCACCATGCCCCCACCGACCCGTGGGAGCGCTTTTGTGCTGTTGACGCACACGACCGCATGGATCGTGTCACCGATGAATACGGGCTTGCGGAACTTGCTCGTTAGCTCCCGGAAAGCGATGATCGATCGTTCAAAGAGTCCCAGGCGCGCCACGAGGCCTGACGCCACAGCCAGACCCAGCAGGCCGTGGGCGATCCGTTTGCCGTAAGGCCCTTGCTCGGCATAGACCGCGTCTGTGTGCAGCGGATTGTGGTCCCCCGAGAGCCCGGCAAAGGTGACCAGGTCCGTCTCTGTGATCGTACGGCCTACTGTCCTGACTTCCTGTCCAGGTTCCAGATCCTCAAAGTACAGGTCTTGCGCCTCTATCGGCATTGTGCGTCCCGTCCAGAGATCCTCATCATCGCATCCCAAGCCCACCGTCCACGGAGATGACCTGTCCCGTGATGTAGGCGGCCTTCTCCGACGCTAGGAACACGACCATGCTAGCTACCTCTTGCGGCGTGCCAAAGCGACCTGCGGGGGTCACGGACAGCACTTGCTCGCGCCACTCCTCCCGTAGCCCCGAGGTGAGGTCGGTCTCCACAAAACCCGGCGCCACTGCGTTCACAGTGATGTTGCGGCGGCCCACTTCCTTGGCCAGAGATCTTGTCATACCGATCAGCCCTGCCTTGGCTGCCGCATAGTTGGCCTGTCCAGCATTGCCAGCCAGGCCCGCAACCGAAGAGATACTGATGATCCGACCCCATCGGCGTCGCATCATCTGCCGCAGCACAGCGCGCGTACAGTGGAAAGCACCTGTCAGGTTCGTGTCGATGACGTCCAACCAATCCTCAGCCGGCATCCGCGCAAACAGGCCATCGCGCGTGATGCCAGCATTGTTGACCAGTATATCGATCGGTCCCCAGGCCTCGGTAACTTGCCGTACCATCCCCTCGACGGCATCCGCACGGCGCACGTCGGCCTGGAAGGAGAGCGCCTCTCCACCATGACCGTGAATGCGTCTCACGACATCGGCTGCCTCCTCGCCGTGTGCGACATAGTTCACCGCCACTCGCGCACCGGCGGCAGCCAATTGTTCAGCGATCGCTCGCCCAATTCCTCGCGAACCACCTGTGACGAGTGCGACCCTGCCCTCTGTGACCAACTTCCTCTTCCCTCCTAGGAAGACTCTGGCACTTCCTGATGACTGCCGACTGCGTCCAGTCCTGTCGGTTCTGCCACGCCACCGGGTGGACGCGCAGAACGGCAGCCAGCACAACCGTCAGGCCACCTAGCATGGCCAAAGCACCCCCAACACCGATCCAGTCCACAAGCGTGCCGAGGGCCGGGGCTAGTGCCGCCGTAAGCGCAGTTGTCAATTGCGATTCGGCAGCAAGTCCGGCCGCCATCACGCGACGCGAATCTGGTCGCTAACGAGGGCGACTGTCATCGGCCGCCCCAAGTTCTGCGGTCCCTCTTGACCATCGCATAGCCCCGGTGCTATTGCTTCTCGTACGGTGTGCCATCGGCGGCAGGCGCCCTGACCCGCCCGACAAACCCAGCCAACACGATCATCGTCGCCAAGTAGGGAGCCATTCCGAGCAAATCGGGTGACACGCCGACCTGCAGGATGGCGAGTTTCTCTTGCCACGAGTCAAAGAACCCAAAGATGAGCGACCCAGCCAGTGCACCTCCCGAGTTCCAGTTGCCAAAGATCATCGCCGCCAGCCCCAGAAAGCCCTTTCCCGCCGTCATTCCCTCGTTGAACCGTCCAGCTGACCCGATGCTGATGTACGCCCCTGCTAGCCCGGCCATCGCGCCCCCGATCAGCACGCATAGGTAGCGGATGCCGTACACGTTAATGCCAAGCGTGTCCGCCGCCTGCGGATGCTCCCCCACAGACCGAATGCGCAGCCCCCAGCGCGTGCGGTACATAACCAGAGTAGTAAGCACCATCAGAATCAGAAGCGCATAGATCAGCGGGCTCTGATTGAACAGCAGCGGGCCCAGCACTGGCACGCGCCACAGCACAGGGATGCTCAGCGCGCCGATCACTCGGCCCGGTTGGTTCAGCTCAGGATGCACGCTGATGAGGGATCGCTGCAGGTAGCTTGTCAGCCCCAGCGCAAGGATGATGATCCCGGTGCCGCTGATGATCTGGTTCACACGATAGCGGATCGCGAGCACAGCATGCAGGGCAGCCAGGGCGACGCCCAGGAGTATGCCTCCAAGCACGCCCACAAACAGGCTCCCGGTAATACTCGCAAACACCACTGCCAGGAAGGCCCCCGCCAGCATCATCCCCTCGATGCCAATGTTCACCACGCCAGCCCGCTCACACCAGATGCCGCTTAGCGCTGCGAAGGCAATGGGCGTCGCGCGCACCAAGCTGCTGACCAACATCCCGGTCAGGTTAGTCGACTGTCCCCGGCTCGCCCAGACCAGGAAGGCAGCGATGGCGACGACCGCGACCAGGATGACCATCAGGTTCGCACGCCGGAAGCCTCTCACCAGCTGCCAGATCCCCGCGGCGATCGTCAGCCCGCCGAGGACATACAGAGAGACTGCCGTCGGCAACACGAGGTCAGGTGCCTCGATCGTCACGCCTCCGCGCTGGCTGACCAGCGCGAACGTAGACTGCATCCCATGCGTCCCTAGTGGCATCAGAATGGTGATGAGCAAGCCAACCACGAGGAATAGCACGCCGATGATGATCCGCCTGGGCATTTGTCCGCCACGAGAACCTTCAGCAGCCCGTTCCACCTGTCTCCTCCCTATGACCCCCACCCCTGGGTGCGGACCGCTTCGCCTGCTCGGGCCTCACGCAGATGATAGATCCCGCCGATGATCTCGGGCGCGGCGACAAAGATGATGACCATTGCCTGCACGATGCGGATGATCTCGACGGGCACGCTGGCGACGCTCTGCATACGCGCTGCCCCACCGCGGAGGAAACCAAACAGGAGCGACGCCAGTACCACACCGAAAGGATGACTATTGCCTAGCAACGCCAGCGCAATCGAGTCAAAGCCGTACCCGCTAGAGAACGCCCGGACCATGCGATGGTCAACACCGAGCACCTGGTTAGCACCCGCCAGCCCGGCCAGTGCGCCGCTCAGAGCCATCGTCAGCACGATGATCGGCGTGATGCCCACTCCCGCGTACCGCGCACCACGCGGATTCGCACCCACCATCCGGATCTCGAAACCATAGGTCGTCTTCCACATGAACCAATAGACGCCCACGGCGACCGCCAGCGCAAGGAAAAACCCCACATGCAGACGAACGGGTGGCGGGAATAGCGTGGGTAGATAGGCACTCGGCTTGATCTCTGGCGTGATCGGCAGCCCATCGGGGCGCGTCATCGGTCCGCCCTGCAGCAAAAAGTCGGTCAGGCGGAAGGCGACATAGTTCATCATGATCGTGTTGATCACTTCGTGCGCGCCGGTGCGAGCCTTGAGGTAGCCGGGAATCGCTCCCCACAATGCGCCTGCCGCGATCCCAAACAGAAGCGCAAGCGGCAAATGTACGAACCAGGGTAGTGTAAGCGCATAGCCGATCCAGACCGAGGCCAAGCCACCGACAAAGAGCTGTCCTTCCGCACCGATATTGAACAGGCCACCGCGAAAGCCCACTGCCACAGCCAACCCGGCAAAGATGTAGGGAGTAGAGATAACGAGGCTCTCTGAGAAGGGACGGATCGCATCGAGAATAGGACGTGTTTTCCCCGTGTCGATCCATATCCCGATGCCACGGACGATCTGTGCTGGGCTGCCGAACGCCCCCTGAAAGAGTGCAAGGTAGGCATCGAATATCGAGAAAAACGTCGCAGATAGCGCGCCCAGGGGATCACGGAACACCTTTCCCCATGCAGCCAGGACAGTAGGGTCCGACACGGCAATGATCACGGCGCCAATCACCAGTGCTGTGAACACTGCCAAGACCGGCAGTGCGACGGATCTCAACAGGCCACTGCGCACGAATATACGATGCAGCCAACTGCGCTCTTCAGGCGCCTCCTCGTCAGCAGCTTCCGGTGGTCGCGAGTTCTCTCCCAACTCCTGCCTCCTCTGAAACATGGGACATCTCTCACCCAGATTACGTGGCCCGTGCCGGCTCTTTCTCGCGTACTCCTGCCATAAGCAGACCGAGACGCTCCTTTGTCGCTTCCGCGGCAGGCATCGTTGCTACGATCTGTCCCTCATACATGACAGCAATACGGTCGGCGACGCTCATGATCTCGTCCAGTTCCGACGACACCAGCAGCACCGCACAACCTTCATCGCGTCTCTCGATCAATTGGTTGTGAATGTACTCTATGGACCCTACGTCAAGCCCCCTCGTTGGCTGAGCGGCAATCAGGAGGCGAATCGGGCGGGAAAGCTCGCGAGCCACGATCACCTTTTGCTGGTTCCCACCAGAGAGATTCGCAACCGGCACCGCGAGGCTGGGCGCACGGACGTCGAACAGCTCAGCCCGCTGCTGTGCCGCCGCCTCGATCTCGTCCTCCTGCAGGACGATACCCTTGGCAAAAGGGGGCACATAGTAGGTGTTCATGACCAGGTTGTCTGCAACAGAAAACGGCAGCACCAGGCCATCCTGCTGGCGATCTTCCGGCACGTGCGCAGTGCCGGCCTCGGTGATCGCCCGCGGCGAGGCGTGTGTCGTCACCTGCCCCTCGATCGCTATGCGGCCGCTCGCCACCTCCCGCAAGCCAGTGAGCGCCTCGACGAGTTCTGTCTGCCCATTGCCCTGCACGCCTGCTATGCCCAGGATCTCCCCTGCGCGCACCTGCAGAGAGATGCCGTCGAGCGCCAGCGTTCCCAGGTCGTCGTACACCCGGAGGTCCTGGACGTCCAGCACTACCTCCCCGGGGTGTGCCCGCACCTTTTCCACTTCCAGGATCACCTCGCGCCCCACCATCATCCGTGCAAGCTCCGCCTCGGTGACCTCGGCAGGATCTGCTGCGCCGACAACGCGTCCCCGGCGCAACACCGAAATCCGGTCAGCGATGGCCAACACCTCATTCAGCTTGTGCGTGATAAAGATGACCGCCTTGCCCTGATCGACGAGTGAGCGAATGACCGCAAAGAGATCCTCTGTCTCCTGGGGTGTCAGCACCGCCGTCGGCTCATCGAGGATCAGGATGTCTGCCTCGCGGTACAGCACCTTGATGATCTCCACGCGCTGCTGGACGCCAACTGGCAGGTTCTCGACCTTCTCATACGGATCGACGTCCAGCCCAAAGCGGCGGGAGATGTCTTGAATGCGGTCTGCTGCTTGGTCGCGGTCCAGGAAGATGCCGGCGCGGACCGACTCGTCGCCGAGCATCACGTTCTCAGCGACCGTAAAGACCGGGATCAGCATAAAGTGCTGGTGCACCATGCCGATCCCGTAGCGGATGGCATCACTGGGGCTGTCAATCTCGACCGGCTCACCACGAACATATACCTCGCCCTCGTCCGGAGCATAGAGGCCATACAGGATGTTCATCAGCGTGGTCTTGCCCGCACCGTTCTCGCCGAGCAAGGCCAGGATCTCACCCTCGTGCAGCTCCAGATCGATGTGATCGTTGGCTAATACGCCAGGGAAAGATTTGGTGATGCCGCGCAACTGCAGGACAGGAGGCATAGGCAAACACTCCTTGTCGAGCCTAGCACGCGCCCCTGCACAGGATGGCGCGTCGTACCATAGGCCAGGCGACGCTATCGCGTGCTGGTGCGCCGCCTGGCCCCGCGTTCCAGTGTCGACCCTCTCGTGCCCTAGTACAGTCCGGTCGGGCAGTACTCAGGGTACGAGACACAGCCAGTGTCAGTGATCTCGCCCGAGACGATCATCGCCTTCAGGTCGTCGATCTCGGCTTTGAGCGTGTCCGGCACCTGCGAATCTAGGTCGTGATACGGGGCGATACCCACCCCGTTGTTGTCGAGGCCGCCGACATAGACACCACACCCATTGAAGCTGCCATTCATGGTGGCCTGGATCACGTCGTAGCACGAGTTGTCCATGTTCTTCATGACACTCGTAAGTATCACATCCTGGGCTTCGGTCAGCAAGAAGTAGCCGTCAACGTCCACCCAGATCCCATAGCCACCGCGCTCGCGCGCAACATCAAAGCCGGGCGAGCCGATGATGCCGCCAACCGGCATAAAGATATCTGCGCCCTCGTCGAACAGCGATTCGGTCGCCTCTTTACCCTTGGTCAGGTCGCTGAAATCGCCGGTGAACAGGCCCTCCCCAGTCGCGTTGTCCCACCCGATCAACTGGACCTCGGTGCCTTTTTGCTGGTTGTAGTAGTCCATGCCCGCCTGGTATCCCACGCCAAAGATGGTCACCGTCGGGATCTTGGCCCCACCGAAATAGCCGATCTTCCCCGTCTTGGTCATCCCTGCCGCGAGATAGCCGGCCAGGAAAGCTGCCTGGTCCGTCTTGAAGACCTGCCCCTCAACGTTGGGGATGCACTCGCTGTTGCCCACCACTCCTGCCGGGACACCAAACGGGTCGGGATAGGAATAGTCGACGATGCTGAACTTGACATCAGGGTACTGCGCGGCAACGGAGGCCAAGTCGCCGCCGAGGAAAAAGCCCGCGGCGATGATCAGGTCATAGTTCTGGCTGGCAAACTCAGTCAGGTTCGGCTTATACTGCGTGGCTTCGTCCGACTGGATGAACTGGGCGTGGACGTCGTAGTCGGCGGCGGCCCGCTCCACCCCCGCCCACTGCGTCTCGTTAAAGCTGTGGTCGTCGATGCCGCCCGTATCGGTGACAAAGCCGACGCAGAACACATTCTGGCTCGCGCAATTCGTCCCCCGCTGGCAGGCTGCCAGCGGCACGGCAGCGATGACCAGGCAAAGCATAAAGATCAGTATCTTTCGCATGTTCCGTTTCCCTCCTCTGAAATGTGGTGATGACGCTGGTGCTGGATACGTGCTGAGCGCGGCCTAACTCTCCGGTGTGCTTGCCTCCTTTCAGTCGCTGCGGGGAGAAAGAGCAGCGGACGCGGAACCGGTGGCGCATCGGTCCACTGCTACGGTGCCAATTATACCGAACACGATGGTTTGGCGCAAACTGTCGCGGCCTTGGATAATCACCCAACCACGCTCTTGCCCCCACGCTGCTTCTGTGTTATGATTCCGTGGCAGGGAGGAGGCGATGAAGCTCGGCTTTGCGGTCCAGGTGCTCGGCCGTTCAGGGCTCAAGGCCAGCGACACCAGACGCTGGCAGAACAACCCACATCTTTCAGTGAGCCTGGCCTACTTGCACGATGTCTTTGCCTACCTGCGTCAAATCGGCGTGCAGATGTATCGCATGTCCTCTAGTCTTGCGCCCTATGTCACCCACCCTGCCCTTCCGCGCTTTCACAACCAAGTTGTCGACTGCAGCGACGAGCTTGCGGCAGTGGGCGAACTTGCACGTACCGATGGCCTTCGCCTCTCTGTTCATCCCCACGCTCACGTCGTGCTCAACTCGCCCGATGCGGCGATCGCAGAACGCGCGATGGCAGACCTGCGCGTGCAAGCCGCCATCCTCGACCATATGGGGCTCGGACCAGAAGCTGTGATTATCTTGCACGTCGGCGGAGTGTATGGCGACAAGTATGCAGCCATGCGCCATTTTGCGCAACGGTACGAGCAACTCGATGAGCGGACCCGCCACAGGGTGGTGCTGGAGAATGATGACCATGCCTTCACGCTGGGTGACATCTATGCCATCCACGAGGAGACAGGCGTTCGGCTCGTTTTTGACGTATTGCATGATTTCTGCAACCCAACGCCGGGCACGCGCTTCCCCAAGACGCTGCACCTCGCACTTGGTACCTGGCCGGCGACCCAGATACCGAAAGTGCACTATAGCAGCCCGAGCACCAGCATCAAGATGACTGAAACGCGTGGTATATCTGGCCGGCGGCGCCGGCTACGACTGCCGCGCACGATGCAGCATGCCGACTTGATCGACCCTTTTGCTTTCATCGCCTTCCTGCGCGTCCTACCCGGACAGCGGCCATGCGACGTGATGCTCGAATGCAGGGGCAAAGACCTGGCGCTGCTTCGCCTGCGCAAACAACTGGCGCGCTTGGCGCCAGAGCTGGTGACTCGGTTCGCTGTCACCTAGACACACGCAGTTTCCCCCGGATGTAGGCAGCCTCAAGCCGGGGCACGATCGCTGCCCAATCATACTGTGCAGCGAATCTGCGACCAGCCTGGACGAGTGAGCGACCTCGCTCAGGATCCGCCAGCAGACCGAGGACGTACTCGGCAAAAGCCTCTGCATCGTCCGCCAGAAGGATCTCGCGCCCTGAGGAGACCGGAAAGCCATCACACCCCATTCTCGTCGATACGATCGGCCGTCCCAGGGCCATCGCCTCCAGCACCTTGAAACGCGTGCCCCCGCCGCTGAGCAAGGGAATGACGTACACGTCGGCGCTGGCAATGTAGGGACGTGTCTCAGGCACCCGGCCCGTGATCACGATGCCCGCCGTTTCCCTCATTCTTTCTAGGCGTTCGTGTGGCCGCTGCCCAACGACGTAGAACTGCGCGTCTGGGACCCGCGCACGGATGAGAGGGAACACGTGGTCTGCGAACCACAGCACAGCGTCGACGTTGGGTCGAAAGTCCATCTTGCCCGTGAATACGAGGCTGTGTGGCGGCAGGTACCTATCCGGCGCCTTGTACGAGGCATAGTCCGCGAAGGGGATGCCGTTCGGCACGACGTCAGTCTCGACTGCGGGCACGATGCGCGCCAGCGCTTGCCCGTCAGGTTCAGAAACCGCGACGACTACATCCACCTCGCGACAGGCCCACGCCTCGTAACGCCGCAGGCGTCGGTATTGCACGAAAGAGTAGGCCGCGCCAGGCCAGCGAAGAGGTACCTGAACATCTGCCTCAAAGACGCGCTGCTGCAGGACGTACTCGGCGTTATGGTCATCGAACACAAGCAGCGGATCGTCTCGCCCGCGCTTGAGGCCAAGCAGCACCGGGAGATAGGGGATCATCTCGATCCCCTCGAACTGCACGACGTCAAATGGGTCTCTGTTCAGGACACGGAGGAGCGTGGCGCGCAGATCGGGCGATGCCAGCCGGTGTGCCATATCTGGAAGAGACGACGTTACCAGGCGAAGGAGCCGCCGTGGCATAGAGCGGCGTGGCTGCGACACCACGTCAAAGCTCTCGAGCATGGCTCGCAGCGGTTCAGCAGCCGCCAGGCTGTCGCCAGGTGCAAGAAAGGAAACGAGGTGTACTTGGTGGCGCTGGGAGAGGCCCTCTAGCAGGCCATAATTGCGCATCGCCGTTCCCTGATGCGGAGGGTAGGGCAATTGTGGAGTCAACAGCAGGATCCGCACGCAGCTATCTCCCTGCCAGGGCTGCGCTCAGCGGCTGCCAGCGATGCGCCGGTAGACCTCGAGCGTTTCCTCTGCAGCACGCTTCCAGGAGAAGGATTCGGACCGCTTGAGTCCCTTCGCAATCATATCGGCCCGCAGCGCATCGTCTGTCAACAGCCGCCACATCGCCACCGTAAAGCCCTCGTCGTCTTCCGGCGCGACTCGAAGCCCCGCATCTGCTACTACCTCCGCCAGGGCGGGCGCATCAGACACGACCACGGGCACCCCACAAGCCATGGCCTCCAGCGGCGGAAGCCCAAAGCCCTCATAGTAGGAGGGTAGCACGAGCATCTGTGCTGCGTTATATAGGTGAGGGAGGTCGGCCGTGGGCACTCGCCCCAGGAAACGGACGCGGTCTCTCAACCCAAGCTCGTCAACCAGATCGTAGACGTCCTCGTAGAGCCATCCTTGCTTGCCCACAATGGCGAGATCCGCCTCAGCACGGTACTGATCGATCAGCGCACGGAAGGCACGGATCAGCGTCGGCAGGTTCTTGCGTGGCTCGATCGTCCCCACGAAGAGGACAAACTGCTCTGGCAGGTGGTACTTTTCGTGGATCCGCGCCAGGACGGCCTGATCGTGGATTGGATAGTAGATTGGCTCCGCTGCCTCATAGATGACGCTGATCTTGTCCCCTGGTGCCCCGGTCAGGCGCACTATGTCTCGCTTTGTCGCTTCCGACACGGCGATGATATGCGTCGCGTGCCGGACGGCACGATCGATGAGCCCATAGTACCGTGCACTCCGCCTCGTTAGATAATGCGGGTAGAGCAGGAAAGCCAGGTCGTGGACTGTGATCACGGTTGGCCCATTGTAATAGAAGGGCGGAATAAAGTCAGTACAGTGGACCACGTCGATCTTGCGCTGAAAGAGCAGCTCGATCCCCAGCAAGTACTGCTCCAGTGGATGGTGTGTCGGCGACCACAGTGATACGCGGCGGAAGTTGGGCTGCGAAATGATCACGCGCTGATCCGGCCTCCGCTGGAAGACGAGGTACTCATTCTGCTGATCGATCGTGGCCAGCGTGCGGATCAGGTTTAGCGTGTATTGTGTGATGCCGGCTTGAACATAGTAGCTCAGGCGGGCGTCTATGGCGATGCGCATCTATGTATCCTCTCCCTCGCGTCCTACAGGCCGACCACGGCCCCACACCATGCGGCACACTCCGCGGTCCCCCGTCGTTGGGGAAGAGAATGTATGGATCACGATGACCGTCCTATCATATCCATGATCCCAATCTTGTCAAGCACGACATAGAGCATCCCTCCCTCACAGCCGCGAACGCACCCACCCCACCACCTCCTGTACGGTGTCCTCTACGCTGGAGTGTGTCGTATCCAGCAAGGTCATTGGCCGGTCCGTCTGGACTGCATTGTCCACGAGCCACTGGTTGAAGGCCAGCATGCGTTCAGTCGTCTGCACATCGGAGCACTTGCGCCAACCCGGCCGTGCCCGCAAACGCCGGGTTAGCTGACCTGCATCGCAGACCAGTGCGAGGTAGTGGCTCTGTGCGGAATGCCGGCGTTCGGGACACGACTCGTATTGGCCGGGTGTTGCACTCCCCCTGAGTAACACCGGCTTGCCAGCTTGGCCAATGTTCTTGGCCACCCGCAGCTACATATCCCGAAAGTCGCGATAGCCATCTTCCGGGCGAGCGAACTCGGGTTGCCACAGGATGTCACACTCGAGCGCCACGCACTCTGGCAGTACATCCGGGAGTCGAAGGCAGACGGATGTCTTGCCTGTCGCACTTGCCCCGGTGAGCAGGAACAGCGGGAGGCGACGGAACGTGTGACCGTGGCCACAGAATGGACAGATCGCTAGCTTGCGAACTGGATCGATCGCTTTCTCCTCTGCGTATTGCCCGCAGGCCGGGCAGACGTTGAACACGTACCCCTCTCCCTTTCAGCTCATCCACGATCCAGAAGCGCGTCGATCGCCGCGCGCGTCTCCGCTGGCAGACCATAGCTGTTCGAGGCGGAGACGTTCTCCTCCAACTGCTCGATCGTGCGTGCGCCTGGTATGATGGCAGACATTGCGCGGGGCGCAAGGCAAAAGTGATGCGCCATGCGCGTCATCCCACCCTCGTACGCCTCAGCGATCGGGCGAAGCATCTCTGCCTTCCGGATGTTCTCTGCCATGCGGTCCCCATCCAGCAGCGCCCGGTGCCCCGCCTCTACCGCTTCCCCAGGCCGGAACTTGCCCGTGAGCACGCCGCGTGCCAGCGGCATCCGGCACAACAGCCCCATCCCATGCGCTAGAGCGAGGTGGAATAGTGCCTCTTCCGCCTCGGTGGCAAAGATGTTGTAGGTGATCTGCAGCATATCCACCGGCATGTGCTCGATCAGCCAGACCCCATCCGCCGCGCCGTTCACCGCCACGCCGCTGAAGCGGATCTTGCCCTGCTCCTTCAGGCGCCGCATCCCCTCCGCCCAATCGTAGCGCTGCAGGTCCGCTCGGCTGGGACTGTGCAGCTGGTAGATATCGATGCGATCCCGCTGCAGGCGCCTGAGGCTTGCCTCAGCCGCCTCGATCACTCGCCGCGAAGAGAAATCCTTCTCGTTCGTCTCATGCGCGCGCGACACCTTTGTCGCCACCAACACGTCATCCCGATTGCCGAGTGCCTGGCCCAGCATCTCTTCACTGCGCCCCCAGCCATACGACTCGGAGCTGTCAAAGACGGTGACGCCAAGCTCGACCGCTTGTTGTACGAGCCGCACCCAGTGTCTGTCCTCCGCATATTCCTGGCCCAGGCGGTTGCAGCCCATGCCAACCTCCGAGACCAAAGCGCCAGTCTTGCCCAACGGCCGGTAGTACATGCTTCTTTATCTCCTCACATACGACAGCGCAACTCGCGTCCTGCAACGCCCATAGCCCGAGCCCAGCCGCTACAACGACAACCGCAATGTCTTGATCTCAAAGGGCCTGAAAGCGACCTCTACCGCGTCATCCACCACATCTAGCGTTCTGGGCCCTTCTTCCATCAAGTTCACTTCCGCGGCAGACTGGACGCGGAAGCCAAAACGCACCGCCGTCTTGACCTGAGCGTGTGCGCATTCGTAGAAGCGGACGATCACGTCATCGCCGTCCTCCGCCTGTTTGACCGCCTCCACGATCACATTCGGCGCATCGATCCCGATGAACGAGGCTTCTCGTGGCTCGCTGCCCGCATGTGCGTCTGTCATCGTCGTGCGCGGTGGGACGTTGAGCTCATAGGCCGCCTGTACGACGCCACCGGTGATGGGCGAGCCCAGGTGCGGATAGAGCGCGTAGGCAAAGACGTGGTCGCACTGATCCGTGTAGCCATGGTGTGACTCGCCCGGGGCCACCTCTTCGTCGCGCACCAAGCGAGGCCCCGGATAAGGCGCACTCCGCAGCAAGTTGAGATCGAGCACGTTGTCCTTGACCTTGTGCCCGTACTTGCAGTCGTTTAGCAGGGCGACGCCATAGTCTTCCTGTGACAGATCCACCCACTTGTGTCCGCCGACCTCGTCCCTGGCCATGTCCCACGTCGTATTGCGGTGCGTTGGGCGGCGCACGTGTCCATACTGGATCTCGAACGTTGCCTCCTCGGCGTGTACGGCCACCGGAAAGCTCGTGCGCAACATCGAGGCTGTCTCGCGCCAACGTACGTGCGTCTGGAAATCGAGCCGCCGGCTCCCGGCGCTCAGCGAAACTTCCTGCACCAGCTCCGAGTGACCCAGCCGGTAGACCTGCTCGATCCCCGCGCGAGGGCCATCTACAAAGGGGGTCGCAGAGACCAACGACATGTGGCGCGGCGCCGACTCGGCATAGTCCATCGGGAAATCCCAGGCATCGCCCGGGTCGGCATACACGGCCAGCCGGTTTGCACGTGCCCCATCGGCGATGATCTCTCGATCGGCCTCTTTGTCGTATACCGAGACGATGGCCCCCTCCTCATCGAACTGCACGCGGATGATCTCGTTCTCGATGCGCCGCTCTGTCGCCTCGACGCGAGACAGATTGCCCTGTGCTTCGGCTGCATCGACGGTCGTGTACCCCATCGCCGGCAGAGCAACCTGCATCCAATGGCCCGCCAGCTTGAGCCACGTCGTGTACGTCCACGATAGTGAGTTGTGCACCACCACCGGCTGCGCCATGCCCACCGTATCGACGTGACCCGCCAGCTGAGCGTCATCCTCCGCGATCCGGCCCATCACTTCGTCCAAGAGTGCTTCATAGCGTGCCAAACTCTCGTCATAGACCCGCTTGATCGACGAGCCTGGAAGAATGTCGTGGAACTGGTAGAGTAGCACTTCGCGCCAGATCTGCAGCAAGCGCTCCGACGGATATGCGCTCCCTTGGCGGAGCTTGGCCACGACTGCGCTCCATTCCCACGCGCGCAGTGCCAGCTCCATCTGACGGTTATACCGCTTGTTGCGCGCCTCCGTCGTCAGTGTTCCCTGGTGGCGCTCCAGGTACAGCTCGCCGACCCACCTGGCAAAGCGCCCGGCCTCCTTCGACCACTCATCGAGAAAGGCGGCCACCGGCTCCTGCCGCACGGGCTGCAGCCCGGACAGGTTCTTCATCCGGCACAAGCGCTCCAGGTGCTCAGCCCCCGGTCCCCCTCCCCCATCACCGATGCCAAAGACCATCAGCGCGTGTGTCGACACGCCCTTGTCTTGATAGTTCGCCTCGATCTTGTGTACGGACCGTGGGGCAGCAGGGCTGTTATAGGTATCCTCTGCGAACATGTGTGCCAATACGTTGCTGCCGTCGATCCCTTGCCAGTGAAACGAGTGGTGCGGAAACTGATTGATCTGGTTCCACGAGATCTTTTGCGTCAAGAAATAGCGCACACCCGCGCCCAGCAGGATCTGTGGCAGTGCCGCCGAGTAGCCGAACACGTCAGGCAGCCACAAATAGTCGATATCCACCCCAAACTCGTCTCGGAAAAAGCGCTTGCCGAGCAGCACCTGGCGAACCAGCGCCTCTCCACCGGACACGTTGGTGTCAGCCTCGACCCACATGGCTCCCTGCGGCTCGACGTGCCCAGCACGAATCGCATCCGCGAACCGGCGGTACAGCTTTGGATAGTGCTCCTTCATCCATAGGAACAACTGTGGTTGGCTCGCTCCAAATACGTAACCTGGATAACGTTCCATCAGATCGAGCACAGTGGCGAACGTACGTGCGCCTTTGCGGATCGTCTCCCGGATCGGCCACAGCCAGGCCAGATCGATGTGCGCGTGGCCAATCGCGCTCACCTGCAGTGCCGGGTCACCGCCACGCTGCGCGAGCATCGAAGCCAGCGCCTCGCGGGCGTGCTCCACCGCATCGGGTGCAGCGCCAAGGAGAATGTGCACCGCGTCATTCAGCGCGACCAAGATCTGCTCGTAACGCGCACTGTCCTCCGGCAGCACCTCCAGCAGATCGAGAAGCACCTCATAATCGTGGTACAGCGCGCGTGCAGACTCGTCACACACTGCGATCTCGGCTTGCGCGACAGTGCCGTTCCCCCTCAGGTTGCCAAACAGGTCATTGCATCCCGCATCGGCCCAGACGTCGACCTCTTCGCCGCCGCGCGCCGAGTCGAGGAAGGCAAGGACGCGTTTGCCCGGCTGGCCCAGGCTCATGTCGTAGCCTGAGGCCACTGTCGTCAGTCCTCGTACCGGACTCCCTTCACGGTCGACGACGCACAGCTCCCCGTTCACGTCCAGCAGCAAAACGACCTTCTTCCCCGCGGCTGCCTCGGGCACGGCCCCCGTAAAGCGAAACCAGGCGCAGTCGAACAGATCGCCCCACTTGTCGCCGATGTCGAGCTCCAGTTCGCGCCCGCTCTGGCGATCCTCAAAGGGCACTGGCTCTGGCGTCCACCATGCCTGGATGTGTAGCTTGCCGACAGGATAGTAGATCCGCTCACGGATCTGCTGCAGTACATAGCGCAGGTGTCGGCGTGTGTAGGGCCTAAAGGTCGGCATCGGTCACCTCGGTTTCATTCCATGCTGGCTCCAGCCCTAGGTGGCCGCAGTACCGGCTAAAGAGATTCGCTGCTGCAGGCCAACACGACTGGGGGCTCATAAAGTGAGAAAACTCGAACGTGATCAGCTTTTCCACACCCGACTCCTCCGCTGCGCACATCTTCCACCACAGCTTGCGCCAGTCGATCGGTGGAAAGTTGAATGGCATATCTCGGTCAAAGGACTCGACGTTTGACCAGGCATGCATCCCGTGCTTGGCAATCAGCTCCGCGTTCGCCTGCAGGAACGCAGGCAAGATGTCGTAATCGACCTGGCCATCCTGGAAGGCGACGACATCGACGACCTCCTCCAGCTTCCCCAGGATCTGGTCCCAGTCGGCATAGTGCTGTTCCACAGTGACGGGGCGCTCGACTAGCTTGCCACCGTACAGATAGGGTGAGATCAGGTTCGGCAGGTCGGGAGAGAGCTGCTTACAGTGAGCACCCAACTCGCGTAGGCACGCCACGCGGCGCCGCTCCATACGGCCCACCTCGAAGGTCAGATACCAGCCCCTAAATGCCGCCCGGTGCCCATAGCGCATCCACGCCTCGTCGATGCAGGCCCGGCCTATGTCCAGCTCCTCGTCCAGCGTCCACTCTCGCGGAGGGCGAGTGGCCGAGTCGTAAAGGCCGAAATAGAATCGCATCTCGTTTTCCTCGGCCAGGTCGAGGAACATCGCCACCAGATCTTCGTACACCGGATAGATGCCTACGCGCGCGCTCAGAACCTCCGATGGGTACGCGGCCCTGCGGCCCCATCCTGCCCGGATCAGGATGACGGTGTCGATCCCAATCGATTTCATGATCCGGAAGTCTCGTGCCCATTCCTTTCTCCCCCAGTTGTTCGAGGGAATATCGTGCGTGATCTCGTCCAGAAAAGTACCCGTGATCCTCAACCTTGCGCTCCTCCACCCATGCCGATTCGCCCGGACGACGTCCGGCTCACGCCCG
>Ga0307445_10000818_pt1 | contig 17214 bp, 11 predicted proteins | sample SalMarSW160330MG_FD_202147 | JGI IMG/M metagenome (GOLD analysis project Ga0307445, IMG submission 202147) | Salt marsh sediment microbial communities from the Plum Island Ecosystem LTER, Massachusetts, United States - SW1603-30 | ecosystem: Environmental > Aquatic > Marine > Intertidal zone >...
CGTTCTGCGTCAGCTCCTGCTTGAAGGCATCGATTTTATCCCTCAGGGCATCGGAGCGGCGGATGACCAGTACATTGTCTTTTTCAAATCCGGGATCCTTTTTCTGCATGAAGGCAAGCTGGCGGTTGACGATCAGGGTGCCCATAAGGATGGCAATGGCCATGGTGAACTGGAGCACCACCAGGATGCTCCTCAGCAGGCTCCGGCTTGATCCGGAGGCGGTTTCGGGTTTGAAGACCGAAACTGGACTGAAAGAGGCAAGCACGAATGCGGGATAGCTGCCTGCAACGATCCCCACGAATATGGCCAGGAGAATCAATGCGGGCAGGGTATAGTAGTTGGCTAAAATACTGAAATCCAGATCCAGCCGTATCATGTTCCGGTAGGCCGGAAGCAGGAGGTACACCAGGATAACTGCGATCAACAGGGCGATCATGCTGAGGAATACCGACTCCGCCAGGAACTGGCCTATCAGCAGTGACCTTCCCGAACCCACCACTTTCCGGATGCCGACCTCCCTGGACCTGGCAGATGCCCGGGCCGTTGCCAGGTTCATGAAATTGATGCAGGCGATGACCAGGATCAGGATGGCGATAAGCAGGAAAATGTAGACGTAAACCGGGTTCCCGTTGGATTCAATCTCCGCCTGCAGGTTTGAATGCAGGTGGATATCAAGCATCGGCTGGATGAAGTATCCGAAGGAATTCCCGGCCGCTTCAAATTCCTCCAGGTTGATCCCCAGGAACTGTTCGATCTGGGGACCCACATATTTAATAACGACCTGCCTCAGTCCTTCCGTGAACTTTTCCGGATCGGCACCTTCCGCCAGCACAACGTAGGTGTAATAATTATGGTTCACCCAGTTGGTGCTCCGGCTTCCCCTAAGGGTACTGAGCGATCCCAGCATCTCGAAATGGAAATGGGAATTCACCGGGACATTCTTCATCAGTCCCGTGACCGTATAGAGGTTCGTATCCCGCTCGATCCTGAGGGTCCTGCCAATCGGGTCTTCGTCACCAAAATACTTGCGGGCATAGCGTTCCGACATGACAAGGCTCCGGGGTGCCGTCAGCACGGTATGCGGATCGCCGCGAAGGAGTTTAAAATCGAATACATCGAAAAAGGTCGAATCGGCGAATATGAAATCCTCCTCCGTCTCCTGGAATTTTTTTTCCCCCGTCCGGCAGAGCCATCCCCCGAATTTACCGAATCGTGTCACGGTTTCCACTTCCGGGTAATCGTTCCTCAGGGCCTCCATCATCGGGGCAGCGGTGACGGCCTGGTTCAGCTCGTTCCCGGGCATCTGTCCCTTCACACAGATCCTGTAAGTTCTTTCAGCCTTTTCATTGAACCGGTCATAGGTCAGCTCATTAATGACATACAGCAGGATAAGGATACTGCAGGCCAGCCCGATGGCGAGTCCCACAACATTGATGAAGGTGTAGCCAAAGTGCCGGTAGAGGTTTCGAAACGCGACTTTCAGGATATTCAGGAACATATCAGGTTGAATTTTGGATTATTCCACCCTCAGGCTGCGTGCGGGATTAGCCGTGGCTGCCACATAGGAGGTATAACTGACTGTGAGCAGGGCAATCAGGAGTACGGCCAGGGCGACCAGGACCAGCGCAATTATGAATATCAGCGGGTTGAACCGGATGGGAAAGGCGAAATTCTCCAGCCAGGCTCTTATCCCGAAATAGGCCGGAAGGGAAAGCGCTGTTGCAATGGCCAGCAGTTTAAGCGTTTCCTTTGAAAGCAGAAGCATCACGATGTTTACGGAAGCTCCCATGGTTTTCCGTATGCCGATTTCCTTGGTCCTCTGGTTCGTGCTGTAGGAGATCAGTCCCAGGAGTCCCAGGCAGGAAAGGAAGATCGACAGGATCGAAAAGACCAGCAGGATCTGCCCGGTCCTCCGCTCCGTATCGAACAGCTTTCCGAAATCATCTTCCAGCCAGGTGTATTCAAAGGGATAATCCGAGGTAAAATCCTCCCATTGGCTGTGGACAAATTCGACGGTTTCGGCTGGATTTCCTTCCCCGAGCTTTGCGATGACCACTCCCCCGTAATTCCCCGGCATAAAATGAATGGCCACGGGATGGATCTCTTTGTGCATCGACTCAAAGTTGAAATCCTTCACCACGCCCACAATGGGATAATACCGGGCGATCTGCCCGTTTTCACCGGGTTCATAGAACCGGGTATTCAGCGGGTCCGTAATATTGAAGGCCCTGAGGGCGGATTCATTCACCACAACCCCGAAGGAGTCGGTTGCCATAGCGGGACTGAAAAACCTGCCCTGGAGGATTTCAAGACCGAGGGCCTTATCGTAATTATAACTTGCATAACAGGTGGAGAGTGTAAAAATGTCGCCCTTGTCCCGTCCCTCAAGCCAGTGGGCATTTTCCCAGTAGGTGTAGGAGGGAACATGCGTCGAGTTGGCCACCTCCAGGATATTGGCCTGCTGGCCGATTGCTTCCTTGAAGGCATCAATCTTCTTTCCCAGCACATCGGCCCGGTGAACGAGCAGCACGTTTTTCTTGTCAAAGCCGGGATCCTTCTTCTGCATGTAGGTCATCTGCCGGTTGACAATCAGGGTCCCCAGCAGGATCACGATGGTAACAGCAAATTGCAGGATAATCAGCAGGCTCCTGAGGAAATTCCTGCTGGTGCCGCTTTTCACATCCGCCTTGAGCACTGCAACGGGCCGGAATGCGGCCAGGACAAAAGCCGGATAACAACCCGAGAGAAGTCCCACTACCACGGCAAACAGGAGCAGCAGCGGGATGGTCATGGAATGGCTGAGAAGATTAAAATCAAGGTCAAGCCGCACCAGGTTGTCGTACCGGGGAAGCAGCAGGTAGACCAGGACAACGGCAATCACCAGCGAAAACAGGCTGAGCAGGACGGATTCGGCAAGGAACTGGGCGATCAGCAGGGAACGGGAGGATCCCACGACCTTCCGGAGTCCCACTTCACGGGCCCGCGTGATGGAGCGGGCAGTGGCCAGGTTCATGAAATTGATACAGGCAATGATGAGGATCAGTATGGCAATCACCATGAATATGTAAACGTACATCGGGTTCCCCCCGGGTTCCAGTTCGTACTGCAGGTTGGAATGAAGATGGATTTCCGTGATGGGCTGCAGGCGGTAGCCGTAGTAATTGCCTGCTGCCTCGAATTGCTCCAGGTCCACGCCCATGAACTGTTCCACCTCGGGACCCACATATTTAACCACCATTTCCTGCATGCGGGCTTCAAACTCTGCAGGATCCGTCCCCGGGGCAAGCACAAAATAGGTGTAGAAATTATGGTTCGTCCAGTATACGGACCTGCTCCTTCCGACCGAGCTCATGGAACCCAGCATCTTGAACTGAATGTGCGAATTCACGGGGACATCCTGAATGATCCCGGTGACGGTATAATAGTTCGTATCGCGCTCCACCTGTACGATTTTCCCCATCGGGTCTTCGTCGCCGAAATACTTTCTGGCATACTCCTTCGTCAGTACCAGGCTGCGCGGGTCTTTCAGGCAGGTCTCGGGATCCCCCTCCAGCAATTTGAAGCTGAAAACATCGAAAAATGTCGAATCAGCAAACAGGAAGCTATGTCCTGTTTCATAAAATTTCCGGTCCCCTATGCGGACCAGGATATCTCCCCGTTGGTAGAGGCGGACGGCATCTTCCACTTCAGGGTAATCCCTGAGCATGGCCTCCATCATGGGCGGCGAAGTCACGGCATGCCTCATCTCAGTTCCAGGCATATTGCCAAAGATCCATGCCCTGTAGATACGGTCCGATTTCTCATGGAAGCGGTCATAGCTGAGCTCGTTAAACACATACAGGAATATGAAAATACTGCTGGCCAGCCCGATGGCCAATCCCAGTACATTGATGAACGTATAACCGAAATGTTTTACCAGGTTGCGGAAGGCGACCTTGATGATGTTGCTGAACATGTAGCGGTAGTGTTAGGTTCCCGTATAAAATATATGACGCCGAAATTTATATAAAGTTACCGCTCCGTTCAAATATTTCAGGGTGAACTGCCGGCCGGTATCGGTAAACCGGCATTTATCCGGTGTGAACAGGCTGAGGGAATGATGCAGACTGCAATGGTCGAGGAGGCAGCTGAGTTAAAATCAGGGGACAAATTTGCCTATGCGATGGATAAGAGATATATTTAACGGCAAATTATAAACGTAAATTCTACAATAATTCTGCACAGATGGATGAATTAAAGTCACTGGAAGCCTGGTTTGTAACGGGAAGCCAGCACCTGTACGGTCCTGAGACCCTGAAACAGGTCGCAGCAAATTCTCAGGAAATCGTAAGGGGACTGAACACCGCCGGGAAGTCCCCCGTCAAGATCGTCTATAAACCCGTGGTCACCACCCCGGACGAGATCACGAAAATCTGCATCGATGCTAACGGATCACCCGCCTGCATCGGGCTGATCACCTGGATGCATACCTTTTCGCCTGCAAAGATGTGGATCGGGGGACTGAAACGCCTTGGCAAGCCCATTCTCCACCTGCACACGCAGTTCAACCGTGACATCCCCTGGGCAGAGATCGACATGGATTTCATGAACCTGAACCAGTCCGCACACGGGGACAGGGAATTCGGCTTCATGGTCAGCCGGATGAGGAGGGAACGGAAGGTCGTCGTGGGACACTGGAAGGATCCCGAGGTTTCCGAAAAGATCGGGCTATGGCTCCGGGTAGCCGCTGCCTGGCATGAATCACAGAGCATCAGGATCGCCCGTTTCGGGGATAACATGCGTGAAGTGGCGGTGACCGAAGGCGATAAGGTGGAGGCCCAGATGAAATTCGGCTGGTCCGTCAACGGTTATGGCATAGGGGAACTGGCTGCGGTGATAGGCAAGGTGACCGATGCGCAGATCGACCGGCTCTGCCAGCAGCTTGAATCGGAATATGAAATGCAGGCGGCACTCAGGAAGGGGGGCGCGAATCACAACTCCCTCAGGGAATCCGCCAGGATCGAGATCGGATTGCGCAGTTTTTTGGAGGAAGGGGACTTCGGAGGTTTCACCGATACCTTCGAGGACCTGCACGGCCTGGTGCAGCTTCCCGGACTGCCGGTCCAGCGCCTGATGAAAGACGGCTACGGTTTCGGGGCCGAGGGGGACTGGAAAATGGCGGCCATGCTGCGGACCATGAAGATCATGTCGGCCGGGCTTCCCGGGGGCAATTCCTTCATGGAGGATTATACCTACCATTTTGATCCGGCCGGTATGCGCGTCCTGGGCGCCCACATGCTGGAGATCTGCTCTTCCATCGCCGACGGCAAACCAAAATGCGAGATCCATGAACTGGGCATAGGCGGGAAAGCCGACCCGGTCAGGCTCTGCTTTAACGTACCGGAAGGCCCGGCCATCAACGTCAGCGTACTCGACATGGGGAACCGCTTCCGGATCCTGGTCAACGAAGTGGACGCAGTGCTGCCCCCGCAGGACCTGCCCAAACTGCCCACGGCCAGGGTGCTGTGGGATCCCAAGCCCGATCTGAAGACGGCCGCTGCCGCATGGATCCTTGCAGGAGGGGCACACCACACCGTCTACAGCCAGAACCTCACATCCGAACACATCATGGATTATTCCGCCATGGCGGGTGTAGAGTTCCTGCTGATCGATAAGGATACCAACCTGAGGGATTTCCGGAACGAAATCCGCTGGAACGAGGTGTATTACCACCTGAAAGGATTCTAAGTACTGATGAACATGGACCTGCTGCCTGGATTTAATGGTGGACTTTCGGACGTAAAAGCCTTTTTCAGTGAAAAGGCTTCCGGGGGGGAAGGATTGTTCCAGGCGGGAAAGGACGGGGTGAAGAGCATCCTTACAGCCGCCGATAACAAGGCAGATTTTATTGTTTACAGGGATAAAACCCTGGTCTATGTAAAATCACAGCTGGGATATCCTGCCATCTACGAGCTCCGTCCGCCGGTTTTCGACCCCCCGGCAGAGGCAGTGCTGATGGACCTGGATGGGACCAGCATACGGAGTGAGAAGTTCTGGATCTGGATCATTGAAAGGACAACTGCCCGGCTCCTGGGCAATCCTTCCTTCAGCCTGGTGGATGAGGACGAGCCGCATGTTTCCGGGCACTCGGTTTCGGAACACCTGGAGCACTGCATAAGAAAATACTGCCCGGAGAGGACCGTAGAGGAGGCAAGGCGGATCTATTTCGAGATCACCCACCATGAAATGAATGAGATCCTTGAAGGCCGTGGCAGGCAGGATGCGTTCGTACCCAACCCGGGACTGAAGGACTTCCTCCTGGCCCTGAAATCACACGGCATCAAAATCGGCCTGGTCACATCCGGCCTGTATGAAAAAGCATGGCCGGAGATCCTGTCTGCATTCCGTACCCTCGGCCTCGGGGATCCCCTGGATTTCTACGATGCCATAATTACAGCGGGACAGGCACTGAGAAAGGGCCAGACCGGCACGCTCGGGGAACTGGCGCCAAAGCCCCATCCATGGCTATACGCGGAAACCGCACGCATCGGGCTGGAAATGCCCTCCGGGAAGAGGAACCGGGTGATCGGGCTGGAGGATTCCTCCGCCGGGATCCTGTCCATACGCCTGGCCGGGTTCGCAGCCCTGGGAATTGACGGAGGCAATATCCGGCAGAGCGGGATGATCCCGCTTTTAAACGGGTATTATAATAACCTTATGGATGCACTGCCGGCAATCCTGGGCTAAGACCGGCACCGGAATTCCTATTCAGACAGTTTTTGATAGCGCAGGATGCTCATAATAAAAGCATCGTCATATCCCATCTGCCTGATCGAAGGCAGCCTCTGTATGGCTTCCTGGATATTTTCGAAGTCCCCGTAAACATACCGGTGGAACCCGTCTTTCCCCTTGTACATGACCACACCCTCCAGGGGTTTGAAATGGCTTGTGCCGACCGGGGTTTTCAGCGCCATGATCTGTATGGTAAAACTTGCCGTCACGCTGATCCCTTCCTCCGACATCCTGGCGATCAGCCTTTCCAGGTCTCGCTGCTCGAGCATCCCGGCATCGGGGTAACCGGCATCGATCACCTCGTTCAGGTACTGCATGGCATGGACCTTATGACTGAAATTCCCGGCGGTATACAGAAATGCTGAATCGGTGATGATCAGGGCGGTCTGCTCCCCTGCCACCACATCCGGAATAGTATCCAGCATTACGCTGCTGTTCACCAGCAATACGGTGAAGTACTGATCAGTTTTCGGCCGCAGATTTTCGGGCACGAAGATGTCCGCAACACGTATTTTTTCAGTGCGGAGGTTCTCCAGTTCCATGGAAACATGACGGTTAAGCCTCCTGCCCTCCGGGCTGTCCGTGCCATCCTCATAACGGTTTATAGCAATGGGACGGATCTCTCCTGCTGCCGTTACCTTTATCCGCGATTTCTGGACACCCTTCCTGATCAGGTAATCGGCAACCGATTGCGCCCTTCTCTCCGAAAGGCGAAGATTGTATTCATCGGTTCCCCTGGCATCGGTGTGGCCGGTAAGTTTGAGCTTTATTGCGGGATTCTCCTGCATGACCTCCAATACCCGTTCCGCTTCTTCCTTACCTTCTGCTGAAAGTTCATAGGAATCATATTCGAACAGGATGTTGTTCAGGACGTAATAATTGTCCGGATCCGTCTCACCCGGGGGTATGGTTTCGCTTTCCGGGGCAGAAGGTCCAGGGGGACCGGCTGAGCTCGCCGAAGTGCCAGCCAGGTCTGAAGTAGTTGATGGCCCGGAAACCTTGAGCGATCCGGCATCGGTCCGCTCCCCTTCATCCTGCCTTCTGGCCGCGATCTGTATCGGTTCTGCCTTCGAGCGGAGGGTGTAGATGCTTCTGGCGGGACTGATATCCTTGATGATAGTTGAACAGTAGGCTCCCTGCCCGCTCTTGCGCGGATAATAGAAAAGATCATCATCAGCCGTGCTGATCGGGTAACCGAGGTTTTGGGGGAATGACCACCCGGCATCAAAAGGCACGGCAGAAGATCGCCTGCCGGATTCCTCATCGCTGCCCAGGGTCATCGTGGGCAGTCGCTCAGCGACAAAATAATCGAAACCACCCATGGTGGCATGTCCCTGGGAACTGAAGTAAAGCTTCCTGCCCAGGTCCGCCAGGAAAGGGGTTTCCTCACTGTAATGCGAATTGATTTTCGGTCCCAGGTTCCGGGCCTCCCCCCAGTCCCCCTCCACGGTCGTCTCCGATACCCAGATATCGAGGGCTCCCTCTCCCCCTGGACGGTTACTGGTAAAGTACAACATCTTCCCGTTATAGGAAATGCAGGCATGGGTCTCGGAATAATCGGTGTTGATATTCCGGTTCAGGGGGATCATTCTGGTCCATTTACCGTTTTTCAGGTAACTGATGTAAATGTCCGATCCGTACATATCCTTTTTGACCAGGTATAATTCCCTCCCGTTTGCAGTCAGGGATGTCGGGTAACAGTCCCCGTCCGAACCAAGCTCTTCGTTGATCACCCTGGGCTCAGTCCATCCCCCGCCGGGCAGCCTGCTGGTCATCATGATAGCATGATAAAGCTGGCGGTCCGTCATGTAGATAATGGTCGTATCGTCGTAGGATACCACCGGATTGTAATTCGCCGGGAACCGGTTGACCGCTTCATCCATCCTGATGAACTCGATGTTCACGGGATGGGTGACCATGCTCTTTGCCAGTTCGCAGGACTTGATCTGGTTGTTCACATATTCGATATCCGCAAAATTCCTTTTGATCATCACATCCCTGTACCTCTCATACTCCCTGATGGCACGATCAAATTCCTCGTTGATGTGATAGGCCCGGGCAAGAGCGAAAAGGGCCTCCCTGGGGGCTGACCTTTCCTTGTATGATCCTTCCCGGTAGGCGGGGGACATGTTCTCCACCGCCCGTTCGAGATGGGGAATGGCCTTCTCTTTTTCACCGTAGATGCTCAGGTAGCAGGCCCCGGCCAGGAAATGCAGGTTGGAATTGTCCGGATCGGTTTTTAAAAGCTCGGTGTACAGATGCAGGGCTTCCTGGTATTCCTCTGTCATGAAAAAAAATTCCGCATCAAGAAAAGTTTTCCTGAAGAGCGCCTTATCCTGCGAAAAGATCCCGGGAAAAATGCATATGAGGATGAGGTTTATGTAAATAATCCTTTGCATATCAGGATAAATGACAGACCCGGTCCAAATATATAGAAATTGAAGGTTCAACAGGTGAAAAGTTATCCACGGTCCTTTTAACATTTCCGAATGCATGCTAACACATCCACAGCGATGATATCCATTCCGTTATCGGGAAATAAGTTCCGCCTGCCCTGCAAATGAGTTCCGCCGCTTTGCCGGCCTCGGGATGCAAGGGCGTGGGACCCGGCTGTTGCGTTTTTTATAAAAATTGTTATATTGCAATACAGAGTCCCGGAATAACCAAAGAAGAACCTGTGAAAAAGAAATATGAACTTGAGTATACCCTGAATTCTTCCCCCAACGTTTTATTCAATCGTTTGAGTACCCCGGGGGGACTCTCGGAGTGGTTTGCCGATGATGTGAACCTCCAGGGATCGGTCTATACATTCATCTGGGAAAGTACGGAACAGCAGGCTGAAGTAATCCAGAGAAAGGATAACAAATACATCAGGTTCCGGTGGATCGAGGAAGAAGATGATCATTCCTATTTCGAATTCCGGCTTACACAGGATGAACTCACCGGTGATGTTTCACTCCTGATCACGGATTTTGCATATGAGGACGAAAAAGACGACGCAATTGATCTCTGGGATACCCAGGTTGCCGAATTAAAACATGTGATCGGTCTCTGAAATATCTTACCTTTATTCCCGTTTTCCAGTAAACATCTGTTCGGATGCGTTTAAAGGCCAAGCGTTTGCATATTCTGCTGCTTAAGTCCTTTGCGGGACCCTTTGCTCTTACGTTCCTGATCGTGATCTTCATCATGGTCATGCAGTTCCTGTTCAAATACATCAACGACCTGATCGGGAAGGGACTCGAATTCCCGGTCGTATCCGAGTTTCTCCTGTACCTTACGGCTTCCATGGTGCCCATGGCACTTCCCCTGGCGATCCTCATGGCTGCCCTTATGACCTTCGGCAACCTGGGTGAATACTACGAACTCACCGCCATGAAATCCTCCGGGATTTCCCTGATCAGGATCATGCTTCCGCTTATCATCCTGATCGTATTCATGAGCTTCGGGGCCTTTGCATTCTCGAATTACGTCATTCCGGTAGCCAACCTAAAGTTCCGGTCGTTGCTATGGGACATCCAGCGAAAAAGGCCGGCTTTCAACATAGTCGAAGGCATTTTCTACAACGGGATAGAGGGATTCAGCATGCGTATAGACAGGAGGGATCCCAATACCAACATGCTTTACGGGATAAGGATTTATGATCATACCGACCGCAAGGGCAATAACATGGTAACGGTGGCGGATTCAGGCTTCATGGAGGTCTCTTCAGATGACACCTACCTGATCTTCACCATGTACAGCGGCTGCACCTATGTTGAAATTGACTCGGACCGAAAAAACAGGCAGGGATTTACATTCCCCGACAGAAGGGATTATTTCCAGGAGCAATCCATGCTGATCGAGCTGACGGGTTTCGGGCTGGACCGTACGGATGAATCCCTTTTCAAAAGCAATACCTCGATGATGAGCCTCGGCATGCTCGAGCATTACCAGGATTCGTTTAAAACGGAGATCGGCCGGATTTACGACGGACTGGAAGAAACCCTGATCACGCGAACCTATAACACTTACCGGCGCGCTGGTCCCCGCTTCGATGCAGCCAGGCAGGCGCGGAAGGATACGGTCATTTACAGGCTCAATATAGACAGCGTTTTTCTTTCACTTCCGGACCGGAACCGTGCTCAGACCCTGGAATCGGCACTTTCACAGGCCCGTGCATCAATGAATTTCATCAGTACTTCCGAAAGCAATTCCAGCTCAAAAGTTTCGCGCCTTCGAAGATACCAGATCGAGATCCACAGGAAATTCACCCTGTCGATCGCCTGCCTGATCTTTTTCTTCATCGGTGCCCCGCTCGGGGCGATTATACGGAAAGGGGGACTGGGTATGCCCACGGTGATTTCCGTTCTTTTCTTCCTGGTCTGGTACATCCTGTCCATGTCCGGGGAACAGTTCGCAAGGGACAGTGCCCTTGCCCCCTTTGCAGGCATGTGGCTTTCTTCGGTAATTCTCCTGCCCATAGGGATCTGGCTGACGTATAAATCCATGACGGACTCGGCACTGCTCAACATGGAAACTTACAGTTCCTTTGTTCGCAAAATACGACGAAGGATCCGGTACGTCCGCATTAAATTTGGACTCTTAAAATGAATATCCTGATTCTCAGCACGAAAATGCCCTGGCCCCCGAGAGACGGAGGGGCCATTGCCACGCTGAACCTTGCAACGGGACTGGCGAGAAACGGGGCCGACGTCACCCTTCTTGCCATGAATACCGGGAAGCACTATTTCCCGCCCGAAGATATCCCTGCCCGTATACGGGACATTCTCCACATCCGGTCCGTGGATGTGGATACACGGATACGCCCGCTCGCACTGATGAGAAATTTCCTGTTCTCGTCCTACCCATACATTGCCGAACGGTTCATTTCGGAACCTTTCCGGCAGGAGCTCGAGAAAAGCCTTATCGAAACGGACTTTGACATCTTCCAGATCGAAGGCCCTTACCTGGGACATTACCTCCCGTTTACGGGCAAAGGCCCCATCCACTCACTTCGTGCACATAATCTTGAATACCGTATATGGGAATTGAGGGCAAGCGAGGAAAAGAATCCATTCAAACGCCTGTATTTCAGGTCCCTCTCCCGCAGGATCCGGGAACTTGAAAAACGGCTTCTCCGGGAACTGGACGTCCTGGTCCCCATTTCTGAAACCGACGCCGAAGGATTCCAAACGATGCGGCATGATCTGCCCGTACTGGTCTGCCCGACCGGAATGGACCTGGAAAACTACCCGGCCGGGTATTCCGAAGGAGAGATCCGGCTTTTTTACATCGGGGCACTGGACTGGGCACCGAACCAGGAGGGACTGGACTGGTTCTTCAGGAATGCCTGGCCGGCGATCCTGGAACGCTGGCCCGAACTGGTGCTGCATATCGCAGGACGCAATTCCTCCCATTATTTCACCTCCTCCCATCCTCCTAATGTTTACCAGGAAGGCGAGATCGACGATGCGATATCCTTTTACCGCGAACATAACGTCATGATCGTTCCCCTGCTCTCGGGCAGCGGCATACGGATAAAAATACTCGAGGCCATGGCCATGGGCAAGGTGGTCATCAGCTCGACCATAGGTGCTTCCGGGCTCGGGGTAAGGGACGGGGAACATCTTTTCATTGCCGACTCCGCCGCTGATTACATCAGGATCCTGGCGTCCCTGAGCAAACATCCCCGGCTTATGCGCGAAACAGGGCACCAGGCCCGCCAGTTCGTTATTGAAAATTTTGATAACTTAGTGCTCTCCAAAAGACTGATCTCCTTTTATAAAGCGCAGCTCGCATGATCTGGGAAATAGCATTCTGGGCGTCTTTTCTGGCCATTTTGCATTCGTATGTCCTTTATCCCTTGATCATCAGCATACTGGCCAGGTACCATAAGGATAATTCCGATGTGCTTGAAACTTCGGAAAATCTTCCTTTCGTTTCGATCATCATGGCCGTCTACAACGAAGAGATCGTGATCTCCGAAAAACTCAAAAGTATTTTCCATACCAGCTATCCCGAAGAAAGGATCGAAGTTCTTGTCGGCTCGGACGGCTCCACCGACAAGACAAACGAAAAGCTGCATATCTGGGCCAATGAAAGTGAAGCGCTGAGGTTTTACCCCTTTACCCAAAGGCAGGGCAAACCGGCTGTGATCAACAGGTTGAGGGACGAAGCCATGGGCGAGATCCTGATCTTCACCGATGCCAACGTCATGTTCACGGTTGACACGATCTTCGAGCTGGTGAAACATTTCAGAAATCCTGGGATCGGCCTGGTGGGAGCCAACATCAGCAATGAGCGGATCGACCGGAGCGGGATCTCCCTGCAGGAATGGTCATTCATTTCCAGGGAAATCCGGATGAAATATCACGAGGGAAAGATCTGGGGGACCATGATCGGGGCTTTCGGCGGCTGTTATGCCATCCGGAACGAATACTTCAGCCGCGTGCCGGACGGATTTGCAGTGGATGATTTCTACATAACCATGAAGGTGGTGGAACGGAAAAAGCGCTGCATACTTGAAATGAAGTCGGTATGCGTGGAAAATGTCCAGAACCAGCTTTCCGAGGAATTCCGGCGCAAGATCCGTATTTCTTCGGGTAATTTCCAGAACCTGAGGGCCTTTTACAGGATGCTGTGGCCTCCTTACACGGGAATTGCATTCAGTTTCATGTCGCACAAGGTGCTCCGCTGGCTGGGTCCCTTTTTCATGCTCCTGCTCCTGCTTTCAAGTTACATGCTTTCACAGGCCAGCCAGTTCTACAGGATCCTGCTGCTGATACAGGGGATACTGCTCGTGATCCCGATTATTGACCTTTTATTAAGAAAAATAGGCATACATATTGTAATTTTGCGGTTCATAACTTATTTCTACAGCATGAACCTGGCCCTGCTGGCAGGTTTTTTTAAATTTTTAACTGGAAGGGAAACAAATGTCTGGAAGCCTACAAAAAGAACGGCAAGCTGAACTGGGTGTTTTCAATACGATCGATGAGGCCATTGAAGAGATCCGTAAAGGGAATATCATCATAGTGGTGGATGATGAGGACCGGGAAAACGAAGGGGATTTCGTGGTAGCCGCAGAACTGATCACGCCGGAAACCGTCAATTTCATGGCCACGCATGGAAGGGGACTCATATGTGCCGCACTGACCGAGGAAAGGTGCACCGAACTGGAACTGGACCTGATGGTGGGAAAAAATACAAGCCTGCATCAGACCGCCTTCACGATATCGGTCGACCTGATGGGTCATGGTACAAGCACCGGTATCTCTGCCAGTGACCGAGCCAAGACGATCAGGGCACTCGTCGACCCGGTCACCAGGCCCGCTGACCTGGCCCGGCCGGGACACATTTTCCCTTTAAAATCGAGATCTAAAGGGGTGCTCCGAAGATCGGGGCACACCGAGGCCACCGTTGACCTTACGCGCATGGCAGGCCTCAGGCCCGGCGGCGCGCTGGTGGAGATCATGAACGAGGACGGTTCCATGGCAAGGCTTCCCCATTTGCTTGAAATTGCGGAAAAATTCAACCTGAAGCTGATCACCATCAAAGACCTCATCGCATACCGCCTGAAATCGGAAAGCATTGTCATCAAGGGCGTGGAGGTTAGCCTCCCCACCCAGTACGGGAACTTCAGGCTCATTCCCTTCATACAGGAATCGAACGGTCTGGAACACGTCGCCCTGGTAAAGGGCAGCTGGACACGCGAAGAGGCCGTTCTGACAAGGGTCCATTCTTCCTGCATGACGGGGGACATATTCGGTTCCTACCGCTGCGATTGCGGTCCCCAGCTCCACAAAGCCATGCAGATGATCGAAGAAGAGGGCAAGGGAGTGATCATCTACCTGAACCAGGAAGGAAGGGGAATCGGCCTTTTCAACAAGATCAGGGCTTATAAGCTCCAGGAACAGGGCAAGGATACCGTGCAGGCAAACCTCGACCTCGGGTTTTCCGCCGACGAGCGGGACTATGGCATAGGGGCCAATATACTGGTTGAACTGGGACTGGGAAAACTCAGGCTCATTACCAACAATCCGGTTAAACGCGCGGGACTCGAAGGATACGGGCTGACTATAGTGGAGAACGTTCCACTCGTGATTGAACCCAACAAATACAATGCCTTTTACCTGAAAACCAAGCAGGACAGGATGGGACATTTCCTTGACCTGGCGAAATATAAACCGGAAAAATGAGAATCGTTTTCATGGGTACACCGGAGATCGCTGTCTCCAGCCTGGATGCTCTGCGCAGGGATGGACACGAGATCGCAGGGGTGGTTACCGCACCGGACAGGCCCACAGGCCGGGGAAGGCAGTTGAAATCCTCCGCTGTCAAGACTTACACCCTCAAACACGGGATGCAGGTCCTTCAGCCCGAAAACCTTAAGGATCCCGGGTTCCTGGCCCGGCTTCAGTCAATGAATCCCGACCTGATCGTCGTGGTGGCTTTCCGGATGCTTCCCGAAGAGGTCTGGGGAATGCCGCCCCTTGGCACGATTAACCTGCATGCCTCCCTCCTTCCCCAGTACAGGGGAGCGGCACCCATCAACCGTGTGATCATGAACGGGGAAACGAAGACGGGTGTCAGCACATTTTTCATCGAACGGGATATCGATACCGGGAAGATCATCCTTCGCGAACCGGTCCCCATATCACCCGATGACAATGCAGGGAGCCTGCATGACCGGATCATGAAAACGGGTGCGGAACTGCTTGTCAGGACGGTACGCATCATAGAGGAGGGAAATCCGCCCAGGATAGACCAGTCTGAACTGATCGAACCGGGAGAAGAGTTGAAAACCGCCCCCAAGATCTTCAGGGATGATTGCCGCATCCGCTGGAACCGTCCCGTGCAGGAAGTTTATGATTATATAAGGGGACTCTCCCCTGTCCCGACCGCATGGACGATCCTTGTCCCCCCGGACGGCCAGGAACGCATACTGAAAGTCTATGCCGCAGAAAAAATGGAAAGGGAAAGCATTTTCAGACCCTCTACCCTGCTTACGGATGGCAGATCGAGGTTCGAAGTGGTCTGCCGCGACGGCATGCTAAACCTGACGGAAGTCCAGCTCGATGGACGGAAAAGAATGGGCATCGAGGAATTCATGCGCGGCATGGAGGATCTGTCTTCATTCAGCATCCGGGATGACAATGAATAATTAACTACGGTCCCTCATGCCCCTCAGGACCCTCCTGGCCGTCAGTACCCTCCAATCCGGCTGTATCCTTTTTCTTGCGCAGGTTGATGACATCCCCTGCTTCGGGTTCATCACCCGGTTGCATAAGGTTCATCTGCAAGAGCTTATGGAGTTTGATCCCGTACATCTGTGAGATCTGGTACATGGTTTCGCCTTCCTCGACCGTATGGAACCTGTATTCAACGGAAGCCTTGTTCCGCTTGGGCTGCAGGTAGAGTACCTGTCCCGCATGAAGTTTTGAATCCCTCGGAATCTCGTTGTATTTGGCCAGTTCGAAGGGCATCAGGTCAAGTTCTTTGTCCAGGCTCTGGTAAGTATCCCCCTCCTTCACAATGATGTAGTTGATGCGGTTTCGCACAAGGATCCTCCGCTTTCCGACCTCGATCTCCAGGTTATCGATATCAGCCAGATCCTGCTGCTCACGGGCCGCAAATTCCTTCGTCCAGCCTTCGCCGGTGTCGTACTGGTGGAGATCGTTCTCCTCGATGATCCGGATCAGCAGTGCCGCGTAGCTCGGCGAAGTCGCATAGCCGGCCTTTTTGAGACCCTTTGCCCAGCCCTCGTAATCGATCGGCTCGAGCTCGAAAAGGAAGGAGTAGCGGGGACTGCCCATTAAAAAGTCCGTGTGGTCGGCGTAGGATTCATGGACCGTCTTGTATTTCCTGAAGCATTCATTTCTCTTGTCATCGTCGTGGATGATCCTCTTTCCCTTCCAGCCATGGCACTTGATCCCGAAATGATTGTTCCCCCGTTTGGCAAGGGTGGAATTTCCGTTATCCGATTCCAGCATCCCCTGCGCAAGTGTGATGCTGGCCGGGATACCGCTTCTCAGCATTTCCTCTATGGCCAGGTCGCGGTACATCTCTATGTAATCCTCACGCGTCCACTTCTGGGCACCCGCTGCCAGTGAACCCGCCAGGAATACCGTCACGATCAGCCGGCCTTTCAAAAAAGAATTCATGCGATGAGATTTTGGGGACTAAAATACTATTTACCTCCAATGCCTTTTGGGGGAAGGGCTTGGACTTATCAACAAGATTTGTAATTTTGAACGAATCCCCGGGGATTAAACGTGGAAATCCGCATAAATATTGAAGAAGCGGCTTCGCCTGAAAACCTTTCCAAAAAGGAGCAGCAGGTCATCGCCGCCGCACGGCGGGCAGCAGCAGATGCCTATGCCCCCTACTCCGGGTTCCGGGTAGGCACCGCCCTGCTGCTTGATAACGGGGAACTGGTCCGGGGGAATAACCAGGAAAATG
>Ga0307445_10000819_pt1 | contig 17204 bp, 29 predicted proteins | sample SalMarSW160330MG_FD_202147 | JGI IMG/M metagenome (GOLD analysis project Ga0307445, IMG submission 202147) | Salt marsh sediment microbial communities from the Plum Island Ecosystem LTER, Massachusetts, United States - SW1603-30 | ecosystem: Environmental > Aquatic > Marine > Intertidal zone >...
ACACGCCGTTTTTCCCGGGGTACCGGCCGCAGTTTTATTTTCGGACTACGGACGTGACGGGAGTGATCAAGCTTCCGGAGGGAGTGGAGATGGTGATGCCCGGGGACAACGTGAACATGGAGGCGGAGTTGATCACGCCCATTGCCATGGAGAAGGAGCTGCGGTTTGCCATTCGGGAGGGAGGCCGGACGGTGGGCGCGGGAGTGGTGACCGAGGTGCTGGAGTAAAAGACCGGAACCGGTCAAGCGAGGCGATGCGCGAAAAGCCCACAAGAGGATTCTCCCGGATTGCCGAAAAAGCCGTTTAGGACAAAAATACGAAGGCTGATTGTCGTAATCAAAATCGAATCTGAAGGATTGGTGGATGAACGGACAGAAAATCAGAATTTGGCTTAAGGCATACGATCACCGATCGCTGGATAAATCGGCCCGGGAGATCGTAAGAACGGTCACCCGCACGGGCGCGCGGATAACCGGACCGGTGCCCCTGCCCACCAAGAGGAGAGTCTACACGGTGCTGCGATCCCCGCACGTGGACAAGAAATCCCGGGAGCAGTTCGAGACCCGCATTCACAAGAGATTGATAGATATCTACGATTCCACGCCTCAGACGGTGGATGCTCTGATGAAGCTGGATTTGCCGGCGGGAGTGGACGTGGAAATAAAAGTATAAAGACAACAGGCGGCATACAGTAGGCAGACGCAGACGGTTGAGAGTGAGAAGATGGCTGACGGAATTATCGGAAAAAAGCTGGGCATGACCCGGGTCTTCGACCAGGAGGGACGGGCCGTGCCGGTTACGGTTATCGAAGCCGGACCCTGCCCGGTGGTGCAGATCAAAACCTCGGGCCGGGAAGGTTACGATGCCATACAAGTGGGTTTTGGCGAAAAGAGGAAAAAGCTCTTCACCTTGCCGGTTCTGGGCCATTTCCAAAAGGCCAAGATCGAGCCCCGCAGGATCCTGAAGGAGTTCCGGACCGAGGGAGCGGAGCAGTTCAAGGTGGGGCAGGAATTGAAGGTAGAGATGTTTTCGCCGGGAGAGAAAGTCGACGTCAGCGGCATCTCCAAAGGCTTGGGATTCCAGGGCGGCGTCAGAAGACACGGCTTCCGCGGCGGGTCCAAAACCCACGGGCAGTCGGACCGCATGAGGGCGCCCGGCTCCATCGGAGCCAGCTCTTATCCCTCCCGGGTTTACAAGGGACAGAGGATGGCGGGAAGAATGGGCGGCAAGAAGGTCACGGTCAGAGGGCTGGAAGTGGTTCAGGTGGACCAGGAGAGGAACCTGTTGCTCCTGAAAGGAGCGGTTCCGGGCAAGCCCAATTCCTACCTGACCATCAGGAAAGCTTAAAGATCAAAGGACGAGTATGCTTAGCGCGGTTTTATACGATAAAGACGGAAACAAAAAGGAAGACTTCCAGTTGGACCAGAAGCTTTTCGGGCAGAAGGCCAACCTTCCGGTGATGCACCAGTACGTCAAAGCCTACCTGGCCAACCAGAGACAGGGGACCGCCAAGGCCAAGAACCGCAGGGAGGTCTCAGGCGGAGGCACCAAACCCTGGAGACAGAAGGGAACCGGAAGGGCACGAGCCGGATCCAACACCTCACCCGTATGGGTGGGCGGCGGCAGAGCCTTCCCGCCAGTGCCACGTGATTATCGCACCAGCCTGCCCCGGAAGATGAGGCGGCAAGCGCTGTTGTCGGGATTATCGGCAGCGGCGGCGGAGAACCGGATTAAGATAATCGAGGAGGTCAGCCTGTCGGCTCCCAAGACCAAAGTCATGGTTCAGCTTTTCGATAAGTTGGGAGTGGCGGGATCGAGAATTTTGTTCCTGACCGAAGGAAAGGATGAAAACCTGCGGCGATCCTGCACCAATCTGAAAGGCCTGATGCACAAGCGGGCCTGTTTGGTCAACCCCTATGATCTTCTGGCCTGCGACTTCGTGGTGCTCACCAAGAGTGCCCTGGACAGCTTAACGGAGGTGTTCGCCAAATGAAAGGCGCTCGCGGGATCATCATCAAACCCCTGGTCTCGGAAAAAGGAGCCAATCTCCGCGCGGATCAGAACAAGTACGTGTTCCAGGTGGATAAGGAAGCCAACAAGCTTCAGATCAAGAAGGCGGTGGAGGAGCTTTTCAAGGTTAAGGTGGAGGATGTAACCACCATGGTCAGGCACGGCAGGCCCAAGAAACTGGGAAGGTTCGAAGGGCGCCGGGCCGACTGGAAGAAGGCCATAGTGAAGCTGAAAAAGGGAGAAGTCATAGAGCTCTTTGAGGCGGTCTAGACGCACCCCACTGGGGTTGGCCCATACGACCTTATCCCATAGAGCTAATTGAGGTAAGCAGATGCCCATAAAGACGTTCAAACCGACCACGCCGTCGCTGAGATTCAAGACGGTGTCTGTCTTCGAAGAGGTAACCCGCTCCACTCCGGAGAAGTCCCTTCTGGTGCCTCTGAGGAAAAGCGGCGGCCGCAACAACCAGGGCCGGGTCACCTGTCGCTATCGGGGCGGAGGTCACAAAAGATTCCTGCGGGTCATAGATTTCAAACGGGAGAAGCTCAACATCCCGGCCAAGGTGGCCAGCATCGAATACGATCCCAACCGTTCCGCCCGCATCGCCCTGCTGCATTATGCGGACGGCGAGAAAAGATACATATTGGCCCCACTGGGCCTGAAGGTCGGCGACCGGCTGATGGCGGGAGAGGACGTGGAGATCAGGCCGGGGAACGCCATGCCCCTGGGCAAGATTCCCCTGGGGACCATGATCCACAACGTGGAGCTGAAAAAAGGCAAGGGTGCGCAAATAGCCAGGGGCGCGGGAGCATATGCCCAGGTGGTGGCCAGGGAAGGGGGGATCGGACATCTCCGGCTGCCTTCGGGAGAGGTGCGGTTGGTGCGGCTGGATTGCTTTGCCACTATCGGCCAAGTGGGAAATTTAGACCACGAGAACGTAACTCTGGGCAAGGCCGGGAAGACCAGATGGCTGGGCCGACGACCGCGGGTCAGAGGCGTGGCCAAAAACCCGGTGGACCATCCCATGGGCGGGGGAGAGGGCAGATCATCCGGCGGCAGACATCCCTGTACTCCCTGGGGGAAAATCACCAAGGGTCTCAAGACCAGGAAGAGAAAGCCCTCCGACAAGTTGATCGTCAAGAGAAGGAGCAAATAGTCGGGCTGGATTTGAACCGGGCCGATCTAAAGTCCGGGAAGACAGATAGAAGAAGACGTTGTGTCACAGAAGCATGCACCATCAGGTGCATATCGAGAGTGAACGAACAGACGAAAATGAATCTTCTTGCTGATAAGAACATTTCGGAGGTGGATTAGGAAATGGCAAGGTCTCTTAAGAAAGGTCCCTTTGTGGACGAGCACCTGCTCAAGAAGGTCTCGGCGCTCAACGATGCGGGAGAAAAAAGGGTGGTCAAGACCTGGTCCAGACGATCCACCATCATCCCGGAGTTCGTGGGACATACCGTGGCCGTGCATAACGGCAACAAGTTCATTCCCATCTATATCTCGGAGAACATGGTGGGACATAAGCTGGGCGAATTTGCCCCCACCCGGATATTCCGGGGACACTCCGGAAGGATAACCGAGAGATCCACCGCGCTGAAATAGAATTTTAGCCGGGAATCGGATCGCAGCCCGAAGGCAAAAGAGCAAATCATGGAAGCCAAAGCCAGAGCCAGATTCGTCAGGATGTCCGCCCGAAAGGTCAGGAGGGTGGCGGATCTCATCCGGGGAAAAAACGTTGAGGATGCGCTGAACATTCTGACCTTCACTCCCAAATCCGCCGCCGACATTCTGGAGAAAACCTTAAAGTCCGCCACGGCCAATGCCTTAAGCGAAGAGGGAACGGCCAAACTAAAGGCGGAGGATCTGCGAATAAAGAGCATACTGGTGGACGGCGGTCCAATCATGAAGAGGATCCGTCCCATGGGTATGGGAAGGGCTTATAGAATTAGAAAAAGGACCAACCACATCACGGTGGTGGTCACCGACGACAGGGATGAGAACCAGAAAGAAGAGAAGTAGCGGCAGGTTGACGTTGACCGGCATGTCTGTCAAAAAGACAAAATGGTCAGTTTGAGTTGTAAAAGATGAACCTAAGCGCGCAAAATTAAAACGGTAGGCTGACTTCGGAGCAACAGAACTCAAAAGAGAATTCGCCATAAGGAGGAGTAGTTGGGACAGAAGACCAATCCGGTAGGGCTGAGGCTGGGGATCATAAGGGGATGGAGCTCCAGGTGGTTTTCCGACACCAAGTTCGCCGATCTTCTGAAGGAAGATCTGATCATCCGAAGATACACGGAGAAGCGACTGGAGCATGCCGGGATCGCCGAGGTGGATATCATTCGGGCGCCCCGCAAGGTGACCCTGGACATTCACACGGCCAGGCCGGGCATCGTGATAGGCCGCAAGGGGGCTGAGGTGGACAAGCTGAAGGAGGAGCTTCAACTGCTCACCAAGAAAGAGGTGGCCATCAACATCATCGAGGTCAAAAAGCCCGAGCTGTCGTCCAAGCTGGTGGCCACCAGCATTGCCAAGCAGCTGGAGGGCCGGGTCTCGTTCCGAAGGGCCATGAAGAAAGCCATCTCCGCGGCCATGAAATCCGGCGCCGAGGGGATAAAGATCTCCTGCGGGGGAAGGCTGGCCGGCGCGGAGATCGCACGCACGGAGAAATACATGGAAGGCAGGGTTCCCCTGCATACCCTGCGGGCGGACATAGATTATGCCACGGCCACGGCTCACACCACCTATGGCTGCATCGGAGTGAAGGTGTGGATTTTCAAAGGCGAGATACTGGGCCCCAGCAAGGAGAAGGAAATGCCCGGCCGGGGCGATTCCTCGGCAGCCGAGTTGTCCGCGCCGTCCAAGCCCGGAGATGACCGGGCCAAGCGGGGGGACCGAAGGAAACGGAGACGCAGGACCAGGAAAGAGGACTAAAATCTCCGGGACCGGCGGTAAGGATCATAAACTCATGTTCTCCGCCGGACCGGATGTTGGAACCGGAATACGATTTGAGAGGGAAGTCGTGTCATGTTGATGCCCAAGAGAGTTAAGTACCGCAAACAGCAGCGCGGCCGGAGAAGGGGCAAGGCCTATCGCGGCTCGGAGATGAATTTCGGGGAGTTCGGCATCAAGGCTCTGGAGCCGGCCTGGCTCACCAACAAGCAGATCGAGGCGGCCCGGGTGGCTCTGACGCGACATATAAAAAGAGGAGGCAAGGTCTGGATCCGTATCTTTCCCGACAAACCGGTCACGGTGAAACCCGCCGAGACCAGGATGGGAAAGGGCAAGGGCGCCCCCGATCATTGGGTGGCCGTGGTCAAGCCGGGAAGGATTCTGTTCGAGTTGGAGGGAGTGACCGCCCAGCTGGCCCGGGAAGCGTTGAGTTTGGCATCGGCCAAGCTTCCCATAAAAACCAGATTCGTGACCAGGACTTCCATCTAAAGCCGGGAGGGTTCCCAGGGGATGAAGAAAGAGCAGATGAGAGAACTGACTAAAGAAGAGCTTCTGCAAAGAAGGTCGGAGATAGAGGAGGAGCTCTTCAACCTCAGAATCCAGAAATCCAGCAAGGAGCTGGACAATCCCCTGAGGCTGAGGGTGCTGAAAAGAGAAATGGCCCGGGTGAATACCATCCTGAGAGAGGACGAACTGAAAATCAGATCGTTGGCCCTGGGAGATAAAGAGACGACTTCGGCCGGTGAGAAACAGGAGTAAAGGCACGTGCAGAGAAACAAAAGAAAAGTGAGAGAAGGCTGGGTTACCTCCAACCGAATGAACAAGACCATCGTGGTGGCGGTGGAACGGCAATTCAGGCATCCTCGATATGAGAAGATGATCCGCCGGACGTCCAAACTGTACGCCCACGACGATCAGAATCAATGCCAGATCGGGGACAAGGTGAAGGTGATGGAGACCAAGCCTTTGTCCAAGCTAAAGAGGTGGAGGCTGGTGCAGGTGCTGGAGAAGGCCCAATAGAGAACCCAAGGACGGAAAGCCTGGCTGAAGGGAAGATGACCTATGATCAGAGAATATTCAAATCTGGTGGTGGCGGACAACTCGGGAGCCAAGAGGGTGATGTGCTTCCGGGTGCTGGGGGGAACCAGGCGAAGATATGCCCGCATCGGCGACGTCGTGGTGGTCACGGTCAAGGATGCCATCCCCGGCGGAACCGTCAAGAAATCCGACATCTGCAAGGCGGTGGTGGTGAGGACCACCCGGGAAACCAGGCGAAAGGACGGCTCCTACATCCGGTTCTCGGACAATGCCGCAGTGATCATAAACGAGTTGAACGAACCCAGGGGTACCAGAATATTCGGGCCGGTGGCACGGGAACTCAGGGAAAAGGAGTTCATGAAAATCGTGTCTTTGGCTCCGGAGGTTATCTGATCTAAAGCCAAAGATCCCCCATTACGAAATCGCAATGAGCGGAGAGAAAAGCCCAATCGGGCGGTGATAGAGATGAAGATAAAAAAAGGCGATACGGTACTGGTGATAGCCGGGGACGACCGGGGCAAGACCGGAAAAGTATTGAAGGTCTTCTCGGAGAAGAGCCGGGTGATAGTGGAGGGGGTCAACTTCATCAAGCGGCACACCCGCCAGACCCAGCAGATGCAGAAGGGCGGAATAATCGAAAAAGAAGCACCGGTGCACGTCTCCAATCTCATGCTTCACTGCCCCAGGTGCTCCAATCCCACCAAGGTGGCCTTTCGGATTCTGGAGGGAGAAGGCGGCGGGAAGTCCAAGAAGGTCAGGATATGTCAGAAATGCGGCGAGATAGTATAGATGCCCTCCTCGGCGGATGATTTTCCGCAAGAGAGCCGGCTCGCCGGTTTTGGAAGAAAGAAAAGATCATGGTCAAACCGAGAATAAAAGAGAAGTTCGAGAAAGAAGTGGCGCCTGCCCTGATGAAGAGATTCGGATACAAGAACGTGATGCAGGTGCCCAAGATGAAAAAGATCGTGGTCAACGTGGGGATGGGAGATGCCATCCAGAACGCCAAGCTCATGGATGCGGTATCCTCCGATCTGGCGGCCATCACCGGACAGAGGCCGGTGATCCGCAGGGCGGTCAAGGCCATATCCAATTTCAAGCTGAAGGCCGGCATGCCCATCGGGTGCATGGTCAGCCTGCGGCAGGCGCGCATGTACGAGTTCTTCGACCGCCTGGTGAATGTGGCCATTCCCCGCATTCGCGATTTTCGCGGAACCTCCCCCAAGTCGTTTGACGGCCGGGGCAACTACAACTTGGGCATCGTCGAGCAGATAATCTTTCCGGAGATAGACTACGACAAGGTGGAGAAGATAAAAGGAATGAACATCACCATCGTCACCACGGCCAAAACGGACGAGGAAGGCTTCGAGCTTCTGAGAAGCCTGGGCATGCCTTTCCGGCGATGACCTCAGGCAGAACGGTCGGGTGGAAAAGACTAAAAACGCCGGTCCACCGGATCGGCGGAGGGATGAACCAAAGGAGATCGATTGGCTAAGAAGGCGTTGATAGAAAAATCCAGAAGAAAGCCGAAATACCCGGTGCGCAAGCACAGTCGATGCGCTCGGTGCGGAAGGCCTCGCGGCTTCATGCGGGACTTTGGGTTGTGCCGCATCTGCTTCCGGGAATTGGCCCTAAGAGGAGAGATTCCCGGCGTGGTGAAGGCCAGCTGGTAACGGGCGGGAGCGCCAGGCGGGTAAACCGGCAAGCGGTAACAGGGAAGGACCTTTCATGAAACATACCGATCCTTTGGCCGACATGTTGACCAGGATAAGAAACGCGGCCAAGGCAAAACACAAGAACGTGGACGTACCCTCGTCCAACCTGAAAAAGAAGGTGGCCGGGCTGCTTTTGGAACGCGAATACATCAGCAGGTTCGTGGAGGTAGAGGACACCAAGCAGAACATCTTGCGCATATTCTTAAAATACGATCACGAGAACAACAGCTTGATTTCCGGGCTTCGTCGGATCAGCAAGCCCAGCCTCAGGATTTACGCGGACCAGAAGAAGATCAAACTGATGCAGCGAGAGATAGGACTTACCGTGCTCTCCACCTCCCAGGGGATCCTGGATCATCACCAGGCCCTGGAGGCAAAGGTGGGGGGCGAGGTGCTTTTCAAGATATGGTAATCTCCGGCCTTACGGGAAGGTGAATATGAGCAGAGTAGGCAAACTACCGATAGCCATTCCCTCCGGGGTGAAGATCAACCTGCGGAACAACCAGATCACGGTTTCCGGGCCCAAGGGCGAGCTGACCCACAGGATTCATCCTTCCATCCGGGTGGAGACGGGGCAGGATGAGCTGACCGTAAAACGGCCGTCGGATGCCAAGTTTCACAAATCCCTTCACGGTTTGACCCGATCCTTAATTGCCAACATGGTCGCCGGGGTTACCTCCGAATACCGGAAGTCTCTGGAGATTATAGGAATCGGATACAAGGCCGAACTCAAGGGCAAGAAACTCAACTTAGTCCTGGGTTTGTCTCATCCCATACTGTTTACCCCACCGGAGGGCATCCGCATAGAACTGGACGGGCCCACCAAAATCAGGATAGAGGGTATCGACAAACAATTGGTGGGGCTGGTGGCCGCCAAGATCAGATCTTTCAGACCTCCGGAACCATACAAAGGCAAGGGAATCAGGTACCAGGGAGAGCTGGTCAGGAAGAAGGCAGGCAAGACGGCCACTTGATGAGACATAGAACCACGGAAGTCATTGACTACGACGGAGAGCAATGGAAAGACAGGAAAGGCTGAAGAAAGCCAATCGAATCAGGAGAAGGCGGAGGGTACGAAAGGGGATTTTGGGTACCGGAGAAAGACCCCGGCTGTGCGTCTACAAAAGCCTCAGGCACATATACGCTCAGCTGGTGGACGACGGAGCCGGCCGTACCCTGGTGGGGGTGTCCAGTCTCACGCCGGATTTGAAATCCCAGCTTAAGCCGGAGGACAGCAAATCGGCGGTGAGCAAGAAGGTGGGGCTTCTTCTGGCCCAGAAGGCCCAGAAGGCGGGTGTGACCGCGGTGCTGTTCGATCGAAACAGGTATCCCTACCACGGAAGGATCAAGTCGCTGGCGGAGGGGGCCAGAGAGGGCGGCTTGGGCTTTTGATAACTGGCTGTTAAGTGTGATCAGCATGATGCGGCTGCGACGGTCGCAGTCGCCGGAAGAAGGGTTCAAAAGAAGAGGTGATTTTTGCCGAGATTGGATGAAGATCAGGCTTTAGAATTCGTCGAGAAGGTCATCTACATCAACCGGGTGGCCAAGGTGGTCAAGGGAGGAAGAAGGTTCTCCTTCACCGCCCTGGTGGCGGCCGGAGACAGAAAAGGCAAGGTGGGCGTGGGGTTGGGCAAGGCCGGAGAGGTGGCCGCGGCCATCACCAAGGGGACCGAGGCGGCCAAGAAGAGAATGCTGGAGGTGCCGTTAGTCGACGGGACCATTCCCCATCCGGTGGTGGGAAGATTCGGTGCGGCCAGGGTCCTGCTGAAGCCGGCCTCGCCCGGAACCGGGGTGATTGCCGGTGGTCCGGTGCGGGCGGTTCTGGAGGCGGCGGGGATTCAGGACGTCCTGACCAAATCCTTAGGTTCCCCCAATCCCCACAACGTGGTCAAAGCCACGATCAACGGCCTTCTGGACTTAAAGACGCTGAAGGAAAGAGCCCGGTTGAGATCGAGCGAAAAGAAACCGTAGCCTTAGATTCCAAATCGCTGCTGAAGCGGCGCGGGAATCGACAAGCTGTGTATTCGACGATCCCGGCCGGCCGCGGAGAGGCGTCCGGAGCCATGCCGCTAAAGCAGGTGGAATCTTACCTTAGGGAGAGCTTAGAGGTGGCCGGTAGACTTAGGATAAAACAGATCAGAAGCGTCATCGGACGCATCGAGAATCAAAGAAGAGTAATGCGGGCGTTGGGAATCACCCGGCTCTACCAGACGGTGGAGCATAAGGACACGCCCCAGATCAGAGGCATGATTCAAAAGGTCAATCATCTGGTGAAAGTGGAAGAGGTGTGATTTGGCAAGGACTTCCGCACAAGCGCGCAAGATAAGAGTGGGAACCCTTTCCCCGGCTCCCGGGTCGGTGGGCAAGAGAAAGAGAGTAGGCCGGGGTCCGGGCTCGGGTCACGGAAAGACCTCCACCCGGGGACATAAAGGGCAGCTGGCCCGCTCCGGAGCCAAGCGACGAGCCTGGTCCGAGGGCGGACAGATGCCCCTTCAGAGGAGGCTTCCCAAGAGAGGATTCACCAACATCTTCAGAAAGAAGTTTCAGGTGGTCAAGCTCTCGGATTTATCCCGGGTGGGCGGCGCGGAGGTGATCTCTCCCCAGAACATGAAGGAAGCCGGATTGATCAAGAAGGCCCACCAGCCGGTGAAGATACTGGGGCAGGGGGATCTGAAGACGGGCGTTACGGTTCAGGCCCATGCCTTCAGCCGAAAGGCCCAGGAGAAAATCCAGGCAGCGGGAGGCAAAGCCGAGGTGATCAGATGCTGAGAACCATAGAAAGCATCTTCAAAATCCCGGAGCTGCGCAAGAGAATCCTCTTCACCCTGGCCATTCTGGTGGTCTACCGGATAGGCGGGCACGTGCCCACCCCGGGGATAGACGCCCAGGCGCTGGGTGAGTTCTTTCGGGGCATGAGGGGATCGCTTTTCGGCCTGTACGACATGTTCGCCGGCGGAGCCTTTCAGAAGGCCACCATCTTCTCCCTGGGCATCATGCCCTACATATCGGCTTCCATCATCATCCAGCTTCTGGGCGCGGTAGTCCCCTACTTCCAGAAACTGCAGAAGGAAGGAGAGGAAGGGCGCAGGAAGATCACCCAATACACTCGTTACGGCACGGTTTTGATCTCGGCCTTACAGGCTCTGGGTACGGCAGTGTTTCTGGAGAGCCTTCAGCCCTCGGCCGGCAGGTTCGTGGTTCCGCATCCGGGCATGGGCTTCAAGCTGCTGACCATGATCACCTTCACCTGCGGCACCATCTTCATCATGTGGTTGGGCGAGCAGATCACCGAAAGGGGAATCGGAAACGGAATCTCCTTAATCATCATGATCGGAATCGTGGCCCGTTTCCCCAGCGGCCTGGTGGACGAGGTGAGGATGCTGAGTTTGGGTCAGAGGAACTTCTTCTCCGAGATATTCTTGGTGGCGCTGATGGTGGCGGTGGTGGCCGCCATCGTGCTGGTGACCCGGGCTCAAAGGAAAATCCCTGTTCAGTATGCCAAGCGGGTGGTAGGAAGGAAGATGTATGGGGGTCAATCCACCCACATCCCGTTGTCGGTGAACACCGCCGGGATCATTCCCATAATCTTCGCCCAGTCCATAATGTTCGCTCCCAGCACCTTATCGTCCTTTTTCCCCAACAGCGAATTCATGCAGAGTTTCTCCTCCTGGTTTCAGCCGGGAACGGCCCTGTATGCCTTCACCTACGGGCTGTTGATCGTATTCTTCGCCTATTTCTACACCGCCATCGTATTTAATCCGGTGGATCTGGCGGACAACATGCGCAAGTACGGGGGGTTCATCCCGGGGATAAGACCGGGCAAGCGAACCAGTGAATACATAGACAGGGTCCTCACCCGCATCACCCTGCCGGGAGCAATATTCTTCGCCTTGATTGCTCTTTTGCCCAGCTTCATGATGAAGGGCATGAACGTTCAGTTCTACTTCGGGGGCACCGGCCTGCTGATCGTAGTGGGCGTGGCGCTGGATACTCTGCAGCAGATAGAATCCCATCTTCTGATGAGGCATTACGACGGCTTCATGAAGAAAGGAAAAATACGGGGCAGGATGTAGAAAGAGGAAATGAACCTGATATTCTTGGGAATCCCGGGATCGGGAAAGGGAAGCGTGGCCGAGCTTATCACTTCCCAGTTGAAAGTGCTGCACATCGCCCCCGGAGATATCCTGAGGGAGGAGTTGAGAGAGAGAAGCGAGTTGGGTCTTATGGCTAAGCCCTTCATGGAGAAAGGAGACTTGGTCCCCGACCAGGTGATCCTGAAGGTCATGGAGAAGAGGCTGGGTCGGCCGGACTCTAAGAACGGCTTCATCCTGGACGGCTTTCCCCGGACCCTGGTTCAGGCGGAAAAACTGGATGAGGTGTTGAAGGGGTCAAGACGAAACATAGATTTTGTGATAAAGTTCCAGGTTTCGGACCGAACCGCTATGAAGCGCCTGTCGGGCAGGCAGACCTGCTCGGTATGCGGAGCCATATACAATATCTATCAGAAACCTCCCCGCAAGAAAGACGTATGTGACATCTGCGGGGGAGCGCTCTTTCAAAGGGCGGACGACAAGGAGGACGTGGTCAAAAATAGGCTGATGGTTTACCGGCAGCGAACCCAGCCCATCGAGGAATATTACCGGCGCCAGGGGAAGCTAAGGCCGGTGGACGGCGAGACCAATCCCTACGGAGTGGTGGAGGAGATTCTGGCCGTGATCCGACCCGGCGGGTCCCCAGGCGGCCCTATACCCAATCACCAGACATGATAGAACTGAAGACGGACAGAGAGATACAGATAATAAGAAACAACGGAAGGATATTGGCGCAGACCCTGTCGTTGGTAAAGGAGAACTTACGTCCGGGGATCAGAACCAGGGAGTTGAACCAGCTGGCGGAGGATTTTATCAAGCGGCAGGGAGCTTACCCGGCGTTCAAGGGATACCGCGATTTCCCCGCCTCCATCTGCGTCTCCGTAAACGAGGAAGTGGTGCACGGGATTCCGGGAGAGAGAATCATACAGGACGGTCAGATCGTCTCGGTGGACGTGGGCGTTTTCAAGGACGGATACTATGCGGATGCCGCCTGTACCTATGCCGTGGGCCAGATCTCGGAGCAGGCCCAGAATCTGGTCCAGGTGACGCGCAGAGCGCTGGACGAGTCGTTTACTTACGTCAGCGAAGGAAGGCACCTTTCGGATTTATCCCACGCCATCCAAACCCTGGTGGAGGAGAACGGCTTCTCCGTGGTGAGAGATCTGGTGGGGCATGGGATCGGCAAAAGAATGCACGAGGAACCGCAGATTCCCAATTTCGGACCTCCGGGGCAGGGAGTGGTGCTGAAAAAGGGGATGGTCCTGGCCATAGAACCCATGGTCAATGCGGGATCCTACGAAATAGACACCCGGGATGATCGTTGGACCGTGGTGACCCGGGATGGCTCTCTTTCCGCCCATTTCGAGCATACCGTGGCGGTGACCGAGAACGGAGCCGAAGTTCTTACCCTGGAGAGTTGAGTGACCAAGGCAGGTGGCTTTTAGATGCCTAAAGAGGAAACCATTCAGGTGGAAGGGAAAGTGGTGGAACCGCTGCCCAATGCTTTGTTCCGGGTGGAGTTGGAGAACGGACACCAGGTGCTGGCGCACGTCTCCGGCAAGATGAGGATGCATTTCATCCGAATACTGCCCGGGGACAAGGTGACGGTGGAGCTTTCGCCTTACGATCTGTCCCGGGGAAGAATAGTGTACCGGTATAAGTGAACTGATCCACAGGGCAGAGATGGGAAGGAAGCCCGGACGTTTTATGGGCCGCGATAGCGGGTCGGCGGAAAGGGATGGGGATACGACGTTAGAGTGAACGAGAAACCATCAAGCGGGGCAAGGTGAGATAAAATGAAGGTTAGATCTTCCATCAAGGTGCGTTGCGAGAAGTGCAAGATCGTGAGACGTAAGGGGATCCTGCGGGTGATCTGCAAAAATCCCCGGCACAAGCAAAGACAAGGATAACAAGCGGAGGTGGATTTTGGCTAGGATCGCCGGAGTTGATCTGCCCAAGGACAAGAGGATAGAAATCGGCCTGACCTATATCTATGGAATAGGTCTGCCCTCCTCCCGGAAGATACTTGAGTCCACCGGCGTCGATCCCGATACCCGGGTGCACAAACTGACCGATGAGGAGACAAACAAGCTTCGGTCGGTTATAGAGTCGGAACACAAGGTGGAAGGGGCCTTGCGAACCGAGGTCTCCATGAACATCAAGAGGCTGATCGACATCGGCAGCTATCGGGGATTGAGACATCGGAGGGGGTTGCCGGTGCGAGGGCAGAGAACCAAGACCAACGCCCGGACCCGAAAGGGCCCCAAAAGGACGGTGGGAGCAAGGAAAAGCAAATAGGGTCGGTCCGGCATGCCAATTAGGGCATGGTTGACCGGTTGATCAAGGAGGCGCAAGTTGGCTGAGGTCAAAAAGAAAGCCAAGAAAAAAGTCGGTGCCTACGGCTCACATGCGGTGGCGCATATACAGGCGACCTTCAACAACACCGTGGTGAGCATAACCGACACCAAAGGCAATCTGATTTGTTGGGCCACGGGTGGGAAGATGGGCTACAAGGGTTCCAGAAAGAGCACTCCCTTCGCCGCCCAGCTGGCAGCCCAGTCGGCTGCCCGGGAGGCTTTGGAAGTGGGAGTGCGAAAGGCGGAGGTGTGGGTGAAGGGTCCGGGTTCCGGCAGGGAGGCAGCCATCAGGTCTTTGCAGGCCGCGGGAATAGAAATCACCGCCATCAGGGACGTTACGCCCATCCCGCACAACGGCTGTCGGGCCCCCAAGAGAAGAAGAGTGTGATACCGGACCGAATGCCGGCTGCGCACGGGCGCTGACGTTTCCGTCTCGTGCTCCCGGCGGCGGTACGGAACGGAAAGGTGTGCAACGGAGAGGTTAGATGGCAAGATACCGAGACGCAAACTGCAAGCAGTGCAGACGAGAAAGCGAGAAGCTGTTCCTGAAAGGGAGCCGGTGTTCCAGCGAGAAGTGCGCTTTCGAGAGAAGGGCCTATTCTCCGGGCGAGCGGGGACGGGCCATGAGGAGAAAAGGATCGGAATATGCCCTGAGGCTTAGGGAGAAGCAGAAAGTGCGGCGCATTTACGGCATTCTGGAGCAGCAGTTCCGCAACTATTTTCACCGCGCCGCCAAGCAGAAGGGCATCACCGGCGAGAACCTTTTGAGGATGCTGGAATGCCGCATGGACAATCTGGTATATCGGCTGGGATTTGCCCCCTCCAGAAAAGCGGCCCGACAGCTGGTTCTGCATCGTCACTTCCTAGTCAACGATAGGATCGTCAGCATTCCCTCGTTCCAGCTCAAGCCCGGTGATATTATCTCCGTCAGGGAGAAGGGCAAGAAGCTGGACGTGATACACCAGGCGCTGCGGGAGGGCCGGGGGGGAGACGTGGCCTATCTCAGGCTGGACAAGGCGCATCTGCAGGGCGAGCTTTTGGAGCAGCCCAAACGAACCGACATCCCGCTTGCCGTTCAAGAGCAGCTGGTGGTGGAGCTTTACTCCAAGTAATGCCGGTGGCCGGGCAGCTTCCGGCTGCACGGGATGAGAGACGACAAACCTCGTCGCCCATCTAGGCCGGAGACTTTTTTCTCCTTGAAAGGAGGAGTTCGGGGATGAAATGGAAGAGTCTTCAAATGCCCAAGGAAATCGGAGTGGACAAGTCCACCCTCACCGATAAATACACCAAGTTCATCGTGGAGCCGCTGGAACGCGGCTTCGGCCTGACCCTGGGAAACGCCTTGCGCCGCACGCTTCTTTCCTCCATTCAGGGAATCGCCCCGGTGGCTTTGCGAATCGACGGAGTGCTGCACGAGTTTTCCACCATCCCGGGGGTGTACGAAGACGTTACCGAGATCGTCCTCAACGTGAAGAGGTTGAAGCTCAAGCTCAACGGAGACGAGCCCAAAACCCTGGTGCTGGAAACCCACAAGAAGGGGAAGCTGGCTGCAAAAGACATAAAGACGGACGGAGATATAGTCATTCTGAACCCGGATATGCATCTGGTGGAGATCACCGAGGACATCAAGTTCAAGATGGAGATAGACACGGCGGTGGGCCGGAGTTACGTGCCGGCAGAGCAGAACAAGAAACCGGATGCGCCCGTAGGGACAGTGTTTTTAGACTCCATGTTCTCTCCGGTGGAGAAAGTCAATTTCATCGTGGAGAACACCCGGGTGGGGCAGCGCACGGATTATGATCGACTTATTACGGATATCTGGACCAACGGCAGCCTGACGCCGGAAGATGCCTTGTGTTTTGCCTCCAAGATCCTCAAAGATCATTTCCAGCTTTTCATTCGCCTGGAGGAGGAGCTGGAGATAGCACAAGAAGAGGAAGTGGACGAGGAAACCTTAAGAATCAGAAATCTCCTGAAGACCCGGGTGGACGAGTTGGAGCTGTCGGTCCGTTCGTCCAACTGCCTGAGAGCCGCCAACATCCAGACGCTGGAGGATCTGGCCCAGAAGACCGAAGCGGAGATGCTGAAATATCGCAATTTCGGAAGGAAATCCCTAACCGAGCTTTCCACCATTCTGAACGAGCTGGGACTGTCGTTCGGCATGGACGTCTCCAAATACAAGGAGCCAAAGAAGGAAAAATAGAGGCGAAGAAAAGAGAGCCGGCCGAATCGGATAAACATTAGGAAAAGATCGAGCGCAGTTGACGGCCCCGGACGATTCTCCCGGAATGAGTTTGAAGCACGGTTGCTCTTCCTGGCGAGTTGAACGGACCGGGCGTCCCCGGCGGTGAGATTCCCAAGACCGGACGAAAGGCGGATTCGTTCATATGAGACACGGAAAAAAGGTCAAAAAGCTGGGCAGAACCCAAAGCCATAGAAAGGCGATGTTGGCCAACATGGCGGCCTCGCTTTTGATGCACAACATTATCCGGACCACCGAGCCCAAGGCCAAAGAGGTAAGAAAACTGGCCGAGAAGCTTATCACCCTGGGCAAAAGAGGCGACTTACATGCCCACCGGCAGGTTTACGCGGTGATTAAGGACCGGAAGCTGGTCAAGAAGCTCTTCGACGAGATAGCCCCCAAATTCAAGGAGAGGGAAGGGGGATACACCCGGGTGCTGAAGCTGGGAGTCCGGAAGGGCGACGGCGCCACCCTGGCAGTGGTGGAACTTCTTTTGGAGAGGGCTCCCAAGGAGGAGAAGAAGGGAAAGAAGGAGAAGGCGGGGAAGAAGGCCAAGCCGGAGAAGGCCAAGGAGCCCAAGGCCAAAGGCGCCAAAAAGGAGAAGGCCAAGCCCGCCCGAGCCAAAGGAGCCGGGAAGGAGAAGGCCGAGAAGACAAAAAGCGACGCGGCGGAGGAAGAGCCGACCGAGACCAGCGACACGGAGACGGAGAGCCAAGAGAACGATACTTGATCGACAAATGTCGGCTTTCTTTAGGACCGATGGATTGTCCGCAGGTTTAGCAAAGTCAACCTGCGGATTTCT
>Ga0307445_10000821_pt1 | contig 17186 bp, 14 predicted proteins | sample SalMarSW160330MG_FD_202147 | JGI IMG/M metagenome (GOLD analysis project Ga0307445, IMG submission 202147) | Salt marsh sediment microbial communities from the Plum Island Ecosystem LTER, Massachusetts, United States - SW1603-30 | ecosystem: Environmental > Aquatic > Marine > Intertidal zone >...
ATGGGGTACCAACGCCGGGTAATATGGATCGGCAAAATGGATTATGTGGTACGGAAGGCGGATTATTACAACCAGGAAGGTGAACTTTTCAAACACCTGACGGCAAACAATATCAAATTAATTGATCCTAAAGGTGGAAAATATATGGCCATGTATATGGAAATGGTCAACGAGGAAACCGGAAGGCGTTCCGTGATGACCATGGATAAAATACAGTACAATCCCGATGTGAAAGAGGATTATTTTACCATTTCCTACCTGGAAAAATTATAGTCAATGAATGCCAATCCCCGAAATGAATAAAAAAACATGCAGATTTATTTGGTTTATAAAATAAACTAATTTAAATTTGTACCATGTTTATAAAAAATCTGATCATCATGGAAAAAAACTTAACCCCTGAAGAAAGTCTTCAGATCATACAGAAATCAATCTTTCATTCACGCAAAAACCTGCGCGAGGGAAGTTTCTATTACCTGCTCTGGGGCTGGGCGCTGATGCTGGCGGGACTGGCAAACTATTTCCTGATCAGTCACTACATTCGGTTGGAACACTACGATTCCATAATGCCCATGAGCCTGCTGGCCTGGGGAGTGTTTGTGGTTGCGGCGATGATCATACAGTTTGCGGTCATTGCACGTTCTTCAAAAGGAGAACGGGTGATCACCCACCTGGACCGCTATATAAAGATCATATGGATAGCGGCCGGTTTGCTGATGGCCCTGATGGCATTCCTTTCCCTGAGAGTTGATTCCTACCCCACGCCCTTCATTCTCGGGGTCACCGCCATGGCAACCGCCGTATCGGGACTGATGATCCGTTTCCGGCCACTCGTGGCGGGTTCGGCGATTTTCCTTATCGCAGCCGTTGTCGCTATCTATCTGAAAGGAACCGACCAACTGCTGGTTTTCTCGGGGGCCATGATCCTGGGTTACCTGGTCCCCGGCTATATCCTTAGGTACTCAAAGAACGGGGACCATGTATAAGGACCTGGATCCCATATTGCATTCCCAGCTCAGGCTTGCCGTGATCTCCATCCTGGTGACCGTTGAAAAGGCTGATTTCGCCTATCTTAAGAACGAGACCGGGGCAACCTCAGGCAACCTGAGCGTCCAGATCACAAAACTGAAGGAGACCGGGTACATCGAGGTCAATAAGAAATTCAAGGGGAACTATCCCCAGACAACCTGCAGGATAACCGAACTGGGCAGGCAGCGGTTTGTGGAATATGTAAAGGCAATCTCAGGATACCTGAAACCGGGGTAATCTCCTGATCCGCCGGGAGGCTTATAATTCCCGGATCCTGATGTTGCGGAACCAGACCTCGTCGCCATGGTCCTGCAGAGAGATATGTCCCTTCGGGAACCTGCCGTATCCCGGGTAGTCCTTCCACTTGCCTGCGGCCACCCTGGCTTCCCAGTCTTCGGTCCACAGTTCGTATTCCACCACTTTCCGTCCATTCAGCCAGTGTTCCACATGGCTCCCGTCCTTGATTATCCTTGCGGTATTCCACTCGCCGGCAGGCTTTAACTGCTTGTTCACTGCCACATGCATGGCATAATTGGCCGCGCAGAGCTGCCAGTCCTCCAGCGGATCCGGATAGCCGGCATCATCAAGAAGCTGGTACTCTGGTCCCGTTTCATAAACGGCACGGTATGCAGTATCCTCGTGTACCATAAAAAGGATCCCGCTGTTCCCTCCGTCGCTGATCTTCCACTCCAGTTTCAGATCGAAGTTTTCATACTGCTTCCGGGTAATGACATCGCCCCCGATGTCACCCCCCTGGCCGAGCGCCTTCATGGCACCGTCTTCCACGACCCATCCGTAAAGGCTGTCTGAAAGGTAAGTCCTCCACTGATCCATACTTACACCGTCAAAGAGCAGGCTCCAGCCTTCCTCCTTTTCCATTTCTGACAGGGTATTATGGTTCTCGGGCGCCGGTTTGCATGAAAAAAGGCAAAACAGCAAGGAAGGTAAAATGTATCCGTACGTTTTCATGGTTAATCTTTCCGGAAAGCATCGTCAAAGGCCTGGGCCGAGGGGGCGAAATCAAGGCCCCTGACAAATTCGCAGGCCTCCCTGGCCCCGTGCTCGCGGTCCATCCCTGGATCTTCCCATTCCACTGAAAGGGGACCGCTGTAATTGATGCGGTTCAGGGCCCGGATGATCTCTTCGAAATCCGTATCTCCCCTTCCGGGACTGGCAAAATCCCAGTACCGCCTGCGGTCACCGAAGGGCAGGTGTCCCCCGAAAACTCCTGCCTCACGGGACTGAAGGGACCATTTTGCATCCTTGATATGTACGTGGAAGATGCGTTCGCTGAAGCGATAGATGAATTCCACGTAATCCACTCCCTGGTAACCCAGGTGGCTGGGGTCGTAATTAAACCCGAAGGCAGGGTGGCGGTTCACTGCCTCCAGCGCACGTTCAGCCGTTGCAATATCGAAGGCGATCTCCGTGGGGTGCACTTCCAGTCCGAAGCGGATGCCCAGTTTTTTGAATTCATCCAGGATCGGGGTCCACCTGCGGGCAAAATCCTCGAATCCGCGGGTTATCATTTCGTCCGGTACGGGCGGGAAGGCATACAGCAAATGCCAGATGGAACTGCCGGTGAACCCGTTTACCACGGAAACGCCGAGGCGTTTGGCGGCTTTTGCTGTTTCAACGACTTCCTTTGCTGCCCTCAGGCGGACACCTTCGGGATCGCCGTCTCCCCATATATAAGCGGGAAGGATGGATTTATGGCGCTCGTCGATCGGATCGCAGACCGCCTGGCTGACCAGGTGGGTGGAAATGGCGTGGAGCTCCAGGCTGTGCTTTTCCAGCAATTTTCTCCGGGCATCGCAATAGGCCTGGTCGGCTTTGTCCACTTCAAAATGATTGCCCCAGCAGGCCAGCTCAATTCCGTCGTAGCCGAAGGAACGGGCTTTTTCGCAGAGGGTTTCAAGCGGAAGGTCCGCCCATTGTCCGGTGAATAAAGTTACGGGTCTTGCCATGATCTGGTGATTTAGTTATACAGGTATTTGTTCTGGTCCGGAATTGAAATGCTACGGATCTTATTCCTGAAACCGGATCCACTTCTGGCCGCCGGTGGCTGAGGCCAGGACGGAATCAATGAACTGCATGCCCCTGAGCCCGTCGTACACCGTCGGGAAATCCAGGGCTTCGGCCGGCGGTTCCTTCCCTTCAAGCCGGCACTGGATGCAGGTGGCCACGTTGCGGTAGATATTCCCGAAGGCCTCGATCAGTCCCTCCGGGTGCCCCGCGGGGAACCTGGTATTGTATTTGGCCAGTTCCGAGCACCAGGGGTTCCCGGGACGGATAAGTTCGATGGGTCTGTCGAGCCACTTCACGATCAGGGTGTTGGGCTCCACCTGGATCCATTCCAATCCCCCTTTCTCCCCGTACACCCTGATCTTCAGCCCGTTCTCCTCTCCGGCAGAGATCTGGCTGGCATAGATGATGCCGCGCGCCCCGTTGTCGAAGTGCACCAGTATATTACCGTCATCATCCAGTTTCCTTCCCTCAACCAGGGTGCTGATGTCTGCACAGACCTCGGTCACTTTCAGTCCCGTTACATATTCCGCCAGGTTAAGCGCATGGGTTCCGATGTCGCCCATACTGTTGGCCTTCCCCGACCGGGCGGGATCCCCCCTCCATGCCGCCTGGGTCTGGCCGGTGGCTTCCAGCAGGGTTGAGAGCCAGCCCTGGGGGTATTCCGAGACCACCTTGCGTATCTTCCCGAGCTTTCCCGCCCGGATCATCTCTCTTGCCTCCTTGACCATCGGGTAACCGGTGTAGGCATGGGTTACCGCAAATACAAGCCCGGTTTTTTCAACAAGCCGGACAAGGTCCTTTGCCTCCTCTGTGCTGTACGTCAGCGGCTTATCGCTGACCACGTGAAAACCGTTTTCCAGCGCAAGTCTGGCCGGCCCGTAATGCACGTGGTTCGGGGTGGCAATGCACAGGAAGTCCATCCGCTCCCCTTCCGGGAGTTCTTTTTCCTTTTCGATCATTTCCTGGTAAGAACCGTAGGCGCGTGAGGGATCAAGGTAGTACTCTTTCCCGGTGATCTTTGATTTTGCAGGATCCGAGCTGAACGCCCCGCAGACAAAGTTGATCTGCCCGTCAAGCAGGGCGGAATTGACATGAATGCGGCCGATGAAGGAACCCGGTCCACCGCCCACCATTCCCATGTTGATCTTTCTTGCTGGCATAGCGATTGAGGTTTTTTTAAAGATAAGAAAATCCCTAAAACGTGCATAAAAAAACCTGTCCCACCTGTCTTAACCGGCACGGCACAGGTTAAAATATATGAGCCGGTTGATTTGTCCTTAATAGATCCCGGCAGCAAGTTCGGTCATGATGAACACGGCCGCGCGGGTTGAAATAAGCCATCTGGATATGACGTCCAGGACATCCCACTCTTCCTTGGTGAGCCTCGGGATGATGCGGATGGCCTTGCGCCACATTGCTACGTTAACTGCCATTGTTATTAAGAATTTAGATATTATTCAGGTATTAAAATGCATTTATCTTAAAAAAGCTTCAAGTTTACGAATTTTGTTTTAATTAATCTATTTCTGGGGACCGGACCGTGTTAAATAATTTTTAAAATCCGGTTCCGTGGAAATAAATATTCACCGGATCGGGTAATTTTGTGCGCTGTAGATTAACCATTCAGATCATGAAAGGGAAAGTTGTTCTCGTTACGGGCGGTACTTCAGGGATTGGCAGGGCTGCTGCCCTGGAACTGGCAAGTCAGGGTGCTACGCTTGTCTTTACTTACCGGGATAAAACCAGGGGAGAAAAAACCCTGGCAGAGATTATGCAGGCAACCGGGAACGGGGACGTGCATATGCTTGATCTCGACCTGGCCTCCCTGGCCTCCGTCAGGAAGGCTGCAGATGGTTTCCGCAAAGAATTCAGCCGCCTGGATGTGCTTATCAACAACGCCGGCGGATATTTCGGGTACAGGAAAACAACTGCGGAAGGCTACGAATACACTTTCGGGGTCAATCACCTGGGACATTTCCTTCTCACGAACCTGTTGAAAGACCTGCTGGTTTCCAGCAGGGCACGGATCATTAATGTAAGCTCGGAAGCCCAGCGGACGGGACAAATCCATTTTGACGATCTTATGCTCGAAGAAAGTTTTACAGGTTTCCGGGCCTATGCACAGGCCAAGCTCGCCAACATCCTGTTTACCTATGAACTGGACCGCAGGTGGGAAGGCACGGGCATCACGGTCAATGCCGCGCACCCGGGGGCCGTTAATACCAATTTCGGCAATGAATCAAAGCCGTTCTTCAGGTTCCTGATGAAACTGGGCAAACCCTTTCTGAAATCACCGGCAAAGGGAGCGGACACCATCGTTTACCTGGCTTCATCACCAGAAGTCGAAGGGGTCTCGGGCAAGTACTTTGCTTACCGGAAAGAGATCAGGTCAAACCGGGAATCCTATGACCGGGAAATCTGGAAGCGACTCTGGGAAGTCAGCGAAAAGCTGACTGCATCATTCTGACCCATTCCGGATCCATACTGAGCAGGCGTTTCTTCTTCAGGTTTTCCTTTACCACCCGGAGGATATCCCGGTCCCTTGACCGGGCCAGTCGTTCAAAGACAGGCTTGCCCTTTTCGGGAAGCGCGGCAATTGCTACGCTCCAGCAGTAGGACAAACCGCTGCACAGGATCCTGAAGTCATCTGTTTTCCGGTCCTCCACCACGGAAAAATGCTGGGTGATCCCTTCCAGCAGTTCAATGGCGAATTCCGCATGGTGCGGATCGGCCAGGAGGGAAGGCTCACAGATCCCGGCTGCCACAGCCCTCATTTCAAGCAGGTTGCTGCCTGCCCACTCCCTGCAGATGGTTTCCAGCAGGGGAAAATCATGCTTACCTATGATCTGCAGTCCCATGGTCACCGCTTCGCGTATCCTCCATCGGGGATCGGAAGCCTGCCTGCGCAGGTCGGGCAGGTACTCATTCATGCCGTTGGCCACCAGCTCACCAAGTCCCACTGAACCACAGAATGCCAGGAATTCCAGGGGACTGTCCTTGGGTGCGGTCTCCGGGGTATGATCCAGCAGGGGAATGAAATCACGCTCCGATCCCATCTCCACGAAGGCCTGCATGAGTTCGAGGTTGGCACGGGGACCCGGGAGGTTGGAATGTTCAAGAAGGTAGGCCGGCCAGTCGTCCGATAGCCCAAGTTCATGCTGATAATATTCCTTTTTTGTCATGATGCTGCTTTTGTCATGATGCTGCCTTTTCTAACCTCAGTCCGGACTGTAAAACAGGATCGTGACGTAATCCACAACGCTGTCCGAAGGCCGGGTCTTGCCCGAATTGCCCCGGGCAAGGATCGAAGAGCGGGGACCGTCGCAGACCATCCGTGAATATTCCATGAGGGTCATAATGGGACCGTAACCGCAGACCGAAATCCGGTTCTTAATGACCGTATCGTATAGTTTTTCAGCGTCCTGTTTTTCGATCTGCTCGAGGACCAGGTCGTCTTTGCGCTGGCCGTTATCGGGACTTTCGAAATGCGAAAAATCGGAGGAAGCTATGATCATCAGTTTGCGTTTCAGCCGGGCGTTCGCATTCCGGATCTTTTCGGCAAGCTCAAGGGCGGAGAGTGGATTCTGCCTGAGCATGCAGATGGGAAGGACCTTGAAATCGTACGGAAGGAACTTCTGGAGAAATGGCAGCATTACCTCCGCAGAGTGCTCCTGCTGCTGGGCACGGTTCGAGCGGGGCAGCTCGAGCGCACGGGCAAATTCGGTGTCAAGCGGCACGCTTCCAAGCGGTGTTTCCCAGGCATCGCTGCTGTCTACCTCGATGTATTCCCCGTAACCGGTGTGGTTGGGATTGATGATGATGAAGGTGTCGTAGCGTTTGCCGGAACTTCTCAGGATCTCGAAGAAGTGCACCGCTTCGTATGCGGAATAGATATAGCCTGCATGGGGGACCACGCAGCCAAAGATCTCATGCCCGGCGAAACGCAGGTCTATTTTCTTTTTTTCGGAGTCCAGGACCCGGTCCAGAAGGCTGTTTATCTCGGCGGGACTGCCCGGGTAAAATGCGCCTGCCACCTTTGCTGTTCTGACATTCATAATACCAGGTTTTGAATGGGAGTGTTACAATTTTTGCAGTGTGCATCCGGAGCAAGACCCCTGATGCTGGTCTGGTAACCGTTTCGGCTGATCAGCAGCTCGCCGCATTGCGGACAATAAGTGTTCCGGCCGTCCCGGGAAGTCACATTTCCAAGGTAGACATGATGAAGCCTTTCCTTTGCAATGCCGTACAGTTCCTCGAGTGTGCTGACCGGTGTCGCCGGCTGGTTCATCCGGTGGTGAGGGAAGTAACGGGAGATATGGAGTACCGAATATTCCCCCAGTTCCCCGGCGATCCAGTCCGCCATTTCGCCAAAGATGACCGGGTCGTCGTTCAGTCCCGGTATCACCAGGTTGGTGATCTCGAAATGTTTGCCGGCTTCCTTCAGGATCCTCAGGGTTTCCATGACCGGGGCAAGCCGCGCCCCGGTATACTTCCGGTAAAATTCATCCCGGAAGGCTTTCAGGTCGATGTTGAAGGCATCCATGAAGGGAAGCAGCCGGATCAGGGGATCGGGATTGATGTACCCGTTCGATACCATGGCCGTTTTCAATCCCGCGGAAGATGCCAGCTGTGAGATCTCCATCATGTATTCGTAGGAGATGGTGGGCTCATTGTAGGTAAAGGAGATGCCGATGTTGCCGGGCTGATCCAATGCCATGCTGACCACGTCCTCGACGGAATAGTCCTTGAACCAGGGGTAACCGGGGACATCCGCCCTGGATATGTCGCAGTTCTGGCAGAAACTGCAGTCCAGGTTGCAACCCACGCTACCGATTGACAGGATGATGCTTCCCGGGTAAAAATGATACAGGGGTTTCTTCTCAATGGGATCGTAATGAAGGGATGAAACCTTCTCGTAGGTCTCAGCGATCAATTCCCCGTTCACATTCCTGCGCACCCCGCATTTTCCCGCCTTTCCCCTGGCGGGAGTGCACAGATGGGGACAGAGGAGGCATTGCAGTTTTCCGTCCTCACGGATCCGGTAAAATTCGGCAGTTTTCACAACCTTACAAGTTAATGAATCCTTGCCAGTAAATGAATCCCGATTAAAAGTAATACCCGATGTTTACGTAAAATATCAGCTCCTTCCGGTAATTGGGGCGCATCAGGGTAATTTCGACGGGACCGATCAGACTGAGGTTGCCCAGGGTGAGCCCAAATCCGGAAAACGGGTATTCAAACAGAAAAAGATCCTCCAGGTTCTCGGTAATATTTGCAGCATTTGCCCGGAATACCAGGTAGTTCGATTTCCAGAAATTATACTGCAGGTCAAGACCGAACGCCAGCACATTCCTTCCGGAGCGTTCCATGAAGTCAAGTCCCACGAACGGCATCAGCCCTTTCCTGGAGGTCCTGTTCAGTCCCCCCATGTAAAAATTATACACCCTGAGCGAACTGTCAGCCGTCGTTGAGCCGCCGTACACCCTTGGGATAAGTGCAAAATTCCGGCCGATGCCTGCAACCTGTTCGAATTCAAAGCGCAGGAACCAGGCAGGGGGGGATGCGGGACTCGTGATGAATTTGCAGAACGACTCGAAACGGGTTCCTTTCCGGGGATAGAACCGGTTGTCGTAAGTATCAAGGTTCATGAAGGCAAGGAGGTTATAGTACTGATCCGTCTGTTTATCCGGAATCGGGATCCCGACCTTGGACTTCAGGACAATCCTTTCAAATTCCCCTCCGATGCCAAAGGAGTAGGAGTTGTTGATAATGGATTGGGTATATATCCGTCCGGCTATATCCGAGTAATCAATGACGGCGTATTTTATTCCCTCCTGGTACAGGTCAAGATCAAGATACTGTCCCCCTGCCTCCACTACAAATCCCGGCTTCCACCCGTTGTTTTTCTCGAACCTGCCCAGCAGGTAGGGATTCTCACCGAGGGCCAGGTTCAGGGATGTTTTGGATCCGTTCAGCAGGAAATTGCGGAAGGTTGTATTCAGGGTGATGGACGCCTTGTAGGCATTGTTGTAATTCAATCCTACCCGTAATTGTCCCCCGCTTCTTTCCCGGACCTTTACGCGGAGCCTGACCCCCTCGCCCAGCAGGTCAGCCTCCACAGGTTCAAGCTCGTAGGTGACTTTTTCAAAGAAAAGGCTTGAATAAACCCTGCTGATGGCTTCGGAGATCCTGGCCGGTGTCACTTTCTCAAGCACATCCAGGTTCAGCTTTCCCGTGATCAGCCGTCCCGATACCCGCTCCAGGCCTTCAACCCGTATCTCCCTGATCAACAGGGAGTCCCGCGCCACGAAGGAAGGTTTTTCATAAGGTATGTTTTCAATGCCGTTCAGGGAATCGGCCAGGGCTTTGAAGCGGTCGAAATATTTACGGGCCGCACGCTCCCCCCGGGCAATGAGAGAATCACTATCAGTGAATGACCGTGAATTGTAACCTGCAAGATCGGGTTTTATGTAAATATCACACAGATCCCTGTTGGCTTCCGTCCTCTCACTGGAAGCCATAAAAACCGTCTGTTCGATCACATTGATGAAGTTGATGTTATCCTCGGCCGATTTGGGTTGAAATCCCACGTCAACACCGATCAGTATATCGGCTCCCATGGCTTTGACCTGGTCGACAGGGAAATTATTTACCACCCCTCCGTCTGTGTAATATTTACCATCTATTTCCATGGGAGTAAAAAGGGAGGGGATAGCCATACTGGCTCGCATACAGGAGGGAAGATAACCCTGGCGGAATACCATTTCCTTTCCCGTTTCAACATCGGTCGCAATACATACATACGGGATCTGGAATTCGTTGAAATCACGGATGCTGTAAATATGGGCACAGAGTTCCGAGAACTGGTTCTCGATGTTCTGCCCGGTTACCACCCCGGCCGGCAGTTTGACTTTTCGTTCTTCCAGTGGGAAGGAAACAAAGAAACGATCATAGTCCGGCTTTTCCTCGATGGACAGGTCCCTTCTGGAAATATCGTCGGAAAGCAGTTTATCCCAGTCCCGCGTAACCACAAGCTTTTGAAGTGAATCGGCATCGTACCCGATGGCATAGAGTCCGCCGACAATACTCCCCATGCTCGTCCCCCCGATGTAATCGATTTTAAGTCCCGCTTCCTCCAGTACCTTCAGCACGCCGATGTGGGCGATTCCCTTGGCCGCCCCGCCGCTCAGTACCAGTCCCACTTTAGGCCTCCCGGCTGCCTGCTGCCCGGCTGCCTGCTGCCCGCTGTCAGGCGGAGCGGTCATCCCGGTAAGCGGAAAGTCCATCCCGGCAAGTATGGATAGTAAAGCAAAGAATAAAGTGAGCTTCTTCATGATTCAGGGGTCAAATCCTGACACCTATGACAAGAATGTCGTCGACCTGCTCATAGATCTCGCCATCGGGTCCCTGCGGAGCCCTCCAGGTCTCGAGGGTGGCTTCCAGGACTTTTTTAATTTCGTCCATTGACCTGTCCCTGTTCTCGAAGAGGAGGTTCTTAAATGCCTGGTATTTGAATTTTTTCCCGGAAGGCCCGCCGAACTGGTCGGCATAACCGTCTGAAAAAAGGTAAATGGTATCACCCTTATTCAACTGAATCAGGTGGCTTGAAAACTTGATGGAATCGATGTGATATGAGATGGGCATGCGATCGGCCTTTGTTTCGTCGAGCCGGTTCGCGCGGATCATGTAGAGCGGGTTGTTGGCCCCTGCAAATTCCATGGTCATTTTCTGAAGGTCGATCACTACCAGCGACATGTCCATCCCGTCCCTGGCTTCCCCTTCCCGGCCGGTCTGCTTGAGCGATTTGACCACGTTGTCGCGCAGCCTGTTAAGGATCTCATCGGCCTGCAGGGTGTTGTTTTCCAGGATGATCTTGTTCAGGAAGCTGACCCCCAGCATGCTCATAAAGGCTCCCGGGACCCCGTGTCCCGTGCAGTCCACCGCCGTCACGACGATCTTGTCGCCGGATTCGGCAAGCCAGTAGAAATCCCCGCTGACGATGCTCTTGGGCCTGAACAGTATGAAATATCCCTCCAACTGTGAGGCGATCCGGTCGGTCCGCGGCAGGATGGCCCTTTGTATCCGCTCGGCATAGGTTATGCTGTCGGTGATCTCCTTTTTCTGCGCGGCCAGTTTGATGTTCTGCTTCCTGATCTCCTCGGTCCGCTCAAGCACAATGGTCTCCAGGTGCTCGTTTTTCCGTTTCAGCTGCCTTTGTCCCAGCCTGACGGCTACATAAACAAGCAGGATAAGCAGGACAGCATAGCCCGTGTAGGCCAGGGCGGTGCGTGCGAAAGGAGGACGGATAACAAAACGGTAAGAGGCGGTTTCGCTGATGTCGCCGTAGATGTTTTTCGCCCGAAGCAGGAAAGCATACTCCCCTTCATGGAGGTTGGTGTAGCTCGTGATCCTGCGGGTGGACCAGTTGCTCCAGCCCGATTTCCCTCCCTCAAGCATCCAGGAGAACTGGTTGTTGTTTTCATTGTCATAAAAGGGAGAGGTAAAATAGAAGGTCACATCGTTGAAGGCATGGTCCAGTGTCGGCACGTCCCTGTCCGGTTGCATGAAAAGCTCCCGGGACTCCCCGGGGGAATAGTCTGCAGGCAGCCCGTAGGATCCGTTGAAAAGGATGGAATCATCCGAGGCCACGACTGCACGGATAAAGGCATGAAAGTCCCTGGCCGGTTGATCCATTCGCCTGAGGTCGAACCGGGCCAGCCCGTCACCGGCGGCGAACCATACGGTGTATTCGCCGTCCGGGTAAATGTAATTGATATCGCCCAGGTCGATTCCCTGGAAGGGTTTTTTGATGATCTCCTGTGACGAATCGTGCCGGATGAGGCAAATCTCGTTATCGATCACGGCCCAGGTCCGCTTGTGGGAATCGACAAGGTAGCTCACGGGAAGGAGGATGTCATGTTCGTACAGCTTCCGGTTCTCAAAATACCCCCGGTAATTTGCCGGGTTGTCCTTCAGGGAATCGGGCAGGGCCTCCTGCATCAGGTATTCGTCGATGAAATGCATAAGTCCCGCCCGGGTGCCGAACACAATGCTGTCGCGGTGTTCCATCGGCAGCACCCAGTCCTCCGTCAGCCCGTCCCCCGCGCCGAAATACCGGTAGGTGGTATGGGAAAGATCGGGATTGATCAGCATCTTCAGGGTCCCCTGCAGGCTGGTACCCAGCCATATTTCTGTGGCATTGTAATGACTGCTGCGGTTTTGGGCGATGGACTTGATGTCCTCCCTGATGTCGGCGAACCGGGCTACCTTTTTCCAGTCCCCCTCCCTTCTGAAAACCGCCAGTCCCCCGCTCCCCCCGACCAGCAGCAACCGTTCCTTTTCCAGGTACAGCATGGCAAAGGCATTCATATCCGAGATTTTCCTCGCGGATCCTTCCCGGATCAGGTAAAGCCCGTTGGTGCATCCTGCAAGGAGTGAATTCCCGATAGACAGGAGGCTCCAGACCTGGTCGCGTATGCCCGCAGCGGGACTGAACTCGAGGGATTTATTCAGGGCCACCGTCCGGTCTTCGGCAAAAAGCCCGGAGGTGGTACCGGCATAAAGCCGTCCCCCGTGCCTTACCAGTGCATGCACACTGCCTTCCAGTCCCGCGTTCTCATAATAAAACGAAACGGGAGAAGAGTAGTCGATCTTGCTGATCCCGTTGTCCAGGGCACACCAGATGTTCCGGTTGACATCCTGGCACATGTCCTTGACATCGTCGACCTGCAGGCCGGAGTGTTTGTTGATGACCGCCCTGATACGGCCGTCAGGGCTGCAGATCAGGACCCCTTCGTGCAGGGTGTTGAGGGCGATATTCCCGTCGGCAAGATCCGTTCCCCCGAAAATGCCTGCCCGGATCAGGAAGGGATCGTTTTTGGCGGGCATGCGTTCAATCCCCTTTGCGGGATCGAAGAGGTAGAATCCTTTTTCGGTGGTTGCGATAAGGATCCTGCCTTCCCCGTCCAGCGGGAACATCCCGAATATGCCCAGGTTGGCAAAAAGCGATCCGTCCTTCACGGGCACCAGGACATTCCCCTGGAGTATTTCCAGTCCCCTTTCCCTTTCCCTGATAAACAACCGGGAACCGACCAGGAAGGAGGTGTGAAACGAAGTTTCCGGATAGATGGCCACGAGGCTGTCGCCCCTGTACAGGTAAAGGCATTCCTCTGCCTGGAAAGCGGTAAATTCACCGGCCGCATGGGTGCCCCAGATTCGTGTGAAAAACTGGTCCCCCTCGGGAAGTTCGTCTGACAGGGAGCGGTAAACCAATGCTCCCTTCGGGTCCGTGTCCAGGTACCCGAAATCCTGTTGCGAGCCGACAAATATAATTCCGGATGGGGAAACGTCCATAGAGGTGACATAGGCACCCTGGCGTACCGGTATGAAATGCCAGCGGCTGCCGTCGTATTCCAGTATCCCGTTGGCATTCCCGGCGTAAACCAGGTTCCGGTGATCGGTGACGATGCAGTAATTGGTCGCCCGGTAGTTGCGTCCGTAGATCTTGTTGGTGTAGTTGGCTATCGGGAGCCTGAGGTTTTGTCCCCCTGCCGGGGCCGCCAGGAACCAGGGAAGGAGCAGGAGCAAAGGTACAGATATCCTCATTGCAGGGGATTTTCAGGGTATTTAGCAGTCAGGAACCGGGCGGCTGGCCCGTCTCATTTCTTAAGTCCGAAATCCTTTTCAACGAACAGCATCACATCCTTTTTATCGGGCTTGCCGTAAAATTCGAAAAGATATCCTGAGATCTCGTTGACCTTGCGGTTGTAGTCCTGGCTGCTCAATTCTTCAAGAATGATTGCGGCCTCGGATCTGAGCGTTTTCATATCCGGAAAGACAAGTTCGAAAGAACTCACGAACATGGGACCATTCTGGGCGGCATAGTAGAGGCTTGCAGCGGGACTGTCAAATGTGCTGACGGGCTGACCGTCAATCGTCAGGATATCTTTGCGGGAAAAGACCAGGTTGTTATCGTTGCACAGGAGCTTCTTCTTGATGGTTTTGCCCTTGTAACGGAGCAGGAGGTAGAAATACCGGTTCTCATCCATCGGGAACTGGTAGGGATTCAGGGACCAGCTTGCTTCGTAGAGGATGACCAGGGGTCCCGAAAACTGGTTGACAATGTCGTTCATGGAGTTCAGGAATCCTCCGCGGGTGCTCAGGTTGCTTATTGCCGGCAGGAAATTGGACCTGGCCCCGCTGAGCTGGCTGGCGGACTGCGGCGTGATAATGAACCTTCCTTTCTCGGGGTTGATCACGGCGGCCCTGGAGTTGGGTGTCCCGAAGGAGAGGGCCTCGTCTTCGGTAAATACATCGCCAAGCGTCATCTGGCTGCCCGTGCGCACATACTGGATGCTGCCGTTGACCTTTATCACCTTGTAATTGGTTTGGGCCTGCATGGCGAGTGCCAGCAGGATCATTGCCGGAAGCAGAATTGCTTTTTTCATGGTCTGGGGTTTCTGTTGTAAAGTTATAAAATTACAAAAACCATTCCACTACCGGAAGGCAGATATCGCAGGTGACCCTGAGTAAATTTACCGGGGGAGCAGACAATTTTCCGGAATGGGACCGAACTACAGGATTTTAACCGTGAGCGAACCGACTATTTGAAGGGCCGTGGTAATGGTGCCCAGGTCGGTGAACAGTTCCCCGGTCTTTCCCGAATAATGGCTGTGCCCGATGACCTTCATGGTGTATTCCGGCTGAGGGTGATCAAGATCCACCTCGCACATGTAAACCAGGGCCGGCTGGCAGGAGGTTTTGTATTCATCGTCGTCCGGGTACAGGTTATTTGTCCAGTATTCATTCCAGTCCCACGTCTGGTTGATCTCAAAATAAAGCCTGAACTTAGAGGGCGGTTCCCTGTCGAAGCGGGCGTGTATGCCGAAATCTCCTGGAGGTGTGGCTCCGGTGTAGGCATCGGGGACCGGATTTTCGGCCGATGGGACATAAAGTCCGTCCGGCGCCTGTATCCCCCTGCGATGCGACCAGTAAGGCAGGGATGCCGGCCTGCGGATCTCTCCCGCTTCCCAGTGCCCGGAGGAGGGATTCCCGTGCTCATAAACGCTGGTTCCCACTGCTTTTGAGATAAAAAGGGTCTGGATGAAATTCCCATCCAGATCTTCGGCCCAGAGAACGAATGAGGGGTGGTTATGGGCGGGACCCTTTTTAAAATCAAGGTATACGACGGGACCTTTACCCGATGCATTGGTCGTAAGTTCCGATTTTAAGGGTTGTTCCTGGACCTTGCCGGATTTGCAGGCTGCCAGGCTGCTTAACAGGATGAGCAGGAAGATCTGAAGTTTCATTTCACGAAAATTTTGTTCCCCTTTAGGTCTTAAAATTCAACAATTATTCCGATGGTCGGCAATACCGTACCGCTTTGGGACTTGATCTGTTTAAGGCTGTAAAGCTGGTCCATGTAAGGATCACCGGGATTCCGGATGACCGGGTTTCCTGCGGCGTCTTCAACCTGGTAAAGGCTGGGCGGTGAATCGGCCTTGTAGTTGAATACATTCTGCACATCTACGTACAGGTTCAGCCTCCATTTACTGAAATACCATTCCTTATCCACCCGCAGGTCCAGCTGATGGAATCCCTTAAGCCTCAGGGTATTGAACCGGGTGTAATCCAGGTAGCCGCTTCCGCGCACATCCCATGCGGGCCGCATTTCACTGTAGGGGATGTCCCAGGGAGTGTAAGGTATACCCCCGGCAAAGCGGTATTTCAGTCCCGCCTGCCAGTTTCCCCTGAATTTCCTGTATGTAGTCAGGTTCAGCAGGTGCCGGTTGTCCCATGCACTGGGAATGTAAGTCCCCAGCGGGTCGAGTCCCTGGCTGATCTCCTCGGATTCGCTCCTGACCAGGGTATAGGAAAAGATGATGTTAAATCCGGCCAGGTCCCGCGTCCGGTAAAGAAACTCCGCACCGTAGGCCCTTCCTTTGGCCAGGGAAATGACCTCCTCGTCGCCAAACGTACCGAAGTCACCGCCCTTGCTGGCAATTGAAACCTTGTCCAGCACGGAGACCGGGTAATTGTAATACCATTTGTGGAATCCTTCAATGCTGATCTTTGATTTTTCGTCGGGAAGGAATTCGAATCCGGCAACTATGTGGTCTGCGGTAATGTATTTCGCGCCGTTGTCGCGGTTGACAAGGGAACCGTTGTTGGTCCGGAAACCGAGCATGGTATACGGGGGCTGCTGGTAATACCGGCCCGCATTGAAATTAAGTGACCAGCCGGGACTTATGATGTAAGAAGCGGAGAACCTGGGTGATAACTGTTTCAGCAGGTTATTCATCTGGCTCGAATAATTGTTGGCATCCATGCGGAGCCCGAGCGAGAGGTTGAGCCGTTGTTTCAGGAAATCCTTGCTTAGCTGTCCGAATGCCGACCAGCTGAACATATCCAGTTCGGAACTGTAATTAATAGTCCCCGGCTGTCCTTCGCGAAAGACCTGGTTGAAGGTTTTATTATCGTAATATGCATATTCTAGTCCCCCTCCATAATTCACTTTCAGTCCCCCGCCATACCTCGAAGTATGCTCGTAACGGAACCGGGTCTGAATTTCATTTGACCGGTAGTCGAAAGTTTTCAACGTATCCACCTCGATGTTATTATAATACTTGCAGGCGCCGTTGTTCAGGTGGCTGCGGCTGATTACCCAGGTATCGTATCCATTCCCGGTAAAGTGCTTGAAGACGCCCCCTACCGTATAGCTCCACTGGTCGTTTGCAGGAATGGCCTTCAGGATGGCCCGCTGGTCCTCGGTCTCGTTGGCGTCCAGGTTCAGGGTCAGGACATCATAGGAACCCAGTCCCAGGATAGTGATCTCATTCTTTTGGTTGATCCGGCTCTTTACCTTGAACTGCATATCGTTGTATGTCGGCAGGAAGGGAAGGCCGATCACCGAGAACAGGTATTGCAGATAGGACCTTCTCACCGAGAGTATGTAGGTGGTATTTTTTGAAATGGGACCGTCGATGGCCAGTGCCAGGTCGGTAGCCCCGACCGAACCCTTGAACTTCAGTTTCTCCTTGTTGCCGTCGATCTGGCTGAATTCGAGGACCGAACTCAGGGCATTGCCTCGATCGGCCGGAAATGCACCGGAATAGAAATCCACCGAACGT
>Ga0307445_10000823_pt1 | contig 17179 bp, 16 predicted proteins | sample SalMarSW160330MG_FD_202147 | JGI IMG/M metagenome (GOLD analysis project Ga0307445, IMG submission 202147) | Salt marsh sediment microbial communities from the Plum Island Ecosystem LTER, Massachusetts, United States - SW1603-30 | ecosystem: Environmental > Aquatic > Marine > Intertidal zone >...
CTCAGTAAATTATGATTGTGCTATAAAAGATGACATGGAAGCTATTTATTCTGCATATAGGAAGGCAGACACAATAGTTTTTGCCACTCCCATGTATTGGGGATACATGACTGCTCAATTAAAAACGATATCGATAGAATGGAAGCCTTAACTTGGGAAGGTTTTGGAAACAAAACGTTTGTGGTCATAATTACTTATCGCCATCACTATGAATCAACAGTTGCATTTTTTGAACGGATAGCGCCATTTTTTAACATCAAATTGTTCGTGATTACATGCTGTACCTAAAATAAAGATGAACAAAAAGATATTCCAATATTAATGTCAATTAATATTGATCATTTAGAAGAAGCGTATCAACTTGGAATTAAGGTGAGTAATTTTGCAGATTAAAATTAGAGAAAAACCAAATTGATTAGATTGATTTTTAATTTCATATTTATTATCTCTTAAATTATAGTTTGCATTGTCACTCACAAAATCAATTAAATAAAGGAATAGATGTAAATATAAGAGAAGAACAAAAGTTCTATAAAAATATCCAAATGATATAAATTTTAAGAATTAAAGAATTATTCATGTTTTAATACAATATCCTCACAATAATTTTCGAATTCATTAATATCTATTGTATACTGTTTATTTATGAATTCAGAAGAAAATTTTACTGTTTGATTTGTGATATTGGATATTATTCTTTTCTTATATAATAATTCATATACTCTATCAAGATCCTTTTCAATTCCAAAACCTAATGATCTGATTGTATTGTAAATAGCCGATTTCTTTTTCAAACCAGTTTTTGTATATTGATTTTTTTTCTTTATAGTCAATAAAACTGTAATAGCATTTTGAGAAATAATATCTTTATTCTTTTTTTTTTCTTTTTCTTTATCTTCTTCATGACCCTCATCGATAATTTCAATTTTTTTCTGAAATTTTGGTACAATTCCTAATTCCTGCCACACTTCAAAAAGGTCCTCCCGAATAGTTGATAATTCATCCAACCAGTTAGCAGTAGCATTCATACACTTTTTTAAAGAATTTAAGTCTGTTCTTATTGAATTTAAACCTATTATAGGTGCAAATGCAATGGGGTTATCAATAATTACGGGAAAAATCTTATTAAGATATTCAAGTTTGTATCCCAAATGCATGTTTATATTAAGATAAGAACTGATTTTGGAAATTACTTCCTCTTTTTTAAATTTTCCCCATATTAATAAGATTATAGGTTCTTGACGAAAATGTACTGCTTCAACAACTTGTTCAACTTTTTTTTTAGGGAAGTCGCTAACTCCTGCTGTTTTTACTTCTGTAAAAATTACTCTTCGATCTATTTCTCCTACCACAAACTTTCCATCGAGACGTTTTGCGGACCTCTGAAGGGATTCATCTACAGGAATCTCTTCTTTTATCCAATTAATTCCTAATTCTTTAAAAATTCCTTCTAAAAATTCGGGGATTATACTACCTATCCAGGTCCAATTATTATTTTTAATCTGCTTTAAGCCTATTTCAATTAGATTTATAATCTCTTTATATGAATTTAATAGAAAAATTAATCTGGAATTGAGGATTCTTCTTGTACTTTCATAATATTTATTTTTATATGATTCAATAATTGAATCTAAATAGTCCTCATTTATCATTGTTTGGTTAACTAAAGAAAAATAAGCAGAAATACTACATATAGCATCTTCCAATTGTTCACCATAAAAACCCGTTTCAAAAGTTCTATCAGAGTTATTAAATATACTTAAAAATCTATTATAAACTGGACTGGAGCTTTCAAAATCTTTAGAAATTTGCGATAATAAATAAAAAATCCTATCTGTACAACAAAATAAATAAAATAGATTTCCCCCATCCAAATAAAAATCAAGTACTTTTTTTATTATTCTAGTTTTTTCAATGAATTTCTTACTAAATTCTAATGGCTCCTCTTCATTAAACCAAAGATCTATTTCATCAAAAAAAAACACATAAATAAAACCTAATTTTGAAGTATCTGATATAATTTTAGAAATTAAATCCATTACTCTTTCGTCATCAGCTATTTGTATGTTGTCAAGTAATTTTTCAATCTCAATCATCTCTTCTTTTATAATGCTGTTACTAGTTATATTATCGATTTTTTTCAACCTCTGTGAGATTTCACTTTTATTCTTATTTCCAATTAGACCTATTTGAATTTGGGAAGCGATTTTTTGAATATCTAAAAATTTTTCATAGGTTTTGTATCGATCTTCAATTTCTTGATTAATTTTCTCATATGTTCTTGGGATAATTAGATTAAACATGTTCTCACTATTTATTGCGGTAATATCAGATAAAATAATAGGTATTATTCTTGGTTTTTCTCTAATAAAATAGTCATTCAACATGGAAATGAATTGAGTTTTTGATCCTCCATATTTAGAAAAATAAAAATGATGACCAAAATTCTGAGTTGGGCTTTGCAGTAAATGATCTATTTCTAAAATAATTTTATTTAAACCCTGCTTAATATCATCAGAAAGAATCATGAAATCAATGACTTTTAAATGATCTCCTACAATTTCATGTGAAATCACTTCATCAGATCCTGATCGGGCAAAAATGCTTAAGACTTTTTCAACTACTGATTTATTTGTAGCATACCTCTGTCGAATAGCTTTATATTTTCTATAAGACATTAATCATCAGTCCTCCATACGAGAGAATCAGATTTCCAAAATTGTTTGAAAATTATCAATTCATTTTTTCTACCGATTGAAATGGGAGAAAATTGAATGAAATCTGGATTTTTTTTAAGAATTTCAAGAACTTTCTCCAAATTTAAAGAATGTTCTTCTATTATTATTTTTAAATCATCACTTTTGATTGAAATTGGAAAATTAGAATTAGTCTTCTTATATACAATTTTAAATAACTTTTCTGCATCCAAAGATAGTTTTGGACTAAAATCAATAAGATTTTCAAAATAGAGTTCTAAAAGAACCTGGTCTATTGTATCTTTATTAAAAAATTTATGAAAATAAGAAATTATATTTGATATAGTTATTTCTTTATTCTCCTGTGAAAGAGTATTATATATTCTTTCTTTTATCATTAGTTTTTTAAATTGTTCTAATTTTGTATCAAAAATATTTTTGTGATCAGGTTCAATAGTTTCTTCTTCTAAATCATCAACAATTATTTCATATGTTTGAGGTCTTTCATTAATCAATTTCAACAATTTTGGTTTCTGTAAAAGGGTACTTTTAAAATTAGAAGGTAGTGTCTTAGCACCCCATATCTTGGCCATATCATCATTAGTATATTTACTATCCCCTTCTATTAATCTATTTATAAAGGTTATTTGCCTTTTATTGAAGTTTTTATATTTAATTTTCTCTTGAACATTCATAATTATCATAATCTGTTAATTATTTTACTATGAAATCACTCATATTATAGTTAGAATGTATAAGGATTTTACCTTTTAGTATAAATATTTTTTATTAATCATTATTAAATAAATTTGATATTCTAATTTCTCATTTAATACATAAAAAATTGAACGTTGGGATTCTTCTTTTTTTTAAAGATTCATATCTATTTTCCTCTTCTTATGGTTATAAATCTTATATGGCTGAACTTAGAATTTAGATAAGATGAAAAAGCTAATAATGAACGATAACTATTCAAAAAAAAATACGGTCTGAATATATACAGTGGTAATTACAATAATAAACTAGATGGTAAATAAGTATTTCAACACAAATCTTTACTTTTCTTCTTAAATTATATAAACAAGCTATTGGATTATATAATTATAATATCAAATCTAAATCTTTAATTGGAGTCATGGCAAATTTCCTAAGTAAACCTCCTTTAACGGCTACCGATGGAGAAAGAGCATTTTATAATCGGATGAAATCGGTTTTTCTTGGAGAAAACCATGTTCTGGGATATTTTGAACCGGATATTGGAGGTATCCATCCCGATTTTCTTATACTTTCTCCTAAATTTGGAGTTTTAATTGTAGAGATTAAAGATTATTCTGAAAGATATCTCAAAACAATTTCAAAATCCGGGAAATGGGAATGGTTGAAATATGACAAATTATTATCGATCGATAATCCGTTTGATCAAATATATCAATATTGGCGTGTAATAAAAGATCGGATTGGTTCTTGTCATTTTCCTGAAGAGTTAGAGATACCTATTATTAGATTAGTCGTTTTCAGTCAAATTTCACAAAAAGGGTATGCTGCTGAAGAGATAAAGAAAATCGCTCCCAATAAAATCCATTTATGTTTCAAGGAAGCACTTAGTAGAGATGAAAACTTTAAAGAAATCTTAAACGATATTATTGTTTCGAATATTGAGCTTTCAGAAGCTCAATTTAAACTTATTAGAGCTAATATTATACCATCTTGTCGATTACCTACTTTAAATCAATCAAATTTAATGGATTTTTTTAGTTGTGAAGATAAAGTTAAATTAATGGATCAGGATCAAGAAAAACTCGCGAGAGAATTAGGAGAAGGACATCGGTTAATTTTTGGAGTTGCTGGTAGTGGAAAAACGGTTCAATTAATTGCGAGAGCAAGAATTTTGGCAATGCGCCATCCAAATTGGAAGATTCTAATCTTGTGTTACAACAAATTGCTGAAAAAACAAATTTTCAACATTCTCAATCCTCAAGATTACGAAGCTGACATAACTATTAGTACATTTCACGGATGGGCAAGGAATTACATTCTCAATGGTGATGATGAATTCTCTTCATTATACCACGAAGCTAATAAGAAAGCAAAGAAGGAAGATAAGAAAGATGATTTCTTTCAAGAATTTGTGCCAAAATTATTAAATCAAATGATAAAATCTCAAGGTGAAAATAAACTACTTTACGACGCGATCTTAATTGACGAAGCCCAGGATTTTGAGCAGGTATGGTTTGAGCCTATAATGCAAGTATTGAACCCAGATACAAATTCATTATTAATTACCTGTGATGGGCTTCAAGGAATTTATGCTCGGAAGAGGTTTACATGGTCGAGTGTTGGAATACAAGCAAGAGGAAGAGTTAAAAGATTTGATAAATCATATCGAATACCAATCGAAATAGGAATAATTGCTCAAAAAGTATTACCTCAGAATATAACCGACTTAATTGGTCAATTTGATGAGTTTATGTCAACGAAACAATTTATTGGAAATCATGGAACTGTTGAAATTTTCATATCTGATACTCGAGAAGAGGAATACATAAAGCTTGCAGAAAAAATAGCTCGTTGTTTAAAAAGTCCTCAAGAAATATTAGTGCTTTTCAAATTAAATATGAAAAAGCTACATTATAAACACCCATTTTTCGAATATCTTAAAAGTCAAAATATTGAATGGAAAGATTTACAGGATTATAATTACGATTCCCCCGGGTTAGTAATCGGAACACTTTATGGAACTAAAGGTTTAGAGTCTGATACAATAATAATACCTGAATTAGATACTTATTATTCAAACCAAGATCGACAGTTATTATATGTTGGTATGACCCGTTCTCGTAAGAAGTTAGTCTTGAGTGCTAACAAATCAACAGAATTGATAAAATTGTTGGAAAATCATCCAAGCTGAGAATTAATTTGACAAATAAGGCAAAGGTGTGAACCAATTAAAATAAAACGATCAGTTTGAATAATCATATCAGAATCAAAAAGCTTTTGAACAAGATGTTTATTTTCCGCATAATCCTTGAGAACAAATTCATCTGGAGCAAGTTCTACTGAATTGCATATAATAGAAATCTCAGCCAATGGTTCATCATTATAATTATGTACAAAAACTGCAAGTTGACCATTTGAATAATGCTTTTTTTGTAGTTTTACATTGAGTGCTATTTGAGAATTTATCATATCCTTCATGAATCAAAATGATCTTATTCTATATAAAAGAAAAAAGTGTGAACAAAAAATGATTTCTTAGGTTAAGCTTAAAATTTTTCTTTTTGAAAAAACTCAAGCTTTCAATAAAAGCGACAGATTTAAATATTTTAATCTCTGAGGGAACATTATGGCTGTACCTAAGAAACGATTTAAAACCATGGACGAGTATATCGCAACATTTCCAGAAAATGTCCAAGAAATATTAGAAAAAATGAGGCAAACGATTAGAGAGGCAGCCCCCGAGGCTAAAGAAGCGATCAGTTATCAAATGCCCACGTTCAAGCTTAATGGCAACTTGGTGCACTTCGCAGCATATAAAAATCACGTTGGTTTTTATCCAACTCCCTCTGGAATTGACGTATTTAAAAAAGAATTGGCTCCGTATGAAACCTCAAAGGGTACCGTCAAGTTTCCGATAGATAAGCCGATTCCTAATGATCTAGTGAGAAAGATTGTAGAATTTAGAGTAAAGGAAAATTTAGATAAAGGTAAATAATATTTAATTTGGATCTATTCTAAAAATATGGAAAATCTGAATTTGGAAGATCATGAAAAAATAGCCATTGTCTCCGATATTCATGCAAATAAACACGCATTAGATAAATTCCTTTCAATTTTACAAGAAGAATCTGATATAAAATTCATATTAAATTTAGGAGATTTTCTTCAAATTGGACCACATCCGAAAGAAGTAGCTGAGGAAATTCTGAATGATGATCGGTTTATTAATATCCTCGGAAATAATGAGCTTATAATTACAGAAAAGTTAAATGTGGTCACCAGAGAAGATGAAACGGGACATTCTGATTGGACTAAAAAACAGATTGGTCCTAAATTGCTCGCTAGAATCAAAGAGATCCCAACTTTTCAAATATTGAAGTTGAATGAGAAAAAATTATTAATGACACACTCGCGAATCTATGATGCGGACCGAAGCAATATGTGGGAATTCCCTTTATTATATAGTAAAAAATCACTTAGCAAATTCGTGAGGGATTATCCGAAAGATATGGATTTCATTTTTTTTAGACATACTCACCACCAGCTTTATCTCCATTGGAAAAAGAAGTCATTTATCAATCCGGGATTAGTCGGATGCTCTGTTCAGGAGTCAATGTTATCATTTTGCGTGCTTGAAGTAAATAAGGGGAAATTTAATATCTCTCTGAGAAATGAATTTTATGATCAATGAAAATTAATTAATGATTATCGTAGATTAGACGTTCCTGATGCAGATTTTATACTCAAAAATTTTTATGGAATTTGATCATATTCAGAATCGTGATTCATTTGCAGGTTTGATTGATAAGATCTTAAATTGTAAGTTAAAAAAGTTTAAAATCGAACAGATAAATAACTAATAATCAGATGAAGTTTTCAAAGAAACAGAAGATTATTGGTTTGATCCTCGTAATAATAGGAGGAGGAACCCTAACTTATGCTTTAATTTTAGGTGTTCCACCAACATTCAGCCAGCCCTTATTAGATTTTCCAATTCTTGAAGAAGATAATATATTTTCAATGAGTGCCTATGGTATTGAAGATTGGAGCGGTCCAGGTACTCATCATAATGGTATTGACTTGGTCATAAACACATCAGTTACAATTATATCACCGGTTAAGGGAACGGTTGTTGCAATAACCGAGCACCAAAATGAGAATTCAGTAATTAAAAATATTCTTTTTGATATTCAAATTCAAATAAATTGGGGTTGGAACGTGAAGTTAGTTTTAGAGCCAAATTTTCCCGGAGACGACATTTATAATAATACGCTACAAAGGGAATCGATTGGAGTTTCAATATTTCAACGATTAGAAGTTGGAACGCGGATCGCAACCTTATTATATTCAGGTTACTACTCGCATCTACATTACATGGTTGAAAAGTTGCTTGGAGATGTATGTCCCTATACGTATTCATCAGATCAAGCCACAGGTATCTTTGATGCAATAGCTCTACGATCCAATCAATCAATATGCGTGTAAAAAAGCATTTCAATAGTTCGGTATTATGCGTGGTGATAAAAAATAACTAAAGTATTATCTTACTTCTTTTTTGTTTAACAATTTCTTCAGTTAACCGAAAGTGTTTCATAAATCTTTTATATAATTTAGATACGTTCCCTATCTTGATTACTTGATCTGGACAGATGATAACGCAATGCATGCACGTAATGCAAGATTTTCTGTTAGATTTCCCTTCCTTTGCATCAAAAGATCCTGTTGGACACTCTTTTTCGCATAAATAGCACATGCTACATTCTTCCTCCTCTCTTGAAGGATAGAATTTAGCCCAGGATCCAGTAGTTTCACTGACTTCTAAAGGTTTATAAGTAAATGCTGTTAAGTCAATTTTGAACTCAATGGGCTTTTGAAATCGAATAATTGATTGTCGTGCGAATTCTGTAGCTACATTTAAATCTAAGGCATTAGGGCGATCTTCTGCAAGTGACCATCCTTCTGCGATATTAAATGAATGTCTTCCGATGAATTCTGCCGATAAGACTACTTGAAAATTTGCTCTTGTTAATAAATAGTAAGTAATTTGATGTGCCCATTCTAAAGCTCGTGCACCATAGGTAAAAAACATGGAGCATTTTAGGTTCTTACCATCAAGTGTACTTAACCACTCTTCAACGACTACGGGAGGTCTTCCTCCGAAAACTGGGAATCCAAAGATGCAAGCATCAAATTCAGAGAAATCAATTTGAGATTTCCTTTTATCAGGTTTAATTATGTTTGTCAGGTCTACAGAGTTTCCTTCTGATTCTAAAACCGTAGCAATTTGACTTGAAATTTTTTTAGTTATTCCCGTTGCGGAGAAATAAACGATTGCAATATTCATTTATTTGATTCAAAAAAAAATGTAAAAAAAATTAATTTATTTCATTTTTCAAGGTATTAATCTTTTTTGTGAGAAATTAATAGAATTAGGATCTAAAAAAAAATAAATCATTACTCGATAAGTTAAAGAATAAGTATTAGGGAGTAATCACAACTTAGAAAAATTAGAATAAATTATCGTTTATGTTTTTTATAACAATCTCGACAATAGACGGGTCTGCCTTCTTTGGGCTGAAATGGAACCTCGCACTCGTTCCCACAGTCGGCACACGTGGCTTTGTGCATCGTTCTATTGCCATAATTTCTATTAGACATTGTTTCACCAAATTTTAATTTTATACTTGAAATGCTTCTGTTCAAGCAAGTAAGATATAGTTCCAAATGTATTAAACCTTAGTATTATGAAAAATACATAAAAAAAAAAGAAATTACGTTAGAAAATAATACTAATAATAATTCTAATTAATGTTTCTTTTTGTGATGAATCAAGATATAACTAAAGATAAAATCAGGGGTATTAAGGTTGAGACCAAGAATATGAATGCAGCAAGGATTTTCGACCAGATTTTCTTAATTTTGTCAATGGTGGAGTAGATCTTAATTTTTACTTTTGTTGAAGTCAATTTTTCTATTAGTTCTATGATTCCTGGGAGCTGAGTAAGAGCTAACCTATATCGGAGGTACTCCAAGTCAGTACGACTCAATTTCGGAATACTTTTATCCTTCACGTGTGAAAAGGCGTCTGAATGCAACACTTCTTCGACTAGCAATCCCTTAAAAATTCTCTCAAAATCATTCTTATAACTTTGATTAAATTCCGCCAAATAATTCTTGTCAGAAATTATCTTGAGATAAAAGCCTTGGAGAATCTGTTGCTTGTTCTTTAACGTGATTTTTGAAGTGTCAATTAGCCATATATCTAAATCTTCAATTAAACGCGCGATAGATATGTTTAATACTTTTAAATTTCCATTTGTCTGAGCTATCCGATATATCCATCCCAAATGCAAGTGGATTCCCCCATAATCCGTAATGTAACTATAATTCCTGTAAGAAAGATAAATCATCAAACAAGCTGGACCCAAAGAAATTCCACACATTGTAAAAAGTGCTGCCACAAGCGATTCTGTAGATTCTGTGTCAATACCAAGAAACGACAAGACCGCGAAAATTATCCCGATGCTTAGTGGAATTAATATCGAAGGGTATTTCCAATTCCACCTGTTGAGTGCGAACCTTGGAATGAGGACTGATATAAAAACAGAATACAAGAAAGCAACAAAAAATATGATATTTCTTGAGACGAAACTCGTCCACACATCGAACCCTGTAAAATTGAGCACCACATAAAATCCAATGAAATACACTATAAACAATATGATGCTCAAAAATAAACACGAGAGCATTATCCAATAATGCACGGCTCGATACTTTGAATAATAATATTTCTTGTGAAAGGGCGTCATTGGATCTGAGCCGTACGCGGAATTTTGCAGGATGTCGGGCGAGTCGAAAGGGCCCTTATGTTTTTGACTATTTTCATAGTTGGCGTAGATTTGCATCAAATCTTCTATGTTGGTAGGTATATTAATATCTTTTTTTGACATATTTATCAAAACCATATCGTATGAACATTATATTACCACCCTTAATAATAAATTCATCTAAATCAGAAAATGCAGAATGTTTCAATAATTTTTTTTAATTTCAATATAAGAATTGAATGAATGGCATTGCTTACATTTAAATAGGTAATTTTATATATGCATAATAATCTTAAATGAGGCCTATTCAATGAAGAGTAAAGTATTTCTAAAATCTTTAAAAATCATTATTGTAATGATGATACTTTCAGTAAGTCTATCTACTATAGTCATTAATGAGATCAATAAAAACGTATCATTCAATCCCAGAATCTCGCACAATGAGTATCCCATGACCGCAAATCTCGATGAAAATCCTATATTCATCGATGCTAAAGCTCAAGGAACAGACGCTCATAATTGGACATGGGCTGTTTCTCAGTCCTGGTGTAATGGTTCAGGAACACAACAAGATCCTTTTCGGATTTCATATTTAAACATTGATGGAATGGGGAGTAATAATTGCATTGAAATAAGAAATTCCGATTCATTATACTTTACAATAGAATATTGTAATCTTTTTAATGCCGGAAATAGTGCCTCAGGTAAATTTGCCACAAATATTTTCCTGAACAATTCTAAATATGGGAGGATTTTTTCAAATAATATTACAGGAGCTTCCTCAGAATTAGCTACGGGAATCTATATAGAAAACTGTACAAATATGAACATCCTTTCAAATAATATTAGTGAAAATAGATTCTATGGAATTAAAATAAGTCACTGCTACGCAAGTAATGTATCCTATAATTTAATTGAAAATAACAAGTATACGGGAATTGATATTGAAGACATTAGTCAAACGATAAGTATTGATCACAACCTTATCAATAGAAATTATGAAGGAATTGGAGTTGCAGGCGGTTCCTATATTTGGATGTGGGATAATACTATCACTAGTAGTTATCTAGATGGAATAATATGTGTTGATTGTTATCGAATTGATATACAATTTAATACAATAAGCCAGAATGAGTGGTATGGGATTTGTCTTAAAGAAAGCATTGATATAGACATCTGGGGAAACATGATTAATAATAATGAAAATGGAATCTATCTCCTTTTAAGTGATAGTAATCGAATAATGGAAAATACGATTATCAACAATAATAACTGTCCACTGAAGTTGGTTTCTTCAAATAATATTAACATTGTTAGAAATACCATCATAAATAATAAAGGAACAATAGAGCAAGTTGACAGTGTGGGTATTCAATTTGTTGATAATATTATTTTTAACACCCCTGAACTAATTGTTTTAACTACAAGCATAATAGTGGTAATTACTCTTGTTTGTGCAGCAGTTATATTCGTTCGAAAGAGACAAAAGAGAAAAAATGAATAATGAATCGCGCGTTTTCCTCAAGGCACTTCAAGTAAATCCACTGAGTGATATTAAAGACCGTTTTTTTGACTTAATAAATTCGTTAAATATTATATTATTAAATAATTTATTTTTGGGTCGCAACCACAAAAATACGCCTCGAATCTTTTAGCCCTGGTAAAAACGTTTTTGCATCTAAAATCCAGGCAAAAGCCCCATCTCTCCCCATATCCTTAATTAAAACTTTCTTTAATTCAAGCGTCTTCTCACCTACTTCACGTTGACGTCTTTCCCAGCCCTCAATTTCCTCATATTTTTTTATATCAAATCCAGAATTTAAAAGATACTGTCGATAATCCTTAAGTTTAGGTATTTTTTTTTTCTCCCATGTTGTAAATACTAGATTTGATTTCGGTCGAAGTATTCTCGAAATTTCTAAGAATGCTTTTTGTAAGTCAGGTACAAAGCTCAAGGTGTCGATGCTGATAGCTCCGTTAAAAGAATTATCGGGGAAATTTAATGAAAAAATATCTCAGATTCAAATTTTACATCACTTTTAATTCCAAAAGTCTTAGCACGTTCAATAGCTTGGTTAACGGCACTTTCAGAGAGATCAATCCCTAAATAAATAGCTTCTGTTTTTCGCGCGATCCATAGACCAGGTCCTCCTCTCCCACAGCCAAGATCAATGATTCTATCACCGGGACCGACATTGAGATGATCAACAATGTTTTGTAAATCTGTATTTGAGACAAAACCGTCAGGATTAGCTTCTTCAGGATATTCCTTTCCATATACCTCTCGAAATATGTCTCGGAAGGATTCACTTTTCGGTTTTTTATACAACTTTTCAAACAGATTTTTCATATTTTGTTGAATATTTTTGATTCCTTCGTTGCCCAATTCAAACCTCTAAAAGTTTCATTCAAAAAATATTGAAATTTCCTCGATCGTCTATGAGTTATTCATCATCATCATTTGAAAATGATTTTGCGATTTTTTTACATGCCCTTTTACAATCTAACAAGATTAACCCGAGCCTAACATCGTTAGTAGTAGATATTGTCAACACCGCGCTTAAGCCCGCTTGCATGACAATAAGATAACCTTCACTTCCTTTTATAAATAATTGCTCAAAATTTCCCTTCTTCATCTCTATTGTTGCCCTTTCAGATAAGGAGAGTAAAGTTGCAGTCATTGCTGAGATTTTCGTATCATCGACACCATTGGGAAGCACGGATGCAATGGGAAGTCCTTCAGCTGAGATTATTGCTGCTGCGATAATTTCAGGATTTGATTTAAATAGTTTTTTCATAATATCATCAAATTTTTTTTCCATAAACCTTATATCCACCTCCTTCTCTCTTAAAAATTTGCTTAATACCCGTAATTTTTTCTCTTCTTGATAATAATAATTACTTTCAAAAATATAAATTTCACATTTCTGTAAATAGAGTTCCTATCAAGGTGAAGACAAAATTTATAAAATTACAAAAGAAGATATAGCAGGATCAGAAATGGCATTTATTTTTAATTGGAATCCTTCATGAGCCATTGCTCCTAAAAATTTTTTTGATCTAAAATAATTCTTAAGTACTTGCCCGTGCTTATGTCCATGGATGATATTGATTTCCACATCGCCATTTAATTTACATTCTTCCAAAGTGCTTAATACCTCGTCAATAGCACCCCATAAATCATGGCCGTGTACATCTATCTCCAATATGCTCACGAGGTTTTTATTACGAATTATTTTTTTAAAAATTATCTCTTTAAAAAGATGATAGCCACTCTAATCATATTTACATAGTTTTACTAATTTACCTTTCTCCGATAAGTTTAATGCGATGACTTTCGGTCTAGTCATTGCTTCAATCGAATATTTTATTCCTTGCGTTCCTAGACCTGAAGATTTGGTTCCCAAGAATGGAAAATGATCTGGACCTCTCTCACTCTTTCCATTTATTTGAACTGTTCCCACTTCTAACTCCTGTGCAATATTAAACGCTAAATCTATGTTCTCTGTGAAAATCATGCCTTGAAGTCCGTATTCTGACTTGTTTGATATTTCTATTGCTTCTTCAGCGCTATGAGTTCGTATAAAAGGTAAAACAGGACCAAAAGGTTCTACCCAGGCAATTCTCATATCAGTCGTAACATTGTCTATTAATGTTGGCCACATGATGTTGCCTTCTCTTTTATTTCCGCATAACAAGGTACCGCCTTTTTCTAAAGCATCGTCTATCAACCCTTGAACGAAATCACACTGTTTTGAACTTATGAGGGGCCCAATAGTAGCATTTTTTTCGGGATCTCCAATAGACAAATTCATTGTTTTCTTTTTTACTAATTCTATTAATTTATCAGCGATTCCGGGCATTGGAAGAACTCTTTTTACAGCAGTACATCTTTGCCCACTGTATGAAAATGCTCCCGAAACAATTGCATTTGCCGTCAATTCTAAATTTGCATCGTTTAGTACGATGGCGGCATCCTTTCCACCTAATTCTAATAAAAGAGGTTTCATTCCGACAACAGTTGCAAGATGTTTACCTGTTTCAGAAGATCCGGTAAAGCTCACCATATTAACCAAAGGGTGTTGTACTAAATAGTCCCCGATTTCAGATCCCTTGCCGGTGATTATATTAAAAACTCCTGGGGGAACTCCCGCTTTTTCTAAAATTAATCCGAAGAATAAAGGACTTATGGGACCTTGAGAAGGAGGTTTGACTACAACGGTATTTCCAGCCATTAATGCCGGAGCGATTTTAGATCCCGTGAGATTAAACGGATAATTAAAGGGACCGATGCATAGAATTACTCCTAAAGGAACTCGATATGTCATTGACATCTTATTTTTGGTAAACCCTTTAAACACATCTCCATAAATTGCTTCTCCTTCTTGTTGTAATCCAGCTTCAGCTGTGGCTTCAAATAATTCGGAAGTTCGGATTATTTCAGAGATCGCACTTTTTATAGGTTTACCTATCTCTTTCATTATGACATAACCTAAGGAATTAGCCCATTCTCTCATTAGATTAGCAGCTTTCATTAATATATCCGCTCGTTCTCTCTGAGTCTTTTCTGCCCAACATTCCAAATTATCTTTTGCAATGGTTATGACCTGATTAGCTTCTTCAATGGAACATGCTTGCACAGTTCCGATTACTTTTTCATTAAAAGGGTTTTTAATAGTTATTTTTTTTCCCGAAGATGACTTTTTCCAAGTACCTGATATATAATATTTAAAATCCATCTCATCTCTCATTACGAAAGAATTAGGAATTTTTTCAATTTCTTCTTTCATGATTTTCTTCTTCTTAAAGATTTAATTTCAATATAAAAGGTTCTTAGAATTTTTAGAACACAATCATTATTAAAATTATCATTAATAATTCAAATGTCTTCCTTATTTCAGCCAAAATCCTCTGAGGAGCATAATTTATTCAAAATCCCATGGAAATCATTAAGTATAAAATAGAAAACACAAATATTGTAAAATTAAATAGGAATCGAAGTAAATTTGTATAAAAAAAAATCAAAATGATAAAATAAGAAAATAGGTTTAAATTTTTGATTCTTCTTCAACTTTAATCGCATCAGCTTTTACTTTTACTGTTGCTACAGAATCAAGAATCTTTTTATGATGAATAGTTTGAATATCTACCATATTTTTAAGAAGAATCTGCATTTTTTCTAATTTCATCTTATTAAATTCCTCGGTTGCTACTTTTACATTGCTTTGTTCTTTAGAAGCATTATCTTTTGCAGTTTTTAATCCTGTTTCAGCAGTTTGCATTTCATTTGGTTTTAATTTTTCTTTTGGCTTGCTTTGTACTTTACTTAGATGCTTTTCAGCTTTCTCTAATTCTCTTGTTGCTTTTTCGCCTTCATTCTGTTCAGTTTGGAGTTTTTGTAGACCAATTAAAAGATCATTTAGTGGTGTTATGTATTCTTCCCGAAGTCTTTTAACTTTCTCCTCGTTTTCTTTTTCGATAGTTTCAAATGTAGAAGCTAATGAACTCACTGCTTGTCCTAAGGAAGGGGTCTCCGTTTCAGCATAAGCTTTTAACGCCGTAACAGTCTTTTTGATTTCCTTTGTCACATTTTCTTCTGCATTAATATATTGATTACTTTCTTTAATTAACTCACTAATTTTATTGCTCGTAATTCCTAAAGCATTTGTTATATTATCCATAAATTTCTTAAACGTTTTTATACACCTCTTTTATTATTCCAGTTTTAGATATATATTATCCATGAGTTTATAACGTTTGCGTTTATAAATAATCAATTAAAACTCATTATATTGATTTTTTGACCTACATTAGAATAATCTATTTTTATTTATACTTATTAACTGTAAAATTATAAAAAAAAAAGAGTTTTATTTAATTTTTAATTAAGAGATGGATCCGTTTTTTTTAAGTATTCAGAGAATTTTGAAAATTAAACTACTATCTCATTTCTCATAATCTGTGAATTGAGGAATAAAACCCTTTTTCATTAATAAGTTAAATTGCCCTTGAGAATTTTCAATTATTTTCTTAGATTTTGAAAGGAGTTCCTCTTCAGAGAGATGTATCTTAGCAATTCCTTGCTCTATTGCTTTCAATCCTACGGCAGAAGCTTGCTTAACAAACGCATTTTCATATGTCATATTGGGGAGAATACAATTATCCACGAGACAACCTTTAATCTCATCTACTAATTGTGCAAGAGCATGTGATGCAGCAATGCACATTTCATCAGTTATGGTAGTAGCACGTACATCCAAGGTTCCCCTAAATATTCCTGGAAAACAAAGTGAATTATTTACTTGGTTAGGAAAATCCGAGCGACCGGTTGCGACAATTCTAGCTCCCGCTTCTTTAGCATCCCATGGAAAAATCTCTGGAATGGGATTAGCTAGTGCAAATACTATTGCATCATCCGACATTTTTGAAATCCATTCCTTTTTGATAATATTTGGTCCCGGAACGCTTGACGAGATGAGAATATCCGCACCTTCTAAAGCTTTACCACAATCTCCTCTAACTTGTTCTTGATTACTTATTTTAGCGACTTCACATTTATAATCTTGTGGACATTGTAGATCAGGGCGCTCTTTGTATAATATTCCATTACTATCAACAAATATTGAGGTAGCTATATTAAATCCATCAGCTTTTAATAAGCGATAAATCCCAAAATTAGCAGCACCTATTCCATTAAAAACGATTTTTACTTGTTCTTTTTTTTTCCCAACTATCCGCAGTGAATTCATTAATCCCGCAAGAGTGACACAAGCCGTTCCCTGTTGATCATCATGCCAAACAGGAATATTGACTTCTGGGTCACCACGTAATTTATCCAAAACTGTAAAGCATTTTGGGTTACTTATATCTTCTAAATTGATCCCTCCAAATGTAGGTTGAATCATCTTTACAAATTCTATAATATCTTCAGCTTCACAA
>Ga0307445_10000829_pt1 | contig 17125 bp, 14 predicted proteins | sample SalMarSW160330MG_FD_202147 | JGI IMG/M metagenome (GOLD analysis project Ga0307445, IMG submission 202147) | Salt marsh sediment microbial communities from the Plum Island Ecosystem LTER, Massachusetts, United States - SW1603-30 | ecosystem: Environmental > Aquatic > Marine > Intertidal zone >...
GTCCAAGTGGTGCAAGAGCCGCCTCCATGGCCGATTCAATCTCATCTCGATCAGGCTCAAGCAGCTCCCCGGAGGAAGCCGCGCGGCCCGCTTCGCGGCCGGCGATTGCCCCCTGCACCAGCATCTCCGTTGTCGCTGCTGCTACTCGATTGGCGCCAAACAGCCCGCCACTGCACTCCCCAGCAGCATATAGACCGGGTAGCGAGGTCTCACACCGCGCGTTGATTCTTATCCCGCCCTCGAAGTACTCAGCGGCGGGACCAACCTCGGCGGCATATCCATCACGCATTCTCGCCATCAAGGCTGAGAAGTCATCTCCCTGGAATCGCCATCCGGAGTACTCTTCCTCGAGCGCGTCAATAAGATTGACCGGCAAGTGTTTCATCGACAAGAAGACCCCGCCCAGCGGACTGCCTCGTCCGGCAAGAACCTCACGCATTGAGGCCTTGGAGAAGAGCAACTTGTTCCACTCGCTGGTCAGTGCAAGCTTTGCAACCTTCGGATCCTCCCAAGATAGGAATGTATGCCCACCGCTATTGAGCAACTGCCCAGGAAGAATGTAGAACCACAGGCTCCCACGGTGTCGTGGAGGGGCCAGCAGGATATTGGGCGCGAAGGTGACCATCTCCATGTCAATCAACTCGGCGCCGGCACGAAACGCCATCGCTTGACCGTCGCCTGTTGCTTCGTCCGGGCCGGCGTTAAACGAGTAGGCGTGATGCCAGCCGCCGGTCGCAAGAACCGTCGATTTCGCAGATATCGCCACAGACTCGCCAGACTCAATGTCAAAAACCAATGCTCCAGACACTTGCCCGTTTGTCTTGAGCAAATCGACAGCTAGGCAGTTATCCATTGCCGTGATTGCGGCTTTTCTCTCACCGATTCCCTTGCGAAGAGAGGCACATATTGACGACCCCGTAGTGATCAACGCTCGAGGGAAGACCTTACGAACCGATAACCCCCACTCGACAAGGTGCCCGATCTCCTGGCCCGACCCGTTGACGTACGCCTCCACAAGGCGCTCCTCGTTCAATCCAAATCCTTCGATCAGGATCTCCTCCGCCCACGCCTCGGGAGTGTCGCCCGGATCGTTTTCGAATCCCAGCCGGTGCAGGCTTCCGCCGTCCGCCATCACGTCAGCGCCGGCCAGCACGGATGCTCCGCTTCGGCCAAGCGGGCCCTTGCTGACCAACGTTACTTCAGCAACGCCAGCAGCTTCGATCGCCGCTCGCATTCCGGCTCCACCGCTCCCGATAACAAGCACATCCGTCTTTTGGAAACGCATTTCTCCTCCTTACGTGTCTCTAGCGCCTCAGCACGCCTAGAGAGATGCTCCCTCCACCACCTCTGGCAACAAGCCACTGGAGCGCACGCGTCTTTGATTCGGAGATGTGCTTCTCCTGCAGGCGCCGCGCCTTCTTCTCATCCTGACTCATGAGAGCTTCGATGAGGCGACTGCTATCTTCTTTCTCGGTCTCAAGTCCAAAATCCGACATCAATGGATCGCTCATACGTAGGCGAGTCCCTTCCCGAAGAAGCTGATCGATGGAACGGGCCAGCCGTTGCGAATTCGCAAGCTCTGCAATGCCCATATGAAAGGCATCGTGGTATTTGAGATAGTCAATGGCCGAAAACGGACGCCGTTCGAGAGCATCCGCCCATTCCTTGTGGGTTTCTTGAAGTGCGGCGAGCTCTTCCTTCGCCGCATTCGCTGCAGCTCGCGCTGCCGCTTCTCCTTCCAGAAGGATTCGCATATCGAAGATCTCGTGCACATCCTGAAGACTAAGTGAAGAAACCCGGTATCCCACTCGTGGGATGACCTCAACGAGCCCTTCCTGACTGAGAAGCGCCAGCGCCTCTCGCACTGGCGTTCGACTTACATCAAACTCATCAGCGATCCGTTTTTCGCCCAAGATATCGTTGGGCGCGTATTCCCACGTTATGATCCGTTCCCTAATCTCTGTGACTACCCGATCTGCCAGACTAATTCTATCCGCCACGTACTCGGCACGGACGTTTCGTCCTTCTCCGAGTGCCATCCTGTTGCCTCCCTTGTCCATCGTATACATCTAGTATACAAGAATGTATACTAGCGAGTAATGGTACTCTTTGTCAATAGCCGTTCAGAGCAAGGGCAGCTACCTTCTCATGAATGGATGTGCATTCACGAACCCGAGTTGAGAGCCGAAACCGGGATCTGAAGGAAGAGCGGATACACGAGCACGAGAGGAGAAATGACGCTTCGCGTTTCTGGCAGTAAACGCCTATTGGGCGCTTTGGCGAGAGTGAGGCATACTGACCCTAGGGAGAAACAGTGATTGCTAAATTCGTACTACTATTTGCCGCGGGTATAGCGGCCGGCTTTGTCAATGTGGCCGCCGGAGGCGGCTCGCTTCTTACCTTGCCGGCACTTATTTTCTTCGGTTTGCCGCCGACAGTAGCCAACGGAACTAACCGTATTGCAGTCATGATGGGAAGTATCACAAGCATGGCAAAATTCCGACAGAAAGGCTACTTCAACCCGGCCCTCGGTCTCAGACTTGCCATCCCAGCAGTCGCTGGTGCTGTTCTCGGATCAGTCTTGGCAGTCAAGATACCAGACAACGTCTTTCGCATCTTACTTTCAGTAATCATGTTGATCGTCCTTGCGCTCATGATCACGCGCCCGCGAGTGGGACGTCCCGAAGGCCAAGAGAAAGCCATGACCGTTTCCCGACAGGTTATCTTGATGGCGGCCTTCTTTGGTGTGGGCGTGTATGGCGGACTTATCCAGGCAGGAGTGGGGTTTATTATCATTACAGCTCTCTCGATGATTACCGGCATGTCGCTCCTTCGGATCAACAGCGTCAAGGTCATTGTCATAGCTGTCTACATGCTCCCTTCTCTAGCCTTGTTTGCCGCCGCACACAAAATCGACGCCATCCCTGGACTAGTGCTAGCTGCCGGCAGTGGCTTCGGTGCGTGGATCGGAACCATCGTGTCGATTAAGAAAGGGGATCGCTTTATCCGCATTCTGTTGATCGCGGCGGTAGTAGTGATGGCCGTCAAGGTTTCAGGTTTATGGGACTGGCTGGCTACTAACGCATTCAATTTGGGGCGATAGCGTCCGTGGAGCTATCTTCGCAGAACCGCCCCGTCCCCTCAAACAGCACGTCGCTTTACGTCTGTGGTGTTGAAGAGAGCACTGCTCAATTCGTCCGTCCGACGCTCCATGAAGTACTTCAGCGCGAATCGATTCCTCCCCTCGGCGGGCCCCGCGGTCTGCTTGTGCGTGACGACACAAATGGTGAAACCGGAGGCCGGAACACGCCTGCAATCCTCTGGAACATCACTCCCAAGCGGACGTGTCCCCATGCACTGTGCCAGAGGACGAACTAGCAGAAGGCCCGAAGCGAGTACATCGCGACAGAGTCGCGGTCCCAGGCACTGGCCCGAAAACGCGGATGCCAAACCGTCGCAGAGCGGCAGTCACGATCGTTTGGCGTCCCAGAGTCGTTACCGAACTGTACCTAGTGGCACCGCAATGTTCGGTAGTGAACGTTGTTCATTGTTTTTTGACTCTTGTTCACTCGATTCATATAATGCTCCTGCCATGGAGAGAGAACGGCTATCAGAAGTCGGTTGGCGTATCCGTAGTATTCGGACCCGGAAACGGATGCCGCTCCGTTCTCTGGCCACTGCTTCTGGCTTATCCGTAGGCTTCCTTTCGCAAATTGAGCGTGGACTGTCGTCGTTCTCAATTTCGTCGCTGCGGTCGATCTGTCAGGCACTGGACGTCCCGCTGGCAGACGTTCTCGTCATGTCGAACGGCCCCGGGAACGCAATTTTGGTGGACCCACGCCATTCATCCATTACGAAGGGAGACAACCGCCCACACGTAAGCCTTTCTGATGCGTCGATCAAGTATCGATTCCTGAGTACCGGGTTTCAGGGGCGCCGTTTCGAGGCGGTCATCGGAGAGATGGCACCGGGCAGTCACCACGAGCCTCACACCCACGAAGGGGAGGAATTCGGGTACGTTCTCGAAGGTGAAATCGTGTTGACCTTCGATGAAGAGTCGCACGAATTGGGTGTAGGCGACAGTTATCACCTGATGGCGTCTACTCTGCACGCGTGCAACGCGGACGGTGGAGGTGCCAAGCTGTTGTGGGTTCATACGGCCCGATACGTGCGGGCGTTGAGTCTCCTGGGAAACGAAACACTCCCTGCTGGAACGCTCCCTCCCCCTCCAATAGAAGACAGAAGCCGGCCGGCACTGGTAAACCTCTCGCAGAACGCGGTCCACTATCGCTTCCTGAGTGGCAACCTGCCCGGCGCGCAGCTTCGGGTATTCGTGGCGGAGATTCCGGCGGAGAGAGCGGAACAACCCACGGTGTTCGAGGGAGAGGAGTTTGGCTACGTACTCGAAGGACGGATCCAGCTAACGGTCGATGAAGATTCGTACCCGCTGGGCGCGGGCGACTGTTACCACGTCCCGGCTGCCTCAGCGCGCAGCTACCGTGTCGACGGTTCGTCGAGCGCAAAGCTGCTCTGGGTTCAGATGGGAGCCGGTTCGCGGGAAGCGGAGGCAGTCTGGAACGAGGCTATCGAGGGGGCTATACAACCCGAAGATCGATCTGCAATTGAAGCAAAGCCGCGTCATAGGAGGAATAGATGTACAGATTGAGTACGGACGTGGGCGGAACCTTCACAGACGGTGTAGTGCTCGACGAACAGTCGGGGCGCGTCGTCGTTAGCAAGGTTTCGTCTACGCCTCACAACCCGGCGATCGGTACGGTCGAGTCCATCGAGAAGTTTGCAATCCCGCTACGAGATGTGTCGTTCCTTTCGCACGGGACGACAGTCGTCATCAACGCACTGATCGAAGGCAAAGGGGCAAAGACCGCACTCATAACAACCAGGGGCTTCCGTGACGTCCTTGAAATCGGCCGGTCCAACCGGACAGAGATGTATGACGCGCTCTACAGCAAGCCCCGCCCTCTCGTTCCTCGCCACCTTCGGTTGGAAGTGGGCGAGCGGATCGACGCAAAGGGACACGTGCTCTGTGCACTGTCGGAAAATGAGCTCGAGGGGATTCTTGAAGTGCTGGTTCGACAGAAGGTCTCATCAGTCGCCGTCTGTCTGCTCAACGCGTATGCAAACCCGGAGCACGAAGTCCAGATTGGTAATTTCCTCCGCGACAAACTACCCAATGCGACTGTGTCGCTCTCGCACCTTATCACTCGTCGCTACTACGAGTACGAGCGAACGAGCACGACAACGCAGAATGCCTATGTCATGCCGGTTGTGCGGACCTACCTCGATCACCTTGAACGCGAGCTAAGGAATCGTGAGTTCGCGCAAGTCCTGCAAATCATGCAGTCAAATGGCGGCGTGATGGCAGCCTCCGTCGCGCGCGATATGCCGATCGCCATGGTCGAATCCGGACCCGCAGGGGGTGCGATCGGTGCGGCGGAACTGGCGAAGCTGGCAGGCTACGAGAACGTTATCTCCTACGATATGGGCGGCACCACGGCAAAGACCTCGATCATCACCGGTGGCCTTCCCGAGACGACAGAACAGTATCTGGTCGAGGGACGCCCGATCCTTCTCCCGGTTGTCGATCTTCGGGAGATCGGGGCGGGCGGCGGAAGCATAGCGTGGATCGACGAGGCCGGTGCGATGCACGTTGGACCCCAGAGTTCTGGAGCCGACCCGGGACCGGCCTGCTATCAACGCGGGGGTACCGAACCGACCGTTACGGACGCGAACCTGCAGTTAGGACTTCTCGATCCTGACTACTTTCTCGGTGGAGAGATGCAGATTTCGCCCGAACTTGCCCGCGCCGCGATCAAGAAGGTGGGAGACCACTTCGATCTGAGCGTGGATGAGGCGGCGCTCGGCATTGTGAAGATCGTCAACACCAACATGTCGGGTCTCTTGCAGTCGATGACGGTAAAGCGAGGGTACGATCCACGAGAGTTTGCGATGGTTGCTTTCGGCGGAGCCGGCCCAATTCACGCAAGTGCTATTGCCAAGGAGCTCGGCGTTCCCACGGTAATCGTCCCACCGTACTCGGGCGTATTCTCCGCCTGGGGGATGCTGATGGCCGACCTACGCCACGACCTCAGCCAGACGTTCATTGCACCACTCGACGGCGCAGACGCAAAGGCGGTAAGTGAGCTGTTCGGCCAATTGGAGGGCCGGATCATCCGGGTTTTCGAAAAAGAGAACGTCGATCAATCCGCTGTGACCATCACGCACCAGCTTGATCTCCGCTACGTCGGGCAAGAGCACACGCTGGCCGTGACGGCGGCGGCCGCATTCAGCGAAACGGGCAAGCTGGAGCTCGCAAAGGCGTTCGATGAGCAACATCTCCGGATCTACGGACACAACGCGCCGGAGGAGCCGAAGGAAATCGTTTCGCTCAAAGTGATCGGATTGGGAAACGTCACCAAGCCGACGCTCGAGCGCATCCCCGTGGGTAAGAAGATGCCGAACAGTGAGGCCAAGCTTGGCAACAGGGACGTATACGTGGGCAAGGGGAGGTACCTGTCGTTCGACATCTATCGCCGCGATCTCTTGCAGGCGGGGAACGTTGTCCGCGGGCCTGCAGTCATCGAGGAGGTCACTGCAACGACAGTCGTGGAACAAGGACAGGCGTGCGAGGTCGATCCGTACGGCACCCTGATCATCTCAATCAATAAGGAGGGCCGATGAGAACGGACCCGATCACACTCGAAGTCATCCGCAATCGTCTCGTTGCTGCGAGCCGCGACATCCGGCGGACGATCGAGCGCGCTGCCTATAGCCCAATCTTGTACGAGGTTGTCGACTTCAGTTGCGGCATTTTGGACAGCGAGGCAAATCTAATCGCTGAAACGCCGGGGCTGCCGATATTTCTTGCCAATCTGGGCTACGCCGTGCTGTCAACGTACGAGACAATCGGCCGGGAGAATCTACGCCCGGGTGATATCATCCTCTGCAACGATCCCTACAACGGCGGTGGGACCCACTGCCCCGACTTGGTAGTCCTTTGTCCGGCGTTTCACGACGGGAAGATCCGGGGATGGGCAGCGTTTCGCGGACACACAGTCGACATGGGAGGCATTTACCCCGGCGGGTGGTACAGCGATACAACCGAGGTTTATCAGGAGGGATTTCGGCTGCCTCCGGTTAAGCTGGTGGTGGAAGGAACACCGAATGAGGAAGTGTTCCGGCTGATCCGCGCCAATACGCGGGTGCCCGACGCTGTGCTCGGAGACATCCGCGCCATGGTCGCCGCCGTGCGGAAGGGGAGCCAGCGCTTCCTTGAAGTGATCGATCGCTTCGGGTTGGACGTAACACTCGCCGCGTTGAACGAGATGCTGGTGCAGGGTGAGAAGCTGGCACGCGCAGCGGTACGGAGAATCCCGAATGGGGTTTACGAAGCGGAGGCGATCCTCGACGGAGACGGCAACGACGATGCGCCGCTGGATGAGAAGATCCTTTTGAAACTGAAGATCACCGTCGAAGATGACGAGATGACAGCCGACTTCACCGGGACGGGGGCACAGAATCGAGGACCGATGAACACGCCGGAGCCGTCCACGATCTCGGCCACTCGGTACGCGTTCAAGATCGTCACCACACCGCACCTTCCAAGCAACGAGGGCTTCTTCCGAGCACTGAACATCGTGATCCCCGATGGGAGCTTCCTCAAACCACACTTCCCTGCCGCGTGCGCCATGTGGCCAACACCGTCCTCAACGATCCCCGACTTATTCCTCAAGGCACTGGCCCCGGCGATCCCGGATCGGGTTCGCGGAGGACACTTCGGGGATGCGATGGCCAACTTCATCTATGGGATCGATCCGTCTTCTGGGAAGTATTACGTCTGCGCTGAAGCGGACGCCGGAGGATACGGAGGCAAGCCGACAGAGGACGGGGAGTGCGCTCTCTTTTCAATGACACTGGGCGATACCTACAACGTGCCGGCGGAGGTCGTCGAGGTGCGATACCCGTGGAGGGTCGAGCGGTTCGAGCTTCGACAGGATTCCGGCGGCGCGGGAAAGTATCGTGGAGGGCTTGGTGTGGTTCGCGACTATCGGCTCGGGTTCGATGCCGGTCTCACCGTAACGACCGACCGCGTGAAGTACACCCCGCCGTGGGGCGTGTTCGGAGGAGACGCAGGTGCCACGAATATCACCATTGTGACGCGCAACGATGGGAAGAAGGAAGAGTGGAGGAAGATCTCGAATCTTCCGCTGAAGAAGGGAGACGTCGTGAGCTTCCGCGGCGGTGGAGGCGGCGGGTACGGTCTCCCTCTCGATCGGAAGACGGAAGCGGTTCTCGCCGATGTAGTCAACGGCTACGTATCGATTGAGAAGGCGGAGAAGGACTACGGCGTGGTTGTCGATCCGACTACGCTGGCAATCGATCGAGGAGCAACGAAGGAGCGAAAGGCGAAAATGGCGTCCCGGAAAGGGCGGAACAGATCATGACAGTGCGGCTTCGATTCGAGTTCGAGCGCGGGGGAGCATTCACAGCAGTGCTTCGACCCGATCTCGCTCCGCAGACGGTCAGTGCGGTTCGGGCGATGCTCCCAATTCGTGCAACCGTGTACCACTCAAGATGGTCTGGTCGAGAGATCAACTTCCCGGTGAAGAGCCCGAAGGCCGTGCCCCGTGAGCAGCAGACATCCACGGTCAACACCGGCGACGTTATCTACTGGAAGGAATGGGAGATCGCCGAAGGAGCGAACGAAGCACTCGCCATCTATTATGGCGCGGAAGTGACGCGTGATCACCGCGGGTACCTTCCGGTCAACGTGTTTGCCCGCGTCCCGGAGGCGGAGTGGCAGACAATCGAGGAGATCGGGGTGCGGATCTGGAAAAACGGAACTGAGAACGTAACCGTGTCGGAGGAAGTGGATTGATGTCGACAGATGAGTTGGCTTGCAGGCTGGATACGGTTCAGCACGTCTTAAAGAAGGTCGATGCGGCAATCGCTGTCTTCGGCCTGTCGTCCAACTTGCGCTATCTCACCGGCTTCAGCGACGAACCGGGAGAGCGGCTTCTGCTGCTTGCCGTCCCCAGCAAGGGAGAAGCGACCATGATCGTGCCGGCACTGTACGCTGATCAGGTCGATGCGCAATCTCCGCCCGCAGCTCTTAGGGTGTGGAAGGACGGAGATGATCCGCAAGTCATGCTGCGCGAGATCGCGGATGAGGTGAGCCACATCCCCGGCAAGGTTCTTCTGGATGACTCTCTATGGGCTGTCTTCGCGCTGCAGGTGCAGGCGGCGTTCCTCGGACGACCTTTCGGGTTAGCGTCCGCGGCGATGGCGCCTCTGCGCGAGCGAAAGGATGATGAGGAGCTCGCTGCGATGCGGCGCGCCGGCGCGATCGCCGATGCGGCATTCGCCGCGGTGACCGCGGAGCGAATCTCCGGCCTCACCGAGACCGGCCTTGCCCGCCGTCTTGAGGCGGCGATGCTCGATGGCGGTGCCGACGGTATCGCGTTCGAGACGCTCGTTGCAGCGGGACCGAACAGCTCACTGCCGCATTACCGTGCCGGGACGAGGAAGATCGAGTCAGGGGACCTGGTAATCCTCGACTACGGCTGCCGCCTTAATGGCTACTGTTCAGATATTTCACGAACTGTCGTCTGCGGGAAGGCGCCTGCCGAGCAATACAGGGTACACAAGGCGGTGGTAGAAGCGCACTGGGCTGCCCGAGAGAAGGTTGCCCCGGGCGTGGAAGCCCAGGAGGTCGACGCAGCCGCCCGTGATGTTCTCGTCTCAGCAGGCTACGGTGCTCAGTTCGTCCACCGGACGGGACACGGCATCGGGCTCGACGTTCACGAGCCTCCCTACATCGTGAACGGAAACAGGCAGAAACTAGAAGAAGGGATGACATTTTCAATCGAACCGGGAGCGTACTTCCCGGAAGCCTATGGCGTAAGAATCGAGGATGTAGTTGTAGTGACTGGAGTGGGGGCGAAGGCCATGACACACGCTCCGCAGGAGCTGCTTTGCGTGGCATGATCCGCTTCGCGTGTCGCCGCTGATCCACTGTACAAAGTGGAAGAGAAAGGAGGTGCAGCGTAATTAGAACACACGGCAGTAGGTGCTTGGTTAGACAGGGGAAATTAGGAGGTGATGCGAAGTGAAGATGAAGTTGTTTGTTGTATCGCTGCTGCTTCTGTTCGCAGTGGCACTGGTGACATGGGGAGCCACTGATAACGTCGTGGTGATTAATGGATATCCCGTCATTACGGCGGATCCAGCCACGGCATCTGACTGGTACGACACGGAAGCGATGTACAACCTGTATAGCCCTCTGGTATATCCATCGCCCGAAGGCGGGGTGAGTGCACACCTGGCGACGGCCTGGGACCCGGTCGACGGAGACTTCACACATTGGCGATTCACCCTGCGGCAGGGAGTGAAATTTCACTCCGGCTTCGAGATGACCGCCGAGGATGTTGCGTTTTCGATGACCCGTTTCATCGCAATGGGAAGAGGGAACTCGGGTCCGCTTGGGCAAGTGACTGCGCAGGTCGTTGATCGTTACACGGTCGATTTCCTTTTGGACAAGCCAAGCGCAATCTTCCCGGACACGCTGGCCCTATTCTTCGTCGTGGATAAGGACTTGGTGCTGGCAAATGTCAAGACGTCCGGCAATTACGGTGACTTCGGAGATTACGGCGAGGACTGGCTTGCCACACATGACGCGGGCACCGGGCCGTACATGATGGTCAGTCATCTTCCCGGGCAGCGGCTGGATGCGGTCCGGTTCGTCGACTACTTCGAAGGATGGAGTGACGAGGGCTGGGGGCCGGACGAGGTACCGATCGAACGGCTTATATTCATCATGGAGACGGACTACACCACGCTGATGACGCTGATGAAAAGCGGAGATCTGGATCTCGAAATCAACGGAGGGTGGACCCTTCCGCAGCTGGAGCAGATCCAGGCGGACCCGAATCTCGATCTCGCAAGTGTTTGGGCTCAGAACGTCACGGTGTGGATGAACAGCAAGGTGGAGCCCACCGACGACGAGCACTTCCGCAAGGCGATCCTCTACGCGTTCGACTACGAGAGCATCGTCGGACCGTGGAAAGCGTTCGGGAACGGTGAGACGGGAATCTTCTTGCCCAACATGCCCGGCTATGTACCGATTGAGCCGCAGCCGCGGGCACAGAATCTGGAGCGGGCGCGCCAAGAACTGGCGCTCTCGAAGTACGCAGATAGCTTGGACGATGTGACGGTTGTTTTCCACTTCTGCGGCGGCCTTGACTTCGAAGAAGACATCGGCCTGCAGCTGCAAGCAGACATGGCCAAGCTCGGCATAAATGTGGAAGTGGCCGGCCCGCCGTGGCCGGAGTACTCCGGGGAGTGTTCGGCACCGGAAACAACTCCGAACATGACGGTATTCTTGTTCGCACCGCAGGCGGCGCCTACGGACGATTACTATACCTACTCGATGTTCTCGCCCAACGGTCTCGGGTGGATCTTTGAGGCGCACTGGTACTTCGAGGATCAGCAGCTTCTACAACTGCTCGATGCGACACGAGCGGAAACCGACCCGGTCGCACGTCTGGCGCTTTATGAGCAGGCGCAGCCGCTAATCGCGAGCCATGCGTTGGCCTTCTACCCATATCAGAAGCCAACACTGTTTGCGCATCAAGCCTACATCGCCGGTCCCATGGAGACGATTGTTTTCGTCGGACCAAGCGAAAACATGCACAACTGGCGGATCAACCTCGTATTGAAGGAGCAACTGCGCTGAGAACGGAAGACAGACAGGCGGGGAGCGGGCTCATCGAGCACGCTCCCCATGGTTTACGCAACTGACGGGAGAAACCCATGCTCGTGTTCATCGGCAAACGTTTATTCCAGTCTCTGTTTGTCCTGTTCGGGTTGTCGATTCTGATCTTTTTCATCGCGCGGGTCATGCCCGGTGACCCGGCCCGCGCCGCACTCGGACATCTCGCGACTCCGGAGCAAGTGGAACGGATGCGAGAGGAGATGCATCTCAACGACCCATTCCCCGTCCAGTACTACTACTGGCTCCGAAACCTGCTCCACGGTGATTTGGGGAGATCGTCCTACACGCGCCGCCCGGTCACCACGGATTTGGCTCAGTATATCCCGGCAACGTTCGAGTTGATACTTTTCGCCACGCTCATTTCCGCCATCGTCGGACAACTGACCGGCGTCCTTGCCGGTTTCTTCCGCAACTCGTGGTTCGACGGCGCGTCACGCTTGGTCTCGTACCTCGGAATCGCGACGCCGTCATTCGTGGTTGCGATCCTTCTCTTGTTCATCTTCAGCCAAGTGCTCAAACTCGCGCCCGGCGTCGGGCGGCTCCCGTTGTTGATGATGCCACCCCCGCGGATCACCGGATTCATGACGATCGACGGCCTCTTGGCGGGACGGCCGGACGTTACCCTGACGGCGCTGAAACATATGGCCCTTCCGGCGATCAGTCTTGCGGTGATCCACATAGCCCAGGAAGGTCGGATCACAAGGACATCGATCGTCGAGAATATGCAGAAGGACTATATTACCGTGCACAAGGTCCATGGGATCCGGACGTCGAAGTTGCTATTCAAGTACCTATTGAAGCCGTCGATCATCCCGACTGTCACAGTTATGGGGCTTGATTTCGCATTTCTGATGTCGAACGCATTCCTCGTTGAGATGGTCTACATGTGGCCGGGATTCTCCCGGTACGCGGTGACAGCGATGCTCAACAAGGACCTGAACGCAATCGTCGCCGTGGTTCTCGTTATCGGTCTGACGTTCGCACTCGTGAACCTGCTGGTGGACATCATCATCATGGGGCTGGATCCTACGGTGAGGCTTCGTCGAGGAGGTGGCTAGATGGAGGGGGAGGAACGGCTCGGCGACCTGCGCGCAACGTTAATCCAGAAACGTCACGGCCTGGCGCGGGGATGGTACAAGTTCTCACGCAACCGACTGTCCGTTCTCGGGCTCATCGTATTGCTCATTATCACGATGGCGGCGATCCTCGCCCCGTACATCACACCGTACCCCGGGCACGCCAAGGCGTACACCAACTTCCAGGACGCAGGCAAGCCGCCGAGCCTGGAGCATTTCTTCGGAACCGATCGCGTCGGACGAGACATCTTCAGTCGGGTGATCTTCGGATATCGGTTTTCGTTGACGATCGGGATCGTCGTGCTCGCACTCGGAGTCGCTCCGGGCGTGATCCTCGGACTTGTCACCGGGTACCACCAGGGTACATGGATCGAGACGGTTGGAATGCGGATCACGGACATTTTCCTCGCGGTCCCGCCGCTTGTGCTTGCCCTGGCGATAACTGCAATGCTGACGCCGAATCTGATGAATCAGATGATGGCAATCGCACTGGTTTGGTGGCCGTGGTACTCCCGGTTGGTGTTCGCGCTGGCGTCGTCGCTACGCAATGAGTACTTCGTCCGCGAGGCGGAACTGACCGGAGCAAGCACGCTGCACATCATGTTTAAGGAAATCCTTCCCAATTGCTTGGCTCCGGTGCTAACGAAAATGACGCTCGACATGGGCATCGTTATCCTGCTGGGGGCAACGCTGAGCTTCATCGGTCTCGGCGTCCAGCCACCGAAACCGGGCCTCGGAACGATGGTCGCAGAAGGCGCGAAGCGACTGCCGGGCGAGTGGTGGGGCACTATCTTTCCGGCGTTGGCGATCGTCGTTGTGATTCTGGCATTCAATCTCGTCGGAGACGGCCTCCGAGACGTGTTTGCCGTCGAGGAGGTATAGCCGAATGGGCGATCGCCTGCTCGATATCAAAGACCTTCACGTTGGATTCAGGGTATTCGAAGGGAACCTTCGGGTGCTCAACGGCGTTCAACTTGACGTGAAACAAGGAGAGCGAGTTGGGCTCGTTGGTGAAACGGGATGCGGGAAAACGACAACTGTGAAGTCTATCCTCCGCGTCCTTCCGATGCCGCCGGCGCAGATCACGGGAGGCCGGATCATGTACCGAGAACGGGACATTCTGGAGATGTCACGAGGAGCAATGACAGCACTGCGGCGTCACGAGCTGACGGCGGTCTTTCAGGATCCGCTACAGTCGCTCAATCCTGTCTTCACGATCGGCACGCAGCTTCGCGACATCGTGAAGGATTCTGCGATCGGAAGAGGGAAGCGACTGACACGACGGGCCGTCGAGGCGCGCTGCATCCAGGCTCTTCGTGAAACAGGAATGCCCGACCCCGAAAGGATCATGACCAATTACCCGGTACAGCTCTCGGGCGGTATGCGTCAGAGAATATGCATCGCCGAGGCACTGTCGACGAATGCCAATCTTATGCTGGCCGACGAGCCGACGACGAATCTAGACGTGACTATTCAGGATCAGATTCTGCGCAAGCTGGACCAGTTGGTGGAAGACAAGGGGGCGTCGGTGGTAATGATTACCCATTCAATGGGCGTCGTCCGCGACATGACACAGAGAGTGAACATCATGTACGCCGGCAACATTGTCGAGACGGGACCCACACGCAAACTTCTCAAGAATCCGAAGCATCCGTATACGCAAGGATTGATGGCCAGTGTCCCGAAACTGACGGGAGAGGGGGTCAGCGACGGAATTGCTGGGCGGATCCCGAACTACCTGGAGCCGCCCTCAGGCTGTCGCTTCCATCCGCGATGTCCGTACCAGATGAGCGCTTGTTCAGACGAAGCCCCGCCGTTCTTCGACATCACCGACGCACACAAGGTGGCATGCTATCTTTATGGAGGGGAGAAATGAGCGCCATGTCCATCCTTGCGCTCGAAGAGCTGGTCAAGCACTTTCCGACAAAACGTGGCGTGGTCCGCGCGGTTGACGGCATATCACTCGACATCGCCGCGGGCGACACGCTCGGTCTCGTAGGAGAATCCGGCTCGGGCAAGACAACGACGGCGCAGTGCGTCGTGGGAATCTATCCGCCGACGTCGGGCCGGATCGTATTCGAGGGAGTGCCGATTGGGATGGCATTCAAGCAGCGTAGCAAAGAGCTCAAGCGGAAGATTCGGATCGTCTTCCAGGACCCGGGTTCGTCGCTCAACCCGAAGCGGACGATCAAGCAGATCCTATCAGTCCCGCTTCAAGTGCATGGGATCGGGACGCGGCAAGATCGGCTGAACCTCATGAACCATCTGCTCGAGATGGTAGAGCTTCCGCCCGCTGATTATCTGCACAAGCATCCACAAGCAATCGGCGGCGGCGAGAAGCAGATGGTTGCCATCGCGAGAGCACTGGCGACAAATCCTCGGTTCATCGTGCTGGATGAGCCAACGTCGGCTCTCGACGTATCTGTCCAGGGGAAAATCATCAATGTGCTAATACGGCTTCGTGAGGAGCTTGGCCTAACATACTTGTTCATCACGCACGATCTCAGTCTGATGCGAAACGTCGCTACGCGAGTGGCAATAATGTATCTCGGGAAGCTGTGCGAGGTTGCGAGGACCGCGGCATTCTTCCGCTCGCCGTTGCACCCGTACACGAGGATGCTGTTGTCATCGATCCCGGTGGTCACCGATGAAGAAGAAGTATTGAAGCCGAAGAAGATTGTCTCCCAGGGCGAGATCCCCAGCCCCGTCGACGTGCCACCGGGCTGCAGTTTCCATCTGCGCTGTCCCGAACGTCTCCCGATATGTTCGGAGGTGGACCCGGAGATGACGGCCCACGAGGACGGACGCGTCGTACGCTGCCACCTGTTCAACGGCTCTGAGCGGGCCTGTTGACAATCCCGGTTGCGCTAAAGGAGTGAACTGGCGCTTGGAAGACGTATGGACAACGCCTGCGAGCCTGTTCAATAGAGAGGCCAAGCTTCCCCTCGATATGCCAAGAAGAGTGCGCCATTGTTAGTAGCAGGCGTCAAGTCGTACGATCCAAGCTGCTAAGACAAGTGCGGGCGTGACTCGAGATCCTCGGTATTCTGGGTTGCGAGCCATCCGCAGAACCGGCTCAGGGAGTCATATGCAGCCGACAGGACACGCCTCCCCTTGTCAGCATCGGCTAGCTTGGGATCGCCAACGTTTCCCTTCTCGGTAAAATCGGCGGCGTCGAACCCAACTAGGACGCCCTCGACATGCGTTCCCCACTGAGCGACGGTGCCTGCCTCGGCGAACCGCTCAAAGCTAACGAGTTCCGGCTCGATTGCCAGCATAAGGCTCGTCTCAATCGATCCGGCGTGCGCAGTTGGATCGGGAAACAACTTTCGGAGTGTCGTAGCGATCGATTGCCACCAGTTGAATACAAACGCGAAGATCTTCTCCTCCCGTAAGTCTCGCGCCGCATCCTCCAATGGACTGCAGTTCGATCCATGCCCGTTGACGAAGATGATCTTGCTAAGGCCGTGCCTGGCAAGCGAGCGAGCCAGCGCGACAGCATGCTCACGAAGGGCATTGGGCGACACAGTGAGTGTGCCCCAAAATTGCCGATGCTCCCGAGAGACGCCGACCTGCAATCCGGGTACCAGCAAATGCTCTTCACTCATTGCGATCTCGCCTGCAATATGGGATGCGATATACCAGTCCGTTCCCAGCGGAAGGTGGGGGCCGTGCTGTTCTATCGCGCCCACGGGCAGAAGCCCCACTCGTGCTTGCCGTATCGCTTCTCGTGCCTCAATCCAACTCAGTCGGGCGAGTTCCACGGGCACCTTCTCCCTAAACATCCTTTGTCGCGGCCAGCGCTTGTGCGATAAGCGCCGGCCGATGGTCTGTCAACAGCGGATCGTCAAACCGGCAAGATCTCTGGGATAGGAGGTCAGCATTTCGATTCCATCATCTGTAACAACTATCGTATCGGAGTGGCGGAAGCCGGCGAACCCCGGAACGTATAACCCAGGTTCCACAGTGAACACCATTCCAGGTTCGATTTTGGTGTCGTCCCCGCAATCCAGAAACGGGGCCTCGTGCATTCCAAACCCGATTGCGTGCCCGGTGTGGTGTCGCCAGTATTCACCGATTCCGTTCTGATCGAAGTAGCGCATCACCGCGCGATCCACGTCGCCGCAGCTAGTGCCAGGAAAGATCGACTCGAATGCAACATCCTGCATGCCGAGCATTAGGTCGAAGAGGCGGGTTTGCTCGCTGGTGGGTTCCCCGAGAATCATCGTTCTCTCCAATTCGCTCAGGTATCCGCCCA
>Ga0307445_10000830_pt1 | contig 17082 bp, 9 predicted proteins | sample SalMarSW160330MG_FD_202147 | JGI IMG/M metagenome (GOLD analysis project Ga0307445, IMG submission 202147) | Salt marsh sediment microbial communities from the Plum Island Ecosystem LTER, Massachusetts, United States - SW1603-30 | ecosystem: Environmental > Aquatic > Marine > Intertidal zone >...
ATGTATGTCGCCTATTAGGTAATACATATGCCCGGATTTTTACGACGTTGTGCGGTAAAATCATGGCCGCATCCGCGTCTTTCATATTTTCGGCATTTCGCGTGCCTGAGACCTTATGTTTACTTTAAAATACGAAAGGGAATTTCATTTCCATAGAAATTTCATCTCGGTCCGGAAAACGCCTTCTTTCGATAATATAAAAGATACGCGGCCGGTTTTCAATAATTTTTGGATTGACCCACATCTGAAATTTTCTTTGCTTCTATTTTCTGCGCAGGGATTTCGGGTCCATGGCATCCTGAAGGGCGTCGCCGATAAGATTATACGCGGTAATGGTGATGAAAATGGCGAAACCCGGAATGAAGGTGAGCCACCAGGCGAAATCCATAAAATCCCTCGACTGGGACAGGATATCGCCCCAGCTCGGGGTCGGCGGCTGTACGCCGAAACCGAGAAAGCTCAGGGAAGATTCTATCAGAATCGTCGACGCGATGCCGAACGTTGCGGAAACAAGCACGGGCGCCAGGGCATTGGGGAGAATATGACGGAAAATGATCCACGGATCCACGGCCCCGATCGCTTTCGAGGCGATAACGAAATCCATCTCCCGCAGCCTGAGGAATTCGCCCCTCACGATACGTGCGATGCCGGGCCAACTCGTCACCCCGATCACCAGCATAACGCTCACGAGGCTCGGCCCCCACAGGGCCAGAATCGTCAGTATCAAAAAAAACGTCGGGAAGCACATGATTACCTCAATGACGCGCGATATGACCATGTCGATCCATCCGCCGTAATATCCCGCGATCGAGCCGATGATGATGCCGATCGCGACATATATGAACACCGCGATAAAGCCAATGAAAATTGAAACGCGGCTCCCGTAGATCATCCGCGCAAGCAGGTCCCTCCCCTGCTCGTCCGTGCCCAGAAGGTGCTTCGATGACGGCGGCGTGACGATGTAATTGAGATCGTACTCGGAATAGGAATACGCGACAGGCGGAAACAGCTTGAAGCCCTTGTACTCTTTTTTACGCAGATCTTTCCCCTTAAGCTCCGGATATTCCGCTCCGTTGAATATCAAGCCGTAAAACAGCGGCAGGTACACCTTCCCGCCGGTTATGTAGATGTACGGCCTGTTGTTCGCGATCAGGGGCGCGCACAGGGCGGTCAATATGAGAAGGATCACCATGACGAGGCCCCCCATGGCGAGCCTGTTTTTTCTGAACTCGCGCCAAACGAGCCTCCAGTATCCCGCCTTCATATCTTCGCCTCCAGCCTGATACGCGGATCCACGAGGGAATACATGATATCCGCCACCAGAATCCCCAGAAGCGTGAGTATGGCCGAAATCGTGGTTATGGCCATGATGACCGGAATGTCGCGTGAAAGGATCGATTCATAGGCGAGCAGGCCCATCCCCGGTATTGAAAAGATGGACTCCACGATCACGGTCCCGCCGAGAAGCCCCGGGAGGAGCGTGGCCATAAGGGTGATGAGGGGAATGAGGGAGTTCCTGAACGCGTGTACGAAGATGACCTTTTTCTCCGCGAGCCCCTTGGCGCGCGCCGTCATGATATACTGCTGGTTGATGACCTCCAGCATGGTCGCCCTGGTATAGCGGGCCAGGAACGCGAATTCCCCATAGGTAAGGGTGATCACCGGGAGCACCAGGTGCCAGCAGAAATCAAGAAGCCGGGGTATGGACCCGGCGTGCGCGGCCCAGTCGGAATGGATCCCGCCCAGAGGGAAGAGATTCAGATACTCCCCGCTGCTCATGTAGAGGAGCAATATAAGTCCGATCCAGAAATGAGGAAGCGAATAGAGTATGAACAGAAAGACGCCCGACACGCGGTCGAACGCCTTGTCCTTCTTCACCGCGGACACGATGCCCATGGGAATGGAGATTATGTAAATGATGATCATCGAGATCGCGTTCAGGATAAGGGTGATCGGCAGCGCCTCTCCGATCCGGGTGAGCACGGGCCTCCCGTCCTTGCGGGACCTGCCGAAATCGAGCCTGACGAATTTGGCGAGCCAGTCCGCGTATCCGACGATGATGGGCTTGTCCAGGCCGTAGAGCTTTCTCTCCTGCTCGATCGCCTCGCTCGATATGGAGCCCGTCTTGAGCGCCCCCTGCATTCCCAGCTTGAGCGTCGTATAGTCGCCGGGAGCGATCCTGATTATCGTATACGACAGGAGCGTGATCAAAAAGAGGGTGAGGATCATGAGCAGGGCCCGTTTGGCTAAATATTTTTTCATTCGGTTTTTTTCACCTGCCACTCGAGAAAGTTCAATCCGCGCGTGTGCACTTTCACGTTGGTGAACCGCCTGCTCACCGCGACCAGGGCGGGCGTGGTGAAAAGAAACGTATACGGCTGCTCATAATGGAGTATCTCCTGGAACCGGTGATACATCCTTATTCTTTTCTTCTCGTTAAACTCCAGCCTGGCGCGTTCGATGATGCGATCCGCTTCCCTGTTACTGAAACCGATGAAATTCGACCCTCCCTTGATCTGGGAAGAATGCCAAATCTGATAGGGGTCGTCCTGAAAATCCGGGTCCGACCACCCCAGCGAGGTCGCGTCGAAATTCCTGCCCTGGATCTTCTGCAAAAAGACGGCCCACTCAAATTTGTTTATATCCATACGGATGCCGGCTTTTGACAGGTTTTCCTTCATTATGCTCCCGAGCCGCTCGGCGAACCTGCTTCCGGAAGAGATGGTGAAAGTGAATGAAAACTTTTTCCCGTCCTTGTCGAGTACGCCGTCGCCGTCATGATCGGCCCAGCCCGCCTTTTCCAGCAGCGCCTCGGCCTTTGCGGGATCATACGGCCAGGGCTTGATGTCATGGTCGTAGCTCTTGCCGAATATATAGAAAGGCCCGACAACTATCTTCCCAAGCCCGAACAGGAGCTTGTCGAGGATGTCCTTCCTGTTCAGGAGGAGCGTCATGGCGAGGCGCACCCTGCGGTCTGCGAAAAAGCCGCGCGCCTCGTTCCAGCCGATGTAGCTATACGTGGACAGGTAATATTTAAGCTTGTAAAAATTCTTATGGAATCTTTCCGAGTTCGTCTGCCTCTCCCATTCAATCTCCCGCAGGCCCATGACGTCAATATCGCCCTTCTTGAGCATCTGAAATGCGGCGCTTGGATCGAATATGATCTTGTACACCACCTTCCGTATCACCGGCTTTTTCCCCCGATAGAGCCCGTTGCGGACAAGTACTATCTTTTTCCCCGTGTCCCATTGCTCAAACCTATAGGGCCCGGTGCCTATGGGAAAGCGCCCGTTCTTCTGCGCATTGAAGTTGGTGCCGTCGTCGAAAATATGCTTCGGAACGATGGGCATGCCCCCGCAAAAAATGAGTGCAAGATAGTAGGGACGCGCATACAGAAATTCGACCGTGTATTTATTTATCTTCCTGCAGCTTTTTATATCGATGTAATACACCTTGAGCTGGGCGCTGGCGACCTTGGGATCCATGATTTTGTTATAGGAATACACGACGTCATCGGCGGTGAATTCGACCCCATCGCTCCAATACACCCCTTTTTTTAAAAAAAATCTGAACCGCAATTTATCATGCGAGATCTCCCATCGCTCTGCGAGCATCGGTATAACGTCAAGGGTGTCGTAGTCCCTGTCCACGAGGGTCTCATAGATGCGCAAATTTATGGCATGTGAGGAGGCGTCGGTCGCGATGATGGGGTTCAGGGTGTCCGGCTCCGCGCCCAGATACATATTAAGGGTATAGGGGTCCTTGGGAGGGAAAATCCCGGAGCACCCGGTAAAAAAAAACAAGAGTCCGGATATTGCAGACAGCAACCTGATATGAATTTTTAATTCAGTCATGTAATTCGCATGGTTAAAAAGACGGGTCATGGTCATTCGGCATTTAACATTAATTCGAGTTAGGCGAATTCGCCATCACCTTGGTGTTTACAAAAAAACGCCTAACTCAAGCAATTAATTGAGTCATGCGAATTTTTAATTAAAGCAATCCTCCCCCGTCAAGGGGGAGGGAGCGAGAGGATTTGACAAATAGTCAAAGTCGAGCAATTATTAGAAAAGCATAATACAGAGGTGCAGATTGACTGTCAAGAAATATAGAAGGTATATAAAATCCTACGATTTTACCCTGGTCCCGCCCTTTTTCCGATCGCTCAGCACCACAAGGGCGTCCGCCACAACCGGCCGGCTGCCTGAGATGATCAGGGGATTGATGTCGATCTCTGCTATCTCGGGATGGTCGACCCCGATCCCGCCGATGTTGACCAGGGCGCTGGCAAGCTGTCTCCGGTCGACTGCAGGGCTGCCGCGGAACTCATCGAGGAGCTTTTTCATGCGGATCTCGTCGAGCATCTCATCCGCATCCCGCTCGGTCAGGGGCGCCACGCGGAAGCTCACGTCCTTGATCACCTCGGTGAAGATCCCGCCTATCCCGAACATCACGCATGGCCCGAACTGTGGGTCCCTGCTCATGCCGATCACGAATTCGCGCTCACCCTTGATCATCTCCTGGACGAGGACCCCGTCGAGTTCGATCCCCTTTCCCATGATCTCGTCATAGGCGCGCCTGACCTCTTTCGCATTCTCCAGCCTGAGCTTTACCAGGCCCATCTCGGTCTTATGCGCGGCCTTGTCCGAACATCCTTTGAGCACGACCGGGTATCCGATCTCGTTCGCGAACGAGACCGCCGCCTTCCGCGATCGGACCAGCTTCTCTCTGGTGATCGGTATGCCCACCGCCTGGATCACCTGCTTCGAATCGTACTCTGATAGCATCTTCTGGCCGCGCCTGAGCGCCTTTCTTATGATCTTGTCCATGACGGGTACTCCTTCCTCCGCTGATATTTAAACTGTTCGTGCGACACCTCCAGCGCTCGCACGGCACTCCCCCTCCACGCCCTGCTCGGAAAAACCGGCGGCTCTCTATCACGACGCTGCGTATTCCTTTTTCAGCGCATTCCCTGATGAAGCGGGGAACCACCACGGCCGGGGTGATCACCACCGCAAGGTCCACATCACCCGGAATATCACGGACGGATGAATACCCCCGGCACCCATGAACGGCATCTCCCCTGCGGTTCACCGCGTACACCGGTCCTGAATAGCCTACGTCCTTTTTCAGGGTTTTGCATATGGTCGCCCCCAGGTTGAAGTCCGCGTTGGAAGCACCGATGACCGCGACGGAAGCGGGGTTAAAGAATTTGCCCATGAGTGAAGCTTTTATTGGTACGTTCATGCACAACGAAAAGGATCAAATCATCTATGACCAAGTATAAGAATGATGTTTTCCTGGCAAGAAATTTTACATTTTTTTATCATATGTGTAGAAAAGAAAAGCGCTTTAAAAAACGCTTCGGGTGTGCAAAAAGGATTTAATTTTCAGGTGTTGCGGTATGTTGATGGTGCACACACGCTGCTATTCGGTAAAATCCCGGCTTTCAGTAATTCAGGAGCGCCAAAAAAAAGTGATCATGGTTTACTTGAACAAATCAAGCTGGGGATCGTGTGCCTTGGGCTTTTTACCCTCCCGTTTTCCCTGTACCAGCAGGGTCCGCTCCAGCCTGTCGAGAAACGGGCTCCGCTCCTGAATGAGCACCCTGCCCCTGACCGTTCGCTTTTTAGCATGGGTCAGGTACAGGTTCTTGACCGTCCGTGTTACGCCAACGTAGAAAAGCCTTTCTTCCTCAGCCGGATCCGCGTCGTTTTTCCTGCCGAAAAGTTCGAAGGGCAGAATCCCTTTCTCGCACCCCGGGATAAAGACCGTGTTAAACTCGAGCCCCTTGGACGCGTGAAGGGTCATGAGGGACACCGCCTCCGCCCGATCGTCCCAGTCGTCAAAGCCCTGGCGAAGGGAAAGGGCCCCGAAGAATTCCTGATAGCCGCCGCCGACCCGTTCGGCGAAGGAGACGATCCGCGCAAGCTCCTCTTCCCCCGCGCCGCAGACCACCATGATGAATTTGACCACGTCTGACACCGCATCCCCCTTGTCGATCATCTCGCGCACGTCCGCCCCCACCTCGGGCGAGGCGGTCGGATCGGGCATGCGGTAATACGCCCTTTTCAACAACCTCAACGCGGTACGATACGGCTCCTGACGGAACAAGGGATCGCTCCCCACCACCTGGCATGGAACCGCATGGTTCCGGAAAGCCTGCACCAGTTCGTCAAACATAAAGGACGCCCTGCAAAGCACCGCGAAATCGGAAAAGCCCACGTTTTCTTCAGTGGCGTCGCCGTCTGTAATTCCGCTGTCGATGGAAAAGCTCCTCACTCCGCCGAGCGAGCTTTCGATGGTCGCGGCTATCCAATCCGCCTCGCTTCGATCAGATTCCGTCTCCTGAATCCGTATTCTCATGTCGAGCACTCTTCCTGAAAGCGTGCTCGTCCTTCCGAGCACCTGGCCTGCCGCTTGCATCACCGTATCAGGGCAGCGGAAACTCCTGTCAAGGCGGAGGATCCTGATTTCCGGATAATCCGCCTCAATGGTTTTCATGAACTCCGGATCAGAGCCCCTGAACCCGTAAATGGACTGATCCGGATCGCCGATGACGAAGAGGTTGGGACGGGAGGGGCCAGCGAGAAGCTTCAGGAGATCATACTGTCCGGCGTTGATATCCTGAAATTCATCCACGAGGAGCCATTGGTGCCGCTCGCGAAAACGAGCACGAATTTCGGGTTCCCGACGGAATATTTCCGTGGGAATATGAATCAGGTCGTTGATATCAACCGCGTTCATCTCTCTCAGGGCTTCACGGTACCGTCCAAGCAGCTCATCCGACGATCCGGCCCGGGCGATCCCCTGCTTTGCTGACTCTACCTCCCGGACGGCGGCTCGTATTCTTTTTTCGTCGCTCCCCAGCATGTCCGAAAGGATTTCACGGATGTCATCGTCATCGATGATGTAAAACCCTTCGCCCAAACCGGCGGCCGCGTGAAGCTCTTTAAGGATCGACAGCCCGAATGCGTGGAAGGTGCATATTGACATATTATCGACCGGCATGATCCTCCGCACCCTGTCGCGCATCTCCGTCGCGGCCTTATTGGAAAAGGTAACCGCGAGTATGGACCGCGGATCCACGCCCCTCTCCCGTACAAGATGAACGATTCTCCGGGTCAGTATCCGCGTCTTACCCGTACCAGGTCCCGCGATGACCATGCATGGCCCCTCGCCGTGCTCGATCCCCTCCTGCTGTAATACAGTGGCATCCCCGGCCGCGTCGCGTGCCCGGGGCTCCATGGCCCTTGAGGACGACGTCACCGCATCCCCGACGAGCCTCCGGAATTCTCCTATGTCGAATTTCAAAGACGTGCCCCCAACCGGCCATTTTTCACTTGTTCCTCCCTTTTGAGCGAACAGGCCGGCCCCGGAGAAGGATTGGGACTCGTCACGGCCGAACACCCTTATCCTGCCGAACTCGCCGTCGTATCCCTCCTCAATGATGACCTCGGCGTTCCTGAGCCTCCGTATCCCCTCGGCCAGATGCTCGCCGCCCGCTTCACTGATCTCGTCGAGGGAAGCATTGAGGAGGATATAAAACTCGGAGCCGAGCGAATTCACCAGCCGGTGATATTCCTTCATCACACGGGTGCTCCTGGCGCTCTTCTGTCCGAAAATCTCCGCCAGGAGCGCGGGAAGCTCGGTTATCGAATGGAAAACAAATTTATCCGCCGGACCGCCCGCCGCGGGCCTGTCCGCAAGCTCGGCGACCCTGTACATGACCCCCTTCGTCACCGGCTTCCCGCATTTGGTGCACCTCCCGTCGTGCATGACGGTTTCCAACGGATCCCATCGCACGCCGCACTTTCTATGCCCGTCGTAATGATACTTTCCCTCTTGGGGAAAAAACTCGATCGTGCCCGAAAACCCCTCATTCATCTTCAAGCCGCGGTAGATCCCGTTGTGGCTCAATTCCGTATCGAACAGGTTGGCCTCGCGGCCCAGCTTTTCAGGGGAATGAGCGTCAGAGTTCGAAACCAAGGTGAAGCGGTCAATAAAGCTGCAGGTCCGGTTCATGGGCGGGTCGCTTGAAAGCCCGGTCTCAAGGGCGAACAGATGGGGCGTGAGATCGTCAAAGCAATCCTGGATGCGGTCGAATCCCGACTTCGACCCGAGCACCGAAAACCAGGGGGTCCAGATATGGGCGGGAATCAGGAAGGAGCCGTCAGAGGACTCGAGCACCATTTCAAAAAGAATCTTCGAGTCCAGCCCGAGGATCGGCCTGCCGTCCGACCTGATATTCCCCATCTTGTCGAGCCTTGACTGCACCTTTGCAGCGGCTTCGAAATCCGGGAACACGCACAGGTTATGCACCTTGCGCACGCCGCCGTTTTTCTTGTAGATGTTGCTGATCTCACCGGTCGGCATAAAATATACCTCGGCGGGCATGTTTTTCCCCGACAAACGGCGCGATTCAGCAAGTCTGAATCCGCTTTTGAGACGATACAGCCCGTTGTCCGCGCGCTCGAGCTTTTCCCTGAGCTCCGACATCCAACCGGGATGAATGCAGTCTCCCGTGCCTATCAGGTCAATCCCTTTCAGCCTGGCCCAGTACTCCAGGTGCTCCGGCTCCAGATGGCTGCTGGTCGCCACTGAAAAATGAGAATGTATGTGAAAATCGGCTATAAATTTCAATCCGATCTCCTTGTGGGGCTGTTTTAAAAATCATTGTATGATATGAAATGGATATTCAGTAAAGAAAAAATTGAAATCCGGCGCCAATTATTTCAACCATGCACAAATGATGCTTTCCGCATGCATGTCAGGATAGCGCATATTGTAAGGATTACAAAAAAAAATCGTTTACACCGGGACAGCGCCCTGCAAGCATTAAATTATTCGAGGGATGGCAATTTATCTTCGTGCTTATATGCTCGATTGCCGATCAATATATAAGCGGATTATGCGCAATGATTCTCATTGCGGCAGCCGTTTTCAAGATGCGGCACAGAAATTTAACGCCGATTCTCTGATGGGGCAATTATATATTGGACTGCAGGCGCATGATTCGTCATCCTGGCCCAGAAGCGGCCCATGGCCGTGGAGCGGGCTCTCTAATCATCGGGTCATGAGGCATTCGGTCAACACATCATATCCCGGGCAGAAATTATGGAAACAAATAACAGTCCGACGTCAAGACTGCTTCTCGAGATTCTACCGGATTTCGCGCACAGAAAAGATATCCGGGAGATATTTCCGCAAAGCAAGTTCCTATATCTGAAAAAAAATAATATACGCACCGCCTGCATAGTCTCATCCGAACCCATCGATTCCCGGTTCTACCGTGCTATCGTCGGCGCGTTCAACAGAAACGGCATCACGGTGCTGAGCTTTTATCTGAATACCCTTGACGAATCCGGCCTCGACACGCTTTTGGGGGCCGTGCAGGAGCTCAAGAAATCGCTCTCCCGCGGGGGATGCATGGTCCTCTCTTATAAAAGCAGACATGCACTGACGCTCATCGCCGCTCTTTACGTGTACAACGGCACAACCCCGGGCGAAGCCGCAGCCCGCGTGGGAAAAATCAAAAAGGACGACCCCGGAAAAAATGCAGATAAGGATATTTTGGAAAAATTCCGTAAATACATAACGCATCAGCCGGGCGCGGGCATGAAGGTGCTCAATGCGATACGGATCGACACTCCTTTTCAGGGGGAGCGTCGCGCGGCCTTGGCGCAGGGGGAGCAACCGAGCTCGGAAATCCGCTCCCCCCGTACGCAAGCAGCGAGAACCCCGTCCCGGCCGACGCCCGTTGATGCAACGCCGGCGAAGAAGGGGCCGTTTTACCGCTCCATCAGGTTCAAGCTGATTTCCATTATATCCGTGATCATCATCGCTTCGCTCACGGGCATGATCTTCCTGGCCACCCGGTACTTCAAGGAGGATAACAAGGTTCGCATACAGGAAAATAACCTCCAGCTTGCGGAGGTGATCGCCCTGAAGATGAAATCGGAAATCGACAGGTACAGAATCATGTCTTCGATTATGCTGGATGAGGGAGGCAAAAAGGGGGTCATGGAGTATGAGGACATGGTTTCGGCAGGCTCGAAGGACGTGATATTTTCCGGCATCATGGGAAAAACCGGGAGCACGTTGAAATTCATCAAAACCTATTTCAACAAGCCCCTGATGAACAGGCATGCGATCAGCGAAAAAGACATCGTGAATCTCAACGGAGCGAACGCCGCAATGTACGGACAATCCCTTGCGGGCGAGAACATCATCGCCAATGCATCCCCATATTTCAACCTGCCCGTCATGCTCCTGAGCTTCCCGTTCCGGCAGGGCCCGGACGGCTCCGTACGCGCGATCATGGTTTCCATCATCAGAATGGAAAATCTCCTCAAAACGTTTTCCACTGCAGGGATCATCAAGGTGTTCATGGTCAATTACAAGGGGGACGTAATCGCGCATCCGGATATCAGCCAGGTCCTCGGCGGTACCAGCCTGTCCAGATTGCCCATCTGCACCCTGATGATGAAAAGCACAATCGACAACGGGCAGACGAGGTACAGGGATGCGAAAGGGGTGTATTATCTCGGATCATTCAAGAAAATCAATTCAGACGGGTTTGGAATCATAGCCGAAGCAAGGGAAAAGGAGGCGTTCCAGTCGGTGTACCTGATACAGGAACGAAACATGATCATAACCGGCATGGTGCTCATCGTGGCGGTCCTGTTCATCTTCTTTTTCGGCAAGACCATAACCTCCCCCATCATCAAGCTCGTGGCCGCGACCAGACAGATCATCCAGGGCCAGTACCACGTGGACATCGTGCCCAGCACGAGGGATGAAATCGGCCAGCTCACCAGCACCTTCATTGAAATGGGAAAAGGGCTTGAGGAGAGGGAAAAGATAAAGTCCGCCTTCGGCAAATTCGTGAACAAGGAGCTTGCGGAAGCCGCCCTCAGGGACGAGATACGGCTCGGCGGCGAGCGCAAAAACGTCACCATACTTTTTTCCGATATACGGTCCTTTACGGAGATATCCGAGCGCATGGAGCCGGAGCAGGTCGTCGAATTCCTGAACGGGTATATGACGAAAATGGTCTACTGCGTCGAAGCGATGAACGGCATAGTGGACAAGTTCATTGGGGACGCCATCATGGCGGTATGGGGCACCCCCATAGCCAGGGATAACGACGCGGAACGCGCCGTGAACAGCGCGCTGCTGATGAGAAAGGAGCTTGTGGCGCTCAACAGGGAGAAAAGCGGCCCGATCAATCCTGCGCTCAGGATAGGATGCGGGATCAACACCGGGACCGTGCTCGCGGGCCAGATCGGTTCTGAAAACCGGATGGAGTACACGGTCATCGGAGACCCGGTGAACCTGGCGTCAAGGATCGAATCGCTCAACAAGCCGTTCGGCACCGACATCCTGATAAGCGACAACACCTACCGGCTGGTCAGGGACGTCTTCGCGGTCGAGAGGATGAAGCAGATAAGGGTAAAGGGCAAAAGCGAGGAGCAGCAGATCTACGCGGTCCTCGGCAGGCTCGACGATCCGGAAAGACCGAAGTCCGTCGCCGAGCTGCGCGCGATGCTCGGCATAGATACACCCGCTCAAGTGTCGGACAAGGAGCTGATGAAGACATTCGACCAGGGTGAAGAAAAATATGAGATTGTCCAAAAGTGACATCATCGCGGGCTCGATGGGAGCGCTCGCGTTGGCGCTCCTCGCCTACCTGCTTTATGCGGCCATGGGATACAGGTCGGGACCCGGAAACGCCGAGCTGATCGGCTTAGTCAAGTCCAAGAGAAACATCACGGAGAGGAAATTCTCTTCCCGTGTCGTGTGGGACGAGGTTGAAAAAAACACGTCCGTATACAACTTCGACACCATACGCACCGCGGACCGGTCCGAGGCGGTCATAAGGCTCAAGGACGGCACCGAGATCACCCTGAACGAGAACAGCATGGTTCTCCTGTCGGTGTCTCCAAAAAAATTCGACATAAAATTCATCCAGGGCGCGATCAAGACGCGGCAGTCAGCCGCACAAGGCGAGGCCGCTGCCCGCACCGTAAACATCGTGTCCGGCGGATCAACAATCACCCTCAACAACGGAGACGTGAGCCTGTCCAGGGACAGGGACAACGGACTCAATCTCACGGTAAACAGGGGAGCCGCCGCATTTGTATCTGAAAAAGGGAAAGAAATCATCAACAAGGACCAGCTTATACAGTACCGGAAAGACGGCGTCAGGCTTTACGACCTGGGCATCAGGCTCGTTTCTCCGGAGAATGATGCGTATGTCCCGGCCGAGGAGGACACGACAACCGTGCGTTTCGCCTGGGAGCTGCCAGGGGCGGGATATGCGTCGTTTCTTGAGATCGCGCGCAACCCTTCCCTTGTCGACCCGATCATGAAAAAAAGGGCGGCGGGAAACGGGGCTCCCGCACGACTGAGGGACGGCATTTACTATTGGCGGGTTTCAGCAATCGACCGCGCAACAAAAAAAATCGAAGCGAGCGAGGTGAGAAGGCTCACGGTTGCAAACGTCAGGCCGGCCCGTCTCATAACGCCCGCGGACGGCTCCGTCATCAAGTACCGGGACGAGAATCCGATGATCAATTTTGCGTGGACCATGAACGAGTCCGTCTCCCGATACAACCTGTTGGTATCGGGAAAAAAGGACATGTCAGCTCCGATAGTGAACACATACGTTGACGGCACCAGGATAGCGATCAACAGCCTCGGCAAGGGTATCTATTACTGGAAAATCGTCAACATGCCGGAAGCTCCTCCGGCGGGGAAAAATCCCGAATCTGAGGTGCGCTCCTTTACGGTCGCGGTCACTGATAAGCTTCCTCCTCCGGTACCCGTATATCCTCCGGACAATAAAACAATCCATCCCCTTGCAATAGAGAACAAGGGGTTGAACTTCACATGGACCAAGGATCCCTCGATCCCGGAGACGCGGATCACGATCGCGGGCGACAGGGAATTGAAAAGCACGGTGATGACCACAACAAGCGGCGATAATTCCGTTCGCATCGAAAAAGGCCTGAAAGAGGGCGTATATTACTGGAGCCTCCGCGGGCTCATGAGCGACGGTTCGACCACGGGCGCCTCCCGCGCGTTTCGCTTCAAGGTCGCACGGGAAGAGGCCATACGTCTCGTTGAGCCCGGGAATGGAACGGTACTGGTCGATGACAAAGGCGATGGGATCCCTGTCACGTTCTCATGGATAAAGCCCGACCTCGAGGGCGGGTATCAGCTCAGAATTTCCAGGCACAGGGATTTCACCCCGCCGGTTAAGGAGATCCAGGCCTCCGACGTGTCCGTAAAGGTGCCGCGCCTCAGTGACGGCTCCTATTACTGGTCGGTCAGACTGGCGGATGAAAAGGGCGCGGTCGTGTTGGCAAGTCCGGTGTATTGGTTAAAGGTGCTCGGCAGGCTCGGGCGCCCGATCGCGGTCGAGCCGAAACCGGGCGGTACCGTGAACATGCTTACAAAGGACGCGCTTGAGCTCAGGTGGGCCGCGGTCAAAGGGGCAAACCTCTACCGGGTCGGGCTATTCCATGTAAAAAACGGGATCCAGCACTCGGTGGCGACCGCAGAGACTGCGAAAACCTCGTACCGGTTCACGGACCTGAACAAGCTGGATGTGGGAAGGTTTATTTTGAGCCTTCAGGCCATTGACGCTGACCCTGCCTCCGGCCGCGCGGTCCGCACAAGCGATGAGACGAGAATGGTCTTCGACATCTCACTGGGAGTCGAGAAAAAGATCAGGATAAAATCACCAAGGATACTCTATCTCGAGTGAGGTACATGAACCCCAGGCCCGTACACGTATTGCTGATCGCACTCACCATATTACTTGCGCCCGCGATGCGGGCGCTCGCACGCGAGAATCCCAAACCCCTGCGCCTTGAATGGAAAAAGGTCGAGGGATGCGAGAGATACCGGGTCCAGATTATGGACTCATCGGGGAGTATCGTCCTGGACAGAACGGTCGATACCAACTACGTACGATTCATTCTTCCCCTTGGCTCGTACAGGTTCAGGGTGGCGGCGATCAATAAATTCGACAAGATCAGCTTCTGGTCGGATTGGAACCCATTCGAGATACGGCTGAAGGTCAAACGCGAATTCTTCACCAATGACTACATTGAAGGAGCGGGGCTTAAGATAAGCGGCGGTGCGTCATACGTCATGCTCCTGTCTCCGTGGAACGCCCGGTACCACGACACCTACAAGAGTTACATCGCCACCATCGGATTTCATTTCGGCAATTCGAGGTTCATCAAGAACGCGGGATTTCTCCGGTTTACCGGCATCGAGCTTGAGGGAGGCTACGGCATCTATTCCGGCAAGAACAATTTGATCACGCGGCTGAGCCTGAAGCATTATACCGGAGGCCTGAATTTTTTCGTCAAAACAAACCTCGATATCCCACTGAATTTTTATCTTACCGCCGGCGGAGGCTTGTGCCTGACGGAGCAGATGAGGCGCCGGTTTTATCTCAGCCAGAGCCTGTTTCAGAACAGCACGATAAAGTCGCAGGATTTTTACTGCAAGGTGGGCGCATCCGTGGAATTGAACTTCATGTACGCCCTAAGCCTGAACCTCGGGGCCGAATATTTCATGATTTTTTACCGGGACAAAATCATGAAAAGCATCCGCTATTTCGCGCTCTTGGGGGTAAGGATATGAGGGACCTGCAGCCTCGCCTCAATTCAGGCAGGGGAGCGACGACCAGGATATCCGGCATCCGTCGCCGTGATCGCTTTTCGTGAGACATCCCAGCCTGAAAAGGCGCTCCACCTCGCCCGAGACCATATTCCCGTCAAACCCCGAATTTTTTATCACATATTCGATAAACCGCTGCACTCCGAATCCGTTCGTTTCCCCTGACGAATAATTCTCGACAAGCTCGTCCCCGATCATTTTCAGGTTGAAAACGAACGAATTGAGTGTGGATATCATGTCCTCCTCTTCCACGGACAGGGCTTCTCCCCTCTTCTGCTTCCGTATCGTTTCGAACAGGCGGCTGTTGGCCGTGCTGTTGAATTCCCCGACGATCCGCTCCATCTCCTGATGCGAAAGCGATGCGGTTTCGCACACGGCCTGGTTGGCGTCATACCTGTCCCAGTCGCTGGAAAGGATTTTGATGCCGTATGATTCGGCCTTGTCGCGTACCTCGGTTCCCGGGAAAGGAGCGAGGACATGGAATCCGTAATTCGTGCACAGATTGCGCGCGAATTCCATGGATCGTCGAATCGTATCAGGGGTCTCGCCCGGCAATCCCATGATGTAAGACGCCATGGGCTCGACACCGACCTCATTGCAAATTTTCACCGCATTGCGTATTTTTTCCAGCGTTGTTTTTTTCTTTATGCTGTTCAGGATCTCCTGCACGCCGCTTTCGATTCCGAAGCAGAGCATGAAGCACCCCGCCGCCTTCATGATCCGGAGAAGCTCCTTGTTGACCGTATCGACCCGGGCGAACGCGGTCCATGGGTGCGTGATGCCCCTCCGTATGATCTCCTCGCATATAAGCGTGCACCTCTTCCTGTTTGAGGTGAACAGATCGTCCACGAAATTGATCTGCCTGAAGCCCATTTTGGAAAGCATCTCAAACTCGTCAACGACGCGCTCCACGTCGAAGTACCGGACCTTCCTGCCGACCATCCTGGAGCCGACGCAGAATATGCATTCATAGGGGCACCCGCGCGAGGTCAGCATGTTCAGCGGCATCCCCAGCGCCTTATACTTGCTCAGCTGCACCAGATGGCGCGCCGGAAACGGAAGGATGCTGATGTCTCTTATGAAATCGCGCGTCTCATTATGGGCGACGGCGCCGTCGCTCCTGTAGGATATGCCGCGGATCCCCCGAAGGGCCGCGTGGTCGTCCAGGGAATCGAGCAGCTCGACGCAGGTCTCCTCGCCCTCACCCCTGACGATATAATCGATGAAGCCGTTTTCCGACAAAATCGATCCCGCGTCGAACGTGACGTGGGGTCCTCCCATCATGACCGGCGTGCCCGGGGATTCTTCGCGGTAGTCCCTCAGTATTGAAAGCGCGGCGTTGACGTTCATGGTAACGCCGGTCGATCCGATCACATCAGGCCTGAATTCCCGGACGATTCCCCGCACGCGTTGTCTGGAAAAGGGATTCACGATATAATCGTCAATCATGACCTCAAATCCCTTTCCCAGGAGATAGGCGGCAAGGGACATGAGTCCAAAGGGGGGCGTGGGGAGTTCCTCCATGGGATACGGAGGATTTATAAGCAACACCCTTTTTTTCATGTAAGGACTCCTCTCGGTTCACACGTGACGGGGGACAAGCCGGTTTTTTGTTATAAGAATCCCTGGCCCAGATATTGTCAAGAATTTCCTGCGCTCATTCATCGGCCGACAACCCTTCTGATCATATCAATGTCGTTGGTGATAAATCCGTCGACGCCGGCATCCCTGAGCCTGCGGGCCTTTTCCTCCGTGCCGACATCCAGGGCATATACGGAAATACCCACCGATCGCGCGCTGCGGATGAGCGCCGCGTTCGCCATATATGAAACGCCAAGCTTCTCGGGCATGACCAGGGCATCGGCCTTGAATTTAAATGGATACAACAGCAGCCCGGCTCTGAAAAGCGCATAAAACCCGATCATGCCGAAATAAGAAAATGATGTCGCCGCGTCCGGATGCTCCCTGCGGACTATTTTCAATACCTTCCCGCTGAAGCCCGACACCAACGTCCTTCCGATTGCTTGCATGTCGGACAGTATGCTGCAGAATTCATGCGCAAGAACCGGGCTTTTGCTGCCGAGCTCGAGATTGAATCTCTGATCGGGCAATGCGCCGAGAACCAGGGTGAGCTCGGGGAACATCGACCCTCCCCCGTCACCCCCCCCTTCTCCCGGTCGACCGTGCCTGCCGCGCAGACGATCGAGGGTGCATGCCTCGATACCCTCCTTCATCAAAGCCTTGTCGTAAAAAACGGAATCGGACGCCACCACTATTTTTTTGTCCATTGTGAGAAAAACGTTCGTCCTGATCACGTCCGAGCCGAGGGACACGGCATGTTTGAAATTTTGTATGGTATCGTCAATTAATGAAGGCTCTCCT
>Ga0307445_10000832_pt1 | contig 17079 bp, 14 predicted proteins | sample SalMarSW160330MG_FD_202147 | JGI IMG/M metagenome (GOLD analysis project Ga0307445, IMG submission 202147) | Salt marsh sediment microbial communities from the Plum Island Ecosystem LTER, Massachusetts, United States - SW1603-30 | ecosystem: Environmental > Aquatic > Marine > Intertidal zone >...
TTGGAAGGTTGATCAATTGCTTAATTGTATCAGATTGGTTTGCATGGAATGTCAAATAGCCTAAAGAACAAGTACCTAATCCTAAAGTTTCAGCAGCTAACATGAGATGTGCCGCAGCTAACGCAGAATTCGTTGAAATACCTCCTATCGCTAAATCACCATGAATTAAGATTAACTCACCTTCCCAACACCAAAAATCTACACCATTTTCAATAGTTTTTAATATCCTTTTAGTTTTAGGTAGATTTTCAATTGCGAGTTTAAATTCCTCATTAGACATGCGTGCTTTTACAATTTCTCTCCCTTTGAGATCTTCAAGAGTTTCAGCAAATCTTTTTACTTTTATGGTAATAATGTTTGAAATTTTAGCCACAATCTCCTTATCTGTAATGATCGTATAATAAATATTTTCACTATTACTCCCCGTAGGTGAAAAGCGTGCTAAATCCAATAATTTATCTATTAATTCCTTTGGGATTGCTTTCTCCTTAAATTGCCTTATTGACCTTCTTTTAAGAACAAGTTTATAAAAAGAATCGAAATCAGGAATATCTTCAGTTTTATATGTATCTTCTAAAGATTTTGTTTCATGGCTATCATAGCCTTTTAACTTAATTGCATCTACAGGACATACTGCAACACAATGACCGCATGAAATACACGCTTCCTCAAATTCATCACATACATTAAGCGTGTTTGAATCGATATAAAACAATCTTGCCACACAGTCATTAACACATGCGTTACATAATGTACATCTATCAAGATCGACAGTGATTAAAGAATTATCAATTAAATTCTTCATTGTTTTTCTGCTCTTGCTAATTCTGCTTTTTTATCCATTATGGATAAATATGTTTCAATGGTGTTCTTTGGTGGAATGATTTCCTCTGCCTTTTTATAGAGCTTTATCGCTTCAGAGGTGCAAGTCGGTACACAAGCACCACATCCAATGCATCGAGCTAAATTTACAACAGCGATAGCATCTTCCACGTGAACTGCATTCATATTACATCGTTCTTCACAGATTCCGCATCCAATACACTCCTCAGGATCAACTTTTGCATAAAAATTTGTTGCAAAGAATTGAGCAGGTTCTTCGAGTTTATTTTGATGCGATAAAACCCCACAACAACATCCACAACAAGTGCATATATTCATTGGACGTTGAGAGTTACCCGGTTGAAGAACTAAGCCATCTTCTTGTGCTTTTTCTAATATTTCAAGGGCTTCTTCCTTACTAATTTCTCTTCCAAGTCCTTTTTCAATATAAACTTTAGCAGCAGTTCTAAAAGAAAAACAAGATTCACGTAAATCTGTTTTCTTGCATGGTTCTCCAAGTAAATCAGTCCCTTTTCTGCAAATGCACTCCGCAACAGCGATTGGTCCTCCAATGGTTTCAATGACATTTTTTAAATCATCATATGAAGCAATCGTTTGTTCGTGATCAACAGTTTGCTCAATTGGTATGGTTCTGATCTGAGGGATACCAGTTCTATTATATTCATCTAAGAAACCTTCTTCAAAATAATCTTCAACATCTTTATAAAACTCAGGTGTTAACGTATTTAGCTGGTATTCATACATGCCTACTGCTAAAGGTGCAAGAGTGTAATATTTAACATCTTCGCCATTTTCATTTCTAATTCCACGATTCAATAATCCTTTAAAATACATGTCATCTAACTTTTCTTCTAATTCTTCCATGGAATATTGCTTCAATTTCCGATGTATTTGTTTAATCTTATCAGGATAAAAACCCAGAGTTAAGGCGATTTCGGCATGCTCTGGAGTGAATAAGTGCTTTAATATGCGTATTTCTACCCCAGAATCCGTTGCGGGATATCCAATTGGCATTTTATCAAGATGCCTAGCTAGTTGATTATAAACATTTTCCATAAATCTAACCAATTAATTCTCAAATATAAAAGATATTTTTATTATTGTAAACCATATGATAAGAAGGAATTAGGTAAATTATTTTTCCCCAACTGCGATGTAATCGACGCTTTTTGATATGAAGCGTACCTTAAAGTTTAATTCAGTCATCCATTTCTCTAATTCTAAAGGATTTACCCAGTGATGGGAGCTTTTGTAATAATGTTTTGATCGTTCTTTACCCATCTTAAACCTCAAGAAATAAAAATAAATTTTCATCTTCCATTTCGGATAATTTGGATTTTTATCTGTTAAAATAAAAATTCCTTCGTTCTTTAGGATTCTATATACTTCACCCAGTGCTTTTTTTGGATCTTGAAAATCATGAAAAGCATTTAAGCAAGTAACAACTGAAATAGTACTAGATTCTACGGGAATCGATTCCGCCCTGCCTTGTTTAAATCCGATATTTTGAACATCGTATTGTTCAACTTTAAGTTTAGCATATGATAACATCTTATCTGATGAGTCTATTCCAAGTAAAGAAGCATTAGGAATTTTTTTCTGAATCTCCATTAGAAGAAACGCTGGACCACAGGCCAAATCAAGGATGATTGAATTTTCCTTTATTCCATATTTTATACATATTTTGGCTACTTTATTAGCAAAACGCTCATACTTCGTCTTAATCTGTTTTTCCATTGATTCGACAAATTTTTCCGCATGATCATCTGTCCACTGATAATTTTTAATGGAATTCTCTCCTTCGTGCAATGATAATTACCTCAATGCTATTAAAATTAGAGTTGTTTTTCTAATTTTCCTTTATAATTTATTGAGCAATGATTTAATTTTAATCATGCTTGTTTTTTGACGAATTCCCCATTCTCCAATTTCATAAAATAATCACAAATAATAGTTAAAGGGCATTCCTCACATTTTGGAGATCTTGGTATGCAGATTAATGCCGCCATATCCAAAATAGCGTAATTTAATTCCTTGAAGTGTTTATCCGGCATTAAGAATTGCATTCTCTCAGCCAGTTTCTTATCTCTTGAAGGAGCATTTTTAACTGGAAAAGAAAAAATACGTTTCATAATTCTACCCACATTTGCATCAATAATCGCGATTTTATTATTAAATGCAAAGCATAGCACGGCATTAGCGATATAATCTCCAACACCTGGTAACTTCAAAAGATCTTCTTTATTTGATGGGACCACGTTTCCTGAATTGAGAATGATTTCTGAAGTTTTCTTTAAATCTCTAGCTCTTCTATTGAATAAACCTAAAGGCTGAAGTAAGTTAGCAAGGTCATCTTCGCTCAAGTTCACAATACTTTCAGGATTTGGATGACTTCCAATAAAACTTGGAAAGATATTTTCAACTTGAGAAGCATTGGTTTTTTGCAACATTAATTCTGCAACTAATACTTGAAATGGTGTTAATTTGAGAATTCTCCACGAAAATTCTCTCTTGTTATTTTTAAACCAATCAAGGATTAGTTTAATAAAAGTTTTATCCTTCGAATCCATTCTAATAAGAGGGTTTTATATGTAATATAACTTTATTTAAATTTCACTTTTTCGTGTTGAAGATAACTCTTTTTTATTAGAAGGTCTATTTCGGAGTTTAGCCAACATAGTTCATCATAAGTAATGGAAGAATTGAATATTTCTTCTGCTTTGGTTTTAATTTTCTCTAAACTGGGCAAACTGAAGTTGATCTTTTGAATTTTTTCTGCAAGAAACCAACAAAGTTCATCATAGCTGAAATTTTTAAGTGAAAAAAAGTAGGCTCCTTCCCGTGTTTGGTATTCAAAATCGAATTCTACTTCAGAACCAAGACGATTATAACTCTTTTTATCAAAGCTTTCCAAACTAGTTGCTTTTTCAGGTTTGAATTCTGTTTTTCTGTGTGCTCTAATTTGCTCCAACCACTTGGTGATAAGCGTTTCAGTTTTGCCCTCTTCCATTACTTCAGGCATTTTTTGGATTTCTTGCTTTGGTTTTTGTATTGGACGTTCTAAGTGTAGTTCAGGACGCCTTTCAGTAGTTTTACCTGGGATTAATCCTTTCCTAAGATCATCCATCATGGCAAGAAAGGACCCAAATTCTCTTTTTTGTTTCATAATTAAAATGCGTGTTAAGATATCATCATCCCGTTCTATTTGTCTGGCAAATTCTGCAGCAAAATTTTTTTGTTTATCAGAGACTTTTAATCCAACCCAAATATATATTTCATTTTTAATGATATCATCGACTACATAAATTTCATCATCATTAAACTCTAATTTATATAAATCTTCTAATTCCCCATCATCATTAATTCGATATAATTTCATGAGAATCTGATTCAAATAATTATCTAATATGGAATTAATTTCAATGAAGGCTTAAAAATCTTATTTGTTTGTCTGAAATTAATTTTTCGTAGTTTTTAAATTAAATTAATAAATTAATGATGTCTCACAGCTTCTAAATAAGATTTCATATGAACTATTATCATAATTTAAAAAGAGAGGAGTATTTCGTTTGATAATGCCATCTCAAAAAACAAAGATGAACGAGAAATTTACTTTTGAATATTACGATGAAGATAATGATGATTATTTGGATGCCGAAGTCAGCGAAGTTATAGAAGAATATAATCCAGTCAATTTTGAGTTTGAACTAAATGAAGAGCAATTGAATATCGTAAATAGCTTGAATGGACCAATGCTTGTAATTGCTGGAGCTGGATCTGGAAAGACTCGAACGATCGTGTATTCAGTGGCAAAATTATTAGTTTCAGGGATTAAACCAAGTGAAATTATGTTAGTGACTTTTACTAACAAGGCTGCAAATGAAATGATCGAGCGAGTCGAGCAGTTACTTGGAAAAAGACCGAAAGGGATATGGGCAGGAACCTTTCATTCCATTGCAAATAGGTTCTTAAGAAAGTATGCAAGATCATTAGGTTTGAAACCAAATTTTACCATTATGGATGAAACTGATGCGAGAGGCTTAGTTAAATTATCTATGGATCAAGCAAACATAAAGGAATTGGATGAACGATTCCCTACTACAGCAATGGTAAAAAGTATCCTCTCCTACTCTATTAACTGCAATAAAACCATCAAGGAAGTTGTTGAATGGAAGTATCCTCAATTTGATAATGATAAGTTCATACTAAAATTAAAAGAAGTCTTTAAGATCTATGCTAAAAAGAAAGCAGATGATAGTTTAGTGGATTTTGATGACATGCTAGTCTTCTGGAATCGATTATTAGAAGAAAAAAGTGTGGCTCAATTGATAGCACGTAGAATAAAATATGTTCTCGTGGATGAATATCAAGATACGAATTTCATTCAGGATGAAATCATAAAAAAAATCGTGCAACAGAATCTTGATAATAACGTGATGGCTGTCGGGGATGATGCACAAAGCATATATGCTTTTAGAGGCGCCAATTTTGAAAATATCATGAATTTTGAAAAAAATTATAAAGAATGTAAAAAGTATGCCATTACTTATAATTATCGTAGTATTCCCCAGATTTTGCACTTAGCCAATGATTCAATTAATCATAATAAAAAGCAATTTAAAAAACAAATGCGCCCCACTCGGGAAGATGGGATTAAACCATTTCAAGTAGATATTGAGGACGATAAATCTCAAGCTCGTTTTATTGCAAACCAAGCATTAAAATTACGTTCAGAAGGATATGATCTTCATGATATGGCTATATTAATAAGAGCTGGACACCATTCAATGAAAATTGAACTTGAACTACAAAAAAAAAACATACCATATGAAGTCCGAGCAGGGGTTGCTTTTTTTGAAAAAGCTCACATAAAAGACGCTATCTCTTATTTAAGAATTTTTGAGAATCCTTATGATGAAATTTCATGGGCACGTATTTTTTCAATGATACCTGGCATCGGGACCAAGTCAGGATCAAAAATTTTTACTGAAATTGTAAACTTAGAAGAGCCAATTAGTTCAATGGCAAATGAATCTTTTATTAGTGATAATTTAAAGGCATCTAGAATTTCCCAGCAAGGAAAGAAAAACTTGCTCGCACATGCTAATAAACTTGTTAAACTTACTGAGGAAAAGGACCCATCGCAATTAATTCTGCATCTTATTAAGATCTTAGAAGGTTATATGAAAACTAAGTATGATAATTGGCAAGATAGAATTGAGGATTTAAAGCAATTTAGTGTCTATGCTAAAAATTTTGATTCGACTAGAAAATTTTTAGAAAACTTGAGCTTGAATGGATCGAATATAGAATCTAAAACTGTGATTGCTGGTAATCAGACTAACGAGGAAAAACCCCTTATAATTTCTACCATACATAGGGCTAAAGGTCTCGAATGGAGAGTTGTTTTCATTCCCATGTTAATTCAAGATCAGTTTCCATCAAGCAAAGTTGTTGGTGATGCTGATGCTCTTGAAGAAGAAAGAAGGACATTTTATGTGGCCGTAACACGAGCAAGAGATCAATTATATTTAATTTCCCCAGCAACAGTTCAGACTTTTAAAGGATATCAAACAACCAGAACTTCACAATTTATTTCGGAATTAAATCCTAAACATTATACTCAATCCGAAGTTAAATTTCGATCAAAAATAAATAAACCTTCTGAAAAACGAGAGTCTCTATTTAAATCTGCTAAGGATTTATATGATGAAGGTAAATAACAGAAAAAAAATTAATCAATGAAATTTGAGAAAAATTGTCTACTAAACAAATTGTAATAATTACCGGTTGTAGTGTAAAAAAACTTAATATAAAAGCTCCAGCCCTAGAACTCTATCAAGGAGTAGTATTTAAAAAAGTGAAAGATTTGGCTACATCATTAGGGCTAGATTTAATGATTTTAAGTGCAAAATATGGGCTTATAGACGGATCTGAAATCCTAAGCCCTTACAACACAGTTATAAAAAAAAAGGAAGACATCTTAAAATTGCGGGAGAGAGTCATACCACAGTTACTCCAAATAGAAAAAGTTTATTCCCTTATTATACTCATTATGGGAAAAAATTATCGTGCGGTGATTGCCCCTAGGTTTGGAGAAAAATATAAAATGATACATGATTCTAGGGGTATTGGTGCCTTAACTTCAAGATTAAACAAATATATTAAAAGTTCCTTAGAAGTGTTTATGGGTGATTTAGAAGATTGCCGAATTTGATACATTTAAGAGGAGCGTACATCTTTTACCAAAGAGAAGTAGTTGTAGACATTATGAAATCCTCTTGACATGTTTCTCATTCTCCTTCTGAAAACACATACATGAATTTGATATTTTACACAGAGATCACACTCACATTTTTTCCAAGGAGTGTCCATCAATAATTTTATTATTAGATCATCATTTAACTCATAGTTCTTATTGCGTAGTTTGTTATATTTTTTATAAAATTTTTTTAAAGATAATATGAAATCGTGATGACTCATTTCATAATTGGAGAAATCTTTAAGATCATTGAAGATTTTTATATCTAGTTCTTGTTTTCCATATGTATTATTAGTTAAAGGTAATCGAATTGAAGTATAATACTTCATGCTTTTACTGCTTTTATGATATAGAAAGTATGATTTTTTTTCATCCGTCCAAGATTTTCTCATCACATTATTATCAAATTGCGTCACTCCTACATCGATGAACAATGGAAGATATTCTATATTTCCTCTTCCAAAGATATGAACATTCTGAAATTTTTTGAATTTCGGTTCCAATTGGATTAATAAGTTCTCCAGTGTTAGATCGTTTCTATCTTCTATTTTAGTCTTGTTTAACCCTACTAAACCACCAATACACAGATTTTTATAGCCAAGTTTAAATAAATAATCTACGATTTGTGAATATGACTGGATATCCCATCCTTGAGCTACCCCAAACAACTCAAAAGTATAATTATTTTCGCGATATAGTTCAATGCATTCCTTAGCATACTCTTTTGTTATTTTATACCTATTCTCTCGTTCAGAAACATCATTTTTATTAGTAATAATGTGATCAATCGAGCAACCCATATCAAATCCGTGATCCTGATAATAACTGAGGATTTCACGTGCTGTATAAGGAGGTTTTTCTTCATTTCGGTATTGAAAAGCACCACAATCTCCGAACAATTTGATATCCTTAGGAAGGGAAAATGCCATTTTTAAATTTTTATTATTTTTTAATAAATGGGAAAATCTACTCTGATTTATATCAAATTTCGATTTTGAAATTAATAGACCATCGAATGGGACGTTTTTAAAACATTCAAATATGAATAATCTCCCCTTTTTTTCTTCCCAATCATCATCCCATGGATGCCATTCTTTAGGAATTTGGTCGAATTCAAATGGAAGAAAGAATAATAACTTGTTAGATGTCATCTTAAATTAAACTTTCCTCTCTTTTTTGATTTTACTTCTTTCAATTTAGAAAAGAATCTAAATTACCTTTACGATAAGCTGCAGCTTTTCTTAAAATCTCTTTACTATTATCAAAAGTTGCTTTTTTTAGTGCTTTTTCAATTGGAAGCCAAATATAATTCTTATGTTCAAAACTCAGAATTATTTTTCTTGTATTGGATTCAATAAGGTAACAAGTTACACTTTTATGGATTTTTTCTCCCTTGAATTTAAAATTATATTCAAACTCCATTTTAAAATCGCCAATTATTTTAGCATCTCTAATTCCAGTTTCCTCCTCTAATTCTCTAAAGATTGTTTCTTGATCGGTTTCTCCCTTTTCTTTATGACCCTTTACAAATCCCCAATGACCTAATCCATATTTTAACAATAAATATTGATTCTCATTGTATACAACAGCAGCAATGGAATGTTCTTTTTTCATTTTTCACTCATCACTTTAATGTTTAAAAACCTGTTTATACACTCTCACGAAATTTTCACCAAGTATTTTTTTAATGTCTTCTGGTGCATATCCTCTTTTTTCTAAAGTTAAGAATAAGTTAGGATAATCTGAGACTTTCCAAAGCCCGGGGGGATAAATCATTTCAACGGGTTCCTTTTGGGTCTCTTTAGAGGATGTATCATATAATTCAACTTTATCCTCAACAACATAATCCAGAAAATCAGGTCCCAATCCAACATGATTGATTCCAATTAAATCAACAATAAAATCAACGTGATCAATTAATCTATCAATAGATGCATTTTTTGGATTATTATCAATAAATTGCCCAACGAAATTAATGCCTATTACCCCATTTTTATTTCCTATTGCCTTAATTTGATCATCAGAGAGGTTTCTCATATTATTACAAATCGTTTTTGCATTAGAATGGGAAGTGATGATCGGATTTTCAGAATATTTTAATGTATCCCAGAAAGTAGGCTCTGAAGCGTGAGAAAGATCTACTATCATGCCTAAATCATCCATTTCATGAATTAAACATTTTCCTAAATCTGTCAACCCTCTTGGGTTCTCTACTCCAAGACCATCAGCAAATAAGTTACGTTCATTATGAGTTAATGTTATTAATCTCAATCCAAGTCTGAAAAAGTCCCGAAGTCGAGAAAAATCTGATCCGATTGCTCCTGCTCCTTCAAGTGCTAATAAAAAACCAACCTTATGTGAATTGCTAATCTTTTCAAAATCATCATTTTTTTTAATTAGTACAAATAAATTTTTATTATCTGATATTTCTTTAAGAACAACTTCTAGAGTTTGAAGGACAATTTGAGGATCTCTAGGATTTAAAGTGGGATAAAAATCAAAATCTCCTCCTATATTAAAAACTTCTAAATTAACTTGACCCTTTCTTAATTGAGGTAGGTGAATGTCTCTCAACACATTATTTTGCCCTTTTTTTTGTTCATATAACAATTTCAGACCGAAGTCTGAATGACCATCTACGATTATCAATTTCATAAATCACAAATTTATTTTATAACATTCAATTATTTCAAGATTTTCTTAAGAACAACTCCAATTTTTTCTATGCTATAATCAATATCTTCTTCAACTATTCCAAAATGAGTGACAAACCTAATTTTCTGATTAATGTCATAAGCTAAAATTCCTTCACTCTGTAAAGATAAAATTATTTGTTCCATGGGTGCATTATCAAGAAAATGTACCATCAAAATATTTGTTTCAGGTGATTGGACAGAAATAGAAAGATCAAGTGAACGTAAGCCATCTGCCAATCTTTTAGCATTGTCATGATCCTCGCTCAATCGATTAATCCATTTATCTTCAAGTGCAACTAATCCAAAAGAAGCAATTATACCAGCTTGACGCATGCCACCTCCTAGCATCTTACGAAATTTTCTTGCTCTATCAATAAAATCGTTTGAACCAGCAATCATGGAGCCTATAGGACAGGATAACCCTTTTGATAAACAAAACATCACGCTATCAACATTTTTCGTGAATTCTGTGATAGGAAGATGTGAAGCTACTGAGGCATTGAATATTCTCGCACCATCCATGTGAAATTTAAGATTATATCTTAGAGCAAAATCCCTCATTTCATTTAATTCTTCGGGTCTGATTATTGTTCCCCCATGATAATTATGCGTATTCTCAACGCATAACAACCTACTTGGTGGTTCATGAATATCTTTTAGATCTCGTATCATTGGGTTTAACTTTTTCAAAGAAGGAAACCCTCTCTCTGAAGGATAGGTTCTTATCATCAAACCACCTATTCTAGCAGCACTTCCAACTTCGTGACCGACTATATGACTATTTTCTTCAACTATTATCTCATCTCCAGGAGTTGTATGAGATAATAAACTTATCAAGTTTCCTTGAGTTCCCGAACTGACTAATAAAGCAGCTTCCTTTCTTAATTTTTTTGCTGCTTTCATTTCTAATTCATTAACAGTTGGATCTTCTTGCATTACATCATCCCCTAGCATTGAATTATCCCATCCCTTTACAACCTCCCACATCTCGGGAGATGGTTTCGTTACCGTATCAGAACGTAGATCTACTATTCTCATGATAATATACCGAATTATGTTATTCTTTTTTAATTGAATAAAGGCATAAAAAAATATAATATTACGTTATAGAAAAGTGAATGATAATAAAAGTCATTGATTTAAACTGTGTCCAACCTAACTCAATGCTTTTTCACACATTAAAAATTTATTAACTATTATGATGTTATTTATTTAGAAGGTATTGTTTTTTATTTTATTGTAGAATTCTTAAAATAAGGGATAAATAAAGGAATATAATGGTATAATTTCAGAGATTTTAATGAAACATATAAAAACAAACAATATATTTCATATTTGAGAGCAGTTTTCGAAAGAAGAAAATACAATTAAAAAATTAAAAACGATTAACTAAACAAAGGAGAATTTATAATTGGATGGATCAATTGTATTTAAGGGAGCTCCCAAGAAGCAAAATTTCTTTAAGATATGCATAGTTGGTGACTCAGGAGTAGGTAAAACAACTATTTTGCATAGATATTTAAGTGGGAGGTTTAAATCGAAAGCTGAGATAACTATCGGCTCAAATTTTTTTGTTAAGTATATTAAATTACCTGACGTCAAGGATCTAATAACCATGCAAGTGTGGGATTTAGCTGGTCAATTACACTTCAAATGGGTCAGATTTGCATTCTATAAATCAGCAAAAGGTATTATTTATGCATTTGATTTGACTCGTAAGAACACCCTTGAAAACTTGGAAAAATGGAAAGAGGAAGTTGAGAGCCAAATAGGCAAATGTCCTAGCTTACTTGTCGGAAATAAGATAGATTTGGTTAATCCTCAAACAGAAATCATTTTAAAAGAAGATATTAAAAAATATTGTGGCATTCTTGGAACAAGTGCTTATTTTGAAACAAGCGCGAAGAAAGGAACAAACATAGATGATGTTTTTTTCCGAATTGCTACAGAAATGTATAAAGAATAAAATGGATATATGCAAAAAAGTGAAAAATAATGACAGAATTAAATGAAAATCAACGTAAAAAAAAGGTTCTTCCCAGTCCAGGCACTTCGGTCTACGCCTTGATAGATGAAGATGAAGAGAAAAAGAAGAAAACTCTAAAGAAGTGGCGGTTGCTAAATAAAATATTGATAGTTCCCCTTTATCGAGCAAGACTTTTACCTTTATTGGGGTTCGGTAAGATTTTTTTAATGATCGAAACAAAAGGAAGGATAACCGGAAAAAAGAGAAGAACTCCCGTGGAGTATCATCGTGTTGAAGATGTAATTACCATAATTTCAGCGAGAGGTCTTGATGCGGGATGGCTAAAAAATATTCAAACTAACCCTTCTGATGTCTATATCAGAAAAGGTTTTCGTGGTTTTAAACCTCGAGTAGAAATTATAAATTCTGAAAATAAAAAATTAGATTTTCTCTATTGGTATGTGAAAAATTGTGGGAAATCTGCTAAGATGTTATTTGGTTGGGATCCAAAAAATGATACTATTGAGTCAACTGATTTTTCTCGAATGGTAAAAGCAATGACTATTGTCCAAGCCCATGAAAATTAAAGAAAATCTTATTATTTTTCTTCAGAAATCCTTGGATCTGAGACAATCTGAACTCTATTCCCCTCTGGATCCATTATATTAAAGTAGGATACCAAACCGGGAATATCTGTTATTTTGGTCGTATCCACGCCCTGTTCTTCAAGGTAATTTTTCGTTTCTTCAAGATTTTTGACTTGAATGGTAAAAGTACCAGAGTCCTCTTCTAATTTTTCGCCCTCTTCTATAGTATTTAAACCAAGATGAGGACTTTCCCCCGGAAGTTCAAATTCTGTCCATCCTACTTCTGAACTCACGTACCAGATGTTTGTAAAGCCAAATAAATCCTCGTAGAATTTCTTGGCACGGTCGAGATCTTTTACTTTAATTTGGAATAACATCCGATCAAAAATTATCGGATTCTTCTTTTTCTTTGGCATAAGATCCTTAAAAATAGGAAGAAATATAAAATTTTATGCACACTTAAAAAATTAATAACACAGCAATTACTAACATTTTTATGAAATAGGGGAATTTTAATTAAAATGAAGGTAAATGATTGGGAAAATAGCAGAATATTTGGCATAAATAAGGAACCTGCTCATGCGACGCTAATGCCATATGCTACTGTCAATGATGCTTTGAGGGGAAATATTGAATTGGCATTTTATAAGTCCTTAAATGGGGTGTGGAAATTCAATTGGGTCAAAAAACCATCTGAAAGGCCTCTTGATTTCTATAACCTTGATTTTGATGTCTCACAATGGGATGAGATTGATGTTCCAAGCAATTGGGAGATGCGAGGATATGGAATTCCAATCTACACGAATGTAAATTATCCATATAGTGTAAAAACCGATAATATACCAAGCATTGATCATGAATATAATCCCGTAGGTTCGTATGTAAAGCAGTTTGATTTACCCGAAAGTTGGGATGGAAGAGAAATTTTCATTCATTTTGCGGGAGTCAAATCAGCCTTTTATCTTTGGATAAATGGTAAAAAAGTGGGGTATAGTCAAGGATCCATGACACCAGCTGAATTTAACATAACGAAATATGTTCGTGCAAGAACCAATACACTCGCAGTAGAAGTATATAGATGGTCTGATGGATCCTATCTCGAGGACCAAGATATGTGGCGATTTAGTGGTATTTATCGAGATGTATATCTCTTTTCTACACCCAAAATTCATATTAGGGACTTCTTTGCTCAAGCTGAGTTTGATACTAAATATCTTGATGCTAAACTATCTATAAAGGTTTATATCTATAATTTTGGTATTGAGAATAAATCAAATTTTAAACTGGATGTTTTTTTATTTGAGGAAGGTCAAAATGCACCAACTCAAGATTCATTACTTTCTTCCAATTTTGACGTTCAAGCTCAAACCAACGCAATACTAAACTTAGAAAAAATAATCAAAAACCCTAAAAAGTGGAATGCTGAAATACCTTATCTCTATGTTTTAGTACTACAATTGAAAGATGATCTTGATAATATCATAGAAGTTGAACAATGTAAATTTGGGTTTCGACAAGTTGAAATCGGAAAGGATGCTGGACTATACCTGAATGGTAAACCAATCCTCTTAAAAGGTGTTAATAGACATGAGCATGATCCTGACAATGGGAGAGCAATATCCTTAGAATGGATGATGAAAGACATTGAATTATTAAAGACAAATAATATTAATGCCGTGCGTACTAGTCATTATCCTAATCATCCTAAATGGTATGAATTATGTGATAGATACGGAATCTATATCATGGATGAATGTAATTTAGAATCACACGGCTTGAGGGATGTTCTACCAGCAAGTTTACCAGAATGGACTGATGCTAGTGTTGATAGAATGGTAAGCATGGTAGAACGTGATAAGAATCATCCTTGCGTTATAATATGGTCGCTGGGAAATGAAGCGGGAATGGGAGATAACTTTAAGAAAATGAAACAAGCAGCGTTGCAAATTGACTCGACAAGACTAATCCATTATGAAGGAGACGTTAACCAGGAAGTTTCAGATATGGTTAGCAACATGTATTTATCCCCAAAGCAGCTTGAAGGATATATAAAACGTAAAAAATGTGGTTCCTTTGGAGCTTCACACAAATTACCGGATGGTGTTATAAAGCCATATATTCTATGTGAATATGCCCATGCGATGGGAAATAGTTTAGGCAATTTTCAAGAATTTATGGATGTATTTGAGAAATATCCAAATGCAATAGGAGGATTTATTTGGGATTTCATCGATCAAGGTCTACGAAAAAGAACTGATGATGGCAAGGAATATTGGGCCTATGGGGGTGATTTTGGTGATGAACCTAACGACAGAAATTATTGCATTAATGGTATCGTTATGCCTGATCGTACGCCGAATCCCGCATTATTTGAAGTTAAGAAAGTATATCAGAATATCAAGGTACATCCCGTAGATCTCCTAAAAAGAATGTTCAAAATCCATAATAAATATTCATTTCAAGATCTTAGCTTTGTCCAATTAAATTGGATTTTAAGTGAAAATGGTAAGAAAATCCAAGAAGCTACTATCGATTCCCTTAACATAGCTCCAGGAGAATTTTTAGATATAAAAATTCCCTTTCAAACACCTGTGCTCCAGCCAAATGGAGAATATCACTTAATGATAAAGTTCATACTTACTGAAGATACAATTTGGGCTAAGAAAGAGCACGTGGTTGCGTGGGATCAATTTGAGATCCCCTTTAATGTTCCTAAAGGGGTCGATTTAACCCTAAAAGAAATGGAACAAATCAGCGTGGATGATTTAGATAATTGTTATGTGGCTAAAGGTAGAAATTTTAAGATCATTATCGGTAAAATAACAGGAGCTATTGAACATTATTCTTATAATGACCGGGATTTGATTACAACTCCTTTATTACCAAATTTTTGGCGAGCGTTTACCGATAATGATTTAGGTATAGTAGATTTCTCTGGTGGACAAACATTTCCAAGCATCGATATGGATTGGAAAGACGCTAACAAAAATCGATACGTGGATGGGATATCCATGAAAAAAGATCTACCTCAAGTTGTTACAATTAACGTGAAATCTATTTTATTCAAGAATGAAGAACCATTAGAGACCTGCTATATGCTTTACGGTAACGGTGATATCATCATTCAAAATATTTTCACGCCGCATAAAAACATAATTAGATTTGGAATGCAAGGCGGAATCCCTAGAGAACTTGATAACATGACATGGTATGGACGGGGTCCTCATGAAACAATGCTCGATAGGAAAACTGGAGCCGCTATTGGGATATATTCAGGTAAAATAGAAGAATTAATTCATCATTACATTCGTCCCCAAGAAAATGGTAATAGAACTGACGTTCGATGGGTAGCATTTACAAATGAAAAGGAAGAGGGGCTATTCATCATGGATATAGGGGGAACTCATTTAAGTATTAGTGCTTGGCCTTATACAATGGAAGACCTTGAAATCGCCACTCATGATTATGGACTACCACGACGTGATTTTAACACGATCAATATTGATTATAAACAGCAAGGTGTAGGTGGAGATATACCCGCAATGGCAGTGCTTCATGACGAATATAAATTAAAAGGAAAAAAAACGTATAAATATTCATTCCTATTAAAGGGATACTCCAAGGAAATGGGAGATCTTTCCGATCTTATCTCTAATATTAAAATCAATCATTAAAGTCTATTGTTTTAATATGACCATTTCATGGAGTGCATTTCCTATTTCTTTGAATGAAGTTTCATTATATTTGAAATCAATCTCAAATTTAGAATTGAATCTAAAATATCCCGGATTCAATTTTAGAACATTTTTAGCCAAAAATCTTAAGATTGGATTAAATCCAGAAAGCATGTAATCAGAATCTATGATATTTTCAACTTCAAGTGTTATTCTGTTTTGATTAGGGAGCACAAATTCCAAATTTAAGGGATAATTATTTTTTGCCTTATCATCATATTGAAAATTACTTTCTTTCAATTTATATTCACCAGTACTGAGAATTATTTTATCGTTTTTGGCAAGCATCAATACCGGTATTATGTAATTGTTCATTTTTTTATTGCTCTGAATGTAGGCATAAACAACCGTGAAATTTTCTGAATAAATACGACCCCAATGCCAATAGTTGATGATCTTAATCATGTTAAGAGTAACCCAATTGTGATCATGGTATCCCATCCCTTTCACTGAAATAGTTTCATTATGGACTTTAATTGTTCCCTCAACTTTTGCTTTTGGTAAGGGAACTACCCATCCAAATTCTCCCAAATCACCAAATTTAGTGTATCCCTTTCCAGGCATCCATCCTGGAACTTCAGCAATATATTTTAAATGAATACCAAATTCTCCTTCATCTAAAAAAATCTCATATGCGGGAAATACCTCATTTGAATGGTCAGCTTTTATGTAGTTCTTTCCGATTTGGACATCTGCTAATTCATCAGAAGCTTTAAGATCTGAATGTTGATATTCATAAACGTTTTGAATCTTCTCATCATCAGGTTTATAGATAGTAATTTCTACCCCAGTTTTCCCAGAAAGCTCGTGCTTCGCTCGAAAAAATGCAACTACCGTGTATCCATTATCAAGGCGAGCATCAAAATACCACCATTCACAATTTCCTCTTCTTTTCATATCTATATGTATTGCATCATATTCCGGCTTAAAGATCGTGATCTTTTCATCCTTTCTTCCCGGTCCCGACCAAGCTTCAATAATTTCAAGCTTT
>Ga0307445_10000837_pt1 | contig 17014 bp, 9 predicted proteins | sample SalMarSW160330MG_FD_202147 | JGI IMG/M metagenome (GOLD analysis project Ga0307445, IMG submission 202147) | Salt marsh sediment microbial communities from the Plum Island Ecosystem LTER, Massachusetts, United States - SW1603-30 | ecosystem: Environmental > Aquatic > Marine > Intertidal zone >...
CATGGTGAACACGGTGCTCAGGGAATTCAGCGCGGAATCGATCGTACTGATCAGGGCAGCGATCAGTACGGCCATGATCAGGCCTGTCATGCCTGCCGGGAAAAGCCTCGTCACCATGGTCATGTAGGCTTTGTCCGGATCATCCAGTCCCGGGAAAAGCACGAAACAAACGATCCCCGGGATGATAAACAGGGCAACGTCCAGGATCTTCAGCCAGCCGGTAAAATTTGCCCCCAGCTGTCCCTGCCTGAGGTTCCGGGCAGCGAGCACGGACTGGACCATGGACTGGTCAGTACACCAGAACCAGATCCCCATGACCGGGTATCCCAGGATGATGGCCAGCCAGGGATAATTCGGATTGTCGATGGGCAGGAAAAGGTTCCAGTACTCCGGGGGTGTCCGATGGTATACGGCCATAATGCCACCGGCTTTGTGGAGTCCCACTACCGTCAGGAGGAGGGAAGCCAGGATCAGCAGGAGCATCTGGAAGACGTTGGTATAGGCTATGGCTTTCAGTCCCCCTGCAATGGTAAAAAACGCCGAGATCAGGACGAGGACCACGACCGCCAGCCAGAGGGGCAGGTTCAGGATCTGTCCCACCAGGATCCCCCCGGCGAAAAGGGTAAGTCCGAGCCAGGAGATCAGGATGGTGACCAGTGCGTACCAGGCAAGAATGTTGCGTGTGGACTGCCCGAAGCGTTTTCCCATGAATTCCGGGAGGGTCTGCACCCTGGCCCCCAGGTAGCGCGGGGCGAATACCATGGCCAGGAGCAGGATGAATGGGAAGGCATACCAGCCGAAATTCCCGGCCACCACCCCCGTGGTGTAGCCAATGCTTGCCGAGGCAATGAGCATGGATGGACCGACGTTGGTCCCCCACATGGTCAGGCCGATGCTGTACCACCCGAGGGACCTCCCGGCAAGAAACAGATTTTCGTCCTTTTCCTTTTTCCGTATAAAGCTCACCCAGTAGCCGATCATAATAAGCACCGCCAGGTAGAGTCCCACTACCACAAAATCCACGGGCCTGAGAAACTGGTGTATGCTGTTCATGGTGATTACCTGTATGCTTCGGCGATCTTCAGGGCCGCCTCGATGTCCCCTTCGTTTTTGAAATCCATTAAAATGTTCAGTCCCTCTGCCCCCACATTGTCCAGCAGGGATTTCAGCTCCTCAACCTTTACCCAGCAGGGCATGAGGGCTTTCCCCGCTTCCAGGATCTTCCGGTACAGGGCGTACCACTTCGGGTCCCCTCCCTGGGGCTGCCCGTAGCCCGGGGTCCACTGGACGGCATTGAGTCCGGGGATCCCGAGCACGGTGTCCAGGTGCCGTATCGCATCCACCCCGTCAAGGTGATAAAGGGTATAATCGATCTTCCTGCATTGCTCGCTCAGGAAGGGAAGGGCAAACCGGCGGAAATCCTCCACCGAGATCATCACGGAGATGTCGGACTGGAGCTTGGAGACCCTGCCGGGTGCCCATAGGGAGAAATAACAGAATGCCATTTCATCTCCTTCCCGGATGATCCCGTAAATCCGGTCAAACACCTCGAAATAGATGCGGTTCACCCGGGCAAGCTCCTGCTCGAGAATTTCAGGCTGCATCAGCATGTCCGTCAGCACCCGGTCGTTCCCCTTCAGGCTGGCAAGCACATCGAGTCCCTCTACAAGGTCCGGGCAGCCCACGAAATACCTTCCCTGCGACAGTTTTTTACAGGCCTTCAGGAGGTCCAGGTGAAGCTTCCACCAGGGATTTTCCCCGTCCAGTTCGAGGTCCGGTTCCGAACCCGGGTGCTGGCGTATCCAGATGGTATCGCTTCCCGGTTCCAGGTCCGCCCCAAGGATTGCAGCCAGGGATCCGGGTCCCAGGTGGGTATTGGCCACGGGAGGGATGTCCGCCAGGAAGGAACTGCACGAGAGCCGGTAATGCAGGTACTCCGCCCTCCAGTCCGGGTCCAGCCAGAACTGCCTGAGATCTCGCGCAGGAAGCGGTTCGGGTACCGGCTCATGCGGTGGACCCTCCTTTTCCAGGTGTTCCCACATGCTGATCAGCAGTCCCCTGCCCTCCCACCATTCCATGTATCTTTCCCGTGATTCCTCCCAGTTGCGTTTCCAGGTCTTCATCGGTTCTGTATTACAGCCATCTTCCTCCCGGCAGAATTAAATTCCATATTGCTTTTACCCAGATCCACCGAGGTGGCCAGTGCAATTCCCCGGTCATCCTCCCTGTTAACGGCACAGTAAAAATGATAGACCGTGCCTTCGTATTTGATCACGGAGGACTTATGGGCAAAAACTGCATCATAGGATTCACCTGGTGAGATCAAATCGGGACCGTCCCAGTCCGTCCAGTGAACCAGGTCATGGGAACAGGCAAAACGGTTGAAAGCATTGGGCCGTCCTTCCCAGAAAGCCCCGAAGTAGAACATTACGTAGACATCATCGATCTTCTGGATGACTGCATCGCCGGAAATACCGCGGTGGTGATTGATCACCGGGTTATCCCCGTAGCGCTGCCAGTGTACCATGTCATCCGATACGGCCATCCCGATCCTTTCCGCTCCACGCTGCGGCCTAAGGCTGTCTCCCCTGGCGTTGTAATACATCACGAAGGGATGCCCGGTAAGCTTCCTGCGGTCCCATATCACGCTGCTTTTATACATGGTGGAATTTTCCCACCAGCGCACATCCGGGTCGTTCGGTGTAAGGACCGGTTTGCCGAGGCGCTGCCATTCATGGCCGGAAGTGGGATCCTCCTCCGTGAAGGCTATTCCAATGGAAAGAACCCCCGCTTCGTAGCCTTTCGATCTTCCCCCGAAATACGACATCCAGTACTTTCCCCGGTATTTCTGCCATTTATAGCCGCCACCCCACTCCATCTCCTGCAGGGCAATGTACCCGGCTTTCTGGTCATCGTCCCAGTCAGTGGTATCGGAAAAGGACATGATTGAACCGACGGGATCCCACGACAGCAGGTCCATGCTTACGGCCAGCCAGGTTTCGTACCCTCGTCCGTCGTACACCAGGTAGGTCATGTACCAGCGGTCACCCTTCCTGAAGACGCTGGGACAGTCAAACTTCTTCGAAGGGTCGGGGGGGATCATGACAAGTCCGTATTTATAAGGCGTGCTGATTTTTTCGTACACCGCCTGCATTTCCCCCGGTGCAACTGCTTCAGGCAGATCTGGTGAAGACTTTTTCTTTCCCGGGCCGCAGCCGTAAACCGACAGCAGGACAAGCAGTGAAAGCAGGCATTTTCTTCCCATAGCATTGATTTTTAATAAAAAAGCCAGTCCACCGGCTGTTCCCCTTTTACACCGGTTGAGATCCCTGCATCGTGGGTAGGGATTTCCTGGCCTCCATCCATGAATCCCAGCACCAGGGCGATGCCTTTCCCGAGCCGCAGGGAATTCTCGCCGGGTTCAAAATAATAGGTGTTTACATTTACCGCGTAGAGTCCCGTTATACGCAACGCATTCGCTATCCGGATATCCGCCTGTCCCCTGTCGTTCGCACTTGCATCGGTTTCAAGGCTCGGGGGATCCAGTATCCGGTAGCTGTGACCGTTGAAAAAACCAACCAGGATCTTTACGGGGATCTCATTGCGGAACCGGATGAGGGTGCCTTCCCCGACCTGTCGCTCGTAAGACAGAAGGATGCCCTGCATTTCGGCAAGCTCGGCCGCAATGCTGTCGATCGTGAAATCCCTGTCCGTGTAGATCCTGCCCTTCCCGGAAAGCGGGTAATACGAAAGGTTTTTATCCATCAATTCGACATGGACCGGCCGGAGGGTCTCTAACTGTGGTCCCTGGGATCTCGCTCCGGCGGACCCCGCTTCAGGTGATACTGATGCGGCAGATCTCAGCATATCGAGGTTCCTGCGGAAATTCTCCAGTTCATTTTCGTAGTGGACCAGTAATTCCCCCCAGGTTTTGTTGCTCCCGTTCCGGCCGGAAATCGGGATCCTTCGCTGCGCGGTCTGCATGCTGTTGGCATATAGGTAGGTGGAGTCTGTGCGCCCGGCAAGATCCCTGTAAACCTCCACGCTCTCCTCCAGCAGGGGCAGCGCAGCTTCCAGGTCGGCCAGGTTGCCCGAATGCTGGTAACGCAACACGCTTATGGCAGCGTTTGCCTTCGCGGCAAAAAAGCGGGCGATGTCCCGGTAACAGTACACATCATTCAGCAGGCGCAGGAATTCTTCCCGGTTCCTCGTCACATGGGGTTTTGCTTTTTCGATGGCCTCGACGGCAAGTTCGGAGTGCTCAAGCACTTCCCTGACGATCTGCGGTGGTGTTTCCCCTTCATGGGGAATGCCCTGCCATTCTTTTCGGGCATATTCCGGGAGGATTTCGCCCGGACGTTCCACTTGAAAGGATTAACCAGCTGGCTCATGAACATTCCCAGTAAAAGCGTCTGCCGGTTGCCGTCTGAGATGCCGAACCTTCGGAGCAGCATGGGAGCGATCTCGCCCGTCTGTTCATAGGCTTCCAGGATCTGCCTGCCGCAGCCCCTGCAACCGTAGTAACGGTCAAATTCCCCGGTCCAGAATTTTGTTTCACCTTCCTTTGGCCGGTCCCGCTTCCAGGCATACCTCCCCCAGGCCTCGTACCATACCCAGTCCCGCTTAACCTGCAGCAGGCGCCCATCCACCCGGTCGGCGCTGTACGGCCAGTCCCAGTAAGAAGCCTGCGGATAGAGGTGCAAACCGCTGGCGCCCTGTATGTCGTGCATGGCTTTCACGCATTTTTGTATGAAGTCCGGCGAACCGTAACGGAAAGGCTCCAGGTTTGCCATGATGTGGACGTTTGCAATATGGACGGATCCCAGCGTGCTCAGTTCCCGGGGAATCTCAGCCCAGGAATTACGCGGCTGGCAGGTGGTGAGGGACTCGCCATTGTATTTGTATGTGGTATAAAGGTTTTTATAAAGCGGCAGGGCGGCTTCCATAACCCTTTTGGCATCGGTGTCGTGTCCCCTCAGTACGATCGGGGGCTCGTCGGTGCGGCCCAGTGCAGCAAGCCCGTCTTTAACCCCGGGGATGATGGTTTCGGTGAACCAGATAACATCGTCTTCTATGGTATTCATGGCCTCCCCGAGGGTGACCATGAGTCCCACGTTAGGATACTTCTCTATAAAGGCAGCCACCGACTTCCGGGTATAATCCGCGATGAGCGGGGTAATGGGACGTGAGCGGTCCTGCGTTTCCAGCCCGTTTTTCTCTGCAAATGGTTTAGAAAGTATAATGTTATAGAACATCTGGACCACGGTGATCCCCCTCTGTTCGGCCTCCCGGGTCAGGAAGCCGAATATTTCCTCGTTCAGCCGGAAGGTCTCGTCATCCACTTCCACGGCATACGGATAGTCTTTCAGCCTCACCAGGGAAGCAAAAGGATGTCCGTTCCACAGGAAAAGTGCATTGTAGCGGTTTGCCACGAGCAGATCCAGGTACTCCGTCCACAGCTGCCTGTCGTAAAACCAGGGAAAGTTTTCTGGTGTGTAGGGATACTCGTATACCTTCCTCCCCGGCAGGTATTGTGTCTTCTGGAGTCCCACACAGGTTCCCCTTATCACCATGTCCGGGCCGTCAGCCATGTTTATGTGACGGGGCAGCCTTCCTTCCCGCTCGATCCTGCCGGCCAGTTCAATGCAGCCGTAAAGAGTCCCGGAATAGTCCTCCCCGCGGATCAGGATCCGCTTTCCGGCAGATTCTATTGCAAAACCCTCCTTACCGGCCGGCCGTGGAACTTCCGTCTTCTGATCACCAGGCCACGGGGACTTTTCCCCCCGGCAAATCTGCATGAGGCTGTCCGTTTCCAATCCCACAACGATCTGTCGTGCGGGACCCGCAGAGTCCGGGTTGCAGCCGATGCAAACCCTGTAACCGGCTGCCTCGAGGCGTTCCGCCAGCCACCCGGTCCCAAACTCAGTCTTCGCATCGTTGTTCGCGGGTACCAGCATAACCTCCAGCCCGTTACTGCAGGCAAACAGTAGGAGCATCAGTGCCACCAGTCCTGTCGCCTTGAGAATCCCTTTCATTTTTGAAATCAAACAGTTAGCTGCATTTATCTTCGGAGAACTCAATTTTACGGGAATATTGATAACGTTTACATTTTATATTTACTTATTTTTAAATTTGTTATAATCGTCCCGTCACAGTATGCATGCAAACGTTTTAATTGCTAATATAATTTTAAAGGCATAGATTAACAAAATTATATTTGAAGCCCGGCAAAATGGACAGGAATAAGGTCATTATTTGCGTTGCCCCGGTCTCTCATACCGGAAAAGCGGTCCCCCCCGGCTGCAGGAATCCCCTGACCGCGGAAGAGGTGGCTGCCGAGGTGGCTGACTGTGCTGCTGCAGGGGCAGGCATGGTCCATCTCCACGTGAGGGATGAGGCCGGTGCCCAGACTTTTAAGCTGGATGTGTTCAGGAATACCCTCGATCTTTTCACAGCCAGGACGGATATCATTATACAGGGTTCGACGGGGGGACTCGCGGACCTTAGCCTGGAAGAACGCTGTGTATGCCTGGATGAGTCCCGGGTGGAAGTGGCTTCGCTGAACATGGGTTCGGTAAATTTCGGCGAGGGGGTGTACATCAACACCTTTCCCGATATCCGTTTCTGGGCAAAACGCATGAAGGAACGCGGGGTGATGCCCGAGCTGGAGTGTTTCGATCTCGGCATGATCGAAAACAGTTTTCTTCTGGCTGATGAAGGGCTGCTTGAAAGTCCCATGCATTTTAATTTCTGCCTGGGAACCCGCGGAGCGCTTTCGGCCACTGCCCGGAACCTCTCTGTCATGCGGTCCGGCCTGAAAGGGGATATGCACTGGGGACTCACGGTTGAGGGGATGCCGGATTTTTCAATGATCGCCTGTGCACTTTCATTCGGGGCCAGTGTGGTACGGATCGGGTTCGAGGATTCCTTTTATTACTCACCCGGGAAACTTGCCGCGACCAATGCCGTGCTGGTGGAACAACTGGTCAGGCTGATAGTCTCGCTGGGCTATGAAGTCGCCACTCCGGCTGAAGCCAGGCAAATCCTTAATCTTTCAAATCCCTAGCATGAATATTCGAAACCTGAAGTTCACCCTCAGCGTATTTATTCTCTTATTTGCGGGATCGATTTTAGCACAATCCCCTGGAAGCGGCAAGATCCTTATCACCGAATTCATGGCCATTAACAACAATACCCTGGCAGACGGGGACGGCGATTATCCGGACTGGATCGAGCTCTACAATCCGGGAGTCTCATCCATAGACCTGGGAGGTTGGTTCCTGACCGACAATCCCGGGATACCGGACAAGTGGGAGTTCCCCTCCATAACGTTGGAGCCCGGTTCGTACATGGTGGTTTTTGCATCCGGGAAGGACCGCAGGGACCCTGCCGCTGACCTGCACACCAGTTTCAGCCTTTCGGGGTCGGGAGAATACCTGGCCATCGTGGAACCGGACGCCCTGACGGTCTCCTACTCATACGGACCCGTATATCCTGCCCAGCGGGCGGATGTCTCCTACGGGATCATTTCCTTCCAACAAACCTATCTGAGCAGCCCGACGCCCGGTGCCGAAAATACCACGGGAGGCCAGTTGCTGCCGCCTGTTTTCAGCAAAAATCGGGGTTTTTACAGGGAAGCCTTCCAGGTGGAACTTTCCGTAGCCGATCCCGCCCTCGGGATTTATTACAGCACGGATGGCACACGGCCTTCAAAAACAAAAGGGCAGCGGTACGAAACACCCGTCCAGATCCGGACCACCACTCCGCTGAGTGCCGTAACGGTGAATGCCGAAGGTGGTATGAGCGAGGTCATCACCCATACCTACCTGTTTGTCGACAGCATCATAAAACAGCCTGTATATCCGCCCGGGTATCCTCCGGTGTGGGGGAATTTCAAATATGTAAGTCCCGATCCCCCTGCCGATTATGAAATGGACCCGGAGGTCTGCAAAGATCCCGCTTATAAGAATCTTTTGGAGATCGCCCTGACTTCCCTCCCCACCCTTTCGATCGTGACGGATATCGGCAACCTGTTTTCCGGAAATCCGGATCCCCTGACCGGCGGCATATACATCTACACCGGTAATTCCGCAGCCGGGAGTACCGGGAAGGACTGGGAAAGGCAGGTTTCGGCGGAATATTTTGATCCTTCCGGCAGCCGGCAGTTCCAGGTCAATTGCGGACTCAGACTTCACGGCGGGAACAGCCGGGTTCCGGACAACAGCCAGAAACATTCCCTGCGGCTGGTATTCCGAAGCGAGTTTGGTCCCACCAGGCTGAACTTCAACCTGTTCAAGGGCCGGGGAGCGGCCAATGAATTTAATACGCTGGTCCTCCGCGCCGGTTATAATTTTTCCTGGAGCCACAACAACGCGGAACAACGCGAACGCTCGCTCCTGATCAGGGATCCCTTTGCCAAGAATACCCAGCTGGACATGGGGAGTCCCTCGGCCCACAGCAGGTATGTCCACCTTTACCTGAACGGATTGTACTGGGGCATCTATACCATTACGGAAAAGCTGAACAATGACTTCATGGGATCCTACCTTTCCGGATCGGAGGATGAATTCGACGTGGTGAAGGATCACGGGGGACTGGTGGACGGGAATGCCACCGCATGGGATCAGACCCTGAGCCAGGCGAGGGGGGGACTGGAAACTCAGGCCTCGTACCAGAAGATCCAGGGCAATAATCCCGAAGGAACCCCCAACCCGGGATATTCCAATCTCCTGGACGTGGATAACCTGATCGACTACATGATGTTCAACATCTGGATCGGCAATAACGACTGGGACCATAACAACTGGATCGCCGCCCGCAACAGGGTGGATCCACTTTACGGGTTTTATTTTTTCTCCTGGGATGCCGAAAATTCCATGACGGATATTGCCGTCAATATGGTAGGCGAAAACAACGATAACAATCCCAGCATGATCTACTCGCAGCTGAGGGCAAACGAAGAGTTCAGGCTGCGCTTTGCCGACCGTATTCAGAAACATTTTTTCAACGGAGGAGCCCTGACCCAGGAAGCCACCCTGAACCGGTTCAGGGAGCTTGCAGGCGAACTGGATATGGCCATCATCGCCGAGTCCGCGCGCTGGGGGGATTACCGAAGGGACCTGCATCCGAGGGACGATGTGGCCGAACTCTACACCCGCAACGATCACTGGCTGGTTGAAAAACAAGCACTCGAAAACGATTATTTTCCGCAGCGGAGTACGATCGTCCTGGAGCAATTCAGGGAAGCGGGACTCTACCCGGACCTGGATGCACCGGTGATCAGTCCCCATGGCGGACTGATCACCCAGCCGATCGCTATTGAGATCACCGCGGCCGAAGGGGAGATCTATTACAGCCTGGACGGTGCGGATCCGAGGGAACCCGGCGGTGCCGTATCCCTGTCCCATGCCATCCTGTACGAAAGTCCAATTAGCACGGAAGCCAGTGTCATCGTACGGGCACGTGCCCGAAACGGGAATACGTGGTCGGCCATGAACGAGGCAATTTTCAGTTCCGAAACAGGCACCCTTGCCATACCTTTGCAACCGGACCGGGAGAAATTCTTCGCCCTTTGCTACCCCAACCCGTTCAGGCAGTCCACCACCATCCGATACATACTCCCCAACGGTGGAAAGGTCAGGATAAGCGTCATGAACCTGGAAGGCCGGATCGTGGCAGACCTGCAAAGCGGTTACCAGCCTGAAGGGGAACACTCCGTGACATGGAGCCCGGAAGGCCAGCCGGCAGGCATCTATTTTTACCGGATATGCCTGGACGACAGGATCTGCACCGGAAAAATGATCCTTAACCGATAAACAAACACCTTGCAATGGCCCACCCACTTTACTCAGAAATCGTCAACAGTTATCCGCCTGCAGGGACCCTGGACTTCAGGGATGAAATCACCCGCATGCTGGAAAAGGAGCGGACCAGGATCGTTGTCATGGATGACGATCCCACCGGGATACAAACGGTACAGGATTGTCTCCTGCTGACGGACTGGGAACCGGGAACCCTTGATAAAGCCCTGCTGCATAAGTCCCCCCTGTTCTATGTCCTGATCAATTCCCGCTCTATGGACGAATCCTCTGCAGTCCGCATCAACCGCGAGGTAGCCATGGCCGTGCTCCGGGCGAATGAGCGGCATAATCTCAGGCTCATTTTCATCAGCCGGAGCGATTCCACCCTGCGCGGCCATTTCCCGGCGGAGCCCGAAACCATCCTTTCGGTGCATCGGTCGATGAATATCCCGGTGGAATTGCCGGTTTTCTTCATTCCCTCTTTTTTTGAGGCCGGAAGGTATACAGCCGGGAATGTACAGTACGTGAAAACGGGGGACCATATGGTACCGGCAGCCGGGACCGAGTTTGCGAAGGACAGCGTTTTCGGCTATTCCCACTCGGATCTTTTTCATTACATGGATGAGAAATCAGGCGGGAACATCCGGATCGGGGAGACCGGTACCCTCGACCTTTCAACCCTCAGGAATTCGGACCGGGATGACCCGGTGGATCTGAGGGAACTCAGGGAATTGCTCAAATCGTTCAAAAGATTACGCTATGTCTCCGTTGATGCCATGGAATACGCCGACCTGAGGAAATTCAGCCTTGCCCTGCTTCAAACCCTGTCGGAATCCGGTACCGGGGCGATCCTCCGCACTTCCTCCTCCCTTCCGAAAGCCCTGAGCGGTATCCCCGACAGGGATTACCTGTCGAGAAAGGAACTGGTCAGGGGTCCTGGAAAAGGATTGTTCATCATCGGTTCCCATGTGCAGAAGACAACCCGGCAGTTGGGGGAACTTCTGAAAGAAAAAGGAGTGAAAGGGATCGAGGCGGATGTAAGGGAGATCATCAGCCGGCCGGAAGCCTGCCTCCAGGAGATCACCGGAGAGCTTGAAGATTGCCGGAAATCCGGGATCACTCCCGTGGTTTATACCAGCCGTCAGGAATTGTTCACGGAAGACAGGGAAAAGCGCCTTCCCGCAGGGAGAAAGATCGCGGATTTCCTGACCGCCGTTGTCCGATCCCTTCCGGCCGCTCCCGCTTACCTGGTGGCAAAGGGAGGGATCACTTCCCATGACATACTGGTAAGGGGACTCAGTGTAGGCATGGCAAAGGTAGCGGGACAGGTACTCCCGGGGGTCCCGGTGATCATTACCGGGAAAGACGACGCCCTCCCATCCCTTCCGTACGTCATTTTTCCCGGCAACGTGGGCGATGATGGATCTCTCGCCGAATTATACCGCAAGCTCAATTAGATCACGGCTCCAACCAGGGCGTATCCGGGCGTTCCTTCCTCTGACCATGGCATTTCCTGTTATCCCTCTTCCACCAGTTTCTTTTCAGGATTTATCAATGAGAACAGGGCTGCGCTGGTAAGCAGCATCCCGGCTATGACGTAAAGCGGAAAATTGTAATTCCCCGTTGCTTCAACCAGGTATCCGAATGCAATGGCGCAAACAAATCCTCCTATGTTCCCCGCCGTATTCATGGCGCCGGAGATGGTCCCCCCGAACTTTTTGCCGATGTCCAGGCAGATGGCCCATGCTCCCGGGAGCATCAGGTCGAAAATCCCGAAACTGAGCGAAAGGAAAATGAATACCTGCAGCTTCCCCGGTATGAACCCGGCCAGGAACATCAGGACCGACGCCAGGGCCAGGGCGGATATGCTTATCGTCTTCCGGCCGATCTTCAGCCCGTACCTGGCGGAGAGGCGGTCGCTCATGTATCCCCCGGCAATATTGCCCAATACCGAGAACAGGAAGGGCACCGCCACGGCATAGGTCAGCTCGCTTTTGGCAAATCCCCTTCCCTCTTCCAGGAAAACGGGGAACCAGGAGAAAAAGAACCAGCTGCCCCAGGCGTAGAAAAAATACATCGAAAGCAGGATCCAGAACTGGTTCCTGCGAAGGATGATCTTCCAGGGAATCTTCAGTTTCCCGGCACGGGACCCGCCCTGCCCGATTTCTTCCAGTTCCCTTGCGGAGATCCCGGATTTCTGCGAGGGATGGTTACGGAACCAGAGGTACCATATAACTACCCAGACAAGGCCGCAGGCGCCCAGCAGGTAAAAGGCCATCCGCCAGCCCACCGTAAGCATCACGGGTACGACAACCAGCGGGGTGAGCGCCCCTCCTATCCTGCTTGCCGCCCAGAGGTAGCCCTGCGCCCTGGCCGTCTCACCGGAAGGGAACCAGCGGCCCACAACTCCCGTCATGTTGGGGTAGGCTCCGGCCTCCCCGACTCCGAACAGAAGACGGATCATCAGCAGCATGGCAAAACCGCCTGCCGTACCGGTCAGGATGGTAAAAACCGACCACCACAACACAATGAGGGAAAGCACACCGCGCTGACCCGCCCGGTCCCCCCAGGCCCCGAGGGGCACCTGCAGGAGGCCGTAGGTAAGGATAAAAGAACTGAGGACCCATCCCCACTGACGGGTTGAGAGTCCCAGGTCATGCATGATGCTGGCCCCGGCCACGCTGATGTTGATCCGGTCGAGGAAAGTGATGACACCCACCACCATCAGAAGGACCAGGACAATATTCCTTTTTTTCAATAAAGTGCTATTTTAAACCCTCGATGACAGACCTGACCTCCAGGGTTCCTGAAAGGGGACTCGTAAGCACGGCCTTGCCGGTCTTTTCCAGGATGGCATCCTGCACCCTTGCCATGGAACCCTGGGCAAGGACAAAGGCATCCACCCGGCCGGCCAGGTCCACCGCGGTTTGTAGTACCAGCCTGTCATGCCGGTCGGGATCTCCGTCCATAAGGGACTGAAAAGCCCCTTCCGCGAGCCCCTCTACAATTTCGACCTCCCTGAAAAATTCGGATGCAAAACGCTCAATCAGCCTCCGGGTCGGATCCAGGGTCGTGGGCAATGTTGCCATAACCCCGATCCTCGAGTATTCCTGCACCGCCTTCCGGGCCATGGCATCGTCTATCTTCACCAGCGGTATCGGTAGCTTTTCCCTGGCCTCGATGGCAACATCCCCAACCGAAGAACAGGTATTGAAGATGACATCCGCCCCGGTTTCCACTGCCGCATCATAGTAATGGAACAATCTTTTCCTTACCGGATCCGGTACTTTCCCTTCCCGGATGACATCCTGGATCAGACTGTCATCCACGATGTTGATAAGCCTTACTTCCGGCAGGTTATCCGCAAACAGCTTTTTGACGGGTTCAACCATCGCCAGTGCCGTATGGACTGCCACAACGGTTTTCATAATTACGGATTTTACAACCCTTGCCCTAATATATATAAAAACATCAAAAAAAGGGCCAGGGAAAAATGCAAAGTGAATTTGTACCAGGATTTCCTGCTTAAAGAGGGATTGTTCCAGAAAGAAGAATCCGGAGAAACTCGAAAGAACCTCCGGATTCAACCACATTACCTTAATTCATGAGATCTAAAAGTAATGTTGCCCTAACCTATCCATATCTAACCTAACACTAATGCAAATCACAAACAGCTAAAATCACTGATAAGCAGGATTCTGTGGATAATCCCCCGAATCAAGGGAAATTGCACTTAAAGGAATCGGCCTTAAGATTTTAAAATTCCCATTCGCTCCTAAAAATGGATCAATACCACTATCCACAAGAGCCTTGATGTCCGGGTTCCGGGTCTTGGTGTATTCCATGAGTTTTCCTGTCCGTTTAAGATCCAGCCAGCGGAATCCTTCACCAACCAGTTCCCTTGCCCTCTCTTCCAGGATGAAATCAATATCCACGCCTGATACAGTTGCCGCTCCGGCTCTCTGTCTGACCGTATTAACTCGTGCATCAGCATTGCCTGAATTGCCGGACTGAAGGTATGCCTCTGCTGCAATCAGATAAGTTTCTCCCAATCTGGCAAGATACAGATCGTGTGTGTATTGAATGTCAGGAGTCTGAATACGATCAAATTTCTTTAAAGCTGGAAGATCAGTCTGATTCAGGCCATCCCACCAGTGCGGACCGAGCGGTGAAATGACCGTCTCACTGCGCATGGGTGATCCTGCCCGCCAGTTAGCCGTATCTGCCAGCTGTGCAGCCGTCCGAGGATAGTAAAAAGCGACAGGGGAATTATCGGGATCCAGGTAATATCCTATATAGGGATTGGTCCTGATATCCAGGAAAGTGCCCTCGAATCGCGTATCGTTGTCCTCGAACAATGTGTACAGGTATTCCGTAGGATGAAGGGCATTTTTCTTATTCACCCCGTCGTTGCTTCCCTGCGCCAGTGGTCCCCAGGCATAATCCCAGTTATGAGCTCCTCCATGCAGGGTTGAACCGGGGGAATACTGAATCGACCAGAGGATCTCATCATTGACATCATTTTCCGGTGCAAACAAATCCTCGAAAGACACGTCAAGACCCTGTCCGTTGATTGCGGCATCTGCCAGTTGCGCAGCCTGAGAAAAATCTGCCGCAGACCCAAAGGATTCATAACCACGCGTGAGATAAACTTTTGCCAGGATATGCTGCGCCGCACGCTTGGTTATCCTTCCGTAATCGGATTGAGTTTCCGGAAGGTTACCTATGGCTTCTTCCAGTTCAGAGATGATAAAATCGTACACCTCACTGGCAGGATTGCGATCAAAATGCGTGATCGGTTTATCCACCAGCTCGGTAACCAGGCTGAGGTCCCCGAATTGCTGCACCAGCTGGAAATAGAAGAATGCCCGGATAACCTTCACCTCCGCAATCCGGGTGCTTAATTCGCTGAAGTCTTCAGTCTGGGTAGAGTATGCCAGGGCCATATTGGCAATCTGTATGCTCTGGTAAGTGGTTTTAAACAGGTACTCCACCTGACTGTTCCCCGGAGTCAGGGTCTGGTAAGCAGCCAGTCCCAGGGGAACTTCCTGGTGTGCGGCGAAAAACAGATCCGTTCCGGCGCAGAATACATAGGGTGTCGGCTGGTATACATCCCTGACGGAAGAATATACCGCGTTAATCAAACCTTCATACCCGGCCTTGGTTACATAATAGTTTTCCGCTGTTGTATTCCCCGGGTTTTCTTCCTCCAGAAAATCTGTACAACCCACTATCGTAATCAACGCGAGGGCCAACGGTATCTTAATAAATACGCTTTTCATGATCTTAGAATTTAATGTTAGCACCAAACTGATATATTGCATAGGAGGTATTCGTTGCATCCTCCCCCGACATTTCCGCTCCGGCCCATTCCGGGTCAAATCCGTCATATTTCGTAAACACAAATGGATTCAACGCATTGAAGTACAACCTCACACCCGAAATCCGTATCCGGGATAACAATTCGTTACTGAAATTATACCCGAGGGTGATATTCTGTACCCGCACAAATGACGCATCCTTATTAAAGCCCGGATATCCATAGTCTTCGGCATCTTCACCCCAATATGGACCCATATATGCGGGTTGCGGGTAGGTGTTTGAGTACCGCGCTTGCGTAACTGGATTGTCTCTCACGTAATAGGGGACATTCAGGACCACCTTACTGTTGAAATCGGTAAACTCGGTGTGGAAGGGACTGTAGATGAAAACTCCCTGTTTGGTGTAGATGGTGGCAGAAAGATCCCAGTTCTTATACCTCAGAGTGGTTGAAAATGTCCCGATCCAGTCGGGATCCGGTGAACCCAGTACCGCCATGTCGTGGTCAATATCAATGTTGCCATCCCCGTTCAGGTCCTTGACCTTTGCCGTTCCCTCCATGGCCTGGAGATCCGCGGGCGCCAGTTCGTCCTTCTGCCATATCCCGTCAAATTCCATGGCGTAAATGACATTTACCGGCTGGCCGATGAACCAGCGGTTGGGGACATCATCTTCTTTTGCCCCGTACAGCTCAACGATCTTGTTTTTATTCCTGGAGAAGATAAAGTTGGTTTCCCAGGAAAAATTGGTGGTCCTTACGTTAATCGTCCGGAGTAAAAATTCAATCCCCTTGTTGCTGACTGAACCCACATTATCGATCATTTCGGCCCAACCGGTCGGCATGGCCAGTTTACGCGGCATCAACAAATCGAGGGAAAGCCTGTCATAAAAGTCGATCGCACCGGAAATTCTTCTGCCAAACAATCCGTAGTCAATCCCCAGGTTCCATTCCCTTGTACGTTCCCAGGTTAAGTTTTTGTTCGAAAGAGCGCCCGGTATAAAACCATCCGCGGTGGTCCCGTTCCAGTCATAATATTTCTGGGTGGTCAAGGCGGATTGTGTCGAGTAAGGACTGATGTTGTTGTTTCCCGTGTAACCAAAACTCAGGCGAAGCTTGAGGTTGCTGATCTGCGAAACGCCCCGCATGAACGGTTCCTGGTCAATTCTCCAGGCCACTGCAGCTGATGGGAAGTATGCCCATTTGTTCCCTTCCGCAAGTTTGGATGAACCATCCCATCGTATGGTTCCGGTGAAGAGATATTTGTCCCGGAATGAATAATTCAACCTATTCGTGAATGAAAGCAGTGTGCTTTTGCTGAATCCGGTGGAGGCATCCCGCTGCGGAGCACTCTGGACATTATACCATTCGGATTGGAATGGAACGTCCCTGCCATAGGCATAGGCTGTTTCGTATCTATCCACCTGGGAAGTCTGGATGAAATCATAGGAAATTCTGTGATCGTTAATTTCCTTGGATAAATTTATCTGGTTGTCCCAGATATAGGAGAAGTTGATATCATTCCACATCCTTGCAACCGAGATGGATCGTGATGCAAACCGGTCGAAATATTCCCCTGTCCGTTGAAACTTGGCGTATGGCGAGAAGGTTGTTCTCAGGCTGATCCATTTGGCCGGACTGAATTTAAGGTAGAAATTGGAGATTAAATAATACCGTTGAATATTATACTGGGAGTTGCTTTCCAGGTATGCATACGGGTTTACGTTGCCGGATATCCCGATCATGGGGGACTGAATATAATTGCCATCCTTGTCCTTTGCAGGCGCGTAATTCGGCATCCTGAAAATCTGGCGGGTGTAACCCTGCCTGGAAACCAGTTCGCGATCGTCGAATGCCAGGTTCACATTGGCCCCCATCGAAAACATATCACTCCGGC
>Ga0307445_10000839_pt1 | contig 16957 bp, 16 predicted proteins | sample SalMarSW160330MG_FD_202147 | JGI IMG/M metagenome (GOLD analysis project Ga0307445, IMG submission 202147) | Salt marsh sediment microbial communities from the Plum Island Ecosystem LTER, Massachusetts, United States - SW1603-30 | ecosystem: Environmental > Aquatic > Marine > Intertidal zone >...
TCAATATCCATTACACTTTCCGAAAAGAGGATATTGATTTTCTCGCAAGAACCATCGCATTCGTGGCTAATAAAGGCCATCTATTCTTGCCTAAATACAACTTCAACATCCAGACTGGAGAGTGGACATTTGACGGATTCTTGCATGCAGATGTTGAATTAGGAATTGAATTCGATTTTCGAACGAAGAAGATGGATATTTCCAAGATCGACTCGACGCGTGATTCCTATTTTCAGCAAGCAGAAACTATGGCCGAAGAATTAAGAGAGCTTCCTTCCCCATCGTTTATCACAGATAGCCCAGAAATCGAAGAACTCAAAACTTTTTATTACTGTTCTTATTAAATTGGGGACAGGGTATCCTGTCCCCAATTAAATTATGCGGTCGAGAATGATCAGTTCGGTTTTCAGGTCGATCCCATCGCCGGTGACCTGAATCTCATATGTTCCGGCAGGAGCAAATTCCAAATAGCCTGTAAAATAAGGCTGCGGACTGTCCACCCTCTTGGTGACAAGGTCCCACCTGAATTGGTTGAAACCTTTTTTGCCCATCAACACCTCGCTCCAGATGGTTTTGCCTTTGTCGTCGACCACTCTCAATTCGACATCTCCATCATCCATCAGATAAAACGTGATCGGGACCTTCTCCGCTGTTCTCATTCTCGGATCCTGATGGGTGTCGTTGATCCACGGCAACCGAGCGACCGGTGTTGCAAAAATCATATCCGTCTTGGGAATTCCATCTTTAAACGCCTCGTGGATCGGCCGTAGATTCATCTTGTAGATCCCTCTCCCGTGTGTCCCTACCACAAGGTCCATCTCTCTCTCCTGAATGACAAGATCGGAGATGGCCGTCGCAGCCATCTCCGGACCCAACAGGGACCAGCTCTCCCCTCGATCCACAGAGATGTACACGCCCCTATATAAGCCGGCATAAAGAATATTTTCATTCACAGGATCTTCCAGGATGACATAAGCGACCTCATCGGGAAGGTTGGCCACGATCGATCGCCAGGTTTTCCCATAATCTTCCGAAACATACAGGTAATTTTTCAGGTCGTCATAATTGATTCCCGCGGCAGTGACATACACGCGCTCCATGTCGAAGCGGGATGGGCAGATGCTCCGGATATATCCGTTGGACAATCCATCGGAATGCTCGACCCAATTTTTTCCGTCATCATGCGTGACCCAGAAAGCGCCTCTATCCGTTCCGACATACAAAACGCCTGGCTCAAGCGGAGACTCAGCTATGGCACCAGCAGCCACCGATCTTTTCTCCGGAAATGCCGAGACGGACAGATCCGGACTGATCAGATCCCAGGAATTGCCTTTGTTCATGCTTTTAAAGATGTAGTTGCCCGCATGATACACAGTGGAAGGATCGTGAGGGGAAATGATGTACGGGGCGATAAAATTGTAGGCTTGCCTCCCTTTATGATCTTTGGGGAGCCTCGGCCGGATTCCCACCGACCGGTCGGCCCGCATGTCCTTCCGGAAGATTCCCCCTTCCTGGCTCGACGTGTACACGATGTTCGGATCCAGCGGGTCGGCCATCGTGTAACACCCGTCGCCACCCGCCCAGGCATCGAGCCACACATATTTCCACTCATCCTGGAACTTGGGATTCCATTCCTTGGCCGGTCCATAAACGGAAGAATCATCCTGAGTGCCTCCATACACAAAGTACGGATTCTGATTGTCCACCGAAATGTCATAAAACTCGCCGGCAGGGATGTTGTTGTGATGCATCCAGGATTTCCCTTTATCGTAGCTGACATAAAGCCCCCCATCGTTTCCCAACAGCAGATGCTGGGGATTTTCAGGATCGATCCACATCTCGCAGTGATCCAGATGCAAGACTTCTGCCTGGTTGGGAAAAAAGTGGAACACATCTCCACCGATCAACTGGAAGGTCTTCCCTCCATCCGCACTGTGCGCCACCCTCACACCCAGACCGAAAATCTCATCGTCATCCTGAGGATTCACATAACAATCGGTGAAATACCACCCGATCCTCGAGAAGATGTGGAGTTCATCTTCGTGGGTTCTCGTCCAGGTCTGCCCTCCATCCAGAGTCCGGTAAACTTCGGCGCTGGCACTGCTTTTTTTGTTCAGGTTATCCACCAGGGCATAAGCTTTATCCGGATTGCTCCAGGATACTGCCAGCCCGATCCGTCCAGTCTGCGGTCCATCGGGCAACCCACCCCTCAGCCTATTCCAGGTCTTCCCTCCGTCGCTGCTGCGATAAACTCCGCTTTCTTTCCCGGAAATGCCCGGATTGTTTTCCCACATCGACACATAGATGACATCCGGATTCGAGGGTGAGATCACAACATCGTTCGCTCCGGTCCGCTCGTTCACATAAAGAACATGCTCCCACGTTTTCCCGCCGTCCATTGTCCTGAACAGACCCCGGTTTTTGTTGGTCGACCAGAAATGACCTTGAACAGCCACAAACACGACGTCGGGATTTTTCGGATGAACGGCAACCTCTCCGATGTGATAGGAATCGGGCAGGCCTGTATTCCGCCAAGTTTTGCCACCATCATCGCTCCGAAACACACCCGTGCCCGGCATCGTGAAGTTCCTCGGCTTTTTGAGGCTTTCCCCCGACCCGAGCCAGATGACATCGGGATTGGAAGGAGCCAGAGCGATGTCCCCGATACCGAGGGCCGACTGGTTTTCGAAGATCGGCTTCCAGGTCAAACCGTGATTGACCGTTTTCCACAAGTTGCCCGAACCAAAAGCCACATACCATGTTCCAGGCCGTGCAGGATCGCATTGAATAGCTTCCACCCTTGCCGAATTGAAGACAGGCCCCAGGGAAATCCACTCGAGATCAAACGGGGAACTTTTTTTCATCTTCACATACTGTTCCCAAGAATCCAAAAGCGGGCTTTTGGCCTCCTGTGCACCGATATAAACATGGCTTCCGATCACCAGAAACAACAATATGCTCAACAATGTTTTTTTTATTTTCATCGATTTCGACCTCCCTCAAATCTTCCAAGACGTTGGCTAAAATAACATAGCCCTCCCGTGGTGTCAAAATATGAAAAAGACTTTAAAAAATCCAGCGAGAGTATTATGTTAGAAAGGCATGAGTCATTGAAAATGGAAAGGGCAAAAACGCCTTCTAAAGCAACAAAATCGATTCGGGCCATTTTTACGGCACTTTTCGCATTAGCCGCTATTTTTATTCCGGCAGGAACTCTCAAATGGCCCGAAGCCTGGCTGTTTATCGTTCTCTATGCAATAGCCGTGACGGCCGCGATATCCTGGATGAAAAAAAAAGCGCCAAGCCTCCTCAAAGAGCGGCAGAAGAGAAAAAAGGATGCCAAAAGTTGGGACCGAGTATTCATGCGCCTCTATTCGATCTTCCTGATCGTTCTGTTGATTCTACCCGGTCTGGATGCGGTCCGTTTCCGTTGGTCGACCGTTCCCCTTCTCGTAAAAATACTCGCTTTTATCGGCTACTTACCCGGATTTGCAATGGCATTCTGGGCCATGAGGGAAAATGCCTATTTATCCGATGTCGTGCGGATTCAGGAAGACCGTGGACACACCGTTGTCACCACCGGGCCTTACAAATATGTCCGGCACCCGATGTACATGGGGGTTCTCTTGATCATGTTCTGTTTCCCTCTCTCCCTCGGATCCCTGTACACTCTGATACCCGCCGTGATCATCGTTGCACTCTTCTTATTCCGGACCGCCTTGGAAGACAAGACCCTCCTGGAAGAACTCCCAGGTTACAGGGAATATGCCCAGAAAGTCCGCTACCGCCTCATCCCCGGTATCTGGTAAAATCACTTGCCATTGGACATACCTTCCGCTCTAGTTCGGATCTTTAACGCCATTTTCTCATTGCCCTTCTCGGCTCCTGCGTAACTCCGCTCGTTAATTCCCAGTCTCTATCATTCAAGCTTCTGTTCCCCTGATTGTCTGAAGCTCTAAACCTTGAATATAGTCGTGCTCAATACATACTCGGAGTCCCTTCAGGATTCCCTCACAGAACAATTCGGAAAGGCTAGATCCTCAATGGCGCTCCAGGAATACCCAATGGCAAAAACTTGTTTTTTACCTGATTATCCTTTTGTATTGGTTGACGACATTTTTCAACCACCTGAATATCTCCACCCATTTGTTGTACCCGGTGTGATAGGCATTCTTGATCTCGATGTATTCGTGAGGGATTCCCAACTCTTTGAGCCTTTGAACGACCTCCCTGGCAGCCTCCACAGGAACTGCATTATCCTTCGCCCCGTGCACGATGAAAAAATTCAATTTTTTCCCTTTCGCGCTGTCAAGCAAATCGATGATATTTTCTCCTTTTAAATAGGGAGGAGGGGATATCGCCCCCGATAGGATAACGGCAGCCTTGAAAAGATCCGGATGCAAAAGCGCCAGCCGCCAGGCTCCATAACCCCCCATGGAAAAACCATGGATGATGATATTTTTCTCGTCGATGTTGTACAAGGCTTTGACATGGTCGATACATTCGATGACTTCTGTTCCAGAATTGCCCAAATACCAATCGGACAAGCCTCTGGCCTGTGGAGCGATCATCATCATTTTCGGTGTTTGCAGCTGCGCGCGAGCCTGACCGATGAGCTGCGCCAAATTCACGGCATAGCTCACCTCATCCACCCCGCTTCCGTGAAGGGCGACGAACAGTGCAATCGGGACTTCCTCATCGTAATCCCTTGGAACATAGATGGAATATGGCTGGAGGGTTCCGTCGATTTTCGACCGGTGTGCATACCTCCCGATCGATCCAAGAGGAAAAAAGGCGGGATTTCCCTCCTCAACGCTTTCGATCAAGGTCTTGACTTCGTCCATCCATTCCTCGATCGCTGCGATCCCGAGGTAAGGCGACACCTCTTCCATGTACTCCTGGATCCATTCGAACCGGGCTTCCAAATTGGTCATGCTATTACGGAATTTTTCATCCTTCGCAAATTGCTCCCCCTGTTTTGCCGTCTCGAATTTTGCCCGGTAATCCTCCAGCTCTGCTCTATTCACGACAAAGAACCTGGTGTCCTCTTTGAAGTTCAGCGACCCCTCTTCATCGATGACCCCGACACTCAGATCGTAAATCCCTGTTTCGTATTCTTGCTCCTCCAGTTGGAACCGCAGCATATTCATCCCTTTTTTGAACGAAAATTCCTCCTTCTGCTGAACATTGCTCAACCCGGGCCCTAGCAAGAAGGACCGGAAAAGCCACCCTGATTTGTCCTCTGGAGAATGGACGGCAAGGGTAATGGTCTTTTCGCTGTCATCATAAAAATGAAATGAATCGATCAACATCTGAATTTCAGGTTTCTCAGGAATACGGTTCACGAAATAGAAAATCGCTCCCTTTCTTTTATTGGACATCTCTGTGTCATAACCAGGATCGGGATAAAGCTGTGCCAGTTCCATCGCGCCCTGATCGCGGTCTGCGTACGTGAGATTGATCCCCCACTTGCCTTGCATAAAAGGCCTGAACGGGACAAGGATTTGAAACGGGATGGACAATTCATAGATGATGACACCCTTTTTCTCGTCGGGAACGATCACAAGTTCCACTTCCCGGACATCGATCCCGGGAAAATAAATCCCATCCTTGTTGATGATTCCTTTCACAGGATTTTTTTCCTCCAGCGATATCCCGAAAGAGTAAAAACTGTCGCTCTCGTTCCCTTGGGATGGATCGAGAAAGGTCAACAGAAAACCATCGCCGTACCGCCAGCTTCTGCTGGGAAATTCGAGAGTATCGTCCACGGCTTTTACAGCTGCATAGAAGTTTTTGGCATCGTAGGCGAACTTGGCTGTCACAGTCATGCCTTTGGAATGCTGGATCTTGTCTCCGGAAGTGGTGAGATCTACCGGAAATTCCTGAATCCTTTCCCAGTCGTCCAGCACTCCGTCTATTTGGATCCTTTTGTCGGTTTGAAAAATTCGGAGATCTTCCGATTGGGGAAAGGAAGGGGCACAAAATAAAAGAAAAACCATACAAAAAAATAAGGAAAACATGATAGTGTTTGTTCTCGATTTATCCATGATCATATCCTTCGATACAGATTGGAATACCACTCACCTACTTTATAGTGTAGCTATTCTGGAAATTTAATGGAAGAGGACTACTTTTTATTCAGGAAAAAATCTCTGATTAGGCCCTGAAACTTTTCCATGTTGATAAGTGGAGCCGCATGCCGCCCGCCTGCAGGGAAGGAATAAAGCTCGGCGTTGGGATAGATGGCCAACAGCAATTTCACATCCTCCCGGTATGGTTCGTCATCGCTTGTCACGATCAGCACCTTTCCAGGCCATCGGTCGAAATTTTCCGTCGGGGCGGCATCCTTTTCATTGAATTCGAAAAGCATACGGATCAGGTCGAGGAGTGTTTTTTTGCTGGCCTCTCGATCCATATCGTGGCGAAGAAGGGCCATCCGGAATCGCAACCGGTCTTCTATTTCCGGGGAAATTATGGCATCGATCTTCCCTAACCGGACAAGGCTTCTTTTTAAAAGTGGCTTGAGCAGAAAAAAAGGGAAGATCCGAAAAATAGCCAAAGCCGCTTTCTTGTTCCTATCTTTTTTTGGAGCCGGCGTGTTGGTGAGCACCAGGGCTTCGACACGAGCCATGTTCCTGCGAAAGTAGGCCTGAGCGAACATCCCTGTGAGGGACTGGCCTGTCACACAAACCCTATCGATCCCTTCCAATCCGAGAACATGATTGACACACAGACAGAAGTCATCCAGGTTGTCGCAAGAGGAAAAGTCCACCACGACTATGCGGAATTCTTCCTCGAATCCGAGCACGGAACTGTAAATGGCCCAGGGGCCGCTGTGTCCACCGCTAAACGTGAGCATGGTCTTTTCCCCCTTCCCGCAGCAAATATAGGAAATGGGCTTCCCCTTGAAATCGGTGTGTTTGAGAGGGTGAGTGGCCAAAAAATCCTGAAACCTCCGGAGTTCCTTTTCGGAGACCCCATCGAAATATTTTCGAATCGTCTGGGCATCTAGATTCATTTTTTCCTCCTTTCCGTTCCTATCCCTTCCCGCAGAATTCGGGCAAATCCTGCCAGCTCTTTTTTTAAAGTATTTTCCGGGATGGAAAAAAGCGGCTTCCCTTTTGCGATATTTTTTTTGAAATTTATCTTGTATTTGAGCTCCAGGTAATCCACCACCCCCTCCTGGACCTGCAACAGGGTATAGATCATCTGGTCGATATCCACATCCTTCCGGATGTTTCCTTTTTTCTGCTGCTCTGCAAAAAGTCCCCGGAGGAGCTCCAGTCCCTTCATCTTGCTTTTCAAAGCCACATCGCCGAGCACGACGTTGTCTCTCTCTTGAGACACCTTGTAACCAAAACCTCCGAACACCGGGTATTCGTTGTCGAGCTTGGCAGCTTGGAGATAAAAACGGGACCAGGCATCCAAGATGTCATTCCCTGGATTTTGCAGTGTCTTTTCAAAAAGACCGACATTGAGCTTCTTCGCATATTCGATAAGATATTCATAAAGATCCCTTTTGGATTCGAAATAACGGTAAAAGCTACCCTTGGCAAGACCCAACTTTTCGATGATCTTGGACAGTGAGACTTCGTTGTAATTGCGGAGAGCGAATTCCTTAAGGCATGTGTCGATGATTTCCTTTTGCCTCTTCTCGCTCAGATTCAAGAATGTTTTTTGCGGCATTTTTTCACCTCCGCGACCTTTTGGTCGCGACTTAATAGTCGCTTTAATATAATAGCTCTCGCCGCAGACGATGTCAAGGTTTTTAAAACCAGGAATTTTTAGTATAATGCGGAGGAATCTGAGGAGAGCGTTCAATGAAAAAAATCATATCAGCTTCACTGGCAGCGTTATTTATCCTTTCCCTTTCTTTCGTTCTTCTGGCTCAACAAACACAACTGGATATCTACGAAAGGCCGCGTCAGTTCGAAAGAAGCCGGGATTACGACGCAAAACACTACCGTGTGGAATTGACATTCGACCTGGATAAGAAAATCTTTTGGGGCACGAACACCATCACTTTGACACCGCTGAAAAACGAGTTTACCTCGTGTGTGCTGGATGCCGAAGGACTGGAGGTGGATACAGTCAAAAATCCCGCAGGCACCCCACTGGAGTACGAACAGACTGATAAGCACCTAGTCATTAATTTTCCAGAGGCCTATAACTTTGGCGAAGAAGTCCGTTTCACCGTGGAGTACAAAGCAAAAGATCCTCAACAAGGGATTCACTTCGACGACAAGACAGAGGATCACCCCCAGATGGTCACCACCACATCCTGGCCGGATAAAACTCATTATTGGCTTCCCTGTTACGATTATCCCCATGACAAAGTCACCCATGAATTTATAATCACGGTCAAGGACAGGTTCAAAGTCCTCGGAAACGGCCGGCTGGTGCGGGTAATGGAAGACAAACTGAAGGGGACCAAAACCTATCACTGGTCCCAGGATCTTCCCCATTCCACCTATCTTTTTCTTTTGGCCATCGGGCCTTTTGCGGTCATCGAAGATTCGCTCGGATCCCTTCCGATAAATTACTGGGTGTACGAGGATGAAGTAGAAGATGCCAAGTGGATCTTTAAAAAAACGCCCTACATGATCGAGTATTTCAACAACATCTTTGGCTATAAATACCCCTGGGCCAAGTATGACCAGGTGATATCCCCCCGTTTCGGTGGGGGGATGGAGAACACATCCGCTACACTACTGGGACAGGGAGTCATACATGACAGGAAGGCCGAGAAAGACTATTCCTGGGAAAAAACCATCGCTCACGAGGCAGCCCACCAATGGTGGGGCGACCTGATCACACTGCGGAGCTGGGAACACACATGGCTGAATGAAGGATTCGGCACGTATTCCGATTACCTGTACACGCGGTATGACAAAGGAAAGGACGAAGGAGCTTATGAGTTGCTTAACAAAAAGAATGCTTATCTCAGGGAGGCCCATAACCGGTATATGCGGCCGATCGTATTCGACCGGTATGAGCGGCCCCAGCAGAATTTCGACAGCCACACCTATCCCAAAGCCGCCGTAGTTTTGCACATGCTGCGGTTTATTTTGGGGGACGAGCCCTTTTTCCGGACGTTGAAACACTTTTTGCACAAGCATGAATTCCAGGCCGTGGACACCCATGATTTCATGAAAGCCGTGAAGGAGGCCACAGGCCAAAATATGGACTGGTTTTTCGAACAGTACATTTTTGCACCCGGCCATCCGGTGTTCGACGTGAGCTATGTTTGGGATGAGGAAGTCGGTAAAGTGAGTCTCACCGTGCGACAGGTTCAGGATACATCCAAAGGTATACCCATCTATAAAATTCCAGTGATAATCGGAATCCACTCAGGCGAGGGTTCGGTTTCGGAGAAGGTCTGGATAGAAAAACAGGAAGAGGTTTTTGAGTTCAAATCCGGAAAAAAACCATTGATGGTGCGGTTCGACGAAGGCAATTATCTGCTGAAGGAGTGGACATTCGAAAAAGAGGTTGGCGAACTTTTGTACCAACTGGAAAAGGATGATGTGATAGGGCGGAGCTGGGCAGCGTCGGAATTGATCAAACACAAGGATAATGCAGAAGTTGTGGAGGCTTTGATCGCATGCGCACGAATCGATGATTTTTGGGCCGTGAGGCAGAGTGCGGTCGAGACTCTGGGAGAGATGAAAAGAGAGGAAGATATCGCATTTTTCAAGGAAAAATGCAGCGATGAAAAATCCAGTGTGAGGGCTGCCGCCCTAACTGCGCTGGGGGAGTTCGGAAAGGAAGAACTGGTACCCTTTTTCAAGGAAAGATTCGAAGCCGAGGACAGCTACCTGGCACAAGCAGAAGCGCTTAGGTCTATCGGGAAATGCGGCGACTCATCGGTTATCCCCTTCCTGGAAGAAGCGGCACAGATGGAGTCCTACAGGGACGTTATCCAACGGGCCGCTGAATCCGCCATCAAAAATATTAGGGGACGCTCCACGAGGAACCACCCTATTCCAGTTGTTTTTTGATCTCTGCTATCAGAAACTGGACGGTTTTTTCTAGATAGACAGCCCCCTTTTCGGCCGAGGCTTTGGTGGGATCGCCCAAAACGCCGATTTCCGATAATGCCGGCATCCCCTCTTGAATGATTAGCTTGACTTCCTTTTCGCCCAAAGGCCCAAGATATCCCGGGCGGAACCGGTCTTGTTGCACTAAATAGTCTGCAAAGGCTAAAATCAGAGAAGTTTCATTTTCTCCGGCATGGGCTCCGGCTTCATCCTGCGTGATCCCGAATTCTGCAGATACCTTGAATAGGCAGCCCATCAATCCCATCAGATCGGTGTATCCGACAATATTGATTTCGGGGAATTTGACCCGTTGTTCTTGGATGGCTTCTTTTACGGCAGCAAAATTTCCTCCATGAGAGGGAAGGTAAATGATCGTTTTGAAACCCTGTTTGGCCAGGCTCTCTGTATAATCGGCGATGATGGCCTTCAATGTGGGGGCCTTGAGGGATATGGTCCCGGGGAAGGCGAGGTGGTGCTCCGAACAACCCACGGGGATCGTTTTCGCTTGCAAAGCTTTTCCCCATTCCATCGCAAAACGGAGAGCCAGCATATCCCCGATCAGGGTATCGGTTTTGGTTGGCAAGTGGGGGCCATGCTGTTCTGTCGAACCCACGCCCACCACAACCGTCGTGAATCCTTTGTCGATGGCCTTTTTTATGTCAGGCCAGTTCATGTCTTCCATTTTGATCGTTTTCATGATCTATCTCCAAGTAGGGATTTATCGAACCATTTCATAGAACGGATGATCAAGACCGTGGCCACGAGATACCAGATCCCGACGAAAGGGCCGAAGTCGATCAGCCCGGCATCACCAGGGGGAGTCGGAAAGGTGGCAAGATTGAATACGAGAAGAAGAAGGCCGATCAGGATTCCGACAAAGCCAAAGATTTTTCCGAACCGAGGATGTTTCATCATGGTCATCCCGAACAGGATGGTGCCGATCGCGATAAAAATATCCCAGGACACATCCATGCCCAGCTGCACTTTATCCACGACCTGCCAGATCCATTTTTTGGTGGCTTCAGAAATTCCTACTCCGGCTGATTCCATCAATCTGTCCATCGACAGGTTGACCGACAGCTGCACGATCAGCATCAAGCTGGCCATGGCAGCGGCAATGATATTGGATAATACCGCCAGTTGGCCGGTTACTGTTTTTCGATGTGCTTTGAGAAAAAAGTACAATCCTAAGCTTGCCGCCAAAAGCAAAGGGCCGAACAGGCTGGCCAGCACGATCGTTAATTGTTTGGGAAAAGGAGCGAAAACCATAAGGGGATAGACGACACTGACGGCAAGGCCGGCAAAGATTCCGATCCTTATCCAAGCTCGATAAATTCTTTTATCTTCGTCCATGAACAATCTCCTGAGGCTTTGCCATTTTTTCATATTTCTTCTAAAAAATAAACAGTCAATCAAAAACATCAAACTTGGTGAGAATATCAAGCTTCCAAAACGTCTTTATTATAAAAAAACAATTTCGCCTCATCAGTCGAGATGAAAGTAAGAGAAATTATAAAAATTATTGAACAAAATGGTTGGTTCATGATAAGAAGGAAAGGCAGTCATCGGCAGTACAAACATAAAATAAAGAATGGCCTGGTTACTATTGCTGGCCATTTGAATGACGATTTAGCAAAAGGCACTTTAAACAGTATAATAAAACAAGCAGGCCTTAAAAATGGGAGAGAAAAAAGTGATTAAATATCCCGTAATCATTGAAAAAACCCAAGAAAATTATTCTGCGTACAGCCCAGACCTGCCTGGTTGTGTTGCCACAGGCTCTACTGCAAAAGAAACATTGGCCAGAATGAAAGAAGCCATTCGATTCCACATCGAGGGGTTGAAAAAACAAGGATATGCCATCCCTGAACCTTCCTCGGAAATAAAATATATCGAAGTCACAGTTTAGAGGATTAAGCTCGCTTTTTTACGCAGAAAATTTGTTGCCGGGTGTATGTCATTGAATTTTGACTCGTTTTATCCCCTATGGTATAACCAATAGCACATTTTTAAACAGATACATCATGGCGAAAAAGGAAAATCTCATACTCATAAATTCCTTTTATGCCAACAGTATGCTCCTCGGAGGACTGATAGAATTTATTCAAGACTATTTTCACGTGTACTTCATAGATCTTCCAGGATTCTCCAGCCAGGTGCCTCCATTAAAACGAATCTCCTTTGAAGATTTTTCATCTTACGTGGAGGAAAAAATCGCGGAATTCGATCTCGATTCCTACATCTTAGGAGGCGTTTCATTTGGATTTTTCATCGCAAGCAGAGCCTCCGTTGACCAAAAATGCCGCGGAATCGCAGCGATCATTCCCTACACAGATTCCGGTTCACTCCAACTAAAATTTCGAAAAAAGCTGATCTACAATATAGGCACAAGAATCATAGATGGCCTGGGTATTTCTTCGTGGTTATGGAAAAAGCGCTCGTTTAAGAAATTTGCGCGTTGGTACAGCATCTATCCCGAAGAACGGGTGGATGTGATTCTCGATCAACTGGATGGCAAAACATTTTTTAGGACAGGAAGGCTCCTGCTCGAAAATAACGAGTCATGCAGATTTCACGATCTTCCGACCACGCTTATTTTAAGCAATGTGGATACCACTCTGAACAATGACCATGTTTTGGATTTATTCCAAAAAAACACTCGGGATCTTCTTGTCGTTGACACAGAAATCGATCACTATCCTCTTCAAATGGACAAAAAATACTTCCAGGATCATTTTAAAGACGAAAATATCCAGAAAATCCTTGATTTTTTTTCAGATAGATAAATATTGACTGCGCAGGGCTTTCTTGAATTACCATACGGATCTTTCTCTCGTCTGGGACATGAATGCCAAGCCAGCTCCCGCCCAGCCTAGGGCTATGATCCTGCGAATCAGGATGGCGGTCATTCCCGCTCCCGTTTTGATCCCGAACAGCGCAAACAGCGCAAGAAAAGTGACATCATAGGTTCCCAGCGATGCAGGGATCGCGGGGATGATAAAAGCGAAAGTTCCCAGCGAGACAATCAAAAAGCTTTCGAGTAAAGATATTCTCACGACACCAAGAAAACGAAGCGTCATCCATATTTCCAGTGCCCAGAAAAAAATGGAAAAGGAATGGATTGCACTAGCTAAGAGAAAAGGAACCTTGTGTTTAGCATAAAAATCAGAAATGTATGTATCTGTCTCGTTCAGTCGATCGCGATATCGGGCAACAAAACGAGGCCTGATTTTTATTTTTTCCAGAGCTCTGAAAAACCAGGTGAAAAATCCTTGTTTTTGTTTGAACAAAATGAAGATCATGAAAGATGTCGTAGCCAGAGCAATCCCGAGAAAGGTTACCTTTAATTCTCTCGGCATGGGAATCTTGACGATAGCAATGACAAATCCGGCAATCGCCAGAAAGATGGCCGTGATGATCTCGAGAGTTTTATCCACGATCACGGATGCAAGGGTTTTTCTCCGGTTCGGGGTCTTGAGACACATTGTTCTTATCGCTTCTCCTCCTATGTGTGCAGAGGGAGTCATATAACTGATGGCATAACCCGATAACCGGGCAGCGAAAAGGCGCAGAAACGGAATTTTGTCTCCGTATGAGTCAGAGACGACCTTCCATCCGAAGGTTCTGAGCAGCCAATATCCAAAGCGCAGAAAAAAAAGAATGAGAAAATTTTTAACCGCTAGAGTACGGATATTAGAGAGAATCCGTTCAGGACCTATTTTATAAATTAAAAACGCAAACAAAAACAGTCCGACTACCCAGACAAGTTTTAAAATTTTCTTTTGCATGAATTTAAATATGCCCAAAAAACCTCGGTATGGGTGTTTATCTATTCTTTCCGGATCTTTGTCAAGCGAAGATTATTTCACCTTGACAAGAGAGAAAAACATATCCTATGATAGCACTCTTATAGGAGTGTCATATGAGTGTCAACGGAGAGAAGCCGGCAGACAGCAAAGTGACCATCAAGATCCCGGGTCCCCTTTATAACCGTATCGCAAAGATCGTTTCGGGAAGCGGATTCAACTCGGTCACGGATTTTGTCGTGTATGTGCTCAGGGATTTGGTTTCCACATCGTCCGAATCCAAAATCACACGAAGGCTGGAAGATACAAGCCTGAGCAAAGACGAGATCGAAGCTATTCGCAAACGCCTGAAATCTCTCGGTTACCTATAAAATAAATTGGGGACAGGATACCCTTTCACTTATTTCCAGGACCTGGAAATAAGTGAAAGGGTATCCTGTCCCCAATTAAAAAAAGGAGGAGATATGTCGTTGGAACTAGTGCCGCCGCATGGTGGTCGATTGAAACCGTTGCTACTCAAAGGAGAAGAACAGGAAAAGGAAATTGAAAAAGCGAAAAGACTTCCTGTCGTTCGCCTCACATCCCGTGAAACATCGGACCTGATCATGATGGCCATGGGTGCTTTCAGCCCACTGGAAGGATTCATGGGAAAAGACGATTACACAGGCGTTGTAGAAAACATGCACATGGCCGACGGAATCCTCTGGCCCATCCCGATCACGGTCTCTGTCACAAAAGAAGATGCCGGCTCATTCGGGATCGGTACGGAAGTGGCCCTGGTGGATGACGAAAGCAGTGAGCTGATGGGCAGCATGACCGTCGAAGAAAAATACGGCTACGACAAAAAACACGAAGCCAAAAACGTCTTCCGCACAGATGACGAAGCCCACCCCGGTGTGGCCAAAGTATATGCTCAGAACGAAACGCTGATCGCCGGCCCGGTCAAAGCCTTCAGCGAAGGCCCCTACCCCAAACAATTCGGCGATTATTTCGGACGGCCTGAAGACACGCGCCGCATCTTCACAGAACGGGGTTGGGATACAGTGGCTGGATTTCAAACCCGGAATCCTATCCACCGCAGCCATGAATACTGCACCAAGATCGCGCTGGAAGTGTGCGATGGCATCCTGATCCACCCGTTAGTGGGAAAACTCAAAGCCGACGACATCCCTGCTGACATCCGGATGAAATGTTACGAGGTATTGATGGAAAACTACTACCCCAAAGACCGCGTCGTCCTCAAAGTTTACCCGATGGAGATGAGGTACGGCGGCCCAAGGGAAGCCATCCTACACGCCATCTTCCGCCAGAACTACGGCTGCAGCCATCTGATCGTTGGCCGCGACCACGCCGGTGTCGGAAATTACTACGGACCGTTCGATGCCCAAGAGATCTTCGAGGAGCTGGACGAAGGGGAATTGCACCTGGTCCCTCTCAAGATCGACTGGACATTTTGGTGCCACAAATGCGACGGCATGGCTTCGATGAAAACCTGCCCGCACGGCAAGGATGACCGGGTGCTGATAAGCGGTACCCAACTCCGCCAAATGCTTTCCGAGGGCCAGATGCCGCCCAAGGAGTTTAGCCGCCCCGAAGTAGCTAACATCTTGATGGAATATTACAGGGAGAAAGATAAATGACGATTCAAAAAGCGACCAACATAACCTGGCACGAAGGGGCACTGAACAAACAGGACCGGGAAAAGCTTCTCGATCAGAAAGGTGTGGTTATCTGGTTCACAGGGCTATCCGGCTCGGGAAAATCCACCATCGCCCACGCCATCGAAGAAGAATTATTCAAACGTGGTCACCTCAGTTTTGTACTGGACGGCGACAACATCCGCCACGGTTTGAATAAAAACCTCGGTTTTTCACCGGAGGACCGGGAAGAGAACATCCGCCGGATCGGAGAAGTAGCCAAGCTGTTCGCCGATGCCGGTCTGATCACCATGACCGCCTTTATTTCCCCCTATCTAAAGGATCGAGATAACAACCGCCACCTCTTGAAGGAAGGGGAATTTATCGAAGTTTTCATGAAAGTTTCTCTTCCCGAAGCCGAAAAACGCGATCCAAAGGGCCTGTACAAAAAAGCCCGCGCTGGGGAGATCAAGGAATTCACTGGAATCGACGCTCCCTACGAAGAACCCCTCGATCCCGAACTGACTATCGACACCGACGCATTGGATCTGGATGAAAGCAAAGACATGGTTATCCGCTACCTGGAAGAAAAGGATATCATTAAAAAAGCATAACGATATAAGCCTAGCGGTAGACAGAGAACTTTTTTTTTCACGAAATCAAAATAATTTACTAATTTTTATAATTTATACTTGACAAGCATTTTATATAGTATACAATGAGGGTGGTTCTCTTGAGCCGGCTGGGGAGAACCCCCACCTTTTTGGTTCCCATCATCAACCCCCCTTTTGCTGACACAGCCGGCACCCCCGCCCCTGTTAAAACACAAAATATGCTGTTGGGGACTTCTAATATCAAGAAAAACGAAAATTTTATAGAACACTATTAATGGGGGTATATTGGGTATATTAAACACCCAGTAATAAACGACAAAAAATCAAAGTCCTCTAAGATAAGATGTCAGATTAATTCCTTTGTTTTTCAATCCGAGCTTCTTCCGGATATTCTTGCGGTGCCCCTCGACTGTCTGGATCGATATGCTCAAAAGATGGGAAATATCATTGTTCGACAGACCGCCTTTGATCATGTTGCAGATTTCGACCTCTCGCGCTGTGAGCTTGGTTCCGATGTCCATCAACCTTCCCGAAAGCGAAGAGGTCAATTCCTCGATGTGATGTCTCAGCAAGTCGATATATTTTTCCGTCGATTTATCTGTTTTGAGTTTTTTCAGAATGGGCGACAAAATCGTCGATGCATTCGTTGCAATATCATCCTTTATTTTCCGTTTTTCGATCTCGATCTGCGCGATGATCTCCCCCAATGCGATGTTCTTCTGCTCTAAAGCTAATTTCTGCTCCCTCAGTTTTGCCTCAGATTCTTTCAGAGCATACTCTGCTTGCTTCCGTTGGGTCATATTCTGGGCAATGGCAACAAATCCGGTCATATTTCCTGCCGCATCTTTGATGACGCTCGC
>Ga0307445_10000847_pt1 | contig 16900 bp, 11 predicted proteins | sample SalMarSW160330MG_FD_202147 | JGI IMG/M metagenome (GOLD analysis project Ga0307445, IMG submission 202147) | Salt marsh sediment microbial communities from the Plum Island Ecosystem LTER, Massachusetts, United States - SW1603-30 | ecosystem: Environmental > Aquatic > Marine > Intertidal zone >...
TTATGTTCTGTATCAATAATTGCTTTTGCGATGTTGTTTATTGCGGTGCGTGTTTTGCCGTTGGCGTTGTTGGCAAGAATCGAAAATAAGTAATCACCTTCAACGGTAGTGCAAACTCCTGAGAAGGCCTTGACGCCGGCTATGTATCCTGTCTTGCCGACAATTTTGCCTTTGTATTCTTTCTCCCTGAAATAAGTGTTGATGGTACCATCCACCCCCCCTACCGCGAGCGAAGCCTTGTAAAGCGGCCAATCCCTGCCTTTGTAAACGTCCGATAAGACTTTGGATATAGCATAGGCACTAAGCTCGTTCTGTCTGCTCAAACCGCTGCCATCGGCGATGTAAAATTGATTCCTGTCAATGCCAAGGCCGGACATATAGCGTGAGATAATCTGCCGCCCTGCCGCCCAGCTGCCGTTTTCCCCCGTCATACTGCTGTTTGCGGCGATGGTCTTGAAAAGCGCTTCTGCCGCCAATCCGAAGCTGTCCTTGTTACAGCGGGCCAGACAATCCGCTAAGGAGGTACTGTATTCAGCCAATACGGTTATGTTGCAGTCCTCGGCTACAGCTTTTTCTATAAGCTCGCCATTTGTCTTTATTCCGGCTTTGGCTAAATGCTCTGCCAATAAAAATCCAAAAAAGGCGGCTGGTCTTTCGATGGCAACGGCATACGGGCCGATGGTGCTTTTACATTTTCCGTGAATGACAATCTCATTAGAACGGCTATTTCGGTACGAGCCAATAGTACTTGTTCCTTTTGATATTGGAATGACTTTGTTGGTGAACTTTACGAATTTTGTTTGAGGCTCGATGTAGACGGTCACACTTTTTCCGGTTTTTTTTGCTGAGATGTCGATACAGTTGCCGTTGAAATTTAAGCCGCTCACTTCACAGGCATACGGTTTGTTCAGTTCTTTCTTCGGCCAGCTTGGGTGGACTCGCTGGTCGTCAAATATGCCGCTGTCAACAATAATATCTTTGATGGTTTTTACGCCGTTTTTCTTTATGGCGGCGGCTATATGTTGGAAAATCCAGCCGTTTTTTCGGTTGTATTTAGCATCCGTATCTTTGTCGCCGAAGAGCGGGTCGCCACTTCCTATTACCACGAGCGTATCGTCGCAAAGACCGATTTTTGTTTTATACCTGTAATCCGGTCCCAGGAATTTGAGGGCTGCTGCAGAAGTAATAATTTTCATATTCGAGGCCGGCACCAAGGGCTCTGTTGCATTATGGCTATATACGGTCCTGCCGGAATCGGCTTTAACAATGTGAATGGAAAACCGGACTTTTTTCTGTGAAGGCTGGCTGATAATAGCGTTAACTCGCTTTGCCAGGTTGGCTTTCGCAAAGGAAGTCAGGCAGACGCTAAGTACAACTGCAATCAATATCTTTCTCGTCTGAGTCTTCATATTGCAGAGCATTATTTCAAAACAGGAGTTATATTTCAATAATTTTTCCCGCAGAGCAGCTAAATGCAGGAGATTTAGTTTGTTACAGGCTGTATTATCGTTAAGATGAACCTTTTAATATTTAATTTTTTTGAAATAGTGACTCTGGGGGTGTATAATAGTGTTAGTTTTTGATTTTGAGATAGTGACGTAGGGGGTATCGCACAGGACAGGTTTGAAAATGGATGATCGGACTGTATTAAGAATAGTCAAGAGCTCAACCTGCCTGGTGTTAATTTTGCTTTCGTTTTTTATCTTTTCGAGCAGTATGGGCAAAAAAGCTCTGAATGCTGAACACGCATCGTGTGCTGCCGGTGTGCTGCTGACGAAGGGTAAAATGATTTACAGGGATTTTGCCTGTGTAGCCCAGATGCCTTATCATCCTTTCCTTTGTGCGGCAGTATATAAGGTCTTGAATACGACGTACTACCTTTTTTCCGCAAGATTGCTGACGGTCATATGTGATATACTCATCGTGATATCCATCATCGGCATTTTCAGGCATATTTTTTCCGCGTTTCCCATGGCGGGCTGGCTGTTGGGTATGACAATGGCCATCATGTGTGTGTTCAATGGGCATTTCAGTAGGGTCAGTGGATTTGCCGTGAACCAGGATTTTATGATATTGTGTGTTTTGGTATCTTTCTGGTTGTTTATATCTGCCGATTTTAAGCAAAGTTCCCATTATCTGCGAATCTGGATTATGAGCGCCCTGCTTACATTGGCCTCCTGCATGGATTTCACAGCGGTTTTTATCCTGCTGCTTTTTTTCATAATGCTGCTGGTCCTGCGCGCAGGGTCGGCCAAAGAAAGGCTAAAAACCGTCTTTGCTTTTTTGATTGCTCCCGTTATCGTTTTGATTCTGCCTTTATGGACAATGCTTCAGGCGCCACACGCTTTTTTCATAAACGTTTTCGAAATGCCTTTGTTGAGGATGCGATTGATACACAGGACGAACTTGATGATGGGAGAAACGCTGTATGGAAAATTTGCAGAAATACTTACCTACGCTACGGAACCTCGCGGCATTTTTCCTTTTCTCGTTGCTATTTGTCTTGTTGTGCTGATTGTATGGTGTCGACGCAAGTTAGAGATATCGAATTCGATGAATGCGCTGCTTGCCGTTTTAGTGCCGGTGATATTTTTTGTAATTACCTTATGCACTCCTGACGTTTTGTATGAGCACTTTGCAAAACTGGTACCCTTCATAATAGTTAGTTTTGCGTATCCACTTTTGTATTTAAGAAAACTTGGGGCGGGTAATCCGCATAAGCTTTTTAGAACAGCCTCGATTGTGGTAATTGCCTGTGCTTTTTCACAGGCCGCTTCTCAACCTATACTTCAAAGGACAGTGAGGATATTCAGGCCTCAGAGCTGGGTCCCTATGAGAGTGCATCAGATATCTAAGGAAGTGGCCCAAAAGATAAAAGAGCCGAAATTGATAGCTACTCTTGCGCCTCTTTATGCCCTTGAAAGTGGATGCGATATTTATCTCGAACTGACATCCGGCTGGTATGGGTGCGAAATTGCCAGTGTCTTGCCGGCTTCGAAGCGTGAGATTACGAATACGTTAAGCCCAAGGACATTCAGTAAGATGATGGAACAGAGGCCTCCCTCAGGCGTAGTAATTGGCATAAACCTGAAAGAAGAAGAAGTATCTCGCATCGGATTAGTGTTACTTCGTATCGCCAAAACTCGGTGGCCCGACCAGGAATACGACGAAAATGTCTGGGAGCGGATAGAACACGATTCTTTTGGTGTAGTGTCCTACCATAGACTTTAATTTTGCATTTCACAGCGGCCCTTTTAGGTTTTTGTTAAAATGAGCTTTTATATCTGCATTTGCTCACGAAGATTTCAACGGCTTTTCGGGCTCAGGTTTTATGAAAATCGTTTGACAAAACGAGAGGAATATGCATAATAGCATTTTTATAATTAACTATTCAGAGACAGGTGATGGTATATGAAAGCCGTTATGTCCGATGTTAACAAGGAGGAAAAGAGGATTAGTGCAATTACTTGCACACGTCGTGATTTTTTGAAAGTTTTGAGCGCGGGAGCAGGAGCTGGGATTGCAGCACCGGTTCTTCCGTCATTGGCACAAAAGACTGCCAGGAAAAGATGGCGGATGAGGCTGTCAACATCTTCGATACATTTCATGCAGCTTCCAATCGAACAGGCATGTGCGCGGATAGCGAAATTAGGATTCGAGGCGATTGACATCTGGTCGGCGCACGAGGGCTGTCCACATCTCGACGATGTGGCCAAACGGCTGGGCGCAGAGGGCCTGAAAAAACTGCTGGCAAAGTACAAGTTGAAACTGTTCGCTTTTTCAGTCTATCAGGGCGGATACGAACGTTACGCCGAGCTATTAGGCAAGGCGGGCGGCGGAGTAGCCATCCAGGGTAGTGCGGGACCCTGCAAGCCTAAGGAACTGACTGGGCGGATGAAACAGTTTATCGAGAGCCTCAAGCCTCTGGTTGAGCTGGCTGAGAAATATAACTCATATCTCGCTATTGAAAACCACGGTAATGCGCTGCTGAACTCGCCCGATTCGCTCAAGGCGTTCGTCGATATTAACACTTCAAAGAGGTTAGGCGTTGCGCTGGCTCCGTACCACATACAGGCGCTTAAGGCTTCGGTGCCTGAGGCGATTCGCATCTGCGGCAGGCAGCTTTTCTTTTTCTACGCGTGGCAACACCATAGTGATTCTCAGCAGCTTCCGGGTATCGGGCCGACTGATATGACGCCCTGGATACAGACTCTGGCAGAGATTCGATATCGTGGATATGTGAATCCATTTATGCACGGGCATCTGGAGGTAAACGTGATGGCGGCAAACCTGGCCAAATCTCGGGATTATCTCAAGGCTTGCTATGAGAAGTTGAACGCGAAGCGTGAAGTATAATCTTGTGATAAAAACTACAATCAAGCAATAGTTTTAAGGAATAAGGTATGAAACAAAAAAAGCAACAAGGTAAGCCAAACAATCTGACCCGGCGGGATTTTATACGCGACGGCGCGATTGCTGCCGCGGGTCTGGCTGTAGGTGCCTCTGGAAGCCAAATTGCACGGGCCGGTGAGGCTGATGCTGTGGTCAGGAAAACCCGCAGCTACAATCCTGAGATGGAGTATCGCCGGCTCGGGAAAACCGGGCTCTGGGTCTCGGCCGTGTGTCTCGGCGGTCACTGGAAGCGCGTCGATAAGATGGTCCCCGGCGTGTTCAAAGGCGGGGGCTGGCTGAGTGCTGATTTGAACAGCGATGGTTTCAAGAAGAACCGTCGTGATGTCGTTACGCGATGTATCGAATCGGGGATTAACTATATCGATGCGTGCACGAGAGAAGAGGTTCAGGCCTACGCAGAAGCGCTGAGAGGAAGACGCGATGCAATGTTCCTCGGTTTCTCATGGTACCAGGAAGAAATGCGGAACCCCAAGTTCCGGACGGCCCCTGCGCTGCTGCAGACCCTGGACAAGGGTATGAGGATAGCGAAGCTGGACTACATTGATCTGTGGCGGCCTACGATGCACGAGCAAAGCAGTCGGCACACCAAAGGCGAGGTGGATGAGATGATGAAGGCACTTGAAAAGGCGAAGAAGCAGGGTAAGGTGCGCTTCACTGGTTTCTCCTCGCACGACCGACCGCATATAAAACTTTTGATCGAGACCTACCCCGATGTTGTTCAAGTGGCTGTGACACCCTATACCGCCAAGAGCAAGGTTCGGCCGAAGGACAGTCTGTTCGATGCGGTGAAGCAGTACGACGTGGGAGTTTTCGGTATCAAGCCGTTCTCCAGTAATGCGCTGTTTAAGGGTGATAGTACGCCTGGTAATCCACATGCAGAAGAAGACAACCGGTTGGCGCGTATGGCTATCCGCTATATCCTGGCGACGGGTGCGATCACGGCACCTATCCCAGGTATGATTAACCCCCACCAGGTGGACAACATGGCAAAGGCCGTCAAGAGACGTCGTGAGCTTGATGTAGCCGAGGCCAAGGAGCTTCAAGAGGCTATGGATGAGGCGTGGACCAAGCTGCCGACACACTATCAGTGGCTGAAGGACTGGGAATACGTGTAGCAGGCGAGTATGCTGAATCTACATAAATCTCAGATAAGGCAAGCAGGATACAAGGATGTCGGACTATGAAGCTGGTGAAGCGAAGCTCCGTGACAGCATGCGGGCTTATAATGAGCAGTTTGCTGCTTGTTTTTGCAGCAAACTGCTCGTCTAAGAAAGAGCCTGAAGAGTCAAGTGCCAAAAGCGAGGCTGAAGAGGTTACGGTTGAGAGACAAATTGAGAATGCAGCAGTTAAGGAGCAGGCGAGCTATGAATCTTTTGTCGCTAATCCTTTTTGCAGGGCGTGTCACCTTGATTTTGACGAAGAAGAGCTTGCTCTGGACCATGAGTTAGCTGGTATCGGCTGCGAGAGGTGTCATGGAGAGTCGGAAAGGCACCGCAGCGACGAAGATAACGTTACGCCACCGGAAATTATGTATCCCAAGGCTAAAATCAATCCGACCTGCATGATGTGTCACCCAAGACACGAGATTCAAGAAATAGAGGACCACGAGCCATTGCTGGCCGGGGCTGAGACTATCTTCGACGAAGATTTTGAAGCTTCATCCTCCGGAGCTGCCGAGGCAAAGCCATATTGCACGGACTGCCACGGCAAAGAGCATCGTATGAAGGTCCGCATCGTGCGGTGGAACAAGGCGACCGGCGAGTTGATAAAAACCGAATAATCCGCGTTTTTCAGACAAGCCTGTGGTCAATTGGAATATCAATAGTCAGTACAAAAACTTAACTATGTGAGGATATGAATATGAAGAAAGAAAGTCAATTAAACAGGCCGGGAGGCGAACATATCAGCCGGCGTGATATGCTGCGGATGGCGGCTGGTGCAGCCACAGCCGGTACCGCGGTGCTGTCGCTTACGTCGTGTGCGGCTTTAAGCAAAGGTGGGAAAAGGGCCGTTACCAAAGGCCGTATCAAACAGTCCATTGTTTATTGGTGTTTTGCGAAGTATTGGGACATCGAGAAGACCTGCCTGATTGCCAGGCAGCTTGGCTGTAAGAGCGTCGAGCTTGTTGGTCCCGAAGACTTCGCTACGCTCAAGAAACACGGCCTGACGTGCGCTATTGCGCCCTGCGGCATGCCTGACCCTCCATTTGTCAAGGGCTTCAACAATCCCAAATACCACGATATGGTCATCGCAAAAACGCGTGAGACTATTGATGCCTGCGCTGAGTACCATTTCCCCAGTGTCATTGCTTTCACCGGTTTCCGCGAAGACATTCCGGATGATGTTGGACTGAAGAATTGCGTCAATGGCTTTAAAAAGATTATAGGTTATGCTGAAAAGAAAAAGGTGAATCTGTGTATGGAGATTCTCAACAGCCGGGTTGATGTCGAGATGAAGGGCCACCCCGGCTACCAGGGCGACCATACCGATTACTGTATGGAGATTATCAAGAAGGTCGGCTCACCGCGGATGAAGCTGCTGTTCGATATCTACCACGTCCAGGTTATGGACGGAGACATCATCAGGCGCATCCGGCAGTACAAGGACTACATCGGCCATTACCATACTGCCGGCAATCCCGGCCGCGGCGAACTGGACAACGAGCAGGAGATAAACTACAGGGCTATTATGAAGGAGATTGTCAAGACCGGCTATACGGGATACGTGGGCCAGGAGTTTATTCCTACCCGCGACCCGCTCCAGAGCCTTAGAGAAGCCGTCGTTCTTTGTGATGTGTAACAAAGAGTCCCCATCCCGACAGAATCAGGATGGGGACCCTACGGTTGCTATAATTTTAAATCCGGGTTGTCCGGGCCAAAGTGTTTGAGCATAACGATGGGGTCGGTTTTGGAAGGATTTGTGATGGTTACTCCTTCCTTAGCCGCTGCTTCGCTGACAAAGTACTCGTCATGTGTCAATTGGCCATATCTTATGAGCGAGGGAGTTTCGATGTTCCAGACGCCCAGTGTGCCGTGTCCCTGCATCGTAATAAATCCGTAGCAGGCGCTGTCCTTGATTGTAACAGTCTTGCCGGGCAGAACCGTAAGCTCTTTGGCGCTGAAGGCGGTTGACTTGTAACAAATCCAGTTTTCGATGTAGCCTTCGGCTTCCATCTCCTTAACGGGCCGGACGGGCTTAGGCGCCATGAAGCGGTTCTGAGCAAAATTCGGGTCGACGTTAAGGTCCCAGTCGATAACACTTAGAAGCCATTCCGCGTCTCCTTGCTTGTCCTTCGGCGTATCTTTCCAGAGCAGTTCCTTCGGCACAACCTGGTCGTGTGTGATGTTCTCATACATCGCAAAGACATCCGAGGCCTTCTGCGGCTCGTATGTGCAAAGGCTGCCCGGTGCGTGCAGGACGCCGGGCGGGACATCCCAACCGGTTCCGACATCGAGACGATAAGCGGATGAGAGACTCGTAATCTTGTTGTCTCTTCCCTCTGCCGCATCCTTGAGGGCCTTGAGGACCTGGTCCTTCGTCACACCGGGGTTGAGGCCGAAGAAAGTGTAAGGGAAGTCACCACCGTGGTTGTTCGCCTGGGGCGAGAAGTAGTAGGCTTCCGGCTTTCCCAACTGGCCGGTCAGCGCCGCATGCTCATCGCGATGGTGTATATGGTGCGGCAGAGCACCCTTGTTGTCAAAGAACTTGGAATACATCGGCCAACGCTTGTGTTCTTTCCAAAGTCTTTCACCGATAATTTCACCCTTGAGCTCATCAACAGCGTCTTTGAGCAGGACATTTTCGGTCTTTCCATTGTCCTCGAAGACAATAAAACTAAGGCCCTCATTCGGCGAGGTCAGTGGGCCGTTGTCGGCCGGTGTGGTCGATGCAAACCAGCGTTCATCAATACCACCACGCTCGCCGCCCAGAGCGTAATAGTCATCCGGATGGAGCTTGATACGCCGGCCCGGCACGCAAAAGGAGCGAGGCACCCAGTTCGGCGCCAGCCTTACGATTCCTTTCCCCTGTTCAAGTGCCTTACCGGCAATAGAGTTTGCAGACATAAGTCCTCCTTATTACAAAGTTTATTAGTTAAAAGAGCACACATCACAAGTTTGTTGTGCTCACGGCTTTTTAACAGTTTCCCATTTTTTATTTTTCGCTGAGGTCAGCACGGCGTCGCAGACATACTGAGTTGCAAGGGCCTCGCGGAAGTCCGGCGATGTCGACTTGCCCTCGGCCAGGTTCTGTAAAAATTCAGCCGCCTGGTGAACGAAGCTGTGCTCGTATCCTATCTGCAGACCGGGGACCCACCATTTATCCATATAGGGCATATCGCTATCCGTGACATGAATCGAGCGCCAGCCCCGTACAATCGAGTCGTCGCCGTGGTCGAAGTAGCTGAGACGGTGGAGGTCATGGAGGTCCCATGCGATGGAGGCCTTTTCGCCGTTGATCTCGAAGGTATAAAGGGCTTTGTGACCGCGCGCGTAGCGGGAGGACTCGAAGTTGCCCAGCGAGCCGTTGTCATAGTGGCAAATAAAGGTGCACGCGTCATCAATACCCACGGGCTCAACCTTGCCCGTTTCAGCGTGCATGCGTTCCTTGACAAAGGTCTCCGTCATGGCACACACATCAGTAATGGGCCCGTTATGCCACATAGCCGTATCTATACAGTGGGCCAGCAGGTCGCCGGTCACGCCTGAGCCGGCAGCCTTGACGTCCAGCCGCCAGGTGGCCATTCCGCCCTGCGGAACCTCTTTTGAGATTGTCCAGTCCTGAAGGAAATTGGCCCGATAGTGAAAAATCTTTCCCAGCCGACCTTCGTCGATGAGCTGCTTGGCCAATGTCACGGCGGGCACCCGGCGATAGTTAAATGATACAAGGTTGGGCACACCAGCTTCCTCTACAGCCTTAACCATTTCCTCGGCCTGTGCAACGTTCAGGGCCAAGGGTTTTTCACAAACAATTGCCTTGCCGGCTTTGGCTGCTGCGATGGCTATCTCGGCGTGCAGATTGTTCGGCACACATATTTCCACTACGTCAATGTTTTCATCTTCGACCACTTTATGCCAGTCGGTAGTATACGATTTGTAGCCCCACTTCTCGGCAAAGGCCTTGGCCTCAGCCTCCACCAGCCCGCAGACAACCTGCAGGACCGGTTCGTAGGGGACATCGAAGAAGTTGTTTACCCTGCGGTAGGCGTTGGAGTGGGTCCGGCCCATAAAACCGTAGCCGATGAGGCCAACATTAAGTTTTTTAGTCATTTTCGTGACTCCTTATTCAAGTTCTTAGGATAGAAGAAGCATATATGAAGCACCAATTCCGAATTCACAACTAAGACGTCCATCCATGTGCCGCCCGCACTTTGAGCATGACATCGAGGATCGCGTTCCATGTAGCCTGCGTTTCGAGCATCGCGTTGGGGAACATGCACCCGTCCCAGCAGATATGCCGGATACCGCGCGCCGCGGCGTCCTTAAGCCAGTAGCCCGCGCAGCGGACGATGTCGAGCTTGCCGTTGGGGTCGCCGGCTGGACAGTGCTTACCCGTCTTGTCGTGTGAACCGGCGCCGTGCACTTCGCCGTCGTTCTGCGCCACGTGGAAGTCGATAGTCCAGGGCCGCAGCTTGTCGACCATCGTTTCGTATGCGGCGTAGAACTGCTCGTCTGAATAGCCGGGCTGCAACAGTGCATGTTCCGGCGCATTGTAGCCCATCAAAAACAGGTACGTGTGGGCCATATCAGCCTGGAAGCCAAGTGCCTCCGGCATTCCGACGGCTTCCAGGAGATCAAGTGTGTCCTTCCAACTGTGCAAGCCAGCCCAGCAGATCTCGCCCTCGGCAGCAAGGCGTTCGCCGTGATCGGCGGCGATTTTGGCCGCTTCGCGGAACGTCTCAGCGATTTTCGCAGTGTTCGCCTTTGGGTCTTCGCTCCATTTTTCGACGCCGAACTCCGCCGAGTCGATCCGGATGACGCCGTACTTGCGCACGCCATGCTCGTTGAACACGCCGGCAATGCGACATGCAATGCGCACGGCGCTGAGAAATTTCTCGCGAGCCGCTGCATCCCCCATCGCCGAATCGCCGACCGTGCCGCTCCAGACCGGCGCGACAAGCGAGCCGACGTTAAAACCGTACCCCTGAATAAGGTCGGCGATTTTCTTCAGTTCGTCGTCGCTGGCGTTAGGGTCGGTGTGCGGCAGGAAAAGGAAGTAGTCAATCCCGTCGAACTTCTGGCCGTTCACCTCTGCGCCGGCGGTCAATTCGAGCATCCGTTCGAGACTGATTGGTGGTTCCTGGCCCGGTTCATTTCCTTTGCCGACCAGCCCGGGCCACATGGCGTTGTGAAGTCTGGGGAGGGTATCCGAACTCATCTTTAGCTCCTTTCCAGTGCAGTAGCGTTCATGATAATTATTGCCTTGCCTTCTCGTGGGCCAGTTCCGACCGGGTCGTTCACATACGGACCGATTATATATGCCCATGAGCCAATTGATATTTTTTTCATAATCTACTCTCCATTCAAAATTCCTTGTTTATCATAAGTGCCATGGTGCTCGCATAGTCCTTGCGAGCATCCTGTCTGCCTCTCTGTCTTCAACAAATCTTTCAGTTTGCGGATTCCAACGGACTTTTCTTCCCAGCCGCAAGCAAATATTGGCGATATGGCAGGTCGTCGTCGAACGGTGGGCGACCTCTGCTGGCGCAATGGGGATGGCCCGGGTTTTGACACAATCGAGAAAATTCCGGTGGTGGCCGGTCATATACGCATAGCCTCTCTGAGTGAAGTTTACCTTCTGCATAATGGCTTTGCTCGATGCGGTAATTTTTCCGGTGTCATCGACACTGACCCAGCCTTCGGTACCGACGAATTTATTTCCTCTTGGCCCTCTGCCTGGCTCGCTCTCATCATGAAGGAGCATCTTAACACCATCAGGATATGTTGCTGTGACCTCGAATTTTACAGGCGTATTGAACAGTCCGTCTTTGGGAAACTGGGCCCACCCTTCGTACTCCGTAGGCCCTGTATATTGACTGCCGTTGGCCCACTGAGCCAAGTCGTTGAAGTGTGCTCCAAGATCGGTCATTTGTCCGCCGGAGTAATCGTATAACCATCGAAAACTGCCGTGACACCGCCTTGGTGTGTACGGCTCAAAAGGAGCAGGTCCAAGCCATCTGTCGTAGTCAAAACCTTTCGGAACGGGTTCGGGCTTCTGTGGGGGACAAGTCGGGCCGTTATGGTAGTAGCAATGCAGGGTGTGAAGCCGGCCGAGCATACCGCTTTGAGCAATATCGACAGCAAAACGAAAACAGCGATTACTACGCCGTTGAGTGCCGGTTTGATAGACAGTCCCGAACCGTTTCATCGTATCAGCGACAGCCCTTCCCTCGGCAATGGTCAGGGAGATCGGTTTTTCGCAATAGATGTCCTTGCCGGCCTTCGCAGCTTCATTGGAAATAACGGCATGCCAATGGTCCGGCGTTGCTATCATCAACGTATCAATATCTTTGCGGCTTAGTATGTCGTAAAAATCATTGTATGCCGAACAATCCTTGTTACCGTAAGCGGAATCGACCGTATTTTTTGCAGCAACGCGGTGGTTCGTATCGACATCGCAGACAGCCAAAATCCGGAGGTCATCACAGGTCAGAAAGTTTCGCAGATTGTGCATGCCCTGCCCGCCCAGGCCGATAGCTCCCATAGTGAGTCTTTCACTGGGTGGGACGGAGCCGGCTTTACCGAGTGCCGATGAGGGGATGATATGAGGCGCAGCCAGTGCCGCAGCCACCGCCACTGAGCCACTTTTAAGAAATGACCTTCGTGAAACCTGTCTCATTGGACCAATCCTTTGAATGGGTTCTCCATGTCATTTTGCTTTGGCTGCCCACATTGCGAAAAATCAAGTCAGGCTAATACTCTATATGAACTTGTGGTTTATACTATAAGTTCTCCGAGGATTCAAGAAAACATTCTTCTCAATCCCAATAATGGGCGATGTTTTTCCGGTTTAGCTACGCGAGCAGCAGTGTCTGTTAAAATAGATAGTTTGTCGAAGCCTGTCAAATCTCACTTTTTGAAACCGGCTTTTATCTTCCAGCCGGGATTCGTGGTGAACGAGTCAGTTTCATAGGCGCCGACATCAAAAGGAGATTTTCTGTTAGTGTTGTTGAAATCCAGCTCTGGAGCGTAGGCGGGGTCGGCTTTATTGATTAGAGCCGAACCCGGTTTGGGCCAATAGCTCTTTTTGTCCGGGCCGCAAAAAGCATCCGTGGCGCCTGCTCCATCATAAAAACGGGAATTATCAATTGCGACACCGACCAAACGACCCTCAACGTAATTTGCGCTGAAGACAGAGTCGGTGACTCCGGAAGCATCGACCGCTGTAGAACCAGGACAATAAACAGCGTTATTACTGATAATCACATTGGTCGCATTGGCCCACCGAATCAAAATACCTCTGGGATGATTAACGATAGTATTATTAATAATCCTTACATTGCGTACGCGGGGCATAGCGGCGTGTGGAGTTGCTGTGATGCCGGTTGCCGAACAATCGAAAATGATGTTATTTCGCACAATCGCATCGGAAACTACCTGAATGCCTTCACCGGCGTTCCAAATGACGTTTCCTTCAACGATGTTGACTGCCTTGCCGCCTCCGTATACGAATATGCCCGGATACTGTCGACCGATGTTCGTGTCGTGGATGACGTTATTGCGGACAGTATTGTTGTACGAGCCGACTTTGATTTCGATGCCGTCATTTCCGCCGTTGCTTGTGCTGCGTAAATGATGAATGTAGTTGCCTTCGACCAACGTATTGGTAGTACGACATGAGCCGGAATGGCAGCCGATATACATACCTTCTCCTTCGGTTGCGCCTCTCCTGCTCAAGCCTGTGTGATGGATATGATTTTTTCGGATTACAAAGGCATCACAGTTACCACTGTTCATCGTCAGTGCGTTATTGCCGGTCTCAAAGATTTCACAGTCTTCAAACGTGATATGGTGTCCCCGGATAAAACGGACACCGGAGCTGCCGCCTTTTAATCTGATTCCTCGAATGGTCAGATAGGCACAATCAACGAATTCGATATTGTTATGCCTATCGATGTTGTCGGCTGGTCGGGTAAGCATCGGGGATTCGCCATCTGCGGCGCAAATAACGATGGGTTTGTCGGCGGTTCCTTTAGCGGTCACTGCCCGTCGGCCATTTTGCGAATAAACGCCTCCAAGCAGGATAAGCTCATCGCCGGGCTTCAGTGAATTTGACACGTTTTCGAACTCTTCACTGGAATCCACGGTTGCCGGATGGATTTCAAACGTGGCTGCAAGACAAAAGGACTGGCCAGCCAACACGGCAACGATACTCGTAATTTTCAGGATATAATAAAACCCTAATTTCATTGTTTCCAAAGCCTTAATCCGGGACCATGTATAACATCAATATTACTATTTCTCAAATAGTTTTCAATCTTTTCTATGCATCAAATTGGCACCGCGTTTTTTGTTTATGTCCTTGCATTTCATCGGCAAATATGTAATAATTTTACGAGCGTCGGCTGGCAGCTGCCTTTGCCAACCAGCGTTGTTTGAGTGAGGTTCTCGAACTTCTCTTATTACGATAGAAATTCATTAACAATAGGAGACCCTGTTATGACAAAACACCGCAATATAACACGACGTGATTTCCTTCAGAAAGGTGCGGCCGCTGCTTTGGCTGCCCCATTGTTTATTAATTCGAAGGTGTTTGGCGCCAACAACCGTATCGTCATGGGGTGTATCGGTATGGGCGGCCAGGGCCGCGGCGACATGGGCGGCTTCATGGGCTTTGGGGATGTCCAGGTTGTGGCGGTTTGTGACGTAGTGGAAGATCACCGCAATCAGGCCAGGAACCGAGTTAACGGCGGATACGGCAATAAGGACTGCAAAGCTTACAAGGACTTCCGCGATGTCGTTGCCCGTGACGATATCGATGTGATATTCATCGGTACGCCCGACCACTGGCACGCGATCATCTCTATCGCGGCAATGAAGAACGGCAAGGACGTTTACTGCGAGAAGCCCGAGACGCTGGTTGTCCGCGAGGGCCGGGAGATGGTCAAGGTTGCCCGCCGTTTCGGGCGTGTATTCTCTGGCGGCAGCCAGCGTGTATGGGGTGACTACAACTGGTTTCACAGGATGATCTATGGCGGAAGGATCGGACAGGTTCAGGAAGCATGGGTGAACGTCGGCGGTCCCTCGGGCCCGTGCGATTATGCTGCTGAGCCTACCCCCGCGGGTGTTGACTGGGACATGTGGCTTGGACCGGCCCCGTGGAGACCTTATCACCCCAGGCTTATCAGAGGAGGCTTCAGACCTTTCCGTGACTACTCGGGCGGCGGCATGACAGACTGGGGCTGCCACACATTCGGCGGCGCCCTGTTCGGCTGCAACCTTCACAAGACAGGCCCCGTAGAGATAATTCCGCCGGACGGCAAAGATGTCAAGAACCTGACGTATGTCTTCGAAAACGGAGTTAAGATCTATCATGGTGGTGGATGGGGAGGCATACTGACATTCAAGGGCACAGAAGGCGAGATCGGTGAAAGAGGTGACAGGAGCGGCAAGAAAGAATCGCCTCCGAATATACATATACCAAACTACAAGGGAAACGGCGGGATATTTGGTGACTTTCTGCATTGCGTGCGCACACGCGAGAAGCCGTTCCGCGATATTGAGATCGCCCACCGCACGGCCACGCACTCTCACTTAGGCAATATAGCCTACTGGCTCAACAGGCCGCTGAAATGGGACCCGGTCAAGGAAGAGATAATCGGTGACCCGGAAGCAAGCCGCTGGCTCGACAGGACAAAACGTGAACCGTGGAGTCTCTAATGTCCTATCAAAGGTATCCCTTATATAGAAAGGAAATATCGATGCAAATGCGAACAAAAATACTTTTGCTGGCTATAGTAATGGGCCTTACGGCTGTAGGTACAGCGGCAGTAGAAACGGAGAAGCTTGTCAGTTCAATAGACACTCTCAAGTCGTATAAGTATGGAAATACAGGCGGAGTCGACCTGCGCTGGGTCGAGACGCAGATTGCGATGGCTTCGAAAGATTCGGGAATCCGGGGGCAAATCGAGCAGAAACTAATCGAGGCGCTCGCTGTGGCAACGACAAACGACGCCAAGCAGTTTCTCTGCAGGCAGCTTCGTACAATCGGCACGGAAAAAGCCGTGCCGCAGCTCGAATCAATGCTGACCGACCCGGAGATATCACACATGGCACGTTATGCCCTTGGCAGAATTGATGCTCCTGATGTGGGCCCAGCTCTGCATAGAGCACTCAAAAGCACATCCGGCAAGATAAAGGCAGGCATTATTAATACCCTGGTTGAGGTCAACTACAGCAAAGCGCTGGGGGATTTCATGAGACTCATTGGCGATTCGGACAAGAATGTGGCAATTGCAGCCATCAGAGCCACCGGACACTTCCCCTGCAATAGTTCTGTAGGTGCACTACGGAAAGCACGTCGCTCCGCCAGCAAAGATATTCAGATTGAAATAGACGCAGCCCTGCTCACCAGTGCCGAAGTTTTTCTTGCAAACGGTGATAAGAAGCGGTCGGCGGCAATCTACGAGGACTTCTACTCCGGCAATTATCCCGGACATCTTCGCATAGCAGGCCTGCGTGGATTGGCGATATCACAGGGTGCCGAGGCTGCGCCAATGCTTATCGAGGCGATTAAAGGTGATGATTCCAAGCTCCGCCGCAGCGCCATTGAGTTTATGACGATGGTAAAGGGAAAGGAAGCGACGGGCGCTTTTGTTGCCCTGCTGCCATCCCTGCAACCTGATGCCCAAGTACTCGTGCTGGGCGCCCTCGGCGCTCGCGGAGATACTGCAGCGGCACAAGCCGTCACGGCTGCAACAAAGAATCAGCACGAGGCAGTACGTGTAGCCGCCCTCGAAGCGCTCGGCAGCCTGGGTGATGCATCGGCTGTGTCCGTGCTGGCACAAACTGCGGCCACGGCAGGCGACAGTGAAAAAAAGGTCGCCCGAGCAAGCCTGGTACGGCTCAGCGGTGGTAACATCGATGCCGTTCTGATTAAATCTATAAACTCCGGAGATACCAAGGTACGGGCCGAGATTATTCGTGCCGTGGCTGACCGCGGAGTCACGCAGACCGCAGGTGAGTTGCTGAAGGCGGCCAGGGACGACAATGAAACGGTTCGCCACGAGGCTATCCGAGCACTTGGCATACTCGTGGACGTATCCGAGCTCGACACGCTTGTCGAACTCGCGATGAAGCCGAAGGATGCCAAAGACATTCCTGCTTTCGAGCAGGCCATAGCAGCGGTTTTCAGGCGAGTCAGAAGTAAGGACCTCCAGGCCGCCCCTGTGCTTTCAGTGCTGGCCACGGCACCAACGAATGCCAAACCTATGCTCGTTCGGCTTCTTGGCAAGCCTGCTACTCCAAAGGCGCTTGAAGCTGTACGCACT